>JAABUT010000412.1_pt1 | contig 71355 bp, 75 predicted proteins | sample 5559281 | NCBI WGS metagenome assembly JAABUT01 (sample SAMN10711880, study PRJNA513359) | rock metagenome | isolation source: Antarctica rocks | place: Antarctica: Victoria Land, Ricker Hills nord | collected 2016-01-04 | reverse complement strand
CCCGGCCCGCCCCGACGAGGCCCGGGTCAACCGCGACAACACCTCCCGGTCACCCTCACGCAACACCAACGCCGCCGCCCCACGATTCGCCATACCCCATCATCCCAGAGGACAAAACGTAAATCAACTAACTACACGCGTCACTAGGCGGCCCGGGTCGATGGCGAAGTGGATGGGGCGGTGACAGGGTCGACCTGGCGCGGCCAGGTTGGAAGGCCGGCACGCGATCGTTCCGAACCGGCAGGGGCTGGTCGCCGTCGGCTCTGGTAGGTCCGTCGTGCTCGCCGCCACCACCGTGAATGGCCGGCTCTCTCCGGGTGCAGCTACCCGTGATCCGGGTCGTTACGCTCGGCGACATCGTGCACGGTCCGGGCGTAGACCTGCACCGGGACCCGAAGCTCGACCGAGGGCAGCCGCGGGACCGTCTCCGGCGACATGTGGTGGTGCATGGTCAACAGTGTCGGTTTGGCGCGGCGAAGTGTGGGCTGACGGTGCGTGCGAGTGAGTAAGTAAGCGTGCCGGCTTCGGCAGCAGAGCCAACGCGATCGCGGTAGCATCAGCACCACCACGACCCGCTCCGACCTGGCTACGGATATTGACTTCCGACCATACCTCCAGCGCCGAGCATTGATCGCGCCGAGAGGAATCGTCGTAATCCCTCTGGGTAGGAACGCCACCCTCGGACGTGCTTCCATCGGTCAACGCGAATATATCGCGCTCCATGCGACACTGATACCGGGATCTTCGTGCGATCCACTAGCCACTGCCCAGCGACGGAAGTGACGCTAATAGCCGTGCGTGATGTTGAGTCGCGCCGATGGAACCGAGGTGTCTTGCTAGGCTCGATAGTCGCGCGCGAAGATTTGTGCGGTCGATGGGGTCATGTTCGCCCGTCTCCCACTTGTGGCGTGAATCCGTTAACTCAGATATCAAGGTAGCGAGCTGCTGGGTGTCCCATTGGTGCGCTGTGGCCGCCAGGTCCGTTAGAGCCCTTGCGAGGTCGGCCGGGACAAACTGATTTATCTTGCGAACGGGAAGCGCGACCAGCTCCGGGAGTCGGCCATGTCTTGTCGTCGCACTGGCAACCGAGTACAGGAAAGACGCGTACGACAATCCGGAGGATTGCGCAACCTGCGAGTAAAATCGCCTCAGGATTGCTTTCCCATGGAACATTTCGAGGGATTTACCGGCAGCGATTGCCTCATCAACTTGCCGCGTTGCCGTCGCCCGAAGGGACGCATAATCTTCCTCTGTAATGAACTCATCGCGATACGCTTGATATGCGCGCCTGATTTCCATCTGTAAATCATCAAGGTCAGCTGGACTGGACACCATCCTAAACATTTTGAACGGTGAGATTTGACGCTTGACCCTAAGTTCGATCTCATCCTCTCGTCGGTCTGCAGCGATTCGGCGGATCGCTTGGTCTGCCTCGTGCTCAGTCGACAGCACTAGTCCCTGACGATGTGGCGAGAGCACCTCCCATATCGCGGGTGGGTCGAGAAGAAGATTTTCGATCATGCATACAGGCCAGGAGATCACGAAGTCGTCAGGTGAAGCGTTGCCTGTGTCGCTGTCCACCAACGCGAAGACCGGCATTCCTGGCAGCTCGGTCAATGCGGGGTCCCGCAGCTGCCGGGCGTTTCGAATCACCTGCTCTTTCCCGTGTGCTGGGACAACGACCCAACCACTAGAGGCAGGGATCAACATCTCGATGAGCCGCTCGTCGGTTGCGTCCCTCGTGGAGTCGGGTCGTTCGCCTTCGATGAAGACGATCGGCCGACACCGGGTTACAGCGTAGGTGGAGCCAGCAAGTTCGCGAAGCGTGTCGAGTCTTTCCATAGAGGTCGACAGCTTCATAAGTTGGTTACCGCCGACTACGGAGGAGGGCGGGGCAAGAAGATAGAGCTCATCATCTTCGCACGCATCCATAATCGACGTGGAGTGTGTCGCAACAATGAACTGTGCGACTCCTTTTTCGCTGATGCTGCGAAAGTAACTCAGGAGTGCGACTTGAAGCGCAGGATGTAGATGCAGCTCTGGCTCGTCAATGATTGCTACCAGCTTGACGTTACCGGTGGACGTAGTCATCGAGGTGAGAAGTGCCTCGATTTGAGTTTCTATGAATGGCAGTAGCAACTGAAAAATGGCTTTCTCGCCGCTGCTCAGATCGTCAATCTCGATCTCAATTGGCTCGTCGCCGTCAAGTTTGTTAAAGAGGCAGCGAATATTTTGTCCGGGGAGCTCCTGTATGCCGGCAAATTCGAGATGCGGAAGCAGCTGCGCGACCATCTCTTTGAGGGGGCCGAAGGCGTCCGGCATTGACTTGGCTGGGATCTCGCCGCCCAGCTCATTGTATCTATCCTCGATCGCCCGTCTCCGTCGATCCGCTAGGCGCGCCAGTGAGAATTTGACCAAACCCTGCACGTCATCCGGATTGTCTGGCGAGCGGGCAAGGCCGGAGTTCTGGAAGCCGACCGGCTGATATCGAGCAAAGCCAGGAAACTGGGGTAGCTTGTAAAGATCGTTCAGGGAATATGGGAGGTTGTACACCATCGATGAGTCGATCTCGGTCCTGCGCCATGGTCGGTTCGGGTTGAGGTAGAGCACCTCAGTCCCAGGATCGGCCTGATGCGGGGCCTGGACCTGCAGTTGGTAAAGGAGCGTCGACTTACCAGCGCCATTCGGCCCCACGATGACAACCAGCCCAGGGACGTGTTCAAGTGCGGCGGAGACGAGACCCTTGTTTGGACCGATCGCGAAACGCTGGTATGCCATGTTCCAAACCTATCGCGGGCCGCGCTCGAAGGCATTAGAGCGACCGTAGCGGAGGCCGCCCGCAGCGGAGCGAGGACGGCCGCAGCGCAGGGAGCGTCGCGGCGCGAAGCGCCGCGCTTGATAGAGGTAAAGAAACTACTCACCGACCGGCTCGACCCGCTCGCGGATGCGAGCAGAGCGCGTGTTGTCAGGCAAGCGCGGCGGCGAGGTAGTCCTGAACCATTGGCGCGAAGCCGTAAGGGACGTAGTCGTCGAACTGAGCTGGCGTGGCCCACGCGATGTCCCCCAGCTCCTCGGCGTCGGCAACGTAGGCATCCCCGGAGACGATCGTGCAGGCGACGTACGCCATCCGCCGGCCAGTCTTCGGATGCGTGCGCTCACCGAGCAACCGATCGGGCGTTACAACCAACCCGACCTCCTCGACGGTCTCGCGGACGGCTGCCTCCTCAAACGTCTCCCCCGGCTCGACCGCCCCGGCCGGAAACTGCCACGACAACGCTCCCTCCGAGACGCGCCGCTGGACGAGCAGCAGCCGACCGTCGCTGACGATGATGGCCGCCGAGATCACCGGCTCAGACGTTGTGGTCGCATCGGTCACGTGACTACCTCCAGGGCTTCAAGGATCGGCGGGTAGAGCAATTCGCGAGGCACGAATCGTGTCAGGTCCTCGATTGCGGACCACCGCACGCTCATGTTCTCGACGACGTCACGGTTCTCCGCGGAGCCGGCGAGGTACTCGCACAGGTAGTAGACGCAGTAGACGTCTGTCACCGGATGCTGTCGTCCGCCGAGGACGGAGCGGACGGCACAGTCGACTCCGGTCTCGGCCAGTGTCTCCCGAACCGCCGCGGTCTCCGATGAACTGCCGGGCTTCACCACACCGGCAGGAAACTGCCAGGTGAGCGCCTCGCTGTCTCGTCGACGAACCAGCAGCACGGCATCGTCTCGACGAACCACGGCAACGGCGACGTGCAAGCCGCTAGGCCCGACCGACGGCTCCGGTACAGGCGCCCGTCGCGCCTCGAAGCGCTGCTGCTCGCTTGGTTGGGCCTGCTCGAGCGTCGTGTCGAGAATCTGCTGGATCTCGCCCCGAGGTGTCGTGTCTGGCCGGGCATGCCACGCCGCGACCGTGCGAACCCCAATGCCGAGCCGGTGGGCGAAGTCGTCATTCGAGAGTCGGAGGGCGGCCTGAAGATCGGTCGCCAGCTGGCCGGTCCAGGTGTCGACGACACTCACTCGAATGGTCCCGTCGTGCCCACCTGCATCGAGGCGGCAATCGTTCGCAGTGGAAGTGCGTCGCAGCTGCATCGTTGTTGCATGGCTAGCTCACCTGGTCGCCGGTTGACTTGTCGGCATGGCGATCGAGACGGTCCACACGAGTAGCAAGGTCGTCGACGCGACCACGGAGCTCGGCGATCTCCACTTCTACATCGTGCCTTCGAAGGGTTGGAGTGGCGCAGACGACTTGTGCGCGCATCCCACGTCGAGTCACGACGAGTCCGTCCTCGACGAGGGTCGTGATAGCTCGCTTGATCGTCATGTGGGAAACATCAAACCGCTTAGCCAAGGCCTCGATCGACGGCAGCTCAGTGCCCACGGCAAACCGACCCCCAACGATCTCGGCACGTATCGCAGAGGCCACACGCGCGTACCGCGCCACTGGACCCTGAGCCGAATCTGCCACACGTCAACGCTACCGAAGCGATCCGACCAGCCAGCGCGCAAGCCGCGCGTCGGCCTTGCCAACGTGGCTAATCATAGCTAGCTTGGTCTAGCCACGTTCAACGAGAGGAGCTCCACATGCCCATGCAATTCACACTCACCAACGCCATCGCTCTTGTCACAGGAGAGCCACGGGAGAGGCAGACCTACACCGGGTCCGGTGATTCCCGCGTCGCGGCGGGACGGCTGACCGACGTTGCTGGCCGGCCGGTGTCGGGATGTACGGCACTGGTGTTGACCGACGCCTTCGGCCTAGCGTCAGACGCCAACGTCCTCGTGCCGGACTCACAGTCAGCCGGCTTGGTGGCTGGTTCAGTGGTCCGCCTGGACGGTGAGTTGTCTGTCCGGCTTGTTGGCGGCGACTACGGCGCGATCCGCACCACCGTCTCCGCCGAGCGAATCACCCCACTCGGGGATGCCGTGCAAATCCTCAAGGCGCTCGCGGACAAGGCACCGAAGCAGACAGACAACCGGTCGGCGGCCTGAGGTGACGACCGGGCGAGTGAGTGTGCGAGTGGTGCTGCGGGAGGTGTGGTGGTGGCTCGTCCTGCCGGTCCGGTTGGCAGCGCGAAATCCGCTACTCGCCGGGTTCTTGCTCATCGCTGTGGCCGTTCTAGACGCTGTCGGTCAGCACGCCTACTCGCTCGGTCTCGCCATCGCAATCCTGTGCCTTGTGGTCGGTCTACGGGTGTGGTGGTGGATCGGTCCCAGCAGCTTCGAGCGGATCATCAGCGGTCCCCGTCGACGCCGCCAGATCGCCGGGCAGGTCTGCCGCGTCTGGCCACTACTGGTGGACCGGGCTGGCTTGTCGTTCGTCGGCGCCGCCATCAAACCCGGAGAAGATCCGGTGCGGCAGATCCCGCAACTGCGCTCGGCGCGCTGGGTAAGCGGTCAGCTCGAGCTCACCCCAACCGTGTTGGTCGGTCAGGACGTCAGCACGTGGGAGAACGCCGCCGAGGCGATCCGTGTTGCCGCTGGAGCGAGCCGGGTTCGCGTCCGGACCGACGCTTCGCGAACTGCGGTGGTGCTGATGCTCGGATTCGGCGATCCGCTCGGTCGACCGATCCCAACGACTGTGCCAGCGACAGATACGCCGGCCAGCGAGGTGCGACGGGTCGAGCTGGGACAGACGGAGGACGGTGCCTCGTTCTCGGTGGCGCTGGGCGTACACACCTTGGTCGCTGGCACGACCGGCTCCGGCAAGGCGTCAGCGGTACACGGGCTCCTGATCGGGCTCGCGCCCGCTGTCAACGCCGGCACGGTCGAAGTGCACGGCATCGACTTGAAAGGCGGCATGGAGCTCGGCATGACCGCCCGGCTGCTGACCCGGTTCGCCACGACTCCTGGCGGAGCCGTCGTCGTGCTCGAGGACGCTGCACTGGGCATGGCAGCTCGAGCCCGCCGCCTCGCCGGCCACACGCGCGTTCATACCGTCTCCACGACCGACCCGCTCGTCGTGGTCCTGATCGACGAGCTAGCCGCTATCACCGCGTACCTGACCGATCGCGACCTCAAGAATCGCGCCGCGGCCGCACTGTCGCTGCTTCTGTCTCAGGGTCGATCGGTCGGCTACATGGTGGTGGCGTGTCTGCAGGACCCGCGTAAGGAAGTGATCCCGATGCGCGGCCTGTTCCCGCAGACCCTGGGGCTGCGGCTGCGGGATGCAGCTGAGGCCGACATGGTGCTGGGCGACGCGGCCCGTCGAGCCGGTGCGCACTGCGAGCACATCCCAGCCGCGCTACCCGGCGTCGGATGGACCGTGCCCGACACCGGCGGCCCCGCGATCCGGTTCCGCTTGGCGCATGTCACCGATGACGACATCGCCACAGCGACGACACGGTTCAAGGCAGCAGGACAAGTCCCGGTGACCGTCGCGGCTCCTGAGCTGCCCATTCGCGAGCGGGCCCGGCCGACCGTAGTGGCCACTGCGAGTGGGACTGGTGGCGGCTCATGACCACGACAGCGCAAGCACTGGCCGCGGGGATGCTGTGGCGAATGTCGACCTGGGCCACCGATGGCGCCTGTCTGACCACCGATGCGCGGTCGGCTGGCAACTGGGAAGCGGACAGCTACAGCGACACCCAAGCCGATGCCCTCAGTACTTACTGCACGAGATGCCCGGTGGCCGGTCCGTGCCTCGAGCTAGCCCTGATCCTCGACGTCCGCATCGGTATGCGGGGCGGACTTACCCCTACCGAACGAGCCGACTACTTCGGCGACAGCCGCGCGATCTCGCAACAACGGGCGCCTTGGATGGACGAATCATGAGCGTGGGCTCAGAGATCGATCCCGATGATCGCCCCGGGTTCGAGGCGTCCGATCTCGACGGTGAGGTACTCGAGGTGTCACCGCAGACGTTCCGGCAGGCTCTGGACCGAACGCGCCGCCCCGACTACCGACGTTGGGCCGAGCAGGTCGACACCACGGGCGGATGTTCACGGCCGGTCCGGCTGGTCGGACACACCACGAAGGTCAACGAACTCACTGGGGAAGTGAACTCTGAGTACCACTCCGCGACCGAGCCCGACGGCGTGACGTACGTGCGATGTGGAAACCGGCGGGCCACGATCTGCCCGTCGTGCTCAGCCGAATACAAGGGCGACCTCTGGCATCTCCTTGTGGCCGGAACCACCGGAGGCAAGGGCGTCCCGGACACCATTCGTGCACATCCGCTCGTCTTCGCGACCTTGACGGCTCCCTCGTTCGGCGCCGTCCACCGCGCTGCGAAACCCGGCGGCCCGTCTCGGATCTGCCGTCACCGCCACGCTAAGCGGACCTGTGATCATGGCCGGCCGCAGTGGTGCAGCCGCCGCCACGACACCGACGTGGATCTCGTCGGCCAGCCACTCTGCCCGGACTGCTACGACTATCGCGGCCAGCTGATCTGGCAGTGGTGGGCACCTGAGCTTTGGCGCCGGTTCACCATCCGCCTGCGACGACTCCTTGCCATCCACGTTGGAGTATCGGAGAAGCGTTGCCGTGACCTGGTGCGAGTGCAGTTCGCGAAGGTCGCGGAGTTCCAGCAGCGCGGCGCCGTCCACTTCCATGGCCTGGTCCGCCTCGACGGCCCGCCGGTCCCGGGCGACGAGTGGCCCGCCCCGCTGGTCAACGTCACCGCCGAGCTGCTCGCGACGCTCATCGAGCAGGCGGCGACGGAGGTCGAATACTCAACACCCAACGACGGGTTGGAGTTGCCGCAACTCTCGTTGCGATTCGGAACGCAAGTCGACACCCGAATCGTGCACGAGCACGCCCCTGAAACAGATTTGGGGACAGGAGATCTGCGCGCCGAGACCGCCGCGGCGTATATCGCTAAGTACGCCACGAAATCGACTGACGACCTGAACGTCGGCAGTGAGCGGTCCAATCCGCATCTCACTCGACTCCGGGACACGATCGATACGCTCGCCGCTGCGGCCACACCCGAGCCACCCGACTGCGACGACCCGGCGACGGTCGCTCCGTACGCCCGGCTGGGGAAGTGGGTGCACATGCTCGGATTCCGCGGCCACTTCGGCACGAAGTCTCGCAACTTCTCCACCACGCTCGGCGAACTACGCAGAGCACGCCGCGACTGGAAAGCCAACGCTGCCAGCGGAAAGCCCGATCTCGTGCAGGACCTGCACACTCCTGACGATGCGGTGTCGGTTGCTGACGCGATCCTGGTGATCGGGTCATGGCGGTTCGCCGGGATGGGGTGGCTCACGAACGGCGACGCCGCACTCGCCGCCGACGCCGCAGCGCGCGCTCGTGCACACCGACTAATGCGAGCTGGTAGCCGCGTGGCGGCCTGAATCCTGTTGCTGAGCTCAGTTCCTGGCCATCCTCCCGATCCTTGCTGCTTGTTGGTTCGGTCGGTCGGGGTCAGGGCTGGAACGAAGTGGAATCACGAAGTGACGCCGGAGGCGGCCTTGACGCTGACCGGCCGGACCGACTGATCCTCTCGAATCGGGAGGACGTCAACCATCTACGGGCGGAGAGGGACATGGAAAGACTGTTGGTGAGTCCGGAGGAAGCAGCAGAGCTGCTCGATGTTGCGCGATCGACGGTTTACGACCTGATGCGGCTGCGGCTGCTCGCGAGCGTGAAGGTCGGTCGGTATCGAAGGATCCCGATGTCCAAGCTTCGGGAGTACGTCGATCGCCTGACCGATGTGGATGTGGCATGAGTCGCCGCGGGAACGGGGAGGGCAGCGTCTTCCGGCGGGCTGACGGTCGGTGGGTGGGCGAGGCCTATCTGCTGCAGCCGAACGGTGGGCGAGCCCGACGGACCGTGTATGGGCGGACTCGGGAGGAAGTCGCGGGCAAGGTGACAGCTCTGCTGTCGAGGGCGGCGTCCGGCCACGTCGTTCCGTCGTCGTGGACCGTGGCGGAGTTTGTCGACTACTGGTTGGAGAACGTGGGAGCGCCGTCGCTGCGAGCGACCACGCTGTCGAGTTACCGCTGGATCCTGGCGAACTATGTTGTTCCCGAGGTCGGGTCGGAGAAGCTGGCTGCGCTGACACCGCCGCATGTGCGGAAGATGCTCGCGCGACTTGCTGCACGTGAGTTGTCCTGGAACAGCCGCCGTCTTGCTCACTCGGTGCTCCGGACGGTCCTTGCGGATGCGGTTCGGGAAGAACTGATCGACCGCAACCCGGCCGCGCTGGTGAAGTTGCGTCGGGAGCATGTTCCGGAGGTGGTCCCGTGGACGCCGGCGGAGGCTGCTCGGTTCCTCGCGGCGTCTCAGGGCGACCGGCTCTACGCCTTGTTCGCGGTCGGCGTCTCGCTCGGGTTGAGACGCGGGGAGCTGATGGCGCTGCGCTGGGAGGACGTCGATTTGAGTACCGGGCTTATGCGGGTCGAGCACAGCTTGTCGCGCGTGCCCGGTGTCGGGTTCGTGCTCGGTCTGCCGAAGTCGGCTCGATCTCGTCGGACGCTGTGGATCCCGGACATCTGCCTACAGGCCCTTCGCGCGCATTGGGACCTCGAGGTAGCGGCTCGCGATCGGCTCGGATCGCGCTGGCAGGAGTCCGGGTACGTGTTCACCGGTCCTCGTGGAGGGCCGTTGGATCCGACGGTGCTGGCACATGTGTTCGAGCGGCTGGCGGCTGCGGCAGGTGTCCGCCGGATTCGACTGCACGATCTGCGACACACCTGTGCGTCGTTGTTGTTGGCGCAGGGGGTGGCTCCGCGCGTTGTGATGGAGGTCCTTGGACATGCCCAGCTGTCAGTCACGATGGACTTGTACAGCCACGTGATGCCCACAGCGTTGAACGATGCTGCGGAGGCTGTCCAGCGCGCCTTGGAAGGTCCGGCATGAGGTGGGTTGCTGTCAATGCTGCTGTCACTGGGTGGACGGGCACCAGGGCGGTACGCCCTGCACCCCGTCTGACCTGCAGTTTCGTTGGCGCGCTCGGCAGGATTCGAACCTGCAACCTTCTGATCCGTAGTCAGATGCTCTATCCGTTAAGCTACGAGCGCAACGATCGGCCAGTGTAACCAACCTCCGCGCTGCACGACAATCGGCTTCCCGCAGAGTGACTACGGTTCGACCATGGCCCGCAATCTTCCCGCCCTGAGCGACCTCCCGCGCCAACGCGGCCTACCCGACATGCTTGCCTTCCTCGATGGTGGTCCCGTCCGCACGGCCGGCGACTGGCCAAGCAAACGTGCCGAACTCGCAGATCTCGTCCAGCACTACGAGTACGGCTACCTCCCAGCCCCCGTCCCGGTCGAGTCCACCGTCCGATTCGCCGACCCGACCGCCCTCGACGGAACCGCCACCGTCACCGAACTCGACCTCCGCATCGGCGATGCCCCGAGCCCCGTCCGGGTCCTCCTGGCCTTACCAAACGACGGCAGCGGCCCGTTCCCTACCTTCGTCGGCCCCAACTTCGACGGCAACCACACGATCCTCGACGACGACCGCATCGCCGTCCCGGACCTCCTTCCCGACTACACCAACGGCGCCCGCGGCGAGTTCGCCAGCAAGTGGCCGCTCGCCCAGATCGTCGGCGCCGGCTACGCGGTGGCCACCTTCTACGGCGGTGACCTCGACCTCGACGACCCCGACATCCGCGACGCCGGCATCCGCCCCTACGTCGACACCCTCCCCGCTGAGGGCGACGTCCCACCCGGCTCGCTCGCCGTCTGGGCGTGGGGACTACAGCGGGTCGTCGACGCGCTGGCGAACGACGAGCGACTGGACCCAGACCGGTTCACCGCCGTCGGTCACTCGCGCTTCGGCAAGGTCGCGATCCTCGCCGCCGCCACCGACGAGCGCATCGCCGCCGTCATCGCGCACCAGGCCGGCGCCGGCGGAACCTCACCGGCCCGATCGAGCAACGACGGAGCCGAGCCGCTCTCCCACCTCGCGAAGAGCTTCCCGCACTGGTTCACGCCGACCTTCGCCACCGCTGCGGCCGACCCGACCCGACTCCCCTACGACCACCACGCGATGCTCGGACTGATGGCTCCACGGCCGGTCCTGCTGTCGAATGCCGCCGAGGACGCCTGGGCGGACGCCGCGGGCCAGCTCGAGCTGAGGCGTGCGGCCGAACCCGCCTACGACCTGCTCGGCGCATCCGACTGGCATGGCCAAAAGGACAGGCTCCCCGCTCCGGGCGAGTTCCTCGACGGCCGCGTCAGCCTCTTCATGCGCAGCGGCAAGCACGCTCAGACCCCCGAGGACTGGACCGCGTTCCTGACCTTCGCCGACCGCTATGTGCCCTCGACGGAGGCTGCAGCAGTCGACTGACACCCGCGCACCGCTCGACCGACCGTGGTCGTCTGCGGTGGGCTGTGCTCAGGGAAGGGCGGAGGTGGCGAGATTTGAACTCGCGATGGGCTTTGAGACCCAAACCCGCTTAGCAGGCGGGCGCCATAGACCGGACTAGGCGACACCTCCCAGGCGCGAGCAAGGGTATCGGTGGGCCGTCACGACGTCCAAACAGGTTCCTGCGGAGACGGCAGCACGACCACCGCGCGAGCATCAGCGGACGCATGTAAGCAAGCTGTGAGCTCGGGTGGGAACTCGCGCAGCCACATATACGCTTCAATAGGCGTGATGCCTGACGACGCGCCGCGGCCCCACCGCGCAAATAATGAGCGTGCGACGGCTACCTTCCGGCATTCGATGCTGTTGACGGTGGCCAGTGCGATCATTCCCGGCAGTGGGTTGATCGCCGTGCGTCGCCGCGTCGTTGGCGGCATCTTCCTGGTTCTCGGCCTCATCGTCATCGGCTTTGCGATCTGGGCCGCCACCGCCGGTCAGACCAGCGTCCTGCACTGGGCCGTCGAGCCAGGCGCACTCGTATGGATCGCCGTCGGCATCATCGCCGTCGGGCTCCTGTGGCTCAGCTCGATGGTCACAACCCAGATCTCCACGGCCCCCCGTCCGCTGCGCTGGTCCCAGCGCGTCGCCGGTATCGCGTTGGTCGGAGTCCTCGGTTTCGCGGTTATGGCCCCGATGGTCGTCGCCGCCCAGTACGCCACCACAACCCGCGACCTCGTGAACACCGTGTTCGCCGGCGACACCGCCAGGAGCGCCACCGTCGACCCGCAGCAGGTCACCGCCGCCGACCCGTGGCAGGGAAAGGGCCGCGTCAACATCCTCCTGCTCGGAGGTGACGGCGGCGCCGACCGCACGGGCGTCCGCACCGACACGATGATCCTCGCGAGCATCGACACCCACACGGGCAACACCGTCCTGCTGAGCCTCCCCCGCAACCTCATGCGGGTCCCACTCCCGCCGAACACCCCGCTGTCCAAGGCCTACGGCGGCACGTTCTACGGAGCCGGGCCCGAGGGCAACTGGATGCTCAACGCCATGTACCTCGAGGTGCCGCAGAACCACCCCGACGTCTACAAGAACTCCGACCACCCCGCGGCCGACGTGATGAAGGTGACCATCGGCTACGTGCTCGGCGTGAAGGTCGACTACTTCGCCCTCGTCAACCTCGCCGGCTTCAAGCAGCTCGTCGACGCGCTCGGTGGCATTACCGTCAACATCAACTACCCGATCCCGGTCGGCGGCAACACCGACGCGAACATCGCTCCGGACCGCTACCTTCAGCCCGGCAAGGACGTCCACCTCAACGGCAGTGACGCGCTCTGGTACGCCCGCGGCCGCTATCACGTGGTCGGCGGTGACTATGCGCGGATGGACCGCCAGCGGTGCTTCATCAGCGCGGTCGTCAGCCAGGCCGATCCGGCCCGTGTGCTCACCCGCTACAAGGAACTCGCGGCGACCTCGAAGCAGATCGTCTCGACCGACATCCCGGCCAAGCTCCTGCCCGCCCTCGTCGACCTGGCGCTGAAGATCAAGAACGCCAAGGTCACCAGCGCGGTCTTCGACGCTTCCGTCACTTACTACGCACACCCTGACTACGCGAAGATCAAGCGGCTCGCGTTGGCCGCGATCGCAAAGTCCTCGGTGACGAAGCCCGCCACGTCGGGCCGCCCCGCGACGAAGAAAGTGACATCGACCGCGAAGGCCACCGCGACCGCCACCCCAGCGCCTGGGACGGCCACCGACGTCAAGGACGCCTGCACCTACAACCCGACGCCGGCGCTCAACTAACGCGCGTCACCGCTTGCCGTATCGGCGTCGCTGTCGGTGAAGGACTGGTCGAGCGTCTTGTACCCGTTGGCGGCGTCGAGCCGTTTGCGCATCTCGCGCTCGATCTCGCCCGGGTCCGCCTGGAGCCAGCGCGTGCTCAACCCCAGCGACCGCCCGTCGGTCAACCCGAGGATCAGCTGCCCGGGGGTCTCGTCGTCCTCGGCCACCGCCGTCACGTCCGTCCACTTGCCTGACGCCGCACGACCGAAGACCGGCTTGACGCTCCAGCCGGACGCATCGAACTCGAGGCTCAGCCGCTTGCCGATCATCGTGAGCTGCCCGAGCAACGCCGTCGCCAGACCCGCCATCAGCAGGACCACACCGGGAATCAACAGCCCGCGCACGCGGCCCGGCGCGAGGACTGTCGGGATCATCACGAGGAGGATTCCGACGATCACCGCGAACATCGCGAGACCGTAGAGTCCGAGCATCGCGTCGCGGCGAGGGTAGAACCGGATCGACCCGATCGAGGCCCCGGGGTTCGTCGTCGAGGAGGAGTTGGCCATGCCGGACAGTCTCGCAGCGTCCGCTCGGCAGGACCGCATCCTCAGCCGCAGGATCGTCGTCGAGGTCGCCATCGTCTTGACCGTCACGCTCGGGATGAGCGGCTGGCAGTCGCTGCTCGTGCTCATCCGCAACCTGCTGAAGACCGTGCCGCTGGCCAGTCAGAACACCCAGCTCGTCGAGACCGCGGCCCCCAACCCCTGGCTCGACCTGCTGTTCCAGCTCAGCTACGTCGTCACCGACATCTCCTGGGGTGTGCTCGCGCTCTACCTGCTGTGGCTGGCCGGCATGCGGATTCGCGACGTCGGCCTCGACCTCCGGCGGTTCGGCCGCGACTCGATCATCGGCGTCCTGCTCGCGCTGGGCATCGGCATCCCCGGGCTCGGCTTCTACCTGCTCGCGCGGGCCATCGGCATCAACACCAACGTGCAGCCGACGACGCTGACCGACCACTGGTGGACCATCCCGCTGCTGATCTTCGTGGCGTTCGGGAACGGGTTCCTCGAGGAGACCGTGGTCGTCGGCTACATGATCAGCCGGCTCCGGGACGCGCGGTGGGCGATGCCGGTCGTCATTCTCGTCAGCTGCGTGCTTCGCGGGAGCTACCACCTGTACCAGGGGTTCGGTGGCTTCATCGGGAACGTCGTGCTGGGGTTCGTGTTCATCGTCGTCTGGCGGAAGACCGGCCGGCTGTGGCCGCTGATCATCGCCCACACGCTGATCGACGTCGCCGCGTTTGTCGGCTACAGCCTGCTCGCGCCGCACTTCGGCTGGCTGCGGTAGCGCTGGGTGGGCGGGTGGGCGGACCGATCCGCTGAGATTTCACATCTCGACGGGGTGCGCGCTTGGCGGCTGAGGCGTGACGTCGGCGGAGGCATGCCGTCGAGGTGTGAAATATCAGCGGATCCTCAGTGCGAGGCGATCGTCGGGACGCCTTTCCGCGACGCCGGCACCGGTGAGAGCGCATCGGGGTCGATCTGCCTGCTGGGGTTCGCCGCTGGAACGTCTCCCTCGAGGAGCGGATCGGCCGTCTCCCGCATGTGCTCGAAGAGTCGGTCACGCAGCCCCGTCAGAACCGGCTGAAGCCGCGGATCCCCGGCCAGGTTGGTCATCTCGTTCGGGTCGAAGATCTCGTCGTACAACTCGTCCGCCGCCAAGCTCCGGTCGGCCCAGCCGTGCTCGACCCACAGGGCCTTGCTCGCCGAGTCGTCGGTGTTCGGCAGAACGGGTCGCCCACGGTCGCTGAAGCGCCGGAGGTAGCGGTAGCGATCGGTCCGCAGCGCCCGCATCGGCTCGTACGCCGCGTGGTAGGTGACCTCGGAGTAGGTCTCCGAGCGAACGGTCGCGGCCGGGTCGGCGGCGAGCGGCAAGAGCGAGACGCCCTGCAGCCACTCGGGGCGCGGTAGGCCCAGCAACTCGACGATCGTCGGGTAGACGTCGAGGTGGCTGACGAGCGCATCAGTGCTGCGGCCCCCGGTGAATCCGCCCGGCCCCCGGAGGATGAGCATCACTCCGGTGCCGGCGTCGGTGAGCGTGCCCTTCATCCGCGGCATGGCGATCCCGTGGTCGGTGGTGCAGATGACGAGGGTGTTGTCGGCGATCCCGGCCTCGTCGAGCGCGTCGAGTACCGCCCCCATCCCTGCGTCGGCCTGCGCTGCGGCCGCGATGAACGACCCCATCTCGGCCCGGGTCTCCGGAGTGCTCGGGATCGTCGGTGCGGACCGGGGAAAGCCACCGTCGCCGGGCGGGTAGCCGAACAGGTACTCGTTGCGGTTCATCGTGTGGGTCTCGAAGAAGCCGACCGACAGGAAGAACGGCTGGTCGGGCTTCTCGGCGGTGTGTCGGTGCACGAACTCGACCGCCGGCGCGCTGACCTCTGGTGCGATACCGCTGCCGCCGAGGATGTCGGTGTAACCCAGGGTGTCGAGTTCATCGGGGGCGCTAACGTGCTGCTCGCCGACGACCGCCGTCCGGTAGCCGGCGCCCGCGAGGGTGGTGGCGATGTGCTGGGACGGGTCGGTGAGCCGGAAGCCGAAGTGGGCGAGCCCCATCATCCCGGCGTTGTGCGGCAGTTGGCCGGTGAGCAGAGCGGCCCGGCTGGGCGAGCAGGTCGGCGCCGCAGAGAAGGCCCGCTGGAACAGGAAGCCCTCGCGCGCCAGTTGCTCGATCCGCGGCGTGGGCACCGGCGCGCCGTACGCACTCACGTTCCGGCCGGTGTCATGGGTGTGCAGGTAGACGATGTTGGGCTTCACGTCAGCCACCTTAAGGCTGTCGCCGGGACCGATCCCGGCCTGACCCGGACGGCGAGCTGCCCTCGATCAGCGGTCATCCCGACGCTCCTCGGCACCGAAGCTAGGCTCGGCGGATGCTGCCTCCCGGCGTGTTGTCCTTCCCCCTGACCGCCTTCGACGCCGACGGTGAACTCGACCTCCCGGCGTTCTCCGCCCACCTCGACGACCAGGTGACGAGCGGTCCCGCCGCGGTCTTCGTCGCCTGCGGGACGGGTGAGGTCAGCTCGCTGTCCGAGGCCGAACACGCCGAGGTGGTCCGGACGTCGGTGTCGGTCGTCGCCGGCCGGGTACCGGTGTTCGCCGGCATCGGTGGCGGGCTCGCGACCGCGAAGACGCAGGCCGAAGCAGCCGCAGCCGCAGGAGTCGACGGTGTCCTGCTGTTGCCGCCCTACCTCGTCAGCGGCCCTCCGGCCGGGTTGCTCGCCTACGTTCGAGCCGTCGCCGAGGTCTCGTCCACGCCGCTGATCGTGTATCGCCGCGCGACCAACCTGTTCGGAGTCCCGACCGCACTTGCGTTGCTCGACGTGCCGAATGTCGTCGGCATCAAGGACGGCAACGGCGACGTCGACACCATGACCCGCATCGTCACCGCCGTCCGTACCTCGGAACATCCGCGCGCCAAGGATTTCCTGTTCCTCAACGGACTTCCGACGGCCGAGCTGTCGGCGCAGGCCTATCGGGCGATCGGCATCCCGCAGTACTCGTCGGCCATCTTCTGCTGCGCGCCCGACATCGCACTCGCGTTCGCCGCCGCCCTCGCCGCCCGGGACGACGCGACCTGCCAACGACTGCTCGAGATCTTCTACCTCCCCTTCGCCGACCTCCGCGACACCACGCCCGGCTACCACGTCTCGCTGGTCAAGGCCGGTGCGCGCGTTCGCGGCTTCGACGTCGGTGGAGTTCGACCACCGCTCATCGACCCATCGCCCGAACATGTCAGCGCCCTGACATCTCTGATCACCGCCGCACGCGCGGAGCTGGGAGCAGCATGAAGGTCACGCAGGTCGTCGTCACCCCGGTCGCGTTCGCCGACCCGCCGCTGCTCAACTCCGTCGGCGTGCACGAGCCGTTCGCGATCCGCGCCGTGGTCCAAATCCACACCGACGAGGGTCTCACCGGGCTCGGTGAGACCTACGGCGACGAGGGGCACGTCGCCATGCTCGAGGCGGTCGCCCGCGCACTTCCGGGCTCGGATCCGTTCGACACAACGGCTATCGCGCGCATCACCGCTCAGACACTCGGTTCGGCCACGGTCCGCGCCGACCTGCACGGTCTCACCGGCGCGGCCACTCCGCCGAAGACACTCGCCAGTGTGGTGTCACCGTTCGAGGTCGCCTTCTTCGACATCGTCGGGAAGGCAGTCGGCCGTCCCGTCGTCGATCTCCTCGGCGGAGCGGTCCGCACCGAAGTCCCGTTCTCCGCCTACCTGTTCTACAAGTGGGGCGCGCATCCCGGCGGCGACGACGACGCATGGGGAGCTGCCTTGGACGCCGGCGGAATCGTCGCCCAGGCACGCCGGATGGTCGACGAGTACGGCTTCGACTCGCTCAAGCTCAAAGGCGGTGTGCTGCACGCCGACGACGAGGCGGATGCCGTCGAGGCGCTCCGGGTGGAGTTTCCCGCACACCCGTTGCGGATCGACCCCAACGCGACCTGGGACGTCCCGACGTCGATCCGGATCGGACAGCGACTCGACGGCGTGCTCGAATACCTCGAGGATCCGACCCGTGGAATCCCGGCGATGGCCGAGGTGCACCTCGAAGTCCCGATGCCGCTGGCGACGAACATGTGTGTCGTCGCCTTCGAGCACATTCCCGAATCGGTCCGTCTCGACGCCGTCCAGGTGATCCTGTCCGATCACCACTACTGGGGCGGACTGAGGGCGAGCCAGCACCTCGCGTCGATCGCCGACACGTTCGGGATCGGCCTGTCCATGCACTCGAACAGCCACCTCGGCATCAGCCTTGCGGCCATGGTGCACCTGGCCGCCGCCACGCCGAACCTCAACTACGACCTCGACACGCACTGGCCGTGGAAGCGCGCCGACGAAGACGTCGTCACCCATCCGTTCAGCTTCTCCGGCGGCAAGCTCATCGTTCCGCCGACACCCGGGCTCGGCGTCGAGCTCGACCCGGATGCCCTTGCCCGCTTGCACGAGCAGTATCTCCGCGCCGGGATCACCAGACGCGACGACGCCGGTTACCTCAGGCGCGTCGCGCCCGAGTGGGTGATCCGGCCCGGGCTCTGACACCCGCGCCGAGCCGGGCCGTGGAGAAGCCAGCCGCCTATGCGATTCCGTCAGCGGCCAGCCCCGCGAGGAAGTCGGCCACCAGATCACGGCAGGCGGAATCGGTCTCCATGTGCGGCAGGTGCGCCGTGCCGGGAAGCTCGACCAGCCGCGCATCCGGCACGCGATCGGCCAGTGCGTGTGCGGCGTGGTGGACGAAATCGAGGTCGAGCGAACCGACGATCACGAGCGTCGGGCAGGCGATCTGCTCCAGCCGCGGCCACGCCGGTTCACCCCCGATCAGCTCACCGAGATCGGGCGCAGCGAGCGCGATCGCGTTCATCGCAAGGAACAACTCGCGCACCTTGCCGCCGACCCGCCCTTCCGGCGCGGCAGGTCCGTCCAGCCACAACCATGCCTCGAGGCGGTTGACCTCCGCGAGGTCATGGGCCGCTTCGGCTGCCTCGACCGCGTCGAGCAGACGTGACTGGTCCGGCGGGTCGACATCCACTTCGGGCGAGCCCGAGATGACTGCCCCGATCAGCACGAGCGCAGCTACACGATCCGGGTGGGCGAGGGTCAGATCGATAGCCGTCCGGCCGCCCATCGATGCTCCGACGACGACCGCCCGGTCCACACCGCATGCGTCCAGCACGGCTATCGCATCGCCGGTCAGTGACACGTCCTCGGGCGTCGCCGTGGTCTCCCCGAAGCCCCTCGCGTCATAGGCGAGGCATCGGCGATGCGGGCTGAGCAGCTCGCTCAGCGGCGACCAGCTCCGCTTGTCGGTCACTCCGGCGTGGATGAGCAACGCAGGCGTGGCGGGTCCGTCACCGCGGTCGTCAACGGCGATGCGGGCACTTCCGGAGGCGACGATCATCGTGGTCAAGCTGACACATCACCGCGTCCGGAGCAACGCATATTCGATACGAACAACGAGGTGGCATCGACGGCCAGGCTCTGGTCGAGTGGGCACATGGATCCACGAGCCGTGCTGGCGGCCTTCGACGAACAGATCCGTCGTCGACCCGAAAGCGACGCCGGTGACGGACGTGTCGAGCGCGCCGACAAGGTAGTCCGTTGTGTCACGGACACCGACGGCTGGAACGGGGTCACCTGGACCGATCTCGACGACTCGACGGTGGACGCTTCCATCGCAGCCCAGATCGAGCGTTTCGGCCGGATCGACCGCGAGTGGGAGTGGAAGTACTACTCCTACGACCAGCCGGCCGACCTCCCCGAACGGCTGGTCGCGGCCGGCTTCACCGCCGAACCGATGGAGGCGCTGCTGGTCGCGGAGATCACCGACCTCGATCTCGACCTGCGCCCGCCGGCCGGGATCGAGTTGCGGCCGGTACTGACCAGGAGCGACGCGGATGCGCTCGTGTCGGTCGGCGATGAGGTGTTCGGCGGTGACCACGCCGCGATCGGCCGCCACATCCTCACCGGGCTGGCAGCGTCGCCGCCGACGATCGCGGGCGTCGTCGCCTGGGCCGGCGGCACCCCTGTCTCGGCTGCGCGGGTCGAGTTCAACGCGGGTACGGACTTCGCCGGTCTGTGGGGCGGGGGCACCCTGCCGGAATGGCGTGGTCGAGGCGTTTTCCGTTGTCTGGTCGCCCACCGGGCGAGGCTGGCGTCGGCACGCGGCTTCCGCTACCTGCAGGTCGATGCGTTACCGCCGAGCCGGCCGATCCTCGAACGACTCGGCTTCGTCCAGCTCGCGACCACGACGCCGTTCGTCCGTCCCGGCGGCGACGGCTGACTCGACGGGTGCGCGCGACGCTCCGGCCGCATTGTCGGTGGCCGGTGTGAGGGTGAGCCCTTCGATGCGACGCCGCCGCGTCCAGAACCGCAGGAGGTCCCCATGCCCGGAATGCCAGGCCCGGTCGCCGACGAACGAGAGGGACTGACGTCCTTCCTCGCCCACCAACGCTACGTCTTCCGGTTGACGGCGTACGGGCTCACCGACGAGCAGGCCCGCCTGTCTCCGACGGTGAGCCCGTTCAGCGTCGGTGGCCTGATCAAGCACGTCGCCCAGACCGAGCGCGGGTGGATGGACATGATCGCGCAGCGCACGAGGGACGCTGCCGCGCACGAAGGTGAGGACGACTACCTGGCCGGGTTCCGCCTCGCGGAGGGCGAGACGCTGGCCGATGCGCTCGCCTTCTACGACGAGGTTGCCGCCGAGACCGACGAGGTGCTGTCCGGGCTCACCGATCTCGACCGGCCGGTTCCGGTGCCCCCCGGCGTGCCGTGGTTCCCCAAGGATGTCGCCGCCTGGTCGGTGCGATGGGTGCTTCTGCACGTGATCGAGGAGACAGCCAGGCACGCCGGCCACGCCGACATCGTGCGTGAATCCGTCGACGGCGGCACCGCGTTCCCACTGATGGCTGCGGCCGAAGGGTGGCCGAGCACACCCTGGATGAAGCCGTGGTCACCTGACGTCAGTCCTACGCCGGCTGTGTGAAACACCTAGCCGGGCATGGTCATCGTCACTGGTCGGCCGGTCCGGTCGTTGCCTACGTTCGAACGCATGACAACAACTCAGAGACATTGGTTGGTCGTCCCCGCAAGTGCAGCCGCCGCAGTCGTCGTGTGGGCCGTCGCCGTCCCGATAGCCGGCGTCGACCTCGAGACGAAGGCGGGCAGCCGGGTCGAGCACATCGGCGTCGCGCGGTCATCGCGGTGAGCCTCGTGGTCGCACTTCTCGCCACCGCGGTTCGCACGGCTCTGGCACGGGCGATGCGGGCCCGTCCCGGCCGCGGTGCACGTGCGTGGGTGATCCTCGCGTCCCGTCGTGCTGCTCGTGTCGCTGGCCGTCCGGCCGGCGGTGCGGTCAAGGTCGCCGGTCTCCTGCCCAACAGCCGGCTGCTCTCGAGCGACAGCTGGGGTCACACCGCCTACGGAACGTCGGAATGCGTGACCGGTGCCGTCCACAACTTTCCTCAAGGTCAAGCTCCCGACCAAGGGGACCACGTGCATCGGTGACTCACAGCCCTTCACCGGCGGCGGCAAGGGCAACTTCCTGCAGGATCTCAACCGGCCGCTCGGCGGTGCCGGCGGCGGCCGTCCCGCTCCGATCGCACCGGTGCTGCCCCGGTTCTAAGCGGACGAGGGCACCGGTACCGGTCGGACTCCGACCGGTACCGGTGGCCACTGTCTTCCGGTGTGCACCGCGGTGGTGAGATTCCGATCATGGGAAACGACCTGACCGCGACAACCATCGAGCTGGCCGGACACGACGGTGACGCCATCGAGGCGTACGTCTCCAGCCCGGCAGGTGACGACCCGCGTGGCGGTGTCGTCGTGATCCATCACATGCCCGGCTTCGACAGCGCCACCAAGGAGATCGTCCGGCACTTCGCCGTCCTAGGCTACGACGCGATCTGCCCGAATCTGCACTACCGCGACGCACCTGGTGCGTCGCCCGACGACGCCGCCGCGGCGAACCGCGCCAATGGTGGTGTCCCCGACGATCAGCTGGCCGGCGACGTCGGCGCGGCTGCCGCGTACCTCCGCGCACTGGCGACGTCGAACGGGAAGGTCGGGACGATCGGGTACTGCTCCGGCGGCCGCCAGAGCGTGCTCGCCGGCTGCCGGGTGGACGTGAACGCCGTCGTCGACTGTTACGGCGCCTTCGTCACCGGCACGCCGCCGCCCGAGCGGCCGATCACGAACCTCGTCGCCGAACTCCCGAACCTGCGGGCGCCACTGCTCGGCCTGTTCGGCAACGACGACCAGCACCCGTCGATGGCGGAGGTGGATGAACTCGAGCAGATCCTCACCGATCTCGGCAAGCCGTGCGAGATCCATCGCTACGACGGTGCCGGGCACGCGTTCTTCAGCGTCAACCGGCCGGCCTACCGGGTCGAAGCGGCGCTCGACGGCTGGGACCGGATCACCGACTTCTACGCGCGCTACCTGGGGACCTGACCATGTGCACCTACGCCACCGAGCAGATCAGCGCGAGCGGGAGTGCGAAGGGTCCCGACGGCTGGTTCCGGATGAGCGATGCCACCGTCTACTTCGACCACCCGGTTCACGCGCTTGCCGAGCACACCCTCAACATCGACTTCGCGGCACCCGATCGCGGACCGTCGGCGCGGGTGGCGGTCGAACTCACCGCGTCGAGTGCGGAGAAGCTCATGAGCGCGATCCGCGCGGCGCTGGACTCGGCGCCGGCGGCGATGCGCACGGACTGATCGCGACGCATGCCGATCGACGGGCTCCGGGCAGCAGGCCGGAGCTCGGCTCAGTCGGGCGGTTTCGCTTCGATGAGCTTGCGCAACAGGGCGGCCAGGTCGGCCTGCTCGACGGCGGTGAGCCGGCCGAAGAACTGCTCGTCGACCTCTTCGCGCGCAGCCCGGATGCGAGCCTGGAGTTCCTTGCCCTTGTCGGTCGCGATGACGCACGTCGCCCGGCGATCGGTGGGATCGTCCAGCCGCTCGACGAGGCCGAGCGCCTCGAGTCCGTCGACGACCTCCGTGGCCGAGCGCGGCGCGATGTGCAGCCGCTCGGCGATCTCGGACAGCCGGGGCGCACCGCGACTCCCGTCGCCGATGACCCGCAGGGCACGCGACTGATGCGGGGAGATGTCCCAGCTGCTCAAGGGCACCGACCATTCGTGCCGCATCGCCCGCATGGACCTGTGCAGCAGGTCGCCCAGCCGGTCGCCCGACGACTCCTCCACGCGTGCGCTCATGGAGTGGAGTCTAGCGCCGGTTTGCCTTGTTGCCTCATCGTGAGGTAACCTCAGCATTGTTTCCCTGAGTTGCCCACCCACACAAGGAAGTGCCTGCCTAGTGCCTGAACCCACCCGAGAGCGCGGCCCACGAGCCGCCAAAGTCGATCCCGCCGATCGCGCACAGCTGCGCGACTCGCCCGTCTCGCTCCGTCGCATCGGAGCCCTGTTCTCCCCGTACCGCCTCCCGATCGTCGCCGTGATGGCGCTGATCACGGCGTCGTCGCTGATCTCGCTGGCCACGCCGTTCCTCATGAGAGCGCTGATCGACGACGCTCTCCCGCACCAGAATGTCAGCCTGCTGATCTGGCTGGTTGCCGGCATGCTCGGCGTCACCGTCTCCACCTCGATCCTCGGGGTGTTGCAGACGTGGCTGTCGACCACGGTCGGCCAGAAGGTCATGCACGGCCTCCGCACCAGGGTTTTCGACCACCTGCAACGCCAGTCGCTCGGCTTCTTCACCCGCACCCGCGGCGGCGAAGTGCAGTCCAGGCTGACGAACGACATCGGCGGCATGCAGTCCGTGGTCACCTCGACCGCCACCTCGATCGCCTCGAACGTCACCGGCGTCGTCGGAACCTCGGTCGCCATGGTCGCGCTGAGCTGGCGCCTGTCGCTGCTCTCGCTGATCGTGCTCCCGCCCGCCATCTGGCTCACCCGCAAGGTCGCCCTGATGCGCCGCGAGGTCACCGCCCAGCGTCAACGCAACCTCGCCGACATGCTTTCCCAGGTCGAGGAATCCCTATCTGTCAACGGGGTTCATCTCGTCAAGACCCTCGGCACCGGCCCGCTGCTGTCCGAGCGGTTCACCGCCACGTCGACCGACCTGGTGTCCCTCGAGGTCCGTTCACAACTCGCCGGTCGCTGGCGGATGGCCACGATGGGCATCATCTTCGCCGCGATCCCGGCACTGATCTATCTCGCCGCGGGACTGCCTGCCACCTCCGGTGGCATGACGATCGGGACGCTGGTCGCGTTCACCGCGCTGCAGTCCGGGCTGTTCCGCCCGCTCTCCGGCCTGCTCGACGTCGGCGTATCGGTTACCAGCTCGATGGCACTGTTCAGCCGCGTCTTCGAGTACCTCGACCTGACCGTCGAGATCGACGACCCGGCCGACCCGGCCGAGATCGAACACGCCCGCACACTCGGCGAGGTTCGCTTCGACCACGTGAGTTTCACCTACCCGGACAGCGATCGGCAGGCCGTCGACGACGTCGACGTGGTCGTGCCGGCGGGCTCCAGCCTGGCGCTGGTCGGCGAATCCGGATCGGGCAAGACGACGCTGGCCTCGATGGTCGCCCGGCTCTACGACCCGACCAGCGGCCGTATCGTCATCGACGGCGTCGACATCCGCGACATGACACTGATCGACCTGTCGAAGATCGTCGGCGTCGTGTCCCAGGAGACGTACCTGCTGCACACGACGATCCGCGAGAACCTGCGCTACGCCAAGCCCGACGCGACCGAGGACGAGATCATCGCCGCCGCCAAGGCCGCTCAGGTGCACAACCTGATCACGTCACTCCCGGCCGGCTACGACACCGTCGTCGGGGCGCGCGGCCACCGGTTCTCCGGTGGTGAGAAGCAGCGGATGGCGATCGCCCGGACGCTGCTGCGTGACCCGCGGGTACTCGTGCTCGACGAAGCCACCAGCGCGCTGGACAACGAGACCGAGGCCGCCGTGCAGATCGCGCTCGATGCGGTCAGCCGCGGGCGGACGACGATCACCATCGCGCACCGGCTGACGACGATCCGGGACGCCGACCAGATCATGGTTCTCGACCACGGCCACCCGGTCGAGATCGGGACGCACGACGAATTGATGGCAACCGAAGGTCGCTACGCCCGGTTGGCGAAAGCCAAGGGTTCCGATCCCTACTTGACGCCCCCGCCGGCGATGGTCAGTACCGAGGCTCCGGTCCGGCACGGATCTCGCGGTCGCTCCATCCCGGTCTAGGGATCAACGCCGCGTCGTCGGCTGTAGGCGACGGACCCACTTCGGCGCCCGGCGTCCGCGTACCCGCGCGATCAACGCGATCGTCCACGTCACCAGGACGACCAGCGCGAGCAGGCCGAACCCCGCGATCAGCAGCCACTCGATCGAACCGTGGACCGGGTAAACCGCCACCGGGTCGGCGTTCCCCTCGTACAGCACCTCGACCTGGCGGCCCTGCACGAACGTGCGTGGTGCCTCGTCGAAGACGACCCAGCCGGCTACGACGGTGCCGTCGTCGGAGCTGAATCTCCCGTAGGTGCTGCAGCCGTTGCGGTTGCACGACCGGCTCAACTCTACGAAGGTGCCGCGCAGGCCGTGCCCGGTTGCGGCGGCCAACCCGTTCGGAAGCGTGATCCCCACGATCAGCAGCACGAAGCCGGCGATGACCGGTGTCAGCACCCAGGCGGCAATCCGCCCGATCCACCGCCAGACGCCCGTCATCTGATCGATCACCCAACCATGCTGGTCGACTTCGGTAGCGACGTTTTCCGGAGGTCCTTGCCCCATCGTCGCGCGCTGGACGACACTCCCCTACGTGAAGCGTAGACAGTGGGAGGCGCGGTCATGCCGGCGAGTCGCCTCCCGCTGACCCGCTTCGTCGCCTCGCGACGGCTGCCTTCGGTCGAGGCCGTCGACGGCCGCTGTGCAAGGGTGGTCGGCGTTCGTCACACCGGAGAGGCATCCACATGAGCCAGACCACCGCACGAACCCTCGGCGCCGGCGGCGTCACGATCAGCGCACTCGGCATGGGCTGCTGGGGCATCGGCGGTCCGCACGCACGTCAGGGCAGCCCGGTCGGCTGGGGCAGCGTGAACGACGACGAGTCGATACGCGCTCTGCGCCGGGCCTACGACCTTGGTGTCACCTTCTTCGACACCGCTGACGTGTACGGCTGTGGACACAGCGAATACCTCATCGCCCGGGCCCTCGGCGATGTGCGCGACGACATCGTCATCGCCAGCAAGGCCGGCTACACCTACGTCGAGGAAACCCGCGAGGCACCGGGTGAGAACGGCGATCCCGACTACATCCGCTGGGCCTGCGACGAGAGCCTGCGCCGGCTCGGCACCGACCGGATCGACCTCTACCAATTTCACCTCGGCGGCTTCGATCTCGACAAGGCTCCGGACGTGCTGGGGGTGTTCGACGAGCTCGTGGCAGCCGGCAAGGTGAAGTCGATCGGCTGGAGCACCGACGACCCGGCACGAGCTGCCCTGTTCGCGGAAAGCCCGAACTGCAAGGCGATCCAGCAGTCGTTCAACGTCTTCGGAGGCAATACCGAGGTCCTGTCCCTGTGTGCGGAACGGGGACTGGCCAGCGTCGTCCGCGGCCCGCTCGGGATGGGTCTGCTGACCGGCAAGTTCAACGCGACGAGCACGCTCCCGGCCGATGACGTCCGGCACGGCTGGGACTTCGGTTCAGGTCGGCAGGCGGAGTCATTGGAGCGGCTCGAGAGTATTCGCGACGTCCTCACGTCCGGCGGCCGCACCCTGGCCCAGGGCGCCCTCGCATGGCTGTGGGCGAGGAGCCCGGTCTTCGTGCCGATCCCCGGGTTCAAGTCGGTCGGTCAGGTCGAGGAGAACGCCGGCGCGCTCGGGTTTGGCCCGCTCGACGACCAGCAGATGGGTCAAATCGCCGACCTGCTCGCCTGAGCGACCTGCAGCCGGGCGCGGGCGCCTGCGTCAGCGGCGGAGAGCAGAGAGGGGACGCTTCCGGACAGCGGGTATGCCGGGAACCTACCGGGCCGACAGCGTTACACCTGTCCGCGCGGCGCGAACGGCGGTCGGCCTACGATCACGCGTCACCAGACCCGGTGGCCAGACCCCGGCCGTGAAGCCCATCACCCAGCACAGGAGCAGTCCCATGCGCATTCTCGTCACCGGCGCCGGCGGCAACGTCGCGAAGGGGATCATCGGCAGGCTGCGACCGGCCGGTCACGAACTCGTGCTCACCGACGTCAACCAGCTGCCCGACGTCGAGACCTTCGCCGGGCTGGAATTCCATCAGCTCGACATCCAGGTCGGTGTCGGCCTCGACAAGGCCGCGCAAGGTTGTGATCTCCTCCTGCACACCCCGGCCTGGCACGGCATCCACTCCCGTGCCAAGACCGAGATCGACTTCTGGCGGCTCAACGTCGACGGCACGTTCTGGGCGCTGCAGGCGGCCGCGTCCGCCGGCATCTCGCGGCTTGTGTTCCTGTCGTCCATGTCGTGGTTCGGGCACTATGAGAAGTACGGATTCACCAAGCGGGTGGGCGAAGAGCTGTGTGAATACCACCGTCGCGCGCACGGCTTGCGCTATGTGTCGATCCGTCCGCACGACTTCACGCCGTGGGGCGACGACTGGCTGAACCGGTACGGCGGGCGGCTCCTCAAGGGTGGCGTCGACCGCGAGGACGTCCTCGACTGCGTCGACGCGGCCGTGAACGCGCTGACCCGCGACGTGCCGACCGACGGGCCGGAAGGCACCGTCGTGCACGCCGTCCGTGCGAATGCCTTCTCGCCCGAGCAGGTGGAGCATTGGGAGAGCGACCCGCTCGGGACGGCCGAGGCGGTCTTCCCCGGATCGGCAGCGCTGATCACGAAGTACGGGATCGACATCAGCCAGCGGCCGTCGATTCCCGAGCACGTCGGCGCGCACGCGATCGGCTATGCCCCGACCCGGCACTTCGGGACGTTCATCGCCGAACTCGCCCGCCTCGACGCCGCCGACCCGGACGCCGTGGCCAGGATGCGCTGTCCGTACTGAGCATTCGCCGCCCGAACAGAGAGTCATTGGCCGCACTGGTGGTGACCTGTGACAAGCACCCGCGCCGGCGCCGCAGACTCCTCCGTCCAGGCCTGCTCGGAGTCGGGTTCTGCGGGGCCTTGAGCACCTCCTCGACCTTCTCCTTCGAGACGATGCGCCTACGCCAGCACGTCGGGCGCTCATCTGTTCGGGCCCGAATACGCGGAGCGTCGGGGTCCAGGCGCAATGAGCGAGGCATGTTCAGCCCGTAAAGTATGAAGATGTAACGATTTGTCGCCAAGGGACGCTCCTGTCCGGGCGGAGGGTTAGCCTTCGGGCACCAACGACCGCCCGTTGAGGTCCAGGAGGATTCGTGTCGCTCACATTCCGCAGCAGACGTTCGGTCATAGGCTTTGCTGGTCTGCTCGCGTCGACGGTGGTGGCCCTGTCGGGTCTCACCTTCCCTGCGGCTTCAGGAGCGGTGCAGCTGGCGTACGTAAGTGATCCTGCCAGTGGTGAACCGGGCACTGTGCTGAGCGTCAAGGGGACCGGTTGTGCGCCCAGCGGCAACGGGTTCGGCGGGACAGATGGAGCGTTCGCCTTCGTCGTCAACCCCACCGGGAATTTCAGCCAGCAGCCACAGACCCTTTTCCACTCGTTGGCCGACGGGTCCTTCGCCGGCACTTTCGTCGTGCCAAGCAACGCGACAGTGGGTCGCACCTATGAGACTGCGGTGAGCTGCTACGGAACCGGGGACATGCGCGGCTGGTTCGCCGACCCGGGGTATCAGACGTTCACCGTCACAGCGCCCTTGACGACGCCCGGCGGGTTCAGATCCCTTTCGCCCCACCGGTTGTTGGATACTCGCGCCGGGGTGGGCGCACCCAAGGCGGCGGTGGCAGCCGGCGGGACGGTGCGGTTGAAGGTCACTGGCCGGGGTGGCGTCCCGGTGAGCGGGGTGACTGCGGTGGTGTTGAACGTGACGGTGACCCAGGCCGCCAGCCAGGGGTTCATCACGGTCTATGCGGGCGGCACCACCCGACCTAGCGCCTCGAACCTGAACTTCCTGGCGGGCCAGACCGTCCCCAACCTCGTCATCGCCCCCGTCGCAACAGACGGCACGGTAAGCCTGTTCAACGGGTCAGCCAACACCGTCCAGCTGATCGCCGACGTCTCCGGCTACTTCCGCTCTGGGACCCCGACCGCGGCGGGGACGTTCAAGTCCCTGACGCCGGTCCGGTTGCTGGATACCCGCACCGGGGTGGGCGCACCCAAGGCCGCGGTGGCAGCCGGCGGGACCGTGCGGTTGAAGGTCACTGGCCGGGGTGGCGTCCCGGTGAGCGGGGTGACTGCGGTGGTGTTGAACGTGACAGTGACCCAACCCGCCAGCCAGGGGTTCATCACGGTCTATGCCGGCGGCACCACCCGACCTAGCGCCTCGAACCTGAACTTCTTGGCGGGCCAGACCGTCCCCAACCTCGTCATCGCCCCCGTCGCAACAGACGGCACGGTAAGCCTGTTCAACGGGTCAGCTGGCACGGTTCAGCTGATCGCCGACGTCTCCGGCTACACCAAGCCATGAAACGAGACAGCTTGTAGATGCGGCCCCTTCTACAAAGGGGGCAGGCTTCTCTTCGGCGCAAGGTCGTCGTGCCCATGTCAGGACGCCTCGGAGGACGCTGCGACGTCCACGTTGTTCTCTCGAGTTCCGTCTCAGGTGCCATTGGCGTCAAGCGCCTGAACACGAGCGCCTCGGCTCGCTCACCCACGCGATTCGTACGGCTCGTTCAACCAAGCTTTTCCATCACCACTGATCGTGGCGTCAGCCCGTCGGCCCGACGCCGCTGAGCACCCACGCGAGTGTCGACACCCGCGACCACTAAACCCAGGACGCTTACGACCTCAGCGACGAAAGGCCCGTTGATGGGAATGCACGGGGATCTCCCAACTCGGGTGCCATGCTCAGGCAGGCAGCTCACTTCACGTCAGCACCTCCTCAACGATTTCGAGGACCCGGGCCATGCCGTCGGTTTGGCCGCCGCATGTGCAGGAGGTGGTGATGTCGACCTGGGCGCCGATGGGTGCAGATGAGGGGCCATTCATTTCGTCAGCGTCGCTGTAGCCGCAGCTCATGCAGCTCATCGCGTAGGCGAACCGCACTAGCCGGGCGTGCTGGCCATCGATCAGTACGACGTCGTCACACTGGCCCTCGCGTCGGCGTGCTGTGGCTCGCCGTTTGTCGTGAATTCTGCGGTGGCGTGTGCTCATGCCCTCCACGATGATGAAGCCCCTCCGACAGTCCGTGATTTCCGTCACCATCTTTCGACAATTGACCATTGGGCTCGTGATTCGGTGTGTACGTGGACGTTCCTGGGTGTGGCTGGGTGTCGCTGCGTGTCGTTCTCGTCTGCTGACATTCGCATTGAGCAGTTGTGCTCGCCTGAGCGCGGCAAATGAACACCGAGAACTGGTGTCGCGTGTCGACCTCACCTTCGGCTCTTCTTGGTTCACCGTTGATTGTTATCCGCTCCAAAACGTGCGCGTGGGGACGAGGTGACCAGGCGATGACGACAGCACCGGATCTGATGACGCTGCTGACCGACCGGGTACGCCGTGGCGGGTTGAACCGGTGGATGCAGCAGGTCGAGTCCGCGGGCCGCTGCGCCCGCCCGGTCCGGCTGATCGGCCAATCGACCACCATCGCCAGCAAGACGGGCGAGATCCTCTCCTCGTACGGGTCGAGCTCCGAACCTGACGGAATCACCTATACCCGGTGCGGGAACCGGCGGGCGTCGGTGTGCCCGTCGTGCAGCGACGAATACAAGGGCGACATGTGGCACCTCCTCGTCGCCGGTGCGACCGGCGGCAGCAAAGGCGTCCCGGCGGCGATCCGTCAGCACCCGTTGGTGTTCGCGACCCTGACCGCGCCGTCGTTCGGGCTCGTGCACGCCTCGAAGAAACCGGGTCGACCGGGGAGCCGCCGCTGCCGTCCTCGCTCCCGCGCCGCCTTGTGTCGACACGGGCGGGCGACGTGGTGCATGGCCACCCACGACGACCACGACCCGCTCGCCGGGCAACCCTTGTGTGCTGAGTGTTACGACTACCCCGGCCACGTGCTGTGGCAGTGGTGGGCACCGATGCTGTGGCGGGTCTTCACGATCTGCCTGCACCGCCAGGTCGCCGACTACCTCGGCATCGACCGCGACCAGCTCGCCAACCTAATCCGGATCCAGTTCGCGAAGGTCGCCGAGTACCAGCGCCGCGGGATCATCCACTTTCATTTCCTGGTCCGCCTCGACGGCCCCGCCACCTCCTGTGACCCGTTCCCTGCCCCACCACCTGGCATCACCGCGCAGAGGCTGTGCGACCTGGTCCGGGCCGCAGCAGCCGCCGCCTCCTACACCACGCCGGCGGACCCAGTCACTGGCCCGGTACGGCTCGCGTTCGGGACGCAGGTCGACGCCCGCCCCGTGCACGACACCGCGACCCGCGACGACACCGCCGGACAAGACCTGCACCCTGAAACGGTCGCGGCGTACATAGCGAAATACGCGACCAAAGCCACCGACGACCTTGAAGCTGGTCAGCGACCTGTCAACCCGCACCTCCGCCGGGTCCGGCAGACCGTCGACGTCCTCGCCGACCGGGTCGACCGCAGGGACCCTGACAGCCCGTACCGGCGGCTCAGTGCGTGCCGGGCGTCGCTCGGGTTCCGTGGCCACTTCGCCACCAAGTCCCGCGGTTACTCCACCACCCTCACCGAGCTGCGGCGCGCCCGCCACGCCTGGCGCACCCGCAGCACCCGGCCGCTCCGGACGGCGCTCGCCGACGGGCAGGTCGTCACCCGGATCGGAGACGACCCCGCCAACCCCGGTGACGTCGACGACGAGTCGACGCTGGTGATCAAGACGTGGCAGTACGCCGGCAGGGGCTGGGCCACCGACGGCGACACCGCCCTCGCCGCGCAATCGGCCGCGCTCGCGTTGGAGCACAGACACCACCGCCGGCCCTGACGGCACCGACCACAACCTGGTGGCCTCCCGATACCGAGCCGCCCGTTGACCCGGGTGGGGGGTGTCCAGGCTCGAACGAAGAGAGATCACGCAGTGACGCCACAGGCGGCCTTGACACGGCCCGCCCGGGTCCACACCCACCCTGAGGGGATCGGGAGGACACCACCTCAAGATGCGACCGGAACACCGATGAGTGAGGACAAGATCATGAGCGATGCGTTGGCACGGCGGTTGTTGACGGTGCCGGAGGTCATGGAGTCGATGGCCCTGGGCAGGTACAAGATCTACGACCTGATCCGCTCGGGTCAGTTGGAGTCGATCCAGGTCGGGCGTTCGCGTCGGGTGCCGGTCGAGGCGGTGGATGCGTGCGTGGCTCGGTTGCGTGAAGAAGCGGCATGAGCCTCACGCGTCGGGCCAACGGCGAGGGGACCGTCTACAAGCGTCAGGACGGCCGTTGGGAAGGTGCGGCGTTCGTCCTGACCTCGGCTGGGGTTCGTGAGCGCCGTCGCGTCTACGGGCGCACCCGCGAGGAGGCGCATCGGGCGGTCACCAAGCTGGTCCGGCAGTCGCATCAAGGGCTGCCGGTGGCGGCCACAGCGCAGTCGGTGGAGCAGTACCTGACCTATTGGATCAACGAGGTTGCCCGTCACCGGGTCCGGCCGCTGACGTTCCGGACGTACGAGATGTTCGTGCGGGAGCACCTGATCCCGGGCCTGGGCAAGAAGCGGCTGCACCGGCTGACCGCCCGCGATATCCGGTTGTTCCTTAACAGCAAGCGGGAAGTGTCCAGTCGGTCGCCGGGGAACGAGGCCAAGCCGCTGGCTCCGCGGACGATCTTCCATCTGCACGCGGTGCTCCGGAACGCCCTCGAGCACGCCGTCCGGGAGGACCTGCTCCCCCGCAACGTCGCACGACAGGTGCAGGTCTCACCTGGTCGGGGACCGGACGTGTCGCCGCTGACGGTGGACGAGGCACACCGGTTACTCGCGGCGGCGACCTCGGATCGTCTATATGCGTTGTATGCGGTGTCGCTGAGCTTGGGATTGCGACGCGGCGAGGCGTTGGGGTTGCCGTGGTCCAACGTAGATCTGGACGGACAGATCCTGCGGATTCGGCAGACGCTGCAGCGCTTCGATGGCCAGTTGCACTTCGCGCCACCGAAGACGCGCCGGTCGGAGCGCTCGATCCCGCTGCCGGACGAACTGAAGCAGGTGCTGCTGGACCACCGAGCACGCCAGGAGGTGGAGCGCGCGGCGGCGGGCCTGCAGTGGAAGGAGAGTGGGCTGGTGTTCACGACGATGATCGGGACGCCGATCGAACCGAACGAGCTCTCGCGCTACTTCCGGGTACTCGCAGCGAAGGTCGGCCTGAGCAATGTCCGGCTGCACGACCTGCGGCACACCTGCGCGTCGATGCTGCTCGCCCAAGGTGTCCCGCCCCGGGTCGTGATGGAGATCCTCGGGCACAGCTCGCTGGACGTGACGATGAACATCTACGGCCACGTGATGCTCGACGCCCAACGCGACGCGCTGCGCGGGATGGGCGGCTTGCTCCGATGAGTCGTTGCCGTCAACACTGCCGTCAAACGGACATTTCAGGCGGTCGGAGCGTGTTGGGCAGTCTCGCCAAGAACGGTATATGTGCAGGTCAGAGGGGCGGAGGGCAAGGGATTCGAACCCTTGATGGGTGTAACCCCATAGCGGTTTTCAAGACCGCCGCACTAGGCCACTATGCGAGCCCTCCTGGCCAGCGGCCAGGCCCGCCGACGCTCGTCCCGACCGAACCCGGACTGGACGCGACGACCAGTTTCGCACGTGTGGCACCCCGCGCGAGCCCCCGACCGTCGACCCACGCAAAGTTCTGCGGCACCATCGCTCCCGTGGCGAACACGAGCTCGGCCAAGGACCCAGCCGCGGCGGCGGCAGTCGGCGCGATCCGTGCCGGTGACCTGGCGGGTCTTTCTCGTCTGCTCGCCGATCACCCCTCACTGGCGACCGCGCGGATCGAGAGCGAAGCCGGTGAGCCCGGCGCCGTCACGACCTCACGGACGTTGCTGCACGTGGTCGCAGACTGGCCGGGCCACTATCCGAATGGCGCCGCGACCGTCGCCGCTCTCGTCGACGCCGGAGCTGACGTCGACGCTGCCTTCGTCGGCAGGCATTCGGAAACGCCGCTGCACTGGGCGGCCAGCAGTGACGACATCGCCGTACTGGATGCGTTACTCGACGCCGGTGCCGACATCGACGCACGCGGTGGCTGCATCGGCGACGGCACGCCGTTGTTCGACGCCACGGCGTTCGGCCAGTGGCGTGCGGCTCGTCGTCTGGTCGAACGCGGCGCCCGGCGCGAACGTTGGGACGCGGCAGTCTTGGACGACGTGGTCCTTCTCGGGGAGCTCCTCAGCGTCGACCCCGCGCCGTCGGCCGAGGAGGTCAGCGACCTGTTCTGGGGTGCCTGTCACGGCGGTGCGCGCGCGACCGCAGAATACCTGCGGACTCGGGGCGCCGACGTGAACCGGGTTGGGTGGGACAACCTCACCCCAGCCGGCGCCGCCCAACGAAGCGGAGCGACGGCTCTGGTCGCCTTTCTGGCCGAACTGGGTGCGAAGTAGGCGCGAACTCGGCGTCGAGGTAGGCCCCCACTCCGTATGGACAGCCGAGTCCGCTGGGCGTAGCTTCGCAAGAACCCGGCTGCGAAGGGTGAGCGCTATGGCCAGACAGGGCGACGTCGCGCTCATCGACGATCCGGTGGCGCAAGAGCTGCTCGCCTCGACGATCCCCGCCCGCCTGGCCTATACGTGGACCGACGGCAGCGCCCGGGTCGTCCCCATCTACTTCCGCTGGACCGGACACGAGCTCGTCATGGGAACACCGCCGAAAGCGCCGAAACTCAGGGCACTGACAACGAATCCCCGAGTGGCTCTGACGATCGACAGCAACGCGATGCCCGCGAAAGTCCTGCTGATCCGGGGCCGCGCTCGTGTCGAGATGAAAGATGACGTCGACGACGACTATGCGTCGGCGTGCGAGCGGTACATGGGCGAGGAAGCCGGCCGAGCCTGGGTGTCCGGGCTGCGCGGCCAACGAATGGCCCGCATCTCCGTCCAACCCGACTGGGTCGGCATCCTCGATTTCGAGACCCGGTTCCCGAGCGCTCTGAGCTCGTAGCTCGCACTCGTTGCGGCGAACGCCACGTTAGACTGCAGAACCCCGCGGTCGCAGCCTGCCCATCATCACTGCGGGGTTCTGCAGTATGAGATCGGCCGATGAGATTCCGGCCGGTCGCAGTGGGTGGTCGACATTTTCCATTACTTGGTTGAGGATCTGGCGTCGATGGATTGTCGGTGGTTGCCGCTGGCGTTCGTTTCATGATGACAACGGCCCGGGCGGTGGTGGCGATGCTCGCGTCCCTGCGCGCGGTCGCTGACCCTGCGGATGCGGTGGTGTGGCAGTCGGGTGAGACCAGTTCCTCACCACGATGCTGACCGTGGTGGAAGCCGAAGCCACGTTCGCCGCGGTCAAACTGCATCTGCTCGGGGTGATGGAGGAACACCAGCTCAGCCGATCGTCAACGCCAGGATCGTCACGTCGTCGTGCAGACTCCACCAACCCGGAATCTCGGCAGGCGCGGTGTTCTCCCATGCCCGCAGGTCGGCGACGAAGCCGTCGGGGTCGTCGAACGCCGCCGCCAGCAGAGCCGTCGGATCGAAACCCGGGCGCCGCAGCGCACGCTCGGCCCCATCGCTGAACAGGACCACCCGTCCCGTCGTCGACCGGACCGTCTCCCGATGCGCATGCGCCGCCGCCTCCGGTTCACGCCGGATGATCCAACGACCCGCAGAGGTGTTGCGCCGTCGGCGGATCGCCACCAGCTTCTCGTTCAGCTCGTCCGCCGACAGCGTCGACCACGGCGGACCACCCGCAGAGGCGTTCGGCGCACCCGGCGCCCACGCCGGATCGGCGATCAGCTGCACTCCCACGACCCCATCGCGGACAACCTCCACCACCGCGCCACAGTCACCGATCACGGTGAACTCGACGCCAGCCGGCTCACCGACGGTGGATGCATCAACGGGTGAGGCCAGGATCCCAACAGCAGTAGGGAATCCGACCACCTCGTGCACTCCGAGTGCGGTCGCCTCGGCGTCGGCAGCAGCGATCGCCGCCGCCAACCGATCCGCCGCCGACCCGTCACCGCCCACACTTGCACTCAACGCTCGCGACACCTGTCCGGCCAACCACGACGCATTGCTCTGCGCCCCCGGGAACAACACGTCGGCGCTCAAGTCGGTCGCACCGTCGAGCACCCACGCCAACCCATCGGCGACGCCCCACCGATCGTCGAGCGCATGCGCGCCGCCGGCAGAACAGTGCACCGAGGCAACGCTCCAGTGAGCCATCAGGACGCCGGACGCGGCCGTCGCCGCTGTGCGAAACGCTCGCACCCGACCGCGATCACGAAGCGGGTATTCGTCACCGCGTAACGCATGAACAACCTGCGCGGCTCCTGCAGCAGCCGGTACAACCACTCGAGCCCCAGCCGCTGCCACACCTGCGGGGCGCGACGTAGATCGCCGGCCACCACATCGAACGCGCCGCCGACCCCGATGGTCACCGGCACACCGGCAGGACGCGCATGCTCGATCACGAACTTCTCCTTGGCCGGGCTCGGCATCCCGACGAACAACACGTCGGCACCCGACTCGGCGACGCCGCGCGCCACCTCGTCGAGATCGAGCCCATCGAGATAGCCGTCCCGCGCGAACGCGACATCGACACCCTGGCCGCTCAGCTTCGCAGCGACCCGTGCGACGACGTCGGACCGCGAACCCAGCAAGGCGATCCGCCATCCGGCAGCCGGCGCGGCAGCACAGATCCCCGTCATCAGGTCGATCCCGGTCACACGTTCGGGCAACGGCTCCCCCAGCACCCGGCCCGCCCACAGCATCGACGCCCCGTCGGCCCCGACCAGATCGGCATCGTCCAGCAGCGCCCGGTACGTCGCGTCGTCGTGTGCGGTAGCGACATTCGCCGCGTTCACGCACAGATGCGCGACCGGACGACGCGCCCCGATCGCCGCCCGCACCCACACGATCGTGTCGGCCATCGACATCGCGTCCACCGGGACACCGACGAGTTGCCGCCGCGTCGTCACCGGACCGCCTGCGCCCAGTGCCGACGATTCTTCAGCGTCGGATTCACCGTGCGCACATCGGCCACCCGCTTCAGATCGATCACCCCGACCGCGATTCCCGGCTCGTCCGCGAGCGCCGCGACGGTCAGCCCCATCGGGTCGATTACCGCAGACGTCCCCGCGTAGTGCGGGCCGCATTGCCCTGCTGCAACCACGTAGCTCGTCGTCTCGATCGCCCGAGCCCGCAGCAGCGTCGACCAGTGATCGACCTTGTGCGGCCCGGCCAACCACGCCGCCGGAACGAGCAGAGCGTCCGCACCCGCCGTCACGAGCGCAGCCGCCAGCTCCGGGAACCGCAGGTCGTAACAGGTCATCAACCCGAACCTGGCATCGCCGACGTCGAATGTCACCGGCGCCACCGGGCCCGCTATCAACCGCTCCGACTCGACGTAGCCGAACGCGTCGTAGAGATGGATCTTGCGATAGCTGGTGAGCAGCGCACCGTCGGGTCCGACGACGACCACGGTGTTGTAGACGCGGCGGGACTTGCGCGTCGGCCGTTCGAACATCCCGGCGACCACCGTCACGTGCAGCCGTTTCGCCAACGCGGCAAGGCCGATCACGAACGGGCCGTCCAACCGTTGCGCGACTCCGGACAGGTCGAACGAGGACGGCCCGAAGTCGCACATCGCCGCCTCCGGTGCCACGAGCACGATGCCGCCCGGCGCCGACCCGATCGCTGCCACCGCCTGCATCGCGAGTGCGGTGATCGTCGCCAGGTTCTCTCCCGCATCGAGCGACGCGGCGAACTGCAGGACACCGACGTGGACACCGACGCGGACGTCGGCATCGACACCGGCGTCGGAACCCGCGTCCGCTGCCACACGCTCGCCGGAGCCGGCCGTCCCACCCGAGTCGTCCGCACCTTCCGGAGCTGCGGAATCTCGCGGCCGGGTGATACCGGGTGCGCCGGTGGAGGCCAGCGCCAGCTGCTCGCTCAGCGCATCCGCGATCCGGTTGAGCATCTCGATGTCGACCAACTCGAACAGGCGTTGGGTCATGACGAGATTCGCATCGGTCAGCGCGAGCAACTCGGCACCGGTGGCCGACAGCAGAAGCGGGTGGCGTCGCCGATCCTGACCGTCGTCGCCACGCTCGACCAGGCCGTCTGCGATCAGCCGGTCGAGCAGCCGGGACACCGTCGGCTGCCGGACGTCGAGTCGCTCCGCCAGGTCATGACTGGTGACGCCCGGCTCCACGGCCACCATCGTGAGGCATTGGAGTTGGCGCATCGTGAGGTCGACGTCGAGCAGTCCGGACAGCCTCTCGTCGACGAGAAGGTTCGTCAGCGTGGCCTGGTCGGCGTGGATGCGCTCGACGAGTCGCCGGCGTCGCAGCACGTCCGATCCGGCCGCCGTCGGTGAAGGAGATGGGGCGGCTGCATCGTCGGTCATCTGAACGTCCTCACCTTCCTCGTCGTTCATGTGACGAGCTGTCGTCACCGATCGTCGGCCTCGAGCTGACGCCGCTGCGGCGACAACCCGAGCGAACTCGATGCAGAGCCTCGCACGATTCAACCTGCTCGACCGCGCGTCGATCGCGTTGGTGACGATCTTCCTGCTCGCCTCGGGACTGCAGCTCGACGACGGTTCTAGGGTCTGCGCATGAGCGACGACCGGACGACGGTGCGCGACGAACTGGAGCGCGTGCGGCGACTGTGCCTTGCGTTGCCCGAGGTGACCGAGCGCACGAGCCACGGCGAGGCGGCCTGGTTCGTGAAGAAGCAGTTCGTGATGTTCGCCGACCACCACCACGACGACCGCGTCGGGATCTGGGCGGCCGCGCCCGAGAATGCCCAGGCCCGCTGGCTCGACGTCGATCCGGACCGGTTCTTCGTCCCGCCGTACGTCGGCGGGCGAGGCTGGATCGGCGTGTACCTCGACCTGCCGCTGACCGGCACGGCCGCACAGGCGCACCGGGACGACCTGGCCGAGATCGTCGAGGACGCGTACCGCCACGTCGCGACTGCCCGCCTCGTGCGGTTGCTCGATACAGGCACGGCAGACTGACACGCATGCGTGCCGTTCTCGCCCCCACGTCGGGCGGACCCGAAGCTCTCGTCGTCCTCGATCGACCGGTCCCGGTGCCAGCGGCCGGCGAGGTTCTCATCGAGGTCGCCGCTGCGGGGGTCAACCGTGCGGACATCGCCCAGCGCGAAGGGAACTACCCACCCCCGATGGGTGCCTCCGACGTCCTCGGCCTGGAGGTGTCGGGCCGGATCGCCACACTCGGTCCCGACGTCGACACCTGGACCGCCGGTGACGAGGTCTGCGCCCTGCTCGCGGGTGGCGGCTACGCAGAGTTCGTCGTTGTGCCCGCCGGCCAGGTCCTCGCGAAGCCAGCGGCCGTGTCGCTCATCGATGCCGCCGGGCTGCCGGAGACCACCTGCACGGTCTGGTCGAACATCGTCGGCGTCGGACGCCTGACCGCGGGCGAGTGGCTGCTCGTACACGGCGGGTCGAGTGGCATCGGGACCACCGCGATCCAGATCGGCAAGGCGCTCGGGGCTCACGTCGCCGTGACCGTCGGATCGGCCGCGAAACTCCGACGCTGCCGCGAACTGGGCGCCGACGTGACCATCGACTACACGACGCAGGACTTCGTCGAGGTCGCCCGTGCGGCGTCGGACGGACGTGGTGCCGACGTGGTGCTCGACATCGTCGGCGCGGCCTACCTCGAACGCAACGTCGACGTTCTCGCCGCGGACGGACGGATCGTCATCATCGGCATGCAGAAGGGCCGGCACGCCAAACTCGACCTCGGGCTGCTGATGTCCAAGCGAGGAACCCTGGCGTCCACCGGCCTGCGCTCGAGACCGGTCGCGCAGAAGGCGGCGATCGTCGATCAGGTGCGTACCCATGTGTGGCCGATGGTCGAGGCAGGGGCCGTCCGCCCGATCATCGACCGCACGTTCCCGGTCGGGCAGGTCGCGGATGCGCACCGGTTGATGGAGTCGAGCACCCACATCGGCAAGATCCTGCTGACCTTCTGACCCGCTGAATCGGCCACAGGGGACACGTGCGGCGGCGTCCTAGCCCATGTGGTCGAGCACGAGCCAGGTCGCCAGGCCGGCCAGGGCGAAGACCAGCAGCGCCAGCGCCCAGAAAGCGCCCGAGCCCATTCCCCGGCGCCGGGCCGGTGGCGGTGACTGCGGTGCGGGCCGCCGGGCGGCAACCGATTTCTGGGCCCCAGCCGGGTGCTGCCCGCTAGCCGGAAGCTGCGCGACGACGTCCTGGGCGATGAGGTGCTGGGCGATGGGCTGCTGAGGAACCGGCCGACGTCCCGGCTGGCCCGCAGGCGCACCCGGCGCGACGACCGCGGCCTTCGGTCGCTTCGCGGACGGACGTGCCCGCACCGACGTGGGTTGCACCGATCCGGCGTCGGTCAGCAGCGGCGCCGGCACCGGCGTGATGGCCGTGGTCGGGATGTTCTGTGCGGGAGCCGGCCGCTCGCCCGGGCGCGGCCCCGTCGTCCAATCGTCGGCGACCCGGTCGAGCGCCGCCGCCAGTTCCCGTGCGCTGGCGGGGCGTCCCACCGGGTCGTGTGAGAGCGCGCGCAGCAGCACGTCGTCGAGCTCCGCCGGGCCGTCCAGCCTCGCGGCCAGGAGGTCGGGTTCCAGGCTCTCCGACCTCGCCAGTACCGCCGTCAACGTCGACCCGGTGAACGGCGGCCGGCCCGAGAGCAGCGCGTAGACCACCGCGCCGAGGGAGTAGACGTCGGCCCGCGCGTCGAAGCCGCCCAGTCCGCCCGCCTGCTCGGGCGCCATGAACGCCGGCGTGCCGGCAGCGAGGGTGAGTCCAGACATCTCGGCCATCGCCTTCGCCATCCCGAGATCGGTCACGACGACCCGCTGGGACCCGTCCGGCTGATGATCGACCAGGAGGTTCGCCGGGGTCACGTCACGGTGGAGCACGCCGTGGTCGTGCAGGACCTGTACCGCACGGGCTGCCTCCGCGCCCAGCAGCAGCGCTTCCTGCGGCGGGCAGCCGTCACCGACGCGATTCGCGAGCGTCCCGCCGTTGGCGAAATCCATGACGAAGTAGGGCCGGTCGTCGTCGAGCATGCCGATGTCGTGGACCCGGATCACCCGGTCGTCGGAGATCCGGCGCATCAGCCGCGCCTCGGCGAGGAACCGGTCGCGCACGTCCGCATGGGCGGACCAGTTGTCGGCCAGCACCTTGACCGCGACGGTGATGTCGAGTTCCTCGTCGTAGCCCAGCCAGACGGTAGCAAAAGCTCCCGCTCCGACCCGATCCTTGAGCCGGTAGCGCCCGATTCGTTCCCCGGCGGCGACCATCGCCGACATTCTCTCCTGTTTTGCGGGTTTCACTGTTCGACTTACCCATGTCAGGTCCTTGCGCGCTTTCCCGGCCGCGGCCCCAATGCTCGGCCTGGACGGGTCGCAGGCAACCGCCTGCCGTGTGCGGCGCGAACCGATTGAGTCGTTCCGGGTGGTTGGACGTGAGTTCCACGCAGCCACGCCGCCTTGGATGGGGAGCGTCGTGTCGTCGGACCGATCGGATGCCAGCGGCCACGTGGGCGACCCGGACGGGAGTGCCGCTGAGGTGGTTCGCGAGATCTGTGACCGGTGTCTCGAGGCGCTCGCGGTCGACGGTGCGCTGGTCACGGTGATGGGTACCGGTGGTGGCCGTGTCCTGCTCTACGCGAGCGACGCGGCCGCGCAGGAACTCGATGATCTGCTGTTCAGCCTGGGTGAGGGCCCGTGTCTGAGCGCCTTCGACGACGCACACCCGGTGTTGCCGAGCTCGCGCACAGTGTCCTTCGTCGGGAGCGGCGGTTCCAGGCCGAGTTGCCGCTCGGGTGAGACGGCCGGCCGGTCGTGCGGTCGGCCGGTCGTCGGGTTGACGAGGCGGCGTGCACTCGCTCAGTGCTCGTCGATGCCCTTGTCGCGCTGACGGGTGCGGTAGAGATCAGCGTCCGCCCGAGCGGTCAGGTCCTGCACCGAGTCCGAATCAAGCAGCTCGCCGAGCCCCACCGACACCGACGCGTGCTCAGAGGAGAGCGCCAGCACGTCGTTGATGATCGCGAACCGGGCAGTCGCCTCCGGCAGCGCCATCCCTGGCAGGGCACAGACGAATTCGTCACCTCCGTAGCGCATGACCAGGTCGTAGGAGCGCAGGTGCGCCTGCCACGTGATGGCCACGTCGACGAGAACCTGGTCGCCGGCCGCGTGGCCGTGCGCATCGTTGACTGCCTTGAGGCCGTCGACGTCGAAGAACGCCACTACCAGTGGCGCACCCGTCCGCCGCGCGCGATCCAGTTCCCGGCCCAGCGCCGCAAAACCCGACCGCCGGTCGTACACACCGGTCAGTGGGTCGGTCGACGCGTCCTCACGGTCACGTCCGGATGCCTGCCGATCGGTCAATGCGATCCCCCGGTCGCCTTCGGCCGACGTGCGATCCTCGGCCCCCGACAGGCGATCCTCCGCCGACGACGACCGGTCCTGCGCCGCCGCGCGTCGCGCGCGTGCCAGTCGATCGAGGATGCTCATCGCCGCCGAGCGATACGTTGCCGCGGCATCGTCGTGGTCGAGCCCGCCGAGCCGGTTCCGCTCGACCCGATCCTGCGCGACGGCAACCTCGTCACGACGCTCCGCCGCGACATCCCGATCAGCACCCCACCGGTCTCGACCGTCCCCGGCATCGTCACGTTCGCCCGCCGCGACATCGCGCCGCCCAGCAGCCACGTCTCGTGCCTCGGCCGCCGACGGCTCGACCCCACCCGACCCGTCGCCTGAAGCGCCGTTGTCCTGCACTGAACTCTCCGTGTCCACACCGAACGGTGCCCTCGACAATCCCCAACGATAGCCAACGGGCCGCACCGGTTGGTGGGTCGAGTGGGACGGCGAGAAGGTCGCTTCCGTGCGACGAGGTGCTTCCCGTGCGCGGGTGCCGTGCGCGCCGCCGGGTACCGTCCCGGGTGGAGCGGCCGGGTGCGGACGCGTCGGGGAAAGACGGGCGGAAGGGATGTCCAGCATGAGTTCGACGAGCGAGGCGGAGGCGAACGAGCGCGAACTAAGCACGCTGGCCGGCGCCGCCGCGGCAGGTGACACCGCAGCGCTCGACGAGGTGCTCCGCCGGATCTACCCCCTCGTGATGAAGCGGACGTCGAGATTCCTGCCCTGTCTGCAGGACGCTGAAGAGGCATGTCAGGACGCGATGACCTCGATCGCACGCAAGATCGGCAGCTACGCGGGCACCGGGTCGTTCTCCGGTTGGGTGACGGTGATCGCCTCGAACAGCGCGCGTCAGACCTATCGCTCGCTCAAACGGCGCTCGGCCGAGCAAACCACCGAGGAGCTTCCGGAGGCCAAGGATCCGCGGACGACGAGTGTGATCGCGGGTTCCCGGATCGACCTGCTCGAGGCGATCGACAAGATGGAACAGACGAACCCGGCGCTCGTGGAGGCTTTCATCCTGCGAGACCTGGGTTCATTGCCCTACGACGAGATCGCCGAGCAACTGGGCGTCCCGCTCGGAACGGTGAAGGCGCGGATACATGACGCGCGCGCGGTGATGCGCCGTCACCTCATCGAGAAATTCGCCTGACCCGTGGCCAGGCGTGGGGTCGGTGGGCTCATCGCCGCCGGCGCAGCGGCCGCGATCGTGGCCGGTGTGCTGGCGCTGCCCGGACCGGCCCCGTCGGTCGTCCCGGCGCCGATCGCCACGCTGTCGCCGCCACGCCCGGTGCCCCGGACCGGTGGTGCAGAGGCACTGGGTGGTGCCGTCGATCCGACCGCTGTGGTGATCACTCCCGAGCCCGCAGCGAACGGAACCGACACCGGTGGTGCCGGCGTGGTGCACATGATGGATGAGGTCGAGGTCGCGCCGCTGGGTAGGGGCTGGACCACGTGGCAGACCGTGGGGACGACGGCGGGTGAGGGCTCCACCCCTGGCGCTTCGTGCGAGGTGACCACGCTGGCGACCCTCGGGGCGTTCGACATCGCCCGCCGGGACTTCGCCGGTCCCGGTGCGCGCGCCGATGCGACCGCAGGGCAGGTGATCGGCAGTTTCGACAGCGTCGCCGACGCTCAGCGCGCATACGCCGCCATGCAATCGTGGCGACCGAGCTGTGCGTCGCGGATGCAGCGACAGGGATACGACGCCGCAACCGTCAGCGACTTCGTCCGCATCGACTCGAAGGCGGACGGGGCGGGTTGGTGGTCGGGACGCTTCGTCGAGCACACCAAGCCATTCGACACGACCTGGACCGCACTCACCGGGATCGCGACCAGCGGCTCCACCGTCACCGTCGTCTGGATCGAGACCGGCGACGTGCTGTCGACGAGCGCCGGCAATGCTGCCATCGCGGCAACTCTTCGCCAGAGCACCGAGCTCGTGCGGACCTCGATCCGGTGAGGCGGGCGACCCGGTAACGTCGCCACGGTGACATCGATCGACTGGCCGCGTGACGAGACGTTCTGCTTCGCCGTCCTGCCCGACACCCAGATCATGAGCGAGTCCGACCCGTCGGCGTATGTCGGCGAGACCCGGTGGCTGGCGGAGCACGCGGCCGCCCTCGACCTGCGGCTGGTGCTGCACGTCGGCGACGTCGTGAACAAGGGCCGCCGCGAACCCGCGCAGTACCTTCTCGCGGCGCGCGCGCACCGGAGCCTTCTGGAGGCGGGTATCCCGCTGCTCGTCGTCCCCGGGAACCACGACTACGACGACGAGCTCGACGAAACCCGCGAACTGAGTTTGTTCAATAGCCACGTCGGATTCTCGGCACTGGCCGGCCAACCGGAATTCGCCGGCACCTTCACCGAGGGCGCCGCAGAGAACTCATATGCGTTGCTGGACGGACCGTCGGGCGGGGTTGTCGTCGTCGCGATGGAATTCGGGCCGCGACGCGAGGTCGTCGCGTGGGCCGAGGAGCTGCTGCTTCGGCACGCAGATCGCAGCGCGTTCGTCCTCACCCACTCCTACCTGGATCCGGATGCGCGCCGGACGCACACCCAATCGAGCTATCACCCGAGGGCGTACCCCGGCAGTACCGATGCCGTCGACGGCGAGCAGCTCTGGGATCGGACGCTGCGCCGAATGCCCCACGTGGTGGGCGTTTTCTCGGGCCATCAGGTCCCGACGCCGGTGAGCTGGCGAGTGGACGCGAACGACTCCGGCGACGGGGTCCTGCAGTCGTTCCAGAACTGGCAGATGGCGACACTCGAGACAATGCCGCGGATCCGACTGGTGTGGTGGCGGCCGTCTACCCGCCAACTGTCGATGCGTGTCGTCGACACCAGGACCGGCGGGTACGTCGACGAACCCGGCTTCGACGTCGATCTCGTCCTCGACGGATCGGCCGACGGTCAGTCGTTCGCACCGGCACCGGACTGAGCAGTCTTGACATCCGCGCGCGACGCTCGATACTTAAGCACGTGCTTAAGCAAAGCGATTCGCTCGACCTTCTCTTCCAGGCTCTCGCCGATCCCAGCCGGCGCGCCATTGTCGAGCGACTGAGCCGCGGACCCGCCTCCGTCAGCGAACTCGCCAGGCCGTTCTCGATGTCACTGCCGGCGGTTGTCCAGCACGTGAAGGTTCTGGAGGTCAGCGGCCTGGTCCGCTCCGAGAAGGTAGGCCGTGTTCGCACATGCCGGATCGAGGCGGGCGCGCTGAGCATGGCCGAACTCTGGATACGTGATCGTCGCTCCACCTGGGAGAACAGGCTCGACCGGTTGGGTGACTTCCTGACCGACAACCCTGATCCCTCAATGCCATAACAGCATTCGGCACCACCGCACACCGAACATCACCTACGTCAGGGAGCAGGCATGACCGAGCGCAGCGTCGTCCACGACACCTTCGTCCTCGACCGCCACTATCCGAGCGCACCGGCGCGTGTCTTCGCCGCGTTCGCCGACGCCGACCAGAAGGCACGCTGGTTCCACGGCCCCGACGAGTGGCCGGGATCGCAGTGGGCGATGGACTTCCGCGTCGGCGGCGTCGAGACGAGCCGGGGGGCCGACGACACCGGCATGGTCCACAGCTTCGTCGGCCATTACATCGACATCGTCCCGACGAGCCGCATCGTCTACACCTACGAGATGAGCATGGACGACGTCCGAACCTCGGTCTCGATCACCACCATCGAGATCATCCCGGACGGCACCGGCTCGCATCTGATCTTCACCGAGCAAGGGACTTTCCTCGACGGTCACGATCGGGCCGGCGAACGTGAGCACGGTACCGCCGGCCTACTCGACGCACTCGGCGCTACTTTGACGACGCAATCGGTCGACGTCTGAAGCTGCTCAGTCGTCGATCGCCTGGTAGGCGGTGGTCCAGAAGTCGTTCCACATGGGCCGCTTCTGATCCCCCATGTGGGCCCGCTGCATGATGACGATGATCGCCAGGTTCTCGGCAGGATCGTTGTACCAGGCGGTGCCGTAGAAGCCGGACCATCCATAGCTTCCGACCGAGGGTCCGACGCGCGTGCGCCGGGTGATGACCGACATGCCGAAGCCCCAACCCTGGTTGTCGAAATACCCCGGTTGAAACCCAGAGACTGCCTTCTGCGCCGGGGTCAGATGGTCGGACGTCATCAGGCTCACCGACGGCCGTGAGAGCACCCGCACGCCGTGGTGGGTGCCGCCGGCGAGAAGCGCCGACGCAAACGCGAGGTAGTCCTCGGCGGTCGAGACCAGGCCGCCGCCACCGCCTTCGAGCGTCGGTGGCCGGCTGAACGCGCCGTCCGGCAGGTCCTGGACGACGGCCTGGCCCGTCGGGCCGTCGTCACGGTCATACGCCGTCGCGAACCGGCCGAGGTTTCTACTGTCCACACTGAAGGCGGTGTCGTTCATTCCGAGCGGTTCGCAGATCCGCTCGCGTAACGCCTCTGGGAACGACGTGCCGGTGGCCCGGGCGACGAGCGCACCCGTCGCGTCGGCGGCGGTCTCGTACATCCATCGCTCGCCCGGCTGATGGACCAGCGGTAGCGCGCCCAGACGGCGCACGCACTCGTCCAGATGTGGCTCGCCGATCGCGTCCAGCGCGTCGGCGATCGGCACCGTTCCCGGCTCGGCGATGACCGTGCCGGTGCCGAGGGTGAACGTGAGCAGATCCCGCAGCGTTATCGGTCGGATCGCTGGAACGGTGTCGTCCAGCCGACCCTCGGGATGGGCGAGCACCCGCATATCCGCCAGCTCCGGGAGCAGGTCGTCCACCGGGTCATCGAGCCGCAACGTGCAGTCCTCGACCAGCGTCATCGCACACGCGGCGACGATCGGCTTCGTCATCGACGCCATCCGAACGATCGTGTCCCTCGCCATCGGGACCCCCGCTCCCGCACCCTCGAACGCGAGATCGCCCACGGCTTCGACGTGCACCTCGCCATGGCGGGCAAGAACCACCATCGCACCAGGAACGAAACCGGAACCCACCAGGCGCTCCAGCAGTTCCCGCACCCGAACCAGCCGTTTCGCCGACAATCCGCCAGCCGACATCCGCCGCCCCTTCGCGTCGTTCGATGGAAACCTCATCCCACCGGTTCGACTTCACGGTCCTGCTCCCGACGAGCCAGCGCCAGCATCGACGATGCGGGCGCGCAGATCAATGGCCTGCACACACGCACCTGCGCACGCACCGCCACCCTCGGGCGAATGCCCGAATCGACGTGCCAGCTGCTGCCTGGCCGCAGTGGTGCACGATGGGTTCATGACGACACCGCAGGGTCCCCCGTCCACACCCCACAGCATCCCGGGAGCCGGCAGTCAGGACAGCGGCGAGCCACGCGTCCTGATCGTCGGCCAGGACGGCATGTCCGTGCAGGGCGGTGACGACGGCGGCGAATCGGTCGCGGACATGGTCGCCCAGCCGGCGAAGGTGATGCGGATCGGCACGATGATCAAACAACTGCTCGACGAGGTGAAGGCCGCGCCGCTCGACGAAGCGAGCCGGGTCCGGTTGACCGAGATCTACCGCGCGTCCATCAAGGAACTCGAGCAGGGCCTGGCCCCTGATCTGGTCGAGGAACTGGAGCGACTGTCGCTGCCGTTCGATGCAGGTTCGGTTCCGAGCGAATCCGAGCTACGCATCGCCCAGGCCCAGCTGGTCGGCTGGCTCGAGGGCTTGTTCCACGGCATCCAGACAGCCTTGTTCGCGCAGCAGGTGGCGGCGCGGGCCCAGTTCGAGCACATGCGACGGGCGTTGCCGCCAGGTGCCACCGCAGGGCTAGGTCAGCCGCCGTCGGAGGAACGCGCGGAACCTTCCACCGGTGGCAGCTCGGGCGGGATGTACCTGTAGGGATTCAGGCCCGGGAGTGATCGGCTGAGCTGGCGGCTTCGGTGCACGCTGGGCCCGCCAAGCCTCGACCGTTTCGTCGACGTCGACCGAGCGGATGAAGGCGGGTTCGTCGGTGTGCCGCGGCTTGCGGGCGTCTCGGAGACGGACGTTGAGGTCGGCGATCAGATCCCGGACCTCGCGTTCGGTCCGACAGCTCCGCAGCGTCTCGGGCAAATCCTCGATCTCGCGCCGGAGCCGGATACCGGCGGGGAGCAGTTCCGACGCGTCGATCTTCTCCCGCTCCATGAGTCCCCGAACCCACCAGTCGGCATCGTCGCGACCGTTGATCGACTTCAGCGGCTTGCCGGCCCCGGGCAGGTTGTCGAACGCACCACGCTCCTGGGCCTCACGGATCTGCCGGTCGATGAACGATTCGTGCTTCTCCGCCATGATCGCCTCCCGTCGCGTCCCGGCCGTTCGGGTCCGAGGAGTTTAGACGGCGCGTCGGTGCCGTCCGCCGTCGACGTAGCCGGCCGAATCGGCAACCGGGTCCCGGCGGGACGCCTCCGAGCGGCAAGCTGTGCTCATGACCGACTCGATCGACGTCGTCGTGGCCACCGAACGGCACACCGCGGTGGTGGCGACGACGACCAGCTGGGACGAGTTCCCCTCGCTATGGGTCGAGTTGCTCGACGAGGTGTACCGGTTCGTCCGCGCCGGTGGCATCGCCCAGGACGGTAAGAACGTGATGGTCTATCTGGACGACACTCCGCGCGTCGAGGTCGGTGTGGAAGTGGCCGGCACGTTCACCTCCGACGGCACGGTCGTCAGCTCGTCCCTCCCCGTCGGGCTCGCCGCGACGATGGTTCACCGCGGCCCCTACGACGGACTCGGTGACACACACCTAGCCATCCGGGAGTGGTGCGCCGAGCACGGGCACGAACTCAGCGGCGTTCGCTGGGAGGTCTACGGCGACTGGCACCGGGACCCTGACCAGCTCGAAACACAGATCTACTACCTGCTGGCCTGACGCTCAGCGGAACTCACGACCGGTGTCGGAGTCGATCGGGACGACAACAACGCGCCGACCGCCAGCGTCACCAGCGCCAGCACGCCGAGCTCGACGTAGAGCTCGCCGATCACTGCCTGCACAAGCGTCCGATGGAACTCGCGATCGCCGCCGTGCGGCATCCACCAGACCGGCCCGAGCATCAGCACGACGACGAACACACCGACGAACCCCCGGCACCAACGTCGCCAAGCGATACCACCCACCGCACCCGTCTGCCACACCGCGGCCGCAATGACCGGCCACCAGACCCAATGGTGAGTCCAGGTGATCGGTGACGAGAGCAGCCCAGCGAGCACCACCACACCGAGCGCGCGCACCTCACCACACGGACGCCGGAGCACCGCCCACGCCGTCGCCAGCGCGATCAGCAACACCAGCCCGGACAGGGTCCAACGTAACGACGCAGCGGCGCTGGGACTGCCACCCCAACGAATCACGAAACCCGCCAGCGATTGGTTCCCCAGGTACGCGGTACCACCGATCCGGCTCGCGTCGAAGGCCAGCCCGTCGATCCAGTACTGCCTGCTCCCGGTGGGTGCGACGAGGAATCCGAGCCCGACCGTCACCGCGAACGTCGCCGCCGAGGTGATCACACCACGCCAGTTCCCCTCGGCCAGCCAGTAGATTCCGCCGGTCGCAGGCGTCAGTTTCATGGCCGCGGCGATGCCGATGCCGGTGCCGCGCCAACGACGACCGAACTGCCAGACATCGGCCATCACGAGGGCGGTCAGCAGCAGGTTGACCTGGCCGAACCGGAGCGTCTCCCGGATCGGCTCGCTGAACGCGAGGATCGACGCTGTGAGCAGCACCGGCCACCAGACGAACACGTCGGGACGCAGCCGTCGTTGCAGCATGCGCAGAATCGCCAGCAAGCAGGCCATCCCGGCTGCGGTGATCAACGCACGGGCCACCGGGTCGGGCAGCAGCGAGACCGGTGCGAACACGATCGCGGCGAACGGCGGATAGGTGAACGGCAGACCCGACCTCGCCCGGCCGCATAGGGATTCACACCGTGGAGCAGCGAATCACCGCCGTAGCGATACACCGACAGGTCGATGAGGTGATAGCCGGCGTGAGTGATCACGAAGTAGAGCGAGACGCCGACGAGGACGACCCACGACGCCCGTTCGAGTCGACGCACCGTGAGGCGCTCGATCGCCCGGCCGATCGCAGGCACCATCACAACACCGGCGCGAACAATTGCTCCAGCACCTGCGCCACACCGCTGTCGTCGTTGGAGGGTGCGATGCCGTCGGCCACCGCGGCCGCGTCGGGATGACCGCCGTGCATCACGTAGGACAGCCCGGCCCATCCCAGCATGCTGACATCGTTGGGCATGTCCCCGAACGCCACGACCGCCTCCGGGCCGACACCCCACTGCTCGCACACGTGCGCCAGGGTCGACGCCTTGCTGACCCCCGCCGCCGACACCTCGACGAAGCCAGTCGGTCCGGAGATCGTGAGCTCGGCCAGGTCGGTGAGCCCGCCGCCGGCAACCGCACTCCGGCACTGGGCCAGGAGGAGGTCGCCGCCGACGCCGGACTGACGGATGACGAGCTTCGCAATCGGAACACCGAAGAGGTCCGCGGCCGTCGGAACGATTTCGGGTCCACCCGGATACCACGGGTCGTAGGGGTAGGCCGCCTCGCAGATGAACCGGTCGTCGAGTTGCACACCGAAGGTGCAGCCGGGCACGTCCGCGCTCACGTGCGCCCAGATCTTGCGGGCGACGTCGGCGTCGAGCAGGTACTCGATGACCGGGAGCAGCGTTTTCATGTCCAACACGATGGCGCCGTTGCTGCAGATCGCCAGGCCGGTGTGGCCCACCTCGTCGGCGATGACGCCGACCATCTCGGGCGGGCGTCCGGTGACGAAGACGATGTGTACGCCGAGCTCGGCGAGCCGGCTCAGGACGGCGACGTTGCGTGCACCGACAAGACCTTCGCCGTCGAGGAGCGTGCCGTCGAGGTCGGTCGCGACGACGGCCGGCAATGCGGGCCGCTCGCCGAGGTCGGGGACTTGGCCGTCGCTGGTCACATCGCGGATTGTCGCAGGTTCGGCCTATCTGGCCGAACCTGTACACGCGTAGGCTCGACGGCGTTCATGGCAACCGGTTGCCAGTCGCAACCCGAACGGTCAGGGAGTTCTACCCGTGCCCACGCACCCCACGCGCAACGTCGCCCTCGTCGGGACCGGTGGTCGCGGCCTCATGTACAACCGTGCCGTCACCGAGCGGCCCGGTATGCGGATCGCCGCGCTGCTCGACCGCAACCCCGGCCGGATGGCGTTCCACAACGACCAGATCGTGGCCGCGGGCAGCGACCCTGCACCGACCTACGCACCCGAGGACTTCGACGCCATGGTGTCGAAGAACGACATCGACACGCTCGTGGTCACCAGCATGGACGTCACCCACGACACCTACATCGTGGCCGGCCTCGAAGCTGGGCTACGCGTCATCACCGAGAAGCCGATGACGACCGACGGCCCGCGTGCGCGCAGGATCCTCGACACGGTCGCTCGCACCGGAAACTCCCCGACCGTGACCTTCAACTACCGCTACAACCCCGTGCACGAACGGTTTGCCACGCTGCTGTCCGAAGGCGCGATCGGCGAGATCGTCTCCGTCCACTTCGAATGGACGTTGGACACCCGACACGGCACCGACTACTTCCACCGCTGGCACCGTGACAAGGCGAACTGCGGCGGGCTGATGGTGCACAAGGCCAGTCACCACTTCGACCTCGTCAACTGGTGGATCTCCCAGCGTCCGCAGACCGTGATGGCGTTCGGCCAGAGAGCCTTCTACGGACGGGAGAACGGCACCCGCCTCGGGCTGCGGCGCGACTACGAGCGGGCCACCGGTTCACCCGAGGCGGCCACCGATCCGTACGCGATCGACCTCGCCGGCGATCCCCGTAACCGGGCGATGTACCTCGACGCGGAGAGCTACGACGGCTATCAGCGCGACCAGAACGTGTTCGGCGACGGCATCACCAGCGAGGACGACATGGCCGTCCTGGTCCGCTATGACAAGGGCGCGACGATGAGTTACCACCTGACCGCCTATTCGCCGTGGGAGGGCTACCGCGTGATGATCAGCGGCACCGGCGGTCGGCTCGAACTCGACGTCGTCGAGAGCGAGTGGACCGTCCCGCCGAGTGGCAGCACCGTCGAGACCGCTCTGCACGGTGAGGGTGCGGCACCGAATGCGGGCGGCGCGCAGATTCTGCTGCGCCGACTGTGGGAGCCGCCGGTCGTCGTCGACGTCCCGGTCGAGTCCGCCGGACACGGTGGTGGCGACGTCCGGCTGCTCGACGACCTGTTCGGCCGGGTGGACGGCGGGCCGGTCGATGCGGCCGCCAGTGATGCGAGCGGGCTGCGTGCGAACGAGGTCGACGGCGCGATGGCGATGGCCGTCGGCGCGGCCGCGAACGTCGCTTTCGAGACGGGCCAGCCGGTGCAGATCGAAGACCTGCTGGAAGGTCCGGTCAGCTAGCGATCCGGTCGGCTAGCGATCGGTAGGCGCCGCTTCCATGGGGATGTCGCGAGCAGGGCGCGGGTCTCCGCGACGACGCGCTCCTGGAACGCGGGATCCCGCACCAGGACCGACCCGGGCATCGGCTGACCGGTCTCGTCGTAGTAGACCCCGGTCCGGTTTGCGTTGCCCGCCGGCACATCCTTGGTGAGGACGTCGGCGATGACCCGGGCGGCGCGTTTCGGCGTGCTCCAGTATTTGATGAACGGCGCGAGCGGCGAAAGCACGTACCTCGCCACCAGGCGGAGCGCCATGTTCGCGTCGCGTCCCAGGTCAGAGCCGGGGCTGAAACCGGGTTCGACCCCGTTGAAGCGGAGCCGCGGGGTTTCGCGCGCGAAGGCGAACACGGTGGCGAGGTTCCCCTGCTTCGATGTCGCGTAGGCGTCGAGGCCCGGACGCTTCGAACCGCCGGCGGCCCATTCGCCTCGAGCGCACGCCTCGGCAGAGAGGTAGCGGGCGCCCCGGAACCCGGCGACGACCGCGGGTCGGCGTTCGGGGTCCTCCACGGCGGAGCAGACGAAGACGACGTTCGCACCATCAGGAAGGTGCGGGATGAGCGCTTCGGTCAGTGCGAACGGGCCGAGGTGGTTGGTCGCGAAGGTGCCGTCCCAGCCCTGCGCGCTCTGGAAGGAGCGGGTCGAGGCGATGCCCGCGTTGTTCAGCAGGCCGGCGAGCGGTAGACCGAGCGTGACGATCTCCGCGGCCGCGCGGCGGACGCTGGTGATGTCGGAAAGATCGCAGACCACAGACAGGGCGTGCCCACCCTGCGCCTCGATCTCCTTCTCGACGTCGTCGAGCTTGGCGCGGTTGCGTCCGACCAGGACCACGGTGCCGTGCTTCGCGAGTTCGAGCGCGGTGTGACGGCCGATGCCGGCCGTCGGGCCGGTGATGATCCAGGCCCTGGAGTCCGGGGGCTCGGGGTTGGGTTGTGCCATGTCGGATCCTCCGTGTCGGTTCGGGTGGCTGGCTCTGATTGGGTCAGGCGAGCATTCGCCATACGGCGTCGAATGCGATCCGTCCGTTGGCTTCGGCAAGAGCGGGATCGCGGATCATCGAGTCGACGGTCGCATCGGCGACCGCACTGGTGACGGCTAGGACGAAAGCCCGCGGTGCCTCGCGCATCGGTCCGTCGACCCGGCTCCGCTCCAACAGGTCGGCGATACCGCTGAGAGCAGTGCTCACGATCCGGTGACTCTCGGCGGTGATGTCGTCCGCCACCTCGAGCTGGGCGAGCGCGCGCCGCTTAGCGGGGAAGGACGTGGACCAGTGCAACCAGTTGTTCCACATGTGGAGGACCTGCTCGCGCGCATCGCTCCGGATCGGGAGACCATCAACGGCGGCGGCGCCCATCTCGGTCTTGAGGGCGACGTAGAGCTCGTTCAGGAGTGTCGCCTTCGTGTCGAAATACACGAACAACGATCCGTTGGAGACACTGGCCTCCTTGGCGATCGACGCTGTCGGGGCACCGAGTCCTTGGGTGGCGATGACCTGGGTGGCCGCAGTCAGGATCGCGTTCCGCCGGTCCGCACTCCTCGGTCTGGCCATGGCCCGACAGTATAAGAGAGTGCCTAGTCGGTCAATGGATGCCGTGACTTGCTAATTCTCCGTGTGTGCTCCGAACCAACGGTCGAGCTCGCGCACGGTCCCGCGGTCCTCGAACAGCTCGGTGACCGCATCTGCCGCCGCCTGGGTTTCGGGCGGCGCATCGCCCAGGGCGACTCCCCGGCCGGCCCAACGCAGCATCTCGATGTCGTTGCGCCCGTCGCCGAGGGCGAGGAAGTCAGCGGCGTCGACACCGATCCAGTCAGCCACCTTCGCAAGCCCCGAGGCCTTCGAAACGCCCTCCGCCGTGATGTCGAGCCAGGCTGTGTAGCCGACGTAGTACTCCACGCCGTGGAAGCCCAGCGACGCCGCGAGCTCCTCGAACTCCTTGTCCGACCCCTCCGCGTCTCGGATGATCAGCCGCGTGACAGGTCCGGCCACCATCTTCTCGACCGGCACTGTCACGACTTTGCCGGACAGGTCGCCGTCGGGGAACAGCCGATTGACGTAGTAGCCCTCGATCTGGTCGACGGCGAGCAGCACGTCGGGACGCAAGGCCAGCACGGCGGCCACCACCGGCGCCGGGTCGAACGTCTCGGCGTGCACGATCTGGTCGAGTTCAGGCCGTGCCGTCTCGAACCGCATCACCGTCGCCCCGTTCGAGCTCACCGCGTACCCGTCGGGCAACCCGAGCTGTTCGGCCACCGGCCGGGTCGCGCGCCAGGATCGACCCGTCGCGAGGACCACCGGAACACCGGCGTCGACGACCTGGCGGACCGATTCGTGCACCCATGGCGGCAGTACGCCCATCCGTGTCAGCACAGTGCCGTCGATGTCGAGAGCGACGGCTTTCGGGACGAAGGTCACGCCGGCGGTACCAGCAGCTCGACCCCGCCGAGGAACGGCTGCACCGCATCCGGCACCCGGACCGACCCGTCGGCCTGTTGATGGTTCTCCAGCAGGGCGACGATCGTGCGGGTCATCGCGCAGAGGGTGCCGTTGAGCGTCGCGACGGGCTCGGTGCCGCCGGTTCGCTTCGTCCGGATGTTGAGCCGGCGGGCCTGGAACTGTGTGCAGTTCGACGTCGACGACAGTTCGCGGTAACGCCCCTGGGTGGGGATCCATGCTTCGCAGTCGAACTTCCGCGACGCCGACAGCCCGAGGTCACCGCCGGCGGTGTCGATCACCCGGAACGGCAGTTCGAGCATCGTCAGCCACTCCTTCTCCCAGCCGAGGAGACGTTCGTGTTCCGCCTCGGCCTGGTCGAGGGTCGTGTAGGTGAACATCTCGATCTTGTCGAACCAGTGCACGCGGATGATGCCGCGGGTGTCCTTGCCGTAAGTGCCGGCCTCGCGCCGGTAGCAGGGGCTGAACGCCGCGTACCGCAGGGGTAGCGAGCCCTCGTCGAGGATCTCGTCGCTGTGATAGGCAGCGAGCGGGACCTCGGAGGTTCCGACGAGGTAGAGGTCGTCCTTCTCGAGGTAGTACACGTCCTCGGCGGCCTGGCCGAGGAAGCCGGTGCCCTCCATCGCGCTCGGTTTCACCAGCGCCGGCGGGATCATCGGGACGAACCCCCAGTCCGCAGCCGTCTTCATGGCCATCTGCACGAGTGCGAGTTCGAGTTGCGCGCCGATGCCGGTGAGGTAGTAGAACCGGGCGCCCGAGACCTTCACCCCGCGCTCGATGTCGATCGCCTTGAGCATTCTGCCGAGCTCGACATGGTCGCGCGGCTCGAAGCCGTCGACGGTGAAATCGCGTGGCTCGCCGACCTGTTCGAGCACCACGTAGTCGTCCTCGCCGCCCGACGGTGCGTCGGGGTGGACCAGGTTCGGGATCCGCGCGACCACCGCGTCGACAGCGGCCGCAGCATCGGCCTGCGCGGCACCGGCCACCTTCACCTGTGCCGACAACACCTTTGTCCGACTCAGGAGATCCTGCTTCTCGTCGCCCTTCGCCGCCGGGATCTGCTTGCTGAGCGACATCTGTTCCGAGCGGAGACCGTCGAACTCGAGAATGGCCGCACGGCGCTTCTCGTCGAGGCCCAGCGCCTCGTCGACGATGTCGGCGGACGACCCGCGCTTCTCCAGGCTTGCCCGGATCATCTCGGGGTCGTCACGCAATTTCTTCACGTCGATCATGCGGCCAGCCTAACGACGCCCCTCCGAGGCCGCCGAGCCGTTTAGCCCTGGCCGCCACCGGACAGGTAGACATAGGCCATGGACCGGGCCGCTCTGTGAGTACGCACGCCCGGGACGCCCGCGACCAGGTGGTGCGGGTGGTGACCGGAGTACCGACCGCGGTGGATTCCGGCGCGCGGACGATGCAGCCGCCGTCGACGCTCGTCGCGGGAGTGGCGTTGCTGCTCGCGGGCACGATCTTCGGCGTCTTGACGATCTTGGTGGGCAGTGGCTGGGAGCCGCTGGCCCGGCTGGACACGTCGGTCACGTCGTGGACGTCGGAACTGCTCAGGGACGCACCTGCCGTCGTCGTCCGCAGCACCCGATTCGTCGACACGATCCTCTCGCTGCTGCCGATGGTCGTCGCCTCGCTGGTGCTCGCTCTGGTGCTGCTGCGACGGCGTGCCCGCAGGCTAGCGGCCTGGCTGGCCGTGACGGTCGGCGTCAACGTAGCGGTGGTGTCGCTGCTCGGCGCCCTGATCAGACGTGACCTGCCGAGTACCGCGCTGACATCGGCGTTCGATGCTCCGTACCCGTCGATCAATGCCGCGACGGCGATCCTCGTCGTCTGCTCGTTCCTCGTCGTCGCGGTGCTGAGCTGGCCGAAGTTCCGCTGGTTCGCCAGGACGATCGCGGTCAGCGCGGTGGCCCTGTCGGCGATCGTGCAGTTGCTCCTCGGCGCGCATCTGCCCAGCGACATCGTGGGCGGCTGGCTGCTCGGCGTCACCGTGCTGGCGAGCACGATGCTGTCGTTCGGGGTGTCACCGCTGCGGCGTCGCCGGAGTCGGCGCGCTGTCCACGCCGAGGACGACCCGGCTCCCGTCGTGGCCGTCATCTACAACCCGATCAAGATCCCGTCGGTGACCGACTTCACCCAGCTGGTGCGCTCCGCCGCCGAACTGCACGACTACGCCGAACCGCTCTTCTTCGCCACCACCAAAGAGCATTCTGGCCGCCGGCAGACCCGCGAGGCGATCGCCGCGGGCGCCACCCTCGTCCTCGTCGCCGGTGGTGACGGCACCGTCCGCAAGGTCTGCACCGAGCTCGCCGGGTCCGATGTACCGGCCGCCATCATCGCCTCGGGAACCGGGAATCTCCTCGCCCGCAACCTCCTTCTGCCACTCGAGCAACCAGAGGCGATCGAGGTGGCGTTCGCCGGCAGCGACTTCTGGATGGACCTCGTCCGGGTGACCGGCGACAACATGGAGCCGGACACCTTCGTCGTGATGGCCGGGCTCGGACTGGATGCGGCGATCGTCGACGACACCGGCGACAAGCTGAAGCGGCAGGTCGGCTGGATGGCGTATGTGGTCGCCGGCATGCGGCACATCTCCTACCCTGCCGTCGAAGTCGAGCTGACCGTCGACGACAAGCCGCCCGTGGTCCGTAAGGCGCGGGCGATCATGATCGGCAACGTGGGCACGCTGACAGGCGGTTTCACGCTGCTGCCCGACGCGACCCCCGACGACGGCCGGTTCGAGCTCGCGCTGGTGTCACCGGGGCGGATCACCGACTGGCCCCGGGTTGCGTGGCGGGTCATGGCGCGGCGGCATCGGGTGGACCAGCACCTCGAGTTCATGTCCGGCCGGCAGGTCCGGGTGCGGATCCTGGACCGCTCGGTACCGCGGCAGCTCGACGGCGACTCGATCGCGCCGGGTCGCGAGCTGTTCTGCGAGGTCGAGACCAGAGTTCTCGCGGTTCGGGTCCCCCGCTGAGCCGGTTGCTCACGCCGAGCCCAGCTCAGTACCGCCGCGTGGGCAGAAGTCGGATTCGCAGGCGCCGCTGAGCGTGCCCGATCACCTCGGGACCCACTTCTGCCCACGCGGCGGTACAGCTCCCTCAGCCGTAGCGGCTACGCGCTCGGTTCGTCCGAGCGGCCGGTCGACATGAGCTGCTCCAGCCAGCGGTGGGCTGACACGAAGTCGGCGTCGGTCGTCCCGTAGCGAACCCGCGGCGGCTCGTTGTCCGCGCGCGGATACGACCCGAGGAAGCGGACGTCCGCGCAGACCCGGCGCAGCCCGACGAGCGCTTCGGCGACCCTGGCCTCGGCCACATGGCCTTCCAGGTCGATGGAAAACGAGTAGCGCCCCATCCCCGTGCCCGTCGGGCGGGACTCGAGCCGAGTCAGGTCGATCCCGCGGACGGCGAACTCGTCGAGGATCTCGAGTAGCGCGCCCGGATGGTTGTCGCGGATGAACGCCGACACGGTCGACTTGTCCGAACCGGTCGGGGCCGGTGGCGGAACTGGCCGGGACAACAGGACGAACCGGGTGACCGCACCCTCGTTGTCCTCGATCCGCTCGGCCGCCACCTGCAGTCCGTAGGTTCGCGCGGCGACCGGCGCCGACACCGACGCATCCAAGTCGCCCCGCGCGACGTCTGCTGCCGCCCCGGCGGTCGAGGAGGCGGCGACCAGCCGGGCCTGCGGGAGTTCGCGAGCCAGCCAGCGCCGGCACTGGGCGAGCGCGTGTCCGTGCGTGCCGACCGTCTTGACGTCCGCCAGCGCTGTCCCCGGCCGGACCAGCAGGGCGAAGCTGATGCGGATCTGCGCCTCGGCGACGATCGTCACCGGCTCCCCCGACGCGAGCTCGTCGACGGTCACGCTGACGCCACCCTCGATCGAGTTCTCCATCGGGACGAGGCCGAAGTCGACCTGACCCGAGCGCACCGCCTCGATCACGAGCGGCACGGTTTCGATCGGCACGAGCATCGCATCATCGGCGTCCGTGCCCGGGAGCGTGCGCAGCGCCTGCTCGGTGAACGTGCCCGCAGGGCCGAAGTAGCCGTAGGTCCGCACGTTCGCGGGGCGTTCGGGCTCGGGTGGCGTGGGCTCACTGGTCACCGCGACAGGCTAGTGGGCGCATCGCCTCCTCGACCTGCTCATGGGTGGGCTCACCCGGCGCGGTTAGGCTGCCCCGCATGAGCGACATCGGTGAACCAACAGGCTTCACCGACCTCGGATTCGCCCGCGTCGACACCGATCGAGCCGCCCGCACCGGTGATCCCGAAGTCGTCTACGCCGCCGGCAAGACTCCCGAGCAGACCGTCGCCCTCCTGACCACGCTGCGCGACGCCCATCCGGGTCGGACCGCTCTGGCGACCCGGGCCGACGACGCGACACGGACCGCGATCCGCGCGGCGTTCCCGGACGCGATCGTCGACGACGCCAGCAGGTGTGCGGCGATCGGCGACCTCGTCGCCGCCTACGGGCAGGTTGCCGTCGTCAGCGCGGGAACCTCGGACCAGGCCGTCGCCGGCGAAGCGGCCTTCGTGGCTCGCGTGTTCGGCACCAACGTGATCCGGATCAACGACGTCGGGGTGGCCGGCTTGCACCGGCTGCTCGCGGTACGGGGCGAACTCGACACGGCCGACTGCCTGATCGTCGTCGCCGGGATGGAGGGTGCACTGCCCAGTGTGGTCGGCGGCCTGGTCGGGGTTCCCGTCGTCGCGGTCCCCACCTCTGTCGGCTATGGCGCCAGCTTCGGCGGACTGGCTGCCCTGTTGGGGATGCTGAACTCGTGCGCAGCCGGCGTGACCGTCTGCAACATCGACAACGGTTTCGGCGCCGGTGTGTTCGCCGCGCGGGTGGCTCGCGCCGTCGGCCGGGCACGGGACGCGGCACCACCCCCGGAATCGTCGGCGCCAGAACCGCCAGCGCCGGAATCGACAACCACACATGGAGAATCGTGACTCGGATCGGCTGGCTGGACCCGGCATCGGGCGCCAGCGGCGACATGCTGCTCGGGACGCTCGTCGACCTCGGTGTCGACCTCGCGCTGCTGCAGGCCGCGGTCGACGCGGTGGCGCCGGAGCCGATCTCGTTGCGGGCCGAGAAGGTGGAGCGCGGCGGCTTGGCGGCCACCCGCGTCCACGTCGACGGAACCGACTCCGTGCACCACCGGCACTGGTCCGATGTTCGTGAGCTGATAACCGCTGGCACGCTCGACACGGTGGTGGAATCTCGTGCCCTGGCAACGTTCGAGGCACTTGCCGTGGCCGAGGGCGCCGTTCACGGCACGTCGCCGGAGGACGTGCACTTCCACGAGGTCGGCGCACTGGACGCCATCGCCGACGTGGTCGCCACCTGCGCCGGGCTGGTCAGCCTCGACCTCGACGAGGTGGTCGTCGGCCCGATAGCGCTCGGCTCCGGGACGATCCGCGCCGCCCACGGCATCCTCGCCGTGCCCGGCCCGGCCGTGGTCGAACTGCTCGCGCACTCCGATGCACAGTCCTACGGTGGCGGTGAGCCCGACGGCGTTCACGTCGAACTCTGTACGCCGACCGGAGCAGCGTTGCTGGTCACCTGGGGTACCGCGTTCGGGACGATGCCGACCATGCGCCTGCAGGCACAGGGCTTCGGCGCCGGCGGCCGGGACTTCGCGGGCAAGGCGAACGTGCTGCGGATGGTCGTGGGCGAGGCAGCCGCGGGTGACGGCAGCGTCAGCACGCAGATCGTCGTCGAGTCCAACGTCGACGATCTCGACCCGCGGCTGTGGCCGCACGTGCTGACCGCGCTGCTGGCCGCCGGTGCGGCCGACGCGTGGCTGACGCCGATCGTGATGAAGAAGGGCCGGCCGGCGCACACCCTCGCCGCGCTGACCGATTCCGATCACTACGACGCGGTCTGCGCTGCTGTGTTCGCGCAGACGTCGGCGATCGGGTTGCGGTCCCATGCGGTCGGCAAGGTGGCGCTCGCCCGCCGGATCGAGACGGTGACGCTGCCGGGCGGCGCGACCGTAAGGGTCAAGCTGGCGGTGGATGCGGCTGGCGCTGTCGTCAACGTCCAGCCGGAGCACGACGACGTCGAGGCGGCCGCGACCGCAGCCGGGCTGCCGGTCAAAGTCGTCCTGGCGCAGGCCCAGGCAGCGGCGTCGTTCTTATGGGGTTGAGTGTTCAGCGCTGGGCCAGGGCAGCGGTGTAGCGCGCCAGAACCAGCTCGACGATCGCCGCCGGGATGTCCGAGGGAAAACACAGCGGTGCGGTGACGGCGTCCGCGCCGGCCTGCGCCAACAGCCCGTGGAAGTAACCGGCGGCGAGCAGATAGGACGCGACGACGACCGGGCCGGTGCGCTGTCCGCGAGCACGTTCGACCGCCTCCGCTACCGTCGGTTTCGCACTGGCGCCGTAGCCGACGATCACGTCGACGCCGATCCGCTCGCGCAGCAGCCCGGCGGCAGCTGTCGTGTCCTCGATCGCCGCCGGATCGGACGAGCCCGCCGCGGCCAGCACGACGATCCCAGGATTGACGTCGAGTGCGGCCAACCGCTCGGCGAGGACGTCGGTGAGGAGGTCGGACGGACCCAGGTGCGCGGCGGCGGCGGCGCCCGGCCGGCCGGCAACGGCATCGGCGATGTCCACACCGACGTGAAACCCGTAGGAGAGCAGCAGCGGGACGACGACGATCCGTTCACCGGCGGAATCCAGCCGGTCGACGAGTTGACCGACGTCCGGCTCGAGGATGTCGACGAAGGCGGATTCGACACGCACTCCTGGAACAGCCGCTCGTACCGCGTCGGCGAGGGCTGAATAGGTCGCCTGGCCGGCCGCCGAGCGGGTGCCGTGGGCGCAGAGGACGAGGACGGGATCACTGAGCGGCACGGTCCCATCATGGGCCAGCACGGTCGACGACCGATGCTCGACCGTCGATCGCCGTGCCATCAGCGATGCATGCGAGCCGACGTGTCACGATGCAGCAGTGCCGCCGATGTCCGGATCGATGCCGTCGCCGCCGCCGCCGGGCTGCCCGAAGCGGATGGTGTTCGGACCGTGTGGTGGCGTGCGGTCGGACGGCGGTTGTGAGATGGCTGCGACGCCCTGCGTGTTCGGCGCGCTCGCCAGCCCGCCGACGACGACCTGGCCGCCGGCTGACGTGACCCGGACCGTAGTTGCGCCGCCACTCGTTCTCACCGACCTGAGCGTTCCACCGGCGGATGTCGGAGCCTTGTCGAAAGTTGCGCGGATCCTCGCCCCGCACTGCGACGCTGTCCTCGTCGGCGACCATCAGGACCGCCCGGATTTCCCGCCGACGATGCTGGCGCGCCTGATCGCCGACGCCGGTGCGCATCCGTGGGTGACGCTGGCATGCCGGGATCGGAACCGTGTCGTGCTCGAGCAGGAGTTGAAGGGACTGCGCCACGACGGGATCGCCACCGTCCTGTGTGTGACCGGCGACGGCCGGGCGTTCGACGTCCGTCCAGACGTCACACAGTCATTCGACCTGGACGGGACCAGGCTGGCTGCGCTCGCGGCGTCGATCGGTCTGCCGGTCGCGGTCGCCGAGACCCCAACCGCCCCGCCGCTGCACCTACGGCCGGCACGGTTGGTCGAGAAGCAGCGTGCCGGCGCCCGGATCGGCGTACTGAACCACGTACGGTCGGCGGCTGCAGTCCAGAGGTTCCTCGAGCAAGCGGTCGAAGCAGGCCTCACGATCCCGGTCGTGGCGTCGGTCGCGGTCTTCACCGACCAGCGGTCCGCTGCTGTACTGACCGCGCTCCCGGGCCTCGACCTCGACACCACCGTCGTGGGTGCGGTCCTGTCCGCCGACGACACGGTTGCGGCCGGCATCGAGGCGGCTGTCGCCGAAGCCCGTGCCCTGCTGGCGATCGACGGGGTGGCAGGTGTCAACCTGTCGGGCATGGCATCGGCACGCAGCACGACGTTCGCGGCGCAAGTGCAGGCAGAGATCGGGCATCGCATCCGAACGGGCGCGGGCCGATGAGCGAGCCTCCTGACGACCCGATGAAGGCCGAGTTCGACACCGTGGCCGAATGGACCGCCGAGGTCGCGCTGGACCTCGGGCCGGAGCATTTCATTGCGGCAGGTTGTCGCGGTAGTGGTAGCCCGTCGACACTGCGGTGGTTGATCGACCGGCTGGACCTGTCGGCCGGCGACCGGATGCTCGATTGCGGTGCCGGCGTCGGCGGCCCGGCGGCCTTCGCCGCGCAAGAGTGCGGTGTCGTCCCGGTGCTCACCGACCCTGAGGCCGGTGCGTGCCGTGCGGCACAGGGTCTGTTCGGCTTCCCGGTCGTCCGGGCCGCGTCGGACCTGCCGTTCGCGACGGCGACGTTCGATGCCGTCTGGAGCCTCGGCGTGTTGTGCACGGTCCCGGACCAGTTGCACCTGTTGAGAGAACTGCACCGGGTGCTGCGTCCGGCGGGGCGCCTCGGCCTGCTCGTGTTCGTCGCCCGCCGTGTCCCGCTGACCGATCAGCCCACCGGCAACGACTTCCCGACCGAGGACCGGTTGCGCGACCTCTTGGCAGATGCGCAACTGCAGATCGAGAGCAGCGCCACGATGCCGGAGTTCGCGGTGTCGCCCGAGCTGTGGCAAGAACGCGTCGACGCAGTCGAAACCGAGCTCGTCCGCCGGCATTCCGACGATCCGGTATGGCAGACGGCAGCCCGGCAGTCCGAACTCATCGGATCCCTGCTCGAGCGTGGTGAACTGGCCGGGATGCTGATCGTCGCCAGCCCTGCCGCGCGCTCCACCGAGGACTAGTCGACGCTTCAGCCGTTCGATCGTCTGATTCCGAGATCGACAACGGTGACCGGACCGCGGCGTCAGCAAGAAAGATCACGCGCGGTGAGCCACCTCGCATCATCATGTAAGCGTGCAATCGGGACGGGTGGTTTCGGTCAATGTCGTCGCGCGGGTGGCGCCCGGATATTTCGGCGACACCGCGATCGACAAGCGCCCCGTCAGCGGCCCGGTGGAAGTTGGCGAACTGGGGCTGACGGGTGATCGGCAACTAAGCCGGATCCACGGCGGGCGGGACAAGGCCGTCTATGCCTACGCGGAGGAGGACGCGACCTGGTGGGCCGGTGAGCTCGGTCGCGACGTCCCACCGGGCTTGTTCGGTGAGAACCTGCGGACCAGCGGGATCGATGTCACCGGTGCACTGATCGGCGAACACTGGCGGATCGGCGCGGTGGTTCTCGAGGTACGGCTGCCGCGGAATCCGTGTGAGAACCTGTCGCTCCGCATGGGGATCGAGCGTTTTCACCGCCGGTTCAACGCGACCGGTCGCGTCGGCGCGATGCTGGCGGTCGTGGCGCCTGGCGTCATCGAGGCCGGCGACGGGCTCGTCGTCGAGGACCGGCCAGATCACGACGTGACGATCGGATGCCTGGCGATCGGGCCCACGGGTGCGCAGATGCAGAGGCTGCTCGACTCGGGTGTGCCGGTGGCGAGAAGCGTGCGCACGAAGGCGCAACGCCTCATCGATCGGGCATGAGGAGTCACGGCGGCCGTCAGCGCAACGCGTCCACCAGCCGGCGCGCCACAACCGGGTCGTCGAGCATCGCCGCATACACCGCGGCGCCGAGCACCGGGCTGAGGAGCGGGGTCCGGAGGTCGTAGGTCGCCCCGGCGGCCGACATCTGCTCGACGAACTCCGCCCGAACCTCATCGGCGGCGAAGACTCCACCTGAATAAGACACCGCGACCGGCTCGGTCTGGTCGAAGCCCAACAGGCGCCGACCTGTCTCGACCATCCGCACGAGTTCGCCCGCTGCGTCCCGGAGGATGTCCGCGGCTACCCGGTCGTCGCGCCGAGACGCCTCCACCACCAGCGTCGACAGTGCAGCGATCCGGCGCCGGTCGCCGCCCCACCGGTGATGCACGACATCGACCAGTTCCAGCGGCGCCGTCAGCGCCAGCTCGGCGGTCACGAGTTCGCCCAACGGTCCTGCTTCCAAACGGCCGTCGCTCATCTGCGAACACGCCTGCAGTGCGCGGATCCCGATCCAGTAGCCGGAGCCCTCGTCGCCGAAGAGCTCGCCCCAACCACCGACCCGCGCGCTCGCCTCGCCGCGGCGGCCATAGGTGATCGAGCCGGTCCCGCTGATGACGTTGACGCCGTCGGCCAATCCGAGCGATCCGGCCCACCCGCACACCATGTCGTTGTCGCAGCCATAGCGTCGATGACCCAGAACCCTGGCCGGCAACGCATTTAGGAAGGTGATGTCGACGGCGGCTTCGCCGTAGCCCGGCAGACCGAAGAAGGCGAAGTCCACCTCCGCCGGTGCGATGCCAGCCTCGTCGCAGACCTCGCCGACGGCTGTCGTCAGCACCCGCTCGACCAGGGCGGGTCCCTCGGTGTTGGCGGACTCGAGGTAGTAGCAGCTCGGTGCCTGCACCGACGCGAGGTGCTCGCCGGTCTCGGACAGGACGATCAACGCGGTCTTGGTGCCGCCACCGTCGACGCCGAGATAGGTCTTCATCCTGCCGGCAGCGGATGCAGCGTCACGCCCTGGACCACCCGGTTGACGGTGCCGTCTGGAAACGGGTTGTCCGGGGTGAGGCCGAGAGCGAGCGACATCTGCAGGGCGAGTTGCTGCGCAACCACCACGTAGGCAACGGCGAGGAACACGTCAGCGAGGCCCGCGAGTCCTGCGGGTTGGAGCGTCACCGCGCCGGCAATGTGGTCCGCGCTGACGACCAGGACGTTGTCCGCACCGATGGCCGTCCGCAATTCGGCGGCGATGTCGTCGTCGTACTGGACCGTGTAGGGATCCCCGGAACGGAAGATGACCGCCAGGGTGCTGTCGTTGAGCACCGCCTTCGGGCCGTGCCGGAAGCCGAGTGAGCTGTCGTGATAGCTGATCACTGCGCCAGCGGTCAGTTCGAGCACCTTGAGCGCCGACTCCTGCGCGACACCGGCAAGGCCTCCACTGCCCAGATAGACCACCCGCTGATAACCGCGGCCGGCCAACCCGACGGCCACCGCCGGGTCCGCGACGAGCCGCTCAGCTGCCAGCGCCAGTCGCTCGACGGTCCCGCCGTCGGGATCTCCGCACAGCACCAGCCACGTCGCCAGCAGCATCGAGGTGAAACTCGACGTCATCGCGAAGCCGCTGTCGTTGGCGGCGGCCGGCATCAGCAGCACCTGCGAGTTCGTCGACTCGCGGTGCGCTCGAGCCAATTGCCCATCGGCGTTGCAGGTCACGATCAAGTGCCACACCGAGCGCAGGCACTGCCCGGCCAGCCCGGTCGCTGCCACGCTCTCCGGACTGTCACCGGATCGTGCGAACGACACCAGCAGCGTGGGGACGTCCTCGGCGAAGATCTCGCGCGGATTCGAGACGATGTCCGTGGTCGGGACCGCTTCGACCCGCCGATCGAGTCGGACGGCCAACCCCGGTGCCAACACCCGTCCGACGAACGCCGAGGTGCCCGCGCCGGTGAGCACGATCCTCAGACCTGGTCGGGCCAGCAACGGGTCGAGGAAGTGCCGGACCTCATCGGAGCGATCCGAGACCAGCGCAGCGACCGCACGCCAGACGTCGGGCTGCTGAGCTATCTCCGCACCGGTGGCCGTCTCCGGGGTTGTCGTCGTCATGGCGCCTCCACCTTTCCCAGGGCTCGGTCAGCGGGAACTGCCGGTCAGCAACCCGTTGACGATGTAGCGGTTGAAGCCCAGCGCGAGGAACGCGGGGACGATGATCGCCAGCACGCCGGCGGCGCTCAGCAGGGTCGTGGGTACGACGTGACGCCCTTGCAGGGCGGCGATCGTGACGGTCAGCGGCTGGGTCGAGAGATCACTTGACAGCACGAGCGGGAAGAGGAACTGTCCCCACGCGAACAGGAACGTGATCAGCGCAGTGGAGATGATCCCCGGCCTGGCCAGTGGCAGCAGCAGATACCAGAGCACCCGCAGGCGCCCCGCTCCGTCGATAAGGCCCGCTTCCTCTATCCCGTCCGGCAGGCTGGCGAAGTAGTTGTGCATGATCCACGTAGCCAGGGGCAGGAATCCGGACACGTAGACCAGGACGATCCCCCGGTAACTGTTGACCAGGCCGAGGTCGCTCATGATCCGGTACAGCGGGATCAGCGTGGTGTAGGGCGGGAACGCCATCGTCGCCAGGACCGCGTAGAACAAGACGTTCCGGCCGCGGAAGTTGATCCGGGCGAAGGCATAGCCAGCCAGTGTGGCAAGGAGCACCGTGACGATGGTGGCGGCGCCGCACTCGATCACGATGTTGAGGGTCGACCGACGGATCTGGCTCGGGATGTCGCTGTCGCCGGTGAGCAACGCCTGATAATTCTTCAGTGTCGGCCGGATCGGCACGTATTGCGCCGGGTTCGCGCGGGCGTCGGACTCGGTCTGCAGACTGATCTTGATCGCCCAGTAGATCGGGATCACCGACCAGGCGAGCATGAGCGCTATCCCGATCCCACGGGCGGCCGATCCGCGACGGTGGTTCACAGGTCGATCCTGCGGTAGACGGCCTTGATCACGAGGAACGAGATCATCAGGGTGACGATGGCGATCAGCAGTGAGAGCGCGTAGCCCTCACCGAAGTCGAGGTTCTGAAAACTGATGAAATACGTCTGCATGGTGACCGAGGAACCCGTGTCCGCCGCCCCGTTGAGGACGTAGGGCTGGTCGAACACGTTGATCGTGGCGATGACGGCCTGAACCATCGTGACGGCGATACCCGGCCGGGCCAGCGGCAGCGTGATCCGGCGAAACGACTGCCACGGCCCGGCACCGTCGATGGTGGCCGCCTCGTACAGCTCGGACGGGATCAGCTGTAGTACGGCCAGGATCAACAGCACGGACAGCGGGGTGATCTGCCAGACCTGCACGAGTTCGATCAGCGTGATCGTGAGCAACCGACTCTGCCCGAGCAGTACCCCGGAGCCGTTCCCGAGGTGAAGGGTGGAGATCAGGCTGCTGATGAGGCCGGCGTTCGGGTCGAAGATGCCCGACCACAGGATGCTCTCCACCACACCCGGCAGTGCCCACGGCAGGATCAGTACCGCGATCACGATGCCGCGTCCACGGAACGGCTTCTGCAGCAGCACCGCGAAGGCGATGCCGAGGACCGTGGAGAGGGTGACGCCGACGACCACGTAGAAGGCGGTGTTCTTCATGCTGTTGATGACGGCGTCATTGGTGAACACCCTGACGAAGTTGCCGAATCCGTCGAAGCGGATCGGCGGGTCGAGCGCGTTCACCCGGAAGAACGACTCCACGATGGTGAACGCCGCCGGTACCAGGGCCAGCGCGACGATGAATATCGCGACCGGTGCCACCAGCAGGTAGGGCAGCGGGTCGACGCGTCGCCGCCGGGGCAGTGTCAGCACTGACCTATCGCGTCGGCCCGGGCCGACGGTGGGCGGCGGTACCGACACGTCGCCCACGCGGGCCGGTCCGGTCGAACTCAAGAGCCCGCCAGCTGATTCGCCGTCGCGCTGATCTTCTTGATCGCTTCTTCGACCGTGATCGATCCGGTCGCCGCCGCGTGCAGGTTCGTGTAGACCGCGTTGGAGAACTGCGGGTACCAGGACGGCGCGCCGCTGGGGAAGACCGGCTTCGACTCCTGCAGCATTCCCTGCAGAACGGTGCCGCCCGCCAGCTTCTTGGCCGAGGTCATCTGCTGCACCACCGACAGGTGGGACGGCATCGTGTAGCCCACGTAGATCTTGCCCTGCCCGTTGACGCCCGCGTAGTCCGCCTGCTGTTCCTTCGACGTGAACCACTCGATGAATTTGGCGGCAGCCTGTGGATACTTGGCCTGCTTCGGGATACCGACGGCGTCGGGGTTGCTGAGGTTCGCCACGGTGCCGGTCACGCCCGGTGTCTTGATGTACTTGGTCTGGCTGACCACCGACGAGGAGTCAGGCAGGTCGTAGGTCGTGCCGACCACACCGGAGTAGTCGGAGAACGTGCTGGCGACCTGCCCCTTGGCCATCAGCGTCTGTTCGCCCTGGCTGTCGGTCACGTTGATGTTGCCCGGCGGGACGAGACCGTCCTTCAGCGCGCTGACCATCCAGTCCGCGGCCTTGTACCCGGCCGTATCCGGAGTGCTGAACTGCGGCTTACCGGACGCGTCGAGCACGGTGCCACCGAACGCTGCCGTTGTCTCGTACCAGTAGGTGGAAAGTCCCTCGGCGGCGGCGAACGGGATGTTCAGCGGGTACTTGGCCGTGCCCGTGGACTTGATCTTCTTCAACGCCGCGGTGTATTCATCGATCGTCGTCGGCGATGAACTGACCCCAGCCTTGTCGAACATCTTGGTGTTCACCGTGGTGACCATGAACGACGCGTCGTTCGGGATCCCGACGACGTGTCCGTCGATGGTGAACGACGCCAGTTGCGGAACGTCGGCGGCCATCGCCTTCGTGTCGAGCATCGTGTCCATCGGGTAGAACCAGCCGAGCTTGCTCAGCTGACCCACGCGGGACCAGTCGACGTCGGTCGCGTCGGCGAAATAGGTCTTCGCGGTGGCCGCGGCCGCGATCTTGGTCTGCAAGCTGTCCCAGTCGATGTTCACCCACTTGACCGTGATTCCGGTTTCCTTGGTGAACGCGTCCAACGCCGCCTTGGGGAGCGGGTCCGACGCGAGGGCGACGGTGATCGTGACACCGCTCGTCTGGGACGACCCGCCGCTGGCCTTCGAACCACTGCCGCCGCCGCCACACGCCGCGAGCGCGAGCACCAGGGTGGTGACGCCCGCTGTTGCGGCCAGCCCGCGACGCCGCCGCCAGGTTCGACCGCCGCTGCCGGCCCACTTCGTCCAGCGCCGCATTCCCGTCATGACTGCCTCCGTCTGGGAGATGACGGGGCCGGCCGAGTCGACGACCCCAGAAGTCTGCTGCGCACTTCTGCGCAGGTCACGAAGTTGTGTGCCGAACCTAGGGCCGGGCTGCGCGAAGTGTCAATGATCACGCACAATCGCGCATGATTCTGCGCGTATGCGCACGTTGCTGCGCGAGTGCCCTGCTAGCGTCCCGACCTGTGAAAAGGGCTGAACGGATGAGCGCCATTCTCGACCAGGTCGAAAGTCACGGCACGATCGACGTGGCCGAGCTGGTGGCAGCGCTCGGCGTTTCAGGAGCCACCATCCGCAGGGATCTGCAGTCGTTGAGCGGAAGCCAGCTGCTCGTCCGAACGCACGGCGGCGCGATGGCGAACGAGGTCGGCGACGAGGTGCCGGCCAGGGTCAAGTCGGCGCTGCGGCTGCCGGACAAACGACGGATCGCCCAAGCGGCCGCCGACCTCGTCGACGACGGCGCAGTGGTCGGCATGACCGGCGGGTCCACGACGCTCGAGTTGGCCAGGGTGCTGACCGATCGGCGCGGGATAACCGTGGTGACGAACGCGATCAACATCGCCGTCGAGCTGGCCGGACACGCCGGAATTCGCGTGGTGGTGATCGGGGGCATCCTTCGCCACTCCTACGAACTCGTCGGGCCGGCGGCCGAGGCGATGCTGTCGAACTACCACCTCGACCTTGCCTTCATCGGCGTCGACGGTCTGACCCCGGAGGAAGGCTGCACGACCTACGACGAGATGGAAGCGCACACGGACCGGGCCTTCATGGAACGTGCCCGTCGGAGTGTGGTCGTCACCGACAGCTCCAAGATCGGCCGCGTGACTTTTGCGCGGATCGCGCGGCTGTCCGGTGTCGACGAGCTGGTCACCGACCGAGCGGCGGCCGCCGACCAGTTAGGCGCGATTCGTCAAGCGGGCGTGGAGGTTCTCGCCGTCTGATCTGGCAGACCGATCCTCGGCGCGTCGGCTGCGGCAAGGCTTGTCCCCCGAAACTCGATCACGGCGCACGGATCAACTTCACGAGCAAGGTGGAGGCCCGCCGGTGCAGTCGTCGACCGCGGATTCGGCCTCGCGCTGGTGTGGCAGCGAGCGATGGACATGTAGCGAGCGAGGGTGACGCGACTGGGGCAGCAGGCCGGAGTGGTCGCTGCCGCCATCGGTCAGGCGTCGTGTTCCGGGCGTTCGGCCAACCAGTCGGCCAGCGTCGCCACCCGCTCCGGACACCGACGACTGCGTGCCAGGAATCCAGCCCCGTAAGCAGGCATGGGGTCCTGGTCGGGGGGCTGATAGCGAAGGTCGATGCTCCAGCGGACGTGGTCGGAGTTGTTCGGCGTCGAGCTGTGCACAAGCCGGTCGTTGAACAGGATCGCGGACCCGGCGGTCACCGGTAAAGGCGTCGCGCGTCCCCCGGTCAGCTGCCGAAGCTGTATCT
>JAABUT010000411.1_pt1 | contig 71506 bp, 82 predicted proteins | sample 5559281 | NCBI WGS metagenome assembly JAABUT01 (sample SAMN10711880, study PRJNA513359) | rock metagenome | isolation source: Antarctica rocks | place: Antarctica: Victoria Land, Ricker Hills nord | collected 2016-01-04 | reverse complement strand
GGGCCCGGAGGAAGGAGATGATGGGTCGTTGGGTGCTTTCCAAAAAGGGGAGATACGGTCGTTTGGGTTTATGATGAGCGCTGGGAATCGGGACGGAATTGTTGGGGATTTGTGGTGGCGCCGATGGGGATGGTTCGAGTAGGTGTGGGATGGGTTGTGGAGGGGTGGAAGGGAAGGTTGAGGGGGGGCGGATGTGGACGCGAACGTGGACTGAGGAGGTTTGGGGGAGCGAAGGGGTGTTTTATGCGGAGGTGGAGTGTGTTTAGATTATGAGGGAATGGTCGTAGATGATGCACTGCCGATTGTAATCACTGACAAGACTTTGGCCTCCAGAAACCCAACAGACAATGTATACAAATATAAATACACACATATAGAACACCAACCATTCAATGCTGATGCCTCTTATGCACATCAATAACCTTCTGCACCTCGTCATAGCTGCCCATGAAAATCCCAGATCGATCGTGGATATGCTCCGGTATGATCGTCAGCATTCGTTCCATGCGGCTGTTGACGGCTTGGCCGCCGGCTGGGGAGGAAGTCAGCTTCGGGTTTAAGTTCCATTGAGGGAGGGATAGGATCGAGTGCGTGATGGGACATACCATTCTCAAAGACCATGGCCATGGGGGCACATTCGTAAAGAATTCTCAGTTTCCCCTTGGGGCTCTTCTTGTCTGCTGGATAGGCGAAGATGCCTCCGTACAACAGTGTCCTGTAGGCGTCTGCCACCATACTTCCGATATACCGAGCGCTATACGGTTTCCCTTCCTTCTCAATGGGATACTTCAAGCTGTTGAAATACTCCTTCACCGGTTCTTCCCAGTACATGCTGTTTCCCTCATTGACACTGTAAATGGCGCGAGACTTGGGGAGCCGCATGTTCGGGTGCGTAAGGATGAACTCGCCCAGGGCGTTGTCCATGGTGAAGCCGTTGACGGAGCCACCCCTCATGGTGATGACGAGTTGGGCGCTGGCGCCGTACATGGTGAATCCACTAGCCACCAGCTCACTCCCTGGCATAAGCAGTTCTTCCTCTTTGCCCTGGCTGCCCTTTTTGAGCTTGAAGATGCCAAAGATTGTCCCGACGCTCACCCCGGCATCCAGATTGCTACTTCCATCAATTGGATCGCAGACCACCGCATACCTCGCCTCGGGATTCTCGTCGAAAACAATACAGTTTTCTTCTTCTTCGCTGACCAATAGTCGGCATTTCCCCGACGTACGCATGGCGGCCACAAAGAGATCATTACCAATGACGTCGAGTTTCTTTTGCTCATCGCCGGTGGTGTTGGAGGAGCCAGCCAAGCCTGTGAGGTTGATGAGGGTAGCGCGGCGGATGTAGTAGGCTATGGATTTAAAGGAGAATTGGAGGGCATGGCAGAGGAGGCTGAAGTCGTGGAAGGGTTAGCAATGGACTGTGCAGGGAGGGGAAAGAGGAATGTTTGAAGGGAAAGAAGAGGGTTTACGTGAAATCTCCGGTGGCTTCGCGGTGCTTGGATTGCTCTTCGGTGAGAAAGCGGGTGAGGGTGACGATGTCGGTGTTGATCTTCTCTTGGGGTAGAGGCGGAGCGTCGCCGTTTGCATGAGCCATGGTATTGATCTTGACTTAGCAAGTATCGAGCAGTGGGCGAGGCAGAAGGAGTCTATGGGAGATTTTCTGATATTTTACAAGGTGGAGTACTTGTTCTTTCAGCGATGGGCGTAGAGTGTTATGGTATGTGATGGACTTTGGAATGAGTTGGAGTAGTGACAGGAGCCCGATTCCATTGCTGTCGGTGGTATATTACTGCCAGCAGTATCTATGCCATGACGCTGACAGATGTCAAAAAGCTCCAGTGCTCCGCCTGGAGAAACCCCGCGACCTCGGCCCCACCTCCGGACCCTCACCCACCCGGTTTCAGCCGCGTGCTCCTACAAGCTCCGAGTACTACGCTCAATTCGGGCGCTTGGAGATGTCTCGCATTTCCCTTTGCAAGACGAGATAGATTCGGATACAGTTGAAGGTTCGATGAGCTATTGCAGATGATCGTGCATGGCGCGAACAGTTCGTTGGCCTATGTAATAAGAAAAGGTGATGTTCGAAGAGTTCTTCAACACCCCAGCGGAACACTCGATTCATATAAACTCTGGAGGTCTCGAGGTCTCGAAGTCTAGTAAATAGACGTATCAGGGAAACTGGCGAGGAAGGAGACAAGTGAAATGAAGATTTGCAAAATGAGGAGGACAAGCTGGCCCCTTTTCGAGATATAAATAATCGTGTACCCAAGCGTCAAGGGATTTGCTCGACCAAAGTGCCGGTGGTACAATGTTGCATTAGAGGCTAGGCGTGTGGTTAACAAGGAGAGTCGCATCTTTGTAGAGTCTCGTGTCTGGGAATAGATGGCCTGGGGGGGCGTGCATCAGGAAAAGCGTGCAGATGCAGGTCGGGATGTGGATGCAAGTCGGTAGGGGAATGGGCCATACTTGATGAAATGGGTGATTGACTGTGGACGAAAGTCTGAAGACTGCTGAGAGCCAGTTGATAAAGAAACACGAGGTAGGAGAGCGTCCATGCGCCAACGGACCACTCAAGTCGGCAACCCTAGAGATTGACAAGAACAATAGCAGCAGATGAGTGTCTGTCGATGTATGTCCGTCGGCATCGCAAGTGGCCTACAGGGAATGAGAAAAGGTTCTTCAAACCGAAACGGGTCACACCACACCCAAGCCATGCAATCAACACGCCAACTCGGGTTGACGCCAACGTCCTTCGAAGGAAGAACGAGGTAATGACTGATACTTCATACAAGTGCACTGCGCTGGAACCTTGGCTCTTGTAGATTCATTTGGTTTTCGCATGGGCTTAGCAGATGGACTTGACAAGAACAGGAAATTATAATTATGGCTATTCATACGTCCGCCGACGAGAGCACTCCTTTTGGTTCTTGTAAAGCATAAACATTCGCACCTAGGTAGTTATACGAGTAGTGCCTTGTCCTGAACAGCGGTTTCAAGCTTTCCTCCTACATCATTCATAGCTGTAAGGGAGTAAAGATACCTTACATACTCGAACGGGCCGGCTTGACCTATAGCGGCACGTGGAGATACGTGGACACAACGACGTAGGCAAGCACCTTTGGGCCGTATCTGGCGCGTTGGTCGCGATGTACCGCGTTGGTCGTACGGATTAGAAACACAGCGGCAGACGACAAGACAAAGGACTACTTGAGTGAATTTGAGTGAAAGGAACTCTTCCTTGCAGATCGAACCAACTCTTTTACTTTGGTAAGGCGTATATCAAGACATATTTAGAAGAAAGCGCCCACCAAGGCCGCCATTGCCGCACGATGAGATTACCGGACATTTATGGCGGCGTGTCGGTGATGACACTGCGAGAAGCCGTACCTCAGGCTGACAGCATGAACCGAGTGAAACGAGCGCTGTTTTGGAAAGTCTAAGGTACCTTTGGGCGCCTTTTGACGGTTAAGATGTTTTAGGGTGCTGGAAGTAACAACAACAACAAGGTGCTTACTTTAGGGACTCCGTTATCCCGTACGGAATACGGACGTAGTCTTACAGTTATAAGTGATGGGAGATGACTGGGCGGAGTTGGTACTTTACCTTCAGTAGTAGGTATGCCTTGGCGGCCCCCTTTTCACCGGCGAGCCTGTAAAAAGTATTACAATTAGATACAGTGGGAGGCAGTTAAGTAGGCGCTTTGGAGCCGTTCCCTCTGCCGAGAAGAAAGCTCCGTTGTTGACTTGCTGCCTTACTTATTCGAGCCTTTGACCGTCAATTGCAGTAGGTAAGCACGGCAAGGTACCATACCTATGCAGTAAGTGCTGCTTAGAGCGCTGCAATTACAAATCTTTCCAACAGATCGGTTGGCGCGGTTCAGCCTCCCTCTGGAGTCTCAAGTCTCAAGTCTCAAGTCTCAAGTCTCAAGTCGTATGCAGCCGAACCGTGGCATGGCATGTCTTGTCTCTTCCGTTTCCGAATTCCGAATCAGTCGAGTCTTCTTCCGACTACTCCATTGGGAATCCATCATCGGGTCATGTGGGTCAATGCTCTTCCACTACCAAGAGCGCTAGAATTCTTCAATCATGGTAGATGTAGGATGATTATTGATTACCTACCCACTCTACCCTACCATCCATCATACCTTTTACCTACGGAAGTGTACGGGGTAGTGTAGCATTCATCTCGTGGACCTTGTGGGCCAGTGCTTCCAAAGAGTGTGGCTCATCATCTAGACGCTCGTGCCCGTACTCGTACGCTGATCCCTCAGCACAGCTGCAACGTGCGAGTAGGTAGTAACTGTGAGTAGAGAGAGTAGCACGCGTACATGTGGCTTGGATGTACCACAAGAGCAGTGAAGGTTTTCACATGGAAAATCCGAGCATTGATTATTTGTGGCGGAATAGGTAACTAGTAAAGTAGGAGCTGAAGGGCATGATGGGACCGATTGATTGATTGACCCGGAGAGTTGTCCTGGATGGGAGCTGGTGATTCTACTTCGGTCAGTGATTGATCCACCAGATCTCTGTCGTGTGGATACCGTATTCCGTACTCCGTACAAAAGTGGCAACTGGACAAGTGGCCAACCTCGGCTGCTGCGGGGACGGAGGGGCAGACTAGCCTCGCCTCGCCTCGCCTCAGCCTCTTCTCCCGCACCCAATCGATCTTGCACAAGGCAAAAGAGAAAAGAGAGAAATGCGATCGGTGTCGAGTGCGTCGTGCAAGCTCTTCAGCGTGCAGGTAGTACGGAGTAACCTTGGCCTATTTCTGGCCCAACCCTCCTTGTCTCCAGCGCCGAAATCCGAGGCTGAAGAAGCAACGGGAAGCGAGAACTCTACTACATTATACATACTCTACATAAGGTCCCTACTACGTACTGAGAACTAGTACCTTAAGGTAGGTAGCAGAGCACGGTCCGGATGATCAACAGCAATGACTGGTACAAAGTCAAAGGCGGAAAGGAGGGTCCAGAAGGGGGATCACCAGGTGTCCCAAGCATCCTCCGCATCTCGTTGGACCAGAAGACATCTGCTGAACGCAACCCCACGGTGGGATAATGTGCAAATGTGGGAATGTGGATATGTATTGACGGCCGAGAGCCTTCGTCCGGCAGCCACCAACCACATGGACCATCTTCCTCGACTTGTACATACCTTACCCTTCGGTCTTGCGCATTACACATGCCAATATCTATCTACTCCGTACCTACCTCCCTAACTAAGACTGTGGGATCGAGTGTTATAAACTCATGTCATCCCCTCCTCTCCACTCCAGTCGGGAAACTCCAATGCCCCCGTGACTTCTGTTCAACTTTGGCAACGTGGCCTTGAATCGTGGTCGCAGTCCGGTCAAGCGGCTCTTCTTCACCTCCCATCATCCGGGACCAGATTTGGGCTTCTCTGCAGTTTCATCAACCAACAAGCTACGAACCACCCCCTTGCGCCTGGTCAGGTATCATCGTTATAGTTGGAAGCCTCAAAAGACCAACCGATGTGATCTCATCCGTCTCATTGGACCGACCGAGATTGAAAAGAACAACGTGAAACGCGTCTTTATTTCGAGTCATCACGGACGCGCACCCCCTTATTCCGTATTGCGTCTCAGGTATGGGAAACAAGACAAGATGGCGCTCTATTCGCTGTCTCAGGATGCTCGGTGGGGCGCGCGCTAAGTGAAGGTTTAGGCTGTTCTCGGTAGCCAATCACGCGAGTTCGATATCCTCCTCCCCAAATCGGTCAACAGACAACAGGCGCACAGTCTCCCTCCAGCTGCCACCCGCCAGGAAGGGGGAGGCAGAATCTGCAACCAGTATTCCGCACCCGTGAATACTATATTCGAACTCCAAGCCAGTCGAACCCCGTGTACCATTTAACCTTCAGACACAAGGGTGGGGCATGTGCACCAGGGTCATCTTGCTTCCTCCATCTTCCCAGAGTCTTAAAGATCGTTCACTCCCACTTCCTCTGTGAAACAACAAGCCGAATACCTTCCACCCGGTTGTTCGACACTGACACCAACTAATATTCACCGTTGCAACAACCCCTATTGTCCTTCACGTCTCCGCCTCACTGGTTTGAGGTTAATAAGCGATATCCTGTCCGACATTCACAAAGAGCTTGTTGTTCTTATTGTTCAAAAGCCATTCAACAACTGAGCCGCAAGCCTCCCCACTCGACTCATCTCCAGTCCAACGGCCAGATAGGTGTTCAGTGTCCACCAACCCGCAAACTATCCCGCTTAGGACTCGGAGCCCCCAATTGCCAACCCCAGGCATAGCCCGAGGCTTTTGACCAACCTAAATCCAACCCCCTAGCGGAATCATCAACGAACTTTGCCGTAACCCTATTCAACATCGCCGATACCCCCAATTCAACCTCGCTTCTTCCGCTGGCCGGATTTTTCAGAATACTCTTAATTATCCGAAACGGGTAGGGTCCTACCGTTCGACGTTTTCCATTTTCTCCATCGCCCCCGACATAACATTCTGCTATTCGATCGTGTGTGGTTGCATAGACGACTTTACGATCAACGACGTTCTACGATTCTTGCAAGGTTTAATCATAACCGTCGTCGGCAAGCCCGCCCCCAGTCTCAGGCCCTTAATCCATTGTAGCAATCTCCCCTGGTACCGTCATCACATTTGGCTACCCCGGATCAGCCTTGAACACATCTGACAAAGGTTAATTCATTCAACGTTCACCATAAGCCTCGACACCATTGTCACTACTGTGCACCACGTCACTGTTCAGGTCAAGGTTGCTCTTTATTTATATTCATATTATATTTGAGCACTTCCTACGAGTTTTTTACTTTTAGATCGTCTACAAACATGGCAACCTCTAGATCACCTCAGGCCCAGGCAGCATTGGATTGCTTTGTGATGCAACCGGTGTCATCGTCAATGGTGTCTTACCTGGCAGAGAAAGCTACTTCAGTCATCCGTTGCGAGCAACGACGCCCACAAACCAACAAGAACCTTCCTCTAACGCCGCCATCAACACCGCCTCAGGATGGTGAGCTCCGCTCGCCTTTGCAGCCGACACTACCATCATTGGAGGCCTTCATTCAATCCCTAGTGGACCGATCTCACGTCCAAGTTCCTACCCTTATGAGCTCGCTTATCTACCTCTCCCGCCTGCAGCAAAAACTTCCTCCCGTCGCCAAGGGCATGCGTTGCACTGTTCATAGGATCTTTTTGGCCTCACTTATTCTTGCCGCAAAGAACCTCAACGATTCTTCACCAAAGAACAAGCACTGGGCCCGCTATTCGTCCGTCAAGGGCTATGAGGGATTCGGCTTCTCAGTCACTGAAGTGAACCTTATGGAAAAGCAACTTCTCTTCCTCCTAGACTGGGACCTACGAATCACGAACGACGACCTCTTCACTCACTTCGAACCATTCCTTGCACCTCTCCGACGACGCCAAGAACAGGCCGAATCGAAACGGCGCGCCCACTTAGGAGAACGGGACTTGAACACTCTACAACAGCGTCCTCGCTACTCGAAACCCCAACCTCTTTCCGCTCCCTCTACTGTTTCCCTCCCTGCGCTGCCACCCGCAGTCGGTGTCTATGCCTCGCCAGCAGGCTACAGCTCCACCTCATACATATCTGACTTGGAGCGATTCTCCTCATTTCCAGAACGGCCGAATCGGCCAATACGTCACTCTCGCAATCGCTCTATATCTCCTCCGTCTGCAGACGCTGTCCCTAGCCTTGTTCGCCCTGGCACGGCAGACACATGCGATTCATCGTCTCGGGCGTCCTCCACATCGCCTCCAGCAACCTCGATTGGTACGCCTGCGTCAAGCGTCTCCAGTTACGTTGATTCCTACATCCCAAGTATTGCAGACTATAGTAGTCCCGGCGAGAGCTTGTACCGTTTGAAGCCTATGATAGGCGGTCGTCAGCTCAGCTACGGCCTCGAAGAAAGCCCGAAGAAGAAGCCTAAGATGGCGGACGGGGGTATCATCTCCCGTTTCTTGAACTCGGCCAGGCAGACCGGGGTCTATCGAACCCGTGCCTGATGGTGGTTGTTGAATTATGTGACTAAGCGCATGCATATCTATCGGGAGTTTCTTATGTTATTGATACCACATCACTAGCAAGCGAGCGAGCATTTTATGGAGTTATTTGCATCTTTTCCGCAGTGGGAAGAAGACATGGCAGCCTGATATCATACTACCTAGACTAATTGGCTAGTATGTCGAGATGTTGGGCAAGAAGATGGATGGCCATCTACTACCCAATATTCCCCTTGGAGAGAATCACCAGATCAAATCTACAATCACATACTTTGAAAACGAACTCTTAGAGGCAAGATCTACATAGAAAATCTTTGATATTCGAAACGAGGGTTGTCCATCGTGAATTTGATGCCTTGCTCACGTTGTCTCAGCTGACCCAATCATTTGATCTTTGCAGAAGTAGGGAGATCATGCCTCGACGTGACTGTGCAATGTGATTCTCGCACGAAGGATACCTTTTAGTGGAATGAGCCTGAGACTGTCAGCTGATGTGCTTGCCGTTGGTCAGAGCCGTTGGTTTCGTGGGTATCAACACGATTTGAGTCAGCTGGAGGATTCCGGGAATTGAAATCCATGATCACGTGTGCTGGATTGTAGAATAGCGCTAACGTATTTAGCGCACACCTTCTATGTACAATGGTCCGGAATTTTCAACCAAGCTTCAACATCCCAAACCTCAAGCTCACAACCACCCAAGATGCAGCTCGACGCCATTAAGTGTCTGCCCAATTGCTCGATGTTCTATGATACCTATCCTCCCTAGATATGTAAGTCTGCAAGATCTGCTATCATTCCCTGCAGCCTTTCCGAATTTCCTGATGATTTGTTCAAACCGCAAACTAGAGTCTTTGACCTCAAGGGGCATGAAACTTTATGCACACGTCAGTCTGATATTGAGAATCAACGCTCATAATAACATAATAGCCAGGCCCTTGAAACGGAACTGACAGGAATCCAGGTTTTAGCTCTCCGACCTCAAAGTGCGTTGTTCCCCCCTCACCCTCTACCTTATGACAAACCGTTCGAAAATAGAGCGCGGATGATCACTCGTACACTGTACGCTGGAAATTACCGACTGAGGCATTCAATGTCTTTGACGACACCAAATGGCTTAGACTGAGCTCCACATTATCTTTCACTGGAGATGCATGATATAAGGAGGCAGCACATTTAGTAACGCAAACCTGTTTTCAATATAGGCTGGATTACTCCTACCATGCAAGCCACGAAGCCACTCGTCTACTTGCAGAATCCTGCAAAACGCAAGACTATCCAAACCGGGGGTCAACGGTACAGGGCTTGGTGAATGGAGCTTGGAGCTGTCCGATTAAGGATGACACTTCGGCCCCTAATACATGGGGTTATCGTTTGCAGAACATCCTGAGTAGGCCCTGAATAATTCGGCCCAATGGCATATCAATCGCTTGGATATTGGGGGCTGAGTAGGGTGTGTATGCAATCTTATTTTGTTGCTTACATATGATGGTTCGAAAAGATGAACGGCACTGGGCTCCGATATTCGCAATGAATGGATATGCCATTTCGCGGCAGGCCTAGAAAACCTCGCCCACTGAACACCCATTTGATATGGCATCGCTCGATCCTTATCTAGGCCTTGTCCATGGCTGATATGTCTTGATAAGCAGAGTTCCGCTTGACACCGGTCGCGCACCCGAAAGGCTTGATCACGCCCCAACTTGGAACACAAGCCCGTACATCGTGTAGAATTTCAGCACACCATGAGGAGTGAATAAGCGAAGAATGGACGCTGTTAGGTACCGTCGAGCTCCAAGGTTCTGAGAATTAGTTTCCACCAAAATCCGGTACTGGATGAATACCTGGCGGACGTGGCAAGCTCATAGAGCCCCGAAAGCTTACCTATGTGCTTATCGCTCCTCACGGCGGCACAATGCCTTTGGGTCCTTGAATGGTTTCCAACGATTAAATATCAACAGACGAAAGTAATATTCGAACATTTCTTTATGACGCCCCATTCTTTCATGATGAACATTTAGATGACGAGTCTGATTCGGGTTTCCGATGTAGACAACCTTTTTATTATACCATTCATGCTTTTCTGATCAAGTATTGTACTTCTTCAAGTCGCCATTACCTGTAAATTGTCTCCGCTAACCAATATCAGTCCTAAAAGGAGAACAGCGGTAGACTCAGATGGCGGTTTGACTCCGTACTAGGTGGCCTTGTCGGAATGGTACGTCTTAGCATCTCGTTCTCTATCAAGGCTCTTAAATGATGATCTCAATACATAAAAATGACAAGCATATGTCCAAGCTGGCTTGACCGCTAGTGAAGACGAAACTGTTCGTACTGAACTACTTCTACATTTCACGACGTTGCTTCTACGCCTCGGCACCAAACTTGCTAACATTGTACTCTAGGCAAATCAGCCTCTACGATCACCTTGATACAAGCTGTGTTTTGGAGCATATATAAGGTGCGTTTGTCCCCTTGCAAAACTATCCCTCCAGGCCTTGCCTTGTTACATGATGATCAAACTATACAATCTCACGACGGTCGGCATAGCTACAAGTTAGCTTTGATGAGGTTTGCCCTTGACCGGGCTTTAGATCTGATACATTCCTCCTTCAACACCGTCACTGCTGTCCGGGGTGAAGCTCTATCATGTAGAAAATCTTCGCCTACGATGTCATGCTTACCTCAGCCGCTAGTACTTTAGATTCGCCTCACAACTGTGCGTCCTTTCGAACCTCTTCAATAACAATATCCAAGGCTCAAAGCAAGCTTTACGAACTCAACACCACCTTACGCCGCATATCAGGTACCAACATCATCAAAAACCCATTATCATGTCAAATCAATCTTACTCCACCTTCTCTGCATCCTCCTACTCCTCCACCAGTGACGGTTCCGGCAATACCTACACCACATCTACCTCTTCGAACCCATCCGGCACAACCATCCGTACCACCTCACAGCAAGCTGGGCAGCCAACTGTTACTAGTACCTCTAGATATTCCGCAAATGGTACTCAGCAGGTGGGAGGAGGGCTGGGAAATGAGAGGAGAATCGAGGATGTGACGGATGCTGATCGGGAATACGAGGACAAGATGGAAGACGAATATGCAAAGAGGGAAGGGGGCGCTTGAGCAAGGTTTAGGAAGAAGTGTATTGCAATCTGGGATGGTATTTGAAAAGGCGGACGTATTCACTGGCTCTGGGCTTTGACGTGGAGTAAACATGCAACAAGGTCATCAGGAAATTGCCAATTGATAGACTTGACTAATACGTCTGAATATCAAGTGTCAACCCACCGTTTGTCTACTGGCTTCCTACCCGTTTCGTTCCATTCTCCCCCCCTTGACCCCAAACCCTCTCCCAACCTCATCAGCGCCTTTGCAAACATGACTTGCGTTAGAGCCCAGTAACCCCTACCATCAGAAATCATGACACAACACTACCTTCCGACCACCATCCTCAGCAGCCCCTCCGCCACCCCCCTCCCATCTCTCCGTCTCCTCCGTCTCCTCCATCTCCCTCCCATACCCCCCTTACCCATCCCCCTTACCCATCCCCCTTACCCATCCCCCTCCCCCTCCCCATCCCGCACCCTCCAACCAACCCATCCAACCAACCCATCCAACCAACCCATCCAACCCACCAACATCATCACCAACACCATCACCAACACCATCACCATCCACCTCAAAAACCATCTCTACGCTAACCCACCAACCCATTGGCCTGGATATTGCACGCGCGGTTGAGAGGAGGGGATTGGGTGGGTGGGTGTGTGTGTGTGTGTGCTTGGGAGTGGGGATGGGAGTGTGTGTATGTGTGTGGGTGTGCTTGGGAGTGGGGATGGGAGTGGGGATGATGGAGTGGGTTTGTGAGGTGGCGGTGGGGAGTGGGGATGATGGACTGGGGATGATGGACTGGGGTTGTGAGGTGGGATGATGGGCTGGGGTTATGAGGTGGGGTTGTGAGGTGGAGGAGGAGGAGGAAGGGAGCGGATGAATGGGGAATGATGGGATGTGGGTGAGTGGGGAATGATGGGAGGGTGCGCGTAGGAGGGGAACGACGCGGAGGATGGATAGGGGAAGGGAAGGGAAGGGAAGGGAAGGGAAGGGGGAGACGTTGGAGGGGAATTGTAGTGGAGGGAGAGGGGATACGGGGTTTGGCCGTCTGAACCAATCCCTAGATACGAAACAGATGGGAGATTTCACAATCGACTCTAGAATATTTCATTGACAACAGACGAAATGGGTATTTTTTGTGTCGAAGCCTACATACAACGAGCCTTCCACCACTCCGTCACTTTTTTCGGTTTGTTCCAACGTGAACGGAAAGGGGAGGGACATGCCTCGCGTTTTAGGGCGGCTGGCGTAATTCGTCTGTTTTGGCAGCCAAGAAAACATGAGTTGGTCTTTGGAAAGCCCTAAGGTGGGCCGCCCTCCGTATACCCATCTTTCTTTGCACTCCGTAAATTGAGATACGTACGCCTTTTCCCATTTTCCCTCAAATCTCCCATACGTTGGACTCGTCTGCGCGATACATGATTTGCCCAGAGATTGGGCAGTCCCGCTCGTGTTGGATCCAAATTCCGCAAATTTTGTGTTGTACCGGCCATATCTGTAATGGGTAAAACCACCAGTATGCAGCTGATCAGTGCGCAGTCGATTGGCAGACGGACACGCTGTCTTTTTGCTCGTTGACCCGTCACTGTTTCTCTCGTGCGCCAAACCCTCGAACCAGACCTTTGATCCCTTCTCCTTATGATACGTGCCTAGTCAGTTGACTTTGGCTTCTGTTCGTCTGTAAGCGGCTGCGAAACCGTAACAACCGGCGTGAATGCGTTGGCTCCATCCACCAAAGCTTCCTCCTCCGACCCTGGTGGGACCAGGCTGCCACTTTCCTCTGCGATATCTCTTGTGCTAGGTGGAGAATTCATGGTGTCTCCTGGGCTTCTTACCGAGCCCGGTGTCGAGGGAGTGTGGCCTCTGGAAGCCGCGGCCGTAGTGTAGTCGGGTGTCTGTGGGTTTTCCGGTTTGCGTCCAACAAGCACAGCGCTGCTGTGGGTTAGACATAAGACTCTTTTAAGCTGTTCAAGGACATCTTACATGGTTTGGTAGGAGTGAACAGAGCGATCCCTTAGCTCTGGCCTTATCTTCGCCATCAACACTTTGACTTCCTCTGCCTTCCATTGCAGCCCCCTAGTCATCAGACCTAGGCTTATACCCTCCAGACCTTCAACATGAGCCACCAATTGGAACTTGCTGACTTCTTTCAGGAGCTTGTTCTTGGGCCACGAGTTGGTGGGAGATTTGAAGATTATCTGCTGGATGTCCACAAAGCCAGCTTTCTCAAGCCATCCTCGGTACTCGTGATAGTAGGGTATCGGCCTGTTGTACATTTCGGACGCGTCGCAGATTAGCTTGGACCATAATGCCAGATTGCTGTCCTCCGAGAGACTACCGTCGTCGGAGGTGAAGCGGCAGTCGAGCTCTTGTAGTTCAAAGTAACCACCAGGTCTGATATGTCTGGTCGAGGAGGATACGTTAGCATAGCGCCTAAGCGATCCGAAAGGATTGTCGGTTACTTGTATGCTTTCCGTATCAAGCGCTCCCAATTCGAGATGGAGGATATCATGAACCGTGAATGTATGTAATCGAAGTAATTCTCACGCCAGACCCACTTGCTCTCCACATCGTCAATCTCGAACCGGACATTATCAGGGACCCTAAAGATTTCAGCCATTGACGCCCTTCCGCTGCCTTCCAAACCTCACATGAAAGATATTCTCATACCACATTGGCTGAACAGGCGAGAGATCAGTCCCGATCACTGTTGCTTCTGGAAACCGATCTGCCATCTCCATTGCCCATATTCCGGTACCCGTTCCTATGTCAAGTATAGTCTTTGGATCGACGATGGGTGCGAGGTGGAGATTTCCTCCCATGAGCAGCATTATTACATGATGCTTGATATCAATGCGCTCCAGCTCCGCCTGTGTTGCCCGTAGTATTAGCGCAACAGCACTCCATATTCCAAAGCAGTGTGTGAAGAAAGTCGGAGCCGCATTTGTTATGCAGCCCAGAGTTGGGGGCGGAAAACCACGCACCTCATCGTTGGGCAACGGATACGATCCGGCTTTATAGGCATGATACCGTCTTCCGTTTTCATATTCATATTCCCTAATACTGGATGTGAGGGAGGAGGAATCGAATTGCCTTGCGACTGTTGTCAACCGAGTGGGACGAGCTTTGACCTTGCCGTTTGCGCGGCAACTTACGAAACGTCATTATCCACCGAGACGCGCTGAGACGGTCAGCTAAATCCTTCGAAGCAGGCAAAGCGAGACGTACATCGTCGACCTCCAACATCGACACGGGCGGAGTCATGGTCAGAGGATCTGGGCCCCTACTAGGTTGATCCATCGTGCTACGATAGCCCGCAAGATAACAGCAGTGGGGGGGTTCGGCGGTCGTCGAGGGGCATAGGGGCATCGACGACCTTTATACAGCGTGCGAGTCAAAGCACGTTCCGTATCTGCATCAATTGATGAGTCGAAAGCGATGTGGCCTTGGGTCACTCCAAGGAATAACATGCCGCCACCAACAGCGCCTCCGAAATTCCATTGCCCTGTACTGTAGTCTGTAGACTGTCTCCGTGCGCTAACCATTAGCCCTAGCCATGTCGATCACGCTTACGCTTACGCTGACACCGGAGCATAAGACAAAGAAAATATCAACTACTCCGTACGAGCTGCTTCAAGCTGAGTTGAGCATGACGCACCAAGTCATACTTCAAGATAGCTCCCGTATATCTGGAAAAGCTTGTGATCTGTCAAGGGCTCCATCTAAAGCCTGGATATATCTACAAGATCTTTTGTCTACAGGATATCTAAGATATTGAGCAACTACCCCAGAATCAAGCCCGCCGCAGAGAGCAGATTTGGACGAGGCATCGGTGGGAGGCTAGATATAAAGTCCATTCGATGATAGCTACCAGCCGGAAGTGGGCCACCATACTGAAGCATACTGCCTGCGAGAAATGAACCCAAGGCCCGCCCCCAAGGCAGTCTAAGGCAGCGTGTCTTCACTGACTGGCTAGAGCAGGAATTGGTCTGTTCGAAAGCCACGGACATTCGGGATCGTACCATGAGCCCGAAGAGTGTGTCACGGACGGGTCTCACAGGATTAGGCTCATTGAAGTACCATGGAATGTGTTCCAGACCTGCAGATAATATTCAGATAAGCCCCAAGGTCCCGCTATGTTCTGGGGACAACACCAATTGTAACCCGTAGCGGTATATGGCTGCTAGAACCACTCGACGGTCTCTGTTGACATGAACTCTCAAATAGGGTGAAGAACAGATCATAGCTCTCGTAGAACTAGGTACGACCTTGATATGCTTATGACTGGTTTGGCCCGTCTACTCCGCTGGAAGCAATGCTCGATCCCTTATACCAGCAGTCTCTCCATGACTACCAACCATCATCGGATATTCCTGGACGTAGTGGCTAGATATCAAACCTATAGCACGAAGTTGTGTTTGTTCTCCTCTCAGATGATAATTCTTAGTCAGTTACCAACGACTCCTGGCTCTCAGGACTTCTGTCCGGGCTGCCACTCCTCCGGCAAATCCATCCCCACCCTTCGCGCTGTCAACCTCACCCTCTCCTCCTCGTCCATTGACATTCCAGGGTTGTATCTCTCCAGCAAAGTCGCGTACATCCTTTGTGCCTTGGCGTACTGGACGTATTGTTCACCTAGTTCCACTTGCTGAGCAGGGCTACCCTCGGGCGTGGTGCGGAACGTGGTTCGAATACGTTGTTGTAAAGGCGATGGCATCGAGAGAGGACGGTGTGGTAGTTCACGCAGAAGGGAGCGGTAAAGCGAACGAAGATGGGACGAGTTAGGGGCCATTTCGGATGGACGTGGAGGATATCGATGACAAGAAACTTCAAGTAGTTGCAAAAATCTTTCGCTTGTCCTATCCGTAGCCCCCGCGCCTTCAAATACTGTAATAACGCAACGCGCTTGCCGATGCAATACTGTACTTGTTTCAATCAAGCCCAGCTACGGAGTACAGAATAGACATATGCTGTATGACATGATACTTGTATGAGTTCCGTCCACAGTATCAAATAATATGCTTTCAAGTCTTCGTAGTTAGGTTAGACTCGTCATTACCGTACGCACTTAGTTCACCCAAATTCTTACATGTAAGCTCACTCTTGGCAGGTGGAGGCTCGCCCGGGCCCTGCCGCTTTAGCGAGAGCGCCAGCTGAGCAGGGGTGATGCAGCACCCGACCCTGGTGATACATCACCCAGGCTCCGTGATATATACTCTACCATCACCTTCCTACACACCCAAACCCCCACGTTCGAGTATAGAGATGCGCGTATACTCTCGCACAGCCTGAATCTAGTAGGCCTCAGAGATAGCCGCCGAGATAGGGCATAAAGGGGAGCGCTACCCCCCCCTTTATCCGTCTTTAGTCCTTGCACGAAGGTTGTAACTCTTACCTCCTCCCACTATACTTATTCCCGACCGCTTTGTTTACTTCATACGACTATAGACCGATAAGAGGTACCACCAGAAGAGCTATAGGAGAAAGCTATCGCCAACGGCTATAAGCAGGGAGTATATAGGGCCGAGGACAGCAAGAGTATATATAAATAAGGTTATATCTGCCGGTAATTAAGGGTTATAAACTTAGTCGTATAGCCCACCGGCTACGTAGTCAGCCGAGCTAACTCGAAGGGGCTTAGCTGCGGGCGCTAACCCGCTAGGGGCTTAGCGGGGCTACCGTCTGAGAACCCAATTATTTTCTGGCTGGTGCGGAGCTAAATTGAACGCTTTCTCCACACGTGACACAGAGTACTCTGTTCCCACACTGTTAGAACCTTGATTTCCTCGTCTTACACTTGCTTTGCATTGCAAGCTTAGAAACTGCCCTCTCTATCGTTCTTGCTCTGGACAAATTTGAGCCTTCGTCTCGAGTTCCATCGCACTCTCTTGCCTGAAACGGTTCTAGCCTTGGAGCGAAAACAGACATCAGCTCTGGCACCTATCTATGTGCATTGCCTATTCATATTCTTAGTATCCTTTCTCGCGTCTGCTACCCCTAGAATTTCCTTCATCGCATGCTGCCACAGGGAACAATGAACTTATACTGGCTTACCACTTCGACATTGCAGGTCTACGGTAAATTGCCATGGCCTTTGAAACTGTTCGTGACGCCAGCGGTAGAGCAGACGTCTGCTGTTCTAGATCTCCCTATCGACATTCTTTGCAGTATATGCGACGAACTCCCTCTATCCGCAAAGATCCTACTTTCTCATACCTGCAAGGCTATGTGGTACATGCTGCGCAGCAAGTGCTCTTTTCAATCAAAAGCTATCGTTCGGGAGGATCGATTCAATACATTGACCGAGCTAGGGAACTTGTTGCCGGATAACTATCATTGTATCAGGTGCAATATCTTACACCCTGTGGAACCTGATGACATCCCAAATTTGACAAAATGGTATCGCCGAAGCCACTCATGCCGCACACCAGGCCAAATGTTTGATCATCTGCATCCGCAACACTCCTACGCAGTTTCGTTCCATCACGTACAGCTGGCATTGAAGTACTCTCGAATGAAGGAAAAGCACCAGGATTATCGAACGAACATTCTTCGAAAATTTGAGATCCGTCCAGTCGGCTCTCCTATCATCAAGACATTCACCGCAAAGCCGAAGGTCGTCAACACCAGATTCATACTGTTGGTGACATACGTCCTGTATGCAGGTCCCGTCCGAGACGCAGCAAAGAAGGATTACGACAACTATATAATGTTCTGCCCTCACCACCATTTTGGCCTTGGCACGGGACCAGGCAACTCCTTTGCCGCGATTTTGCAAAAGGCTATTATCAATGCAGCGACCACGCAAGATCAACACACTGAGCTATCATGTGATCGCTGCCCAACAGACTATTCGGTGGTGGCCGAAGATGATGAGGCCGTCGTCGAGGCTTGGCATGACCTGGGAAATGGAGTCTCTGTTGAGGATCCCAGCTGGCAAAGTCACCTTTACTCAGACCAAAATGGGATATCCAAAGGATTGCAGTTCAACTATGAACATGGGAGTATCTCCAAGATGTATGATAGCTGCTATAGTTGACTCTTATAGATGCAGTGAATACAATCGCCCGTTTGGATGACTGAAACACGATGTCATGGTCTGTTCCCACCTGAAGGCTTTTACTCTATTCTGGACCCAGCCACATCAGCCAATGGCCTGACAACTACCACAAAGACTTCTTCCACTACCACTCGATCCCCTTTGTGAAATGCATCCCAAGTATCCCAAGCCTTGAAATTGAAGAGCCAGCGTCAACCCAACCTCGTCCATCATAGGATTTCCAACTCTTCTGCTTTCGGTAGGAGGGACGGAGGAGAGGGATGCTCGCTTTTGGCTTCACCCCGAAAGGCTACTGGACCCTAACGCCACGATGAGGCAGCGAGCAATGCTAGGGGACCCCCTCAGCTAGATAGCGTCCTCGGGGGCCCCTGGTCATTTTACGCCATACCAGGAAGGCGACTATTATGACCACATCAGCTGTCGATATACAAAAAAAGGAAACTCGCGACGTCGTGACCCCAGACTGGGGCTAATGGAGGGCCCCTACGAGCCGCTCCCTCAGCTCCTCCAGATCGGTCAACCTCTGCTTCAGCTCCTCCAACTCAAGTCGGATAGCGTCCACGTCGGCCACGGCGGGGCAGGGGGGAGGGGGAGGGGGAGGGTGAGGGGAAGCAGGGCGAAGAAAAAGATAACTCACTGATATTGCACCTATAGATGAGGCCGCCATGACAATGCTTGAGAGGGCCGTAGCCCATTCTGTGAATGCCATAGCTGGGTAAAAAAACCAAAAGAGAAGAAGAAGACCTGGAGAGGAAAAAGTGTATGTAAACAAAGGAAAGTGGGACGCTCCTCCTACATCTGGTACAATCAAAAATGGAAACCGCAAAACCAGTCGAAAGGCAGGGGGAAACTCTGGTAAAACGAATTGGCAACACGGGAACAAATTCTGGACCTTAATTGAATTGATTGGCAAGAGCCCTTTTGGAATATGATCTCGAAAGGCAGGAACCGCAAAAGATTTTGGAAAGAAAGGGTCAAATCCTAAAGTATTTCTTACCCCGGGGAATGTCCCTGTGAAAGCTAACAAACGCTCTGCAGTAAACCTGCAGATATCCTCCTAACGCACCCCATAAAGACCTCCATATCGCGTACAAGACGTCAGCTGCAGCGGCCGGATCCTGTAGGCCGAGACTGCCATAATATATGTGCTATATCGTATTCTCCACGATATGTAGCGGAGAGCGAGCTTCGCGTCTGAAAGGCTTACCGGCGCAGCTCTCGGTGGCTCAATTATGAAACCGCTCGCTTATCATCCAATCGTCCCCTATTCTCCCCGCGACCAGGGCGCCTACTTCACTGGCAAAGGCTGATACCTGGATCCGCACCAAATTAAATCTGATGAAATCATCCGGTTGCTATCCCCACCCTCGAAATATCGCGGGAGCGTCAGCCTTCTATGGAGGGCGCAGCAAACGGTCGCTCTGCCATAGCGTGGGGCTACGTGACCGAGCAGGGAACGAGCGTAGGTTGGCACCGAAGGCTCGGTCTCGCACCCTCTGGCGTCTTTCGGTACCAATCGAGATACGGGAAAGGGTGAACGGAAAAGCGAGTATAGGCCGACAGGTGAGAAGTCTATACAAGCTGGCAGGGTTGTCGCACGGCTGTTTCCAGGTTTGTGGGGTGGGCCGACTGAGAAAATCCGAGGAGCGCTAAGGAAAGGGGAAACCCGCGGAAGGTGGCGTGGTTCGAGGATCGAAGGGAGTAGGGCCTGCACAAGGGCACGAGCTAAGTAGCCGAGCAGGGAGAATATAGGGTCGGCGCCGAAGGAACGATCGTCGCAGCCTCTGGCGTGCTCTTAACATCAATCGAGATGCGAGGGAGGGTGACCGGGGACGGCAAGTTTGAGCCAAGAGGTGAGAAGTCTAGCGGGCCCGATCAGGATCAAAGGAACGTTGTTGAGGAGAGGAGACAGTCGAGTTGCAAGTCCAAGACGGAGGGTGACAGAAGAGCAGGAGTGGAAGAATATTGAAGGGTGCAAGAAGAGAGGAGGTTAACGGAGCGACGTCGTTGATAAATTGTTTGTCGACCTCAGCGCCGCTTTTTCACATGGCCTCGCCTTGCAAGCTAGCTGCGGACTTTTTGCCTGCGCGTGCATCTCCCACCAACCTACTGCGTAGGCAGTGTCGACGGGTCCACGAACCGATAAGCATAGCCATTAGGCAGCAGCTCCCCCACGCTTGAGGGGCGCCACCACCCAGGCATCACCCAGGATCACCCAAGCTCGCGCGAGCGTAGAGCGGCGCTCACCCTACGCCGGAAGGGGGGTGAGGCCGGGGCAGATTTTTGTCACCTTGGCCAGGATCGGATTTCTCACAATAACCACCGCAAAAAGATTGCCTCTGTTTGATGACTATAGCGTGCCTTCGTGCCATGCGTGCCTACCTGCAACAAGAAGAAACCTTAGCTTTCGCTGATTAGGTCCTACGCAGCGACCTCCGCCACAGGCAGATGTCGCTGCGAATATGCTACGAGTACGCACAACAGTGGCTGAAGCTACGCCTAGATCAAATTCAAAGCCCCAACCTGTGAGGATAATGCCGAGTATGTATATACACATATTTTGATAATCACAAGTCAACTGCAGAACAGCTTCAGATCAAAGATCATCTGGATGATCTGTATGTGCAGGCTTCTCTACAGTAGTTGGATTAGTTGGAGACATTAGGGTAAGGCTTTCGTATCTCGTATTTGGCATAAGAGAATACTTGAGCTGATTTATGTATACATCTTCGTCTTCGTGAGGCGGATCAATACTGTCCTGGGTCTCATGAAGTCTAGGAAATGTCAGTGTCAGAAGCCAAAGCGGTCCGGCTTCATGATCTTTGAGCGCAGCCTGCCGGTTTCGTTTGATCCGGGCAAGGCTTTCAGGCGGGTACGAATACCAGCTTCTTCTAGCATCCGGTCGAACGTGAGCAAGTCCCCCTCAATGTCACTGTCGATAAGTCTTTGCGAGCGGATCCTTGGGTCTAACATCATATGCGGATCTGTCCAGGAGTGGCTGAAATCAACCAGCTTTCCGTTGATATAATTGTCTTCCCTAATGTCTTGAACGTATATTCCCATGTCGTGCAGCGCAAGAAGATCTTCCCTCATCTGTGCGACCCTGGTGAGTCGTTTTTTACTCCTAGCCAGCTCCTTAACAATAGCGCGAAATGGTTGCCTTGCTGTAATCGGCCATTCGTATTCCTCCTCTGGTCGGTTCCAATCATCACTGTCGATGTCAAAAGGTGCAGCAGCGAGCTCTTCTTCCTGTTCTGCTGGGACAGCCAGAAAGCCATGACAGCATACGGCGATTTTTCCGTTCTGGTTCTTTGTCTCAATGCGACCATATGCGCGGCATTCAGCATAAAAAGGATCCTTATGAGCAATGTATGTTTCGTCCGTTACCTCAATTCCTGCTAAACCATCGGCTTCAGTTGGATGATCGAAGAAAGTAAACTACCGGATGAAGATTTATAAATCAGCTTATGTGTTTCAAAAGAAGCTTCAATAGGTGTGTCTCTTACCATCTTGAGCGCATAATGCTTAGATTCGATAATCACTTCAAACACATGCCCATCAACCCCAGGCGTCTCGGCACTCAAGAGACCAACAAATTGGATGGCTGCAGTGCAATGTTGAAATTTACCGAGTTTCGGCCCCTCGCAATCAGGCAGAGGATCGTTAGATTCAACCGCTGCTGGCGGCTTTTTCTGTAACGGTCGCTTCGGTCGTTTCGCTCGCCTTGGGGCCATACCGTAGGAAGGCAAAAGAATGCCTTGGGCACTTATTGTGATGCCTTAGCACTCCAGCTCGTTCGCATTTTCTTGGAATGCGCTTGGCGGCTTTCTGCAATAATCCCCGCAGCTTTACCTCCAATCAAACTGTGCTTCAGACCTCCTTTGGTGGGGGTTAATGCGATGTTCATGCAGTGTTTATGAGTTTCTCTGTTACCTATCCCAATCACCACAACCCTTTTTAAATAATCATCCATTCACATTAACAGAAGGCGCGGATCAACCTTTTCCGTTACCTATCTTGCCACAAACGATAGCCTGCATTTCCCTTAATGACCGATTACTGTACTACTGGAGACAGCCTGGCTCAAATATGACCATAATGCGGTCAACTTCATTATCCCAGTTGAGTTATCAGACCTCTTTCACTCTGAGACCCCATAACCATGGCAGAAGAAACGTCACCACTGCTTCGTTATCTTCAAAGGCCAAACCCAGAAGTTGACAGCACGTGGTCCATAAAAGATGGGAGGTCAGGGTCGAAGTCTAAAGCAACACGTGGTCCTCACGATAGTCACTTGCTTGCCGATGCTTTGGAATGGGAAGGCATGGGGTGGAAAGTTCTAAAGCCTATGTTCGACGACATTCTAGACCTTCCAGTAAGCAATATGCCGAGTTTCGAAGACTTCCTAGAGTACCCGCGCCATCTGAAAGAAGTCTCCGACGAAAATTCTCTCGCTCAGCTCTTGGGCCGGTGGAATTACCCGGTCGTGTCCACGGCTCTAGCAGTAGCCCAAGGCCATCCCGACTTCAAAGATACGATCGACGTCAACGACTATCCATGTCAGATCTCAATGGCCACAGGCGGCCAAGCATGGATTCCTGAAGAGAAGAGACTAACGCCTGATTGGGCGGGTATCCTTCTGTCTTGCCGTGAGAACAACCAACCCAACATATGCAATAACGCACGACACTATCTGAATGTCCTTCCGGGAGATACGAAGTTAAGTACCAAGTTCAAGAGTAAGTGGGGCTGGGATGATCAGAGGTTCAGAGATCCAATCATCCAGGTCTTCACCTACTGTCGTCGTGCAAGCGTCCCATATGGTTATATCATAACACAAGAAGAATTGGTAATTCTTCGTCTCTTTTATGGAGACAAAGATCATCCGAATAGTATGACAGAAGGGACGAAAAGTCGTATGTATGTTGAATACAAGTCGATACCTTGGGCGAAGGACTCCGATGACGGTTTAACGATCAACCTTACACTATGGTGTCTTCACATGCTCGCAGCCAGAAGGAAGCCAATAGGTGGGCGGAAAGAGCTGAACTTAGATTACCCACTTCCAGAAGGATCAACGGAAGGTAAGACCGCGGAGTCAGAGAGTTTCCGTGCTGGTGCCTCGGATAGTTCCTCAGTGGAAGATAAAGGGGAACACTCCTTCTACAAACGCAAACGGTCGGCGGATGCACGATCGGAGGGGAGTAAGGGAACCGGGAAAAGGAGGCGGTCCATGCGCTAAAAGAGAATCAAGTCTGGAAGACTAGCAGTTGGATTATCACCAAAGTTTCCAGCGATATTCTTGCAATGTCCAAGAATAAGCTATCTTTACATAATAGCTGTCCAGTGTGACCGAAGCAGGGTCAAGCAGAAGGGCCTGGCAAGTTGACAAATCTCACTCGGAGAACTTGATACTACTCCTCATGAAAGCTGTAATAACCTTGTTCTGCCCCAAGTCTTCCCAGTTCCAGCAAGCAGAATGGGTCACATTTTCCTATCCACTGGGCCCACGGAAGTAGTGCCTTTGTAGCCATCTTAAACCCGATTGAGCAGATTCTCATCGACCTTTCAAACTCATTCCTGGGTAATCAATTTGTTGTTGCCTCTAACCCTTTTCTAATCATCTTCGTTCTCCGGCAATTGTTTAGCCTCAAACGTGACATAAAGGGTTTTGTATCGTCCCTGGAGATGCTTGTCATTTTAGTCAGTTGCGGCAACAGTGGTTAGAGAAAAGGCGTATATATATTTTTGATGCTGTTTATGTTGGAAGGTGTGGATGTTGAGGTGCGGGCGCGGATATCTGCCCAAGACTTCCGCTAGCCCTACAACTTACATAGTAGAAAATATGCAGACAAACTGGCCTTCGGACCCTAATTGAATTCTATGTCTGCAGTCTATAAAACACCCACCAACTGTCTCGCCCTGAAACCGTCTCTCATTAGGAAAGCTTCAGTGCGATATGCACCAACCATACTCGAACCTGAAACCACTTCAAATGGCGGCGCGGAGACATCCAAGGAACCCAGACACCCCACAAACCACCCGAAGGCAAATGGACTTTCAACTGCTGTCATTTCATACCACTGGGATACAGCTGCCCCGACAAAAAGCCAGCTGAGCCTTGCTCAGAAATTCTTCCTGCGCTTCTCTCCAATGCTTCTCTACTCTACAGGGAAGTTTCGCACAGTGAACGTTAGTGAGATGCCAGAGGTAGCCTTTCTCGGCCGATCTAATGTTGGCAAATCGAGTCTGCTCAACGCTCTGTTGGGGCGTAACATCTGTCATACAAGCAGCAAGCCCGGGAGGACCAGGACCATGAACTTCTTTGCCGTGGGTGGAGAAGATGGGCCTGGGAAACCGGGGAAACTGACAGTCTTAGATATGCCTGGCTACGGCAAGGGTAGTCGAGAAGAATGGGGACCGGAAATCATGAAGTACCTTGTCGGAAGAAAACAGTAGGCGTGTGTAATAGGCTACTAAGTTCTTTCAATACTGATAAGGCACAGGTTGAAGCGGGCGTTTTTACTCATCGATGCTGTCCATGGCCTTAAACGGTCGGACGAGGACCTGATCGGTCTTCTTCGAGAGAATGCAATCTCACACCAGATCATTCTATCAAAAGTCGATCGCATACTACTTCCCGGACCACGGAAAAGAATCCCAACAGAGAACAACAGACAAAGATCCTCAGATCAACTTCGTGAACTATTTGAGGATATGCGTGCCAAAATACAGCCCGGGAATAATGATAGACCTGAGGCTCTGGGCGAAATCATTGCATGCAGTGGCGAGAGGTCCTTTAAACCGCACGGACAGAAACTCGGCATCAACAATGTCAGATGGGCAGTACTTGCAGCAACTGGACTCGGTGACAAGGTGCGAAGAGTCTCGCCTTCGAAATTTTTGACTCCGGCCACTGAGCAAGAGATTCATTATTCTACTATGAGTGACGATAGGCGTCTGGAACATCCCTCTCTGGATTGAGCTGTAACTTCAACGTGTGATAAGATCGTTCACTGTGTCCCAGCACACCGTTTCGAACCACATAGGGTTACTCTCCATCCGGTCTTGGCCTCCTCGGTCTGTGTGCCCTTCACATATTGCCGTTTCTCTGCTTCTCTAGCCTGTCTGATCAAATCCGCGAGCTGTCATGCATAGCTCTTGTCCAGGTCATCTTTATGGTCAAATGCTCGCTACCTCCAAGCATCTTGAAGCAATCCATGAGATCATCCGTCCCCAACTTATGTTCCGTCCCAGTGATGGGCAAAGTGCCAAAACACCCAATCTGAAGCTCCTCGAGCTTGGGCATAGTATTCAGCTGTTCAGCTACCAAAGAAAGAGCTTTCTTGAATCTCGCGTATTTAAGATCCGTAGGATTGTAGCCTTCCTTTCCTTCAAGCGAATTCCACCTCATGAGAAAAAAGTCAAGCCTGCATATTTTATAAAGGGGCGTTGCCTCCGCTTTCTTCAGCTTCAGAGGAAGATTCGTCAGGGCTTCGAAGCTGTCAATCCGGAAAGCTAAATTTGGAATGGCGTACAATATAGTGGAGGCCTCGCGATTGACTTGCCGGTCTACGAGGGGTAGTCTTGAGCTGAATCTATGGGATACCGGGAATTCGCAGGGGTTCGTCCGATCAATCGCATTCGCATATATACGATTGCGGAGCTCCTTCGGCAGATCCTTGAAGCGGAAGACATTGCGATTCCTGCGTATTGGCCGTTTCATTATGGTACGATGCGAAAGAGTACAAATATTCTGGCAACGCGGAAGGAGCACACAGTCCAAGTATATATACTCGAGGTCTCTGCAAGCAGCTCTGCCCAAACATGGCCTCATGCACTATAACCCGTTGCACTGATGCACAGCCAGCTCAGCGGTCCGACCAAACAATTATCGTTTCTCACCGCTCCAACCCCTAAACTTAGTCATTCACGAGCAATAGCCTTGTGTTCCATACGGAAGAACCGGTGGTAAGGCAAGGTAAGGTAGGCAATCTTGGCTGACTAATCACACTTATACGGCTCACATAAGCACTTATATCTGACATGCGCAAAATCAATCCTCTTGATGATTTGCGGATTATCTTCCACAAAACGGTCTTTTCCGTTCGTCTCTATTCGGATCGATGAGTATTCGGATGGTTGTAGTGAGATTTCAGTTTCTCCATTTGGAAGCCTCCAACTATCTAACCCTCGCTACCGAGAACACACATTCCTTAATTCCCATTACCTTTTATTCTTATCTAGACCAGAAGTTTTCCAGATACCAGTATCGACATACAAATTACGTGTGAAGCATTCCTGTATAGCCAACTGAATATATCGAGTCTCACACAGAAGGAACACGAAACCCATAATTTCTTTAAATACTCCACCCTACCTTCCTCACGAGAGACCTCCAACCGCCTTCCTAGCAAATGGAATCCCGACTGTTGGATAGATCGCCTCCTGCAGCACATACGGCAGGTATTGCACATGCGGCGCAATCGCTCTCATCACCAATTCCCAGTCACACGAGAACGAGACAGAATGATGTTTGCCCTCATTTATGAACCCCATCTCCATACCCTCAATCCGCTTGATCGTCGCCGTATCAAGCTCCTTGTACGGTGGCTCTTGCTCTCCTTCTTCCTCTGTGTCCTTGCCTTTCGCCTTTTATTTATCTTCCTCAGTCTCTTTCCCCTCCCTAGCTGTGAAGATATTGAGAGTAGATTCCATATGAACAGCGATCCCGGAAAAGTTCCGAGGCGTCCCTTCAACAGCAACATTGACTGAAGAAAATTCCTCAGTCGTCAATGTAGCATCGGGGTTCGCTATCGGATTCGCGGGCTCTATTTTGCAGAACCGAAATCAGTGATATAGCCAGGTGGAGGTACAGTAGACGGATGAGACCTACGTCGAAGAAGCCTCAGGGGGTAGAAGGCGGTTTCGTGGTAGATGGGTGTGGTTTCCATATCGTTGGTCGGAACCTATTCCAAGCTGAGGTATGTGGATGCGGGGAGACACAAGGATATAGAGAGTTGGAGGTGTGGAGGAATATCCAAGTATTTAACCTGTCTTTGATGCTCAAGGGAGAATTCTGGCGATAACCAAAGTCAGCCGTGGACATCTTGATACTGCACATATCCCCCCCCCCCCCCACAAAACCCCAAAGACCCATATTTCTTTTCTAGAAAATCACCAGGTAGGAAAAGCTCAACCCTGCCGCTCATGCGCAACCCAGAAAACCAGACCCAATTTTATGGTACAAGCTCGTGAAAACGTTGATGACAAGTGGACGGATCGGATTTAGTTCGTTTGGCGGATGGGAAACTGCCAGGACTGGGGTTTGGGGAGGCAGTCTTGCGATGGGGGGAGGTAGTGTTTGTGGGGGGGGGTTCCTGAATATCGGTGGGTTAGAAAGGGGAAGGAGGGTTGTGGACAGAGAGAGAGATTCAAACCCAGGTAGATGCAGTTGCGACGAGGTTCGACGCCAGCACACTGCTGGAATTACTTTCGTAGCAAGCAGCAAGAAGACTTTCAGCAAAAAGAAGTGTATATTTCGCAGCGAACTAAGCTAGAACCAAACCCTCCCCCCACCGCTATGCCTCCCACATCAAAGAACCAAATGCACTTCAATGGAATCGCTGCATTCGCGGGCCCACAGGGTATCTGCTAAAGCATTGGACGCCACTCATGATGGAGGAAGTAAAAGATTCGTGGCAGATAAACATGGCGGTACTTGACTCTATTCCTGACAGCGAAAATGGGGAAACAGTCGAGCTAGAAGATGTAAAGGAAAAAGAATAACAGGCTAATCATCAATGACGTCCATATCTACAGTGTTGTCGTGAGGGTCGGCGACCTCTTGCCCATCGGCGTTAACAACAGTTCGTCTGCCGCGTTTATATTCTGGGACGCCGTCTCTGGCGGCACCGAAATCAAGCACCTAGAAATGGATATTAGCAAGATATAGCTTTGTTTCTATAAAGCATAAGCCTACCTCAATATAGGTGAAGTTGTTCCGTTGAACGGCCGCAACGCATCTCCGCTGGTTGAATTTCACTTGCCACACCCCACTGAGATCCGTCAAGAGGTCCTTGACAAACTCCCCGTTCGCCACGTTCCACATCTTGAGTGTCCGATCGGATCCGGATATGACTTTCTGTCCGTCGTGCTGGAAGCAAGTAATTGCGCCGGTATGAGCTGTCAAAATGCTCTTGCAATGTCCCGTTTCCGGATCCCAGATACGCAGGGTTGAATCAGCCGCGGCAGAGACCAGACGATCGTCTTGTAGATCCAGAAGTCCTACTAGAGAGTGATGGCCTTCCAGATTATACAAGACCGAGCCAGTGTCAAGAGACCACACCTTGACCACATTATCCATTGAGCCGCTGATACATCGGTTACGCTTATGATCTAACACAACGCTGTAGACCTTCTGCGTGTGCCCCTGCAGCCGGTGTACGGTCTCTCCTGTCGAGATCTTCCACACGCGAACATTGCAGTCGTAGCTGCCGCTCACCAGTGTATCGGCGTGTGCAGCGATGGCTCGTACGGAGTGATGATGGCCAGTAAGTACCCTAACAAAATAAGGACAATCGGTGTCATCCAGGGGTGGTCCTGCCTGGAAGAACTTTGGATCACCGGATTTGGGTAATTTCCAAACCCGGAGATTGGAATCGCGAGAGCCGGTAATTATAAGTGGTTGTTTGGGCATCATTATGGCCCTTCCATCGGCTGTTTTGCCCACTTGCGTGGGCATGAGTATCTGCAAGCACCTTACAGTAGATGTGTGCCCCTGAAAAACTTGGGTGCATTGCCCCTTCTCGATGTCCCATACTCTTACCGACCTATCCGTAGAGCCAGAGACTAGGACATTGCCTTCGTATTGAAGAGCCCATACACCTCCTTCATGACCTTCTAGTCTAGCGCGAAGCGCTCCGGTTTGGGTATCATACACGTTGATGTTCGTGTCATCGCTGCCAGTCAGTATCCTGTCGGTATCAAACTGCAGGCAAGTCACCACGTGGCGCTGGTGCGCTCGGAAAGCTATGTGCCGGGGTTTGGTCTCATCCTGCATCCAGCTCTTGCGTATGCTGTGGTGTCTCTGGTAGAGTGACTTGAATAGATGGAGATTCTTGAGGCTTGGTAAACCGATATTGGGGCAAGGGACAGCAACTGCTGCGGCGTTGGCGGCAGCATAAGGTCCTTCGGCCTGAGACATGTTTCCCATGAAAGAGCTACTGTTTGTAGAGAGAGAGTTGGATTCCACTCTTTTCTGTTGTTTACGACTTTTGCTCTTGGTTTTGGGTGCTTTCCTCTTTGACCGTTTACTCTGGATGGTTACCGCCTCGCTGCCTGGGGTGGCCACCCCACTGACATTGGAGAACCCGGCGTGCGCTGATGAAACTGACCATTCGGTGTCTGATGTACTTATTCCGGATGTACTGAGGTCTTTCTCCCAGTCGTCTAGATGAGACGCATGTTGCCAACCCCATCCCTCTCGGATGGCTTTGGGAAGCTCGCCCTCTTGCAACACGTATCCATCGGCGTCAAATAGACGTTTCCACGCTTTCTCATCTGAGTCTATGATTTGCCTCCATTTCTTGGATACTTGGGCTGCACTGCAGAGTGACTTAAGATCTAGATGGCTGACGATATTAAGACCAAGTTCCATAGGAAGTAGAGACAGAAAGTCGCATTTCAATGATGGGTTGACAACATCGGCGATCAAGTGCAGGACTGGCTTAGGGCAACGACGCAGGAGCTGATACATGACATAACCCTTCATCTCCGCAGGTATTGCTTCAAAAGCTTCTATCATGGTGGGTATGTTCATCATGGATAGGCTCTCGGGCTGTTCATGGCTTAGGTTCAAATCGCCGAATTCTTGCGTAGCTGTGGTTGATGGTAATGCCCCTGCATTTGCGAGGTCTTGGCCAGGCCATTGTGTACCAGCACTCTCATCACTTTGGCTGTGGAGATAGTCGAAACTCGAGGTAGTGCTAGTTTCTCCCAAGCTGGACCCTTCAAAATACCCCCCTCGTCTGTTCTGCAGGTTTGCTGCCGCTGTTACTGGGGAAAGGCTTGGGCTTGGCAGACTAAGATCCTGCGCAGCCGTCGTGTCCAAAACACTCGGGCGAGGCCTAGGTCTGTGCTGCGCTTGTTCGAGTGGTGGGAAACTGATATCAAGATTCTCCTCTGTACGAGAAGAACTCGCCTCATCAGTGGCTTCATTGCCTTGCCAAGGTATACGTATTCCCAGGTTTGCAGTCAACCCACTATCGCCGTAGATAAGATCCCCTTCGTGAGAAGGCTGGCTTCTGGGAACTTCGGACTTGGGGCTCAGTATCTGAGATGCTCCACTGTTGTCCTCTAGGCCTGCTAAATTGCTCGAATCCACCGGTTGGAACTCAAGTTCTTGTGCTCCTTTTGAACGCCGTACACGCGTTCTGGGATTCTTGAGCCCACCGCTACTGTCAAGACCTGGAGTGACAGGCGTTGATGTCTGGCAGATTTGTAACCTTGTATGGGGCGGATTCTGTACAGGCTGTGCCGCTTCTGCAAAGCTTGCCACTGTTGCTTCACGGGTTACATGACGCTTCTTCCGGGCTCCTTGCTGACTGGCTAGCCTCGCAGCTTTTGAGATTGACACTGGCGATACGGGCCGCTTCTTCGAATATGTAGACGTGCTCGGTGTCCGGTTTAGCGCAGGGTGGCTCGGATTGTGCGACTTTAAAACCTCAGGTCTTGGGATCTCGACTTTAGTGTCGATTTCGGCAACGGACTGTAGGACGCCACCCGATTCTTGAAGTGCTTTTTGCTGTTGTTGGAGCTATTTCCCGGAATTTTAGGTCAGCTAAAGGAGTGGCAAAGAACACAAGTGGCATTATATGAACGTACCTCGTGCAGAGTCTCCGATGCATCATCTGCTTCGCGAAAGTATGTTGGCCTGCCTCCGACATCGAAGCATAATCGCTTGATAGACCGCGGCGTTGGGGAAGCAGCTAAGGGATAGAGCTTGGAGTCGAGTTCATGCAAGTGATGAGGCGCTTTCATTACGAGAGGGGGAAAACTCGTAGTAGTGGTTGTAGTAGTCGTTACGACGGTAGTTTGTGTAGCTGGAGCAAAAGAGAATTGTCCTAGCATGTTGGCCGAACTTGATACTTGCACCGAGTGACTGCTTCCCAGCGTTACGTCGGATTGCATACTGGAGTCCCCTTGGGATTTCCCCCCGGGCGTCAGGTTCGGTGAGATTCCAGTAGATCTCGGAGTCGAAATAGTGGTAAAGGGTGCTTGCATAGCTTTCTCCACGCGTGACACGGGTAGTGAAAGATTCGCAGACGACCTCTGAGGAGGGTCCATCATGTCGGAAATTTAGGTGAAGAGAACCAAGCTCGAACACGAAGCTGACACGGGCTGAGGCGCGTTCCCAACAGCGATGTGTTCGCAGAAATGTTGTTGCACCTCCTCCTACTCATAATATATATTTGCAGAAGGCGCCGGGCTCATTTTGAAAGCTGTCTCTACCCTGTAGCCAAAGGCCGAACGTCCTAAAAGTAGTTGGAGGTTGGTCGTCCAGCAGCCACTTCAGTTCTGGCGTTTTCTAAGTGTTGGGGGAAATGATGCAGGCCACCGTCAAATCCAGACTGATAGATGAAAGTTTTGCAGAGGTAAGAAATGGTGAACAGTACCTATGTACCGAGTGCTGACGAGAGCCGGAGGCAGGTATGAGGTGGCTCTATTCGATCTTGAGATTCCGCCTCGCCCTACGTGCAAATTACGTGATCCCGGCAGATCATTTTACCTCCCATGCCTCCGTACTTTATATGCAAGCACCTCAGGCCAACATATTATTTCCTCAGCGGACATCATGCAGGAGTAAAGTAGGTACACTATCTATCTTCCGTCAATCCTTATCCAGTATCATGATCTTCAAATGTGCTCGTTTAAGTTGAGCTCGCTGTCGCAGAAAGCAAAGTATCTACTAGAGAAGAGGCTGGTCAACGCGAATAACTGCCCCTTGATTAGTGCGTGTCTCAAGTAGTTCAGCCTTTACTTCAAACATTCAAAGTACTGTCATCCTTGTGAGTACATCCAGAAAGAACAACTATGATAGATGGACTGTTGTTGCTAATAGAAGCTGTCTGACGGAAATGCGACTGCTCGAAAAGGGGGGTGCTCCAATGTACATAAACCACTACTTCCTATCCAACAGCACCTCATTAAGGATCCTATTTCTAGAGTCCTCAAAGCTGACTATCCTCTCTCGAACCAAAACCCCCGATATTCAGTAATTTTAGTTGGGGTTGTATCGAAACATGAGGAAAGAAAGCACGATAAAATCCAAGGGACCAGAGGACTTCTTCCTGGTTTCATGAGAACACCATGAGAGATCACACCCTCCTTCCATCTCAGCTGGTCCCCACTATTCATGGCTAGAATAAATTGGTAGAGAGCAAATCGCATGTCATTAAATAATGTTGCCTGCTATCGAGTGTGAACAAGACAAGAACCATCACGCATTCTTCCTGATGATCCCAAACATACTGCAACATTTGCTCTGCAAGTTTCGAAATACTGCACCCTAGTTCATTTCCTATAGGCTTAGTCGGATCTTGTATCTTGTATATTCTCACTAAAATCACAGCCAACTAGGATACAGACTAACTGGTTGAACCCAGGCAAGGGTTATCGAGGAACAACCTACTGTAAATGGCGTGGTGGATTTAGCAGGATCTAGAGAATCATGGTCGTCGACTTGGGTTTTTGTAACTTCTTCGCCGCCGGACGTACTGTTGGGACCGCCATATTGATGGCTTCATCATTGTTAGGTTCATGACAAGAGCTAAAGGGAAGAGGAACCAAGGGGTGCAGGAAGTCAGTAGACAGTAACCGGCCTCCGAAGAGATGTCCACATTGAAATATAGAATTCATCATCCCCTTAACAACAAAGCCGTTGGCTCGGGATTCGTTGCAAAGCTTGTACGATAAGAAGAATTAGATATAGGAACATATGGGACATATGGAACTTGATCAATCTCAAATTTCTACGCTTCAACTGTCACTTACTCCAGTAGTTGACCTGGTGTGTTTGGCTATCGGTTATTCCGCTGTTCACCGACTTTCTGCACTATCTGGTGAGGTCAAGTTGATACTTTCTTCGCTTCACTACCTTTCAGGGCTTTGCCGTCACGAGAATTCCCGCTCGAAGCGAGCATGTGACGTTGCACTAAGGGTTTTGTTTTCCTTCAGGTACCTTACCTTACCGTATGCTGAGGCTACTATATTCGTCCCATACTACCTATGTTTTTACTTCGGAGGGTACCAAAGTCCACTGCATTGCGTAGAGTAGGTGCTGCCAGGATCTCAATACGCTTTGGAAACTGCCCAATTGAAGTAGTACAAGGTAGAGAAGTCGAGGATTATTTGAACAGATAAAACGAAAGGGACTACCTAAGAATATATTTTGATAGTCTTCTCGGTATAAGCTTAACTTGATAGCTGTGAGGATATATAGAAATACGTGTTTTACCTACATTGGCTTGGGGGCATACTGCTGTCTGCCAGTTACGTAGTACTCTACCAAATGCTTGGCAACGATGGTTACCTATTTGGTAACCTCGGCCTCGAGTTACCTTCACTCAACGTTCGTTGGACTTCACCACTCGTTCTTTATTGCCCCATATTGCTTCTGTCCATAACCGGAAACGGGCATGGCGCAGCAACAACTCCGTCATAAGCTTGTGGAGAAAACCATACAGCAGCCAGCTGCCGTACAAAGTACGTCTGTGGACCAGGACCAAATCGTCAGCGAGCAGCAGAGCTTTGCCATGGTGCAGACAACTCTTCAAACATCTGTGAGTGCTTAAGAGTTCGATGGGCGAGGTCTACTTCCAGACTAATAGAGTCCATGTCCAGGTGGCAATACTGGCCTTCTTGAGGTAATGCGGAGCTATTGTTTTTACTCATCCAAACCCAATGTACTGAGAAGGCGTAGAAACCTCCTGCCCGAGCATTGTTACGACTGGCTCGACTACAAACCAATATGTGGAAAGGCACACCCAGCACACAGGAGTGGTGTAGAAGGTGAAAGTTCCGATTCTCAGTCACCAGGGCGGCACAGTCGGGCCAGTCGGAGAGCAGGATTCAGAGCAATCACTCGTGGGCGAGCAACAAGCGGTGATCAACTACTAGACTGGCTAGTGAGTGCCCCGGGTTTTGAATTGCTAGAGACTTCAGGCTGATAGACTGGTCCTTGATAGGATATAATTTTGGACGGGATACAAAGGCAGACGGTAGCAACTGTTCAATTCAGCATCTATTCTGATCAAGCTAACCCTCTAAACGTCATCGAGTCTTACCGATTCAGTTTCCAGTATGCCCAAATCCCTGGAGGCGCGAATCATCAAGTTGTTGGGATGGCGCTTTCTGGGTCTAATGGCATGTCAGTCACTGTTATAAGCGCTATGTCTCGTCTGGAGAGAATCCACGATTGTCTGTATAACTGGAGCAACTTCGCACCCGATCTTCCTGGTGAGCATTCGATAAGGTAGATGTTCGGCAATCGGTGAACTAATGATCTCCAAGATGTTCGGTTCTTGATGTGTCACCTGCTTCACACACCGACTTGCCCTTCAGACTTTCGGCCAATCGGGTTTCAACAATGCAGTGACACCACAATGTTCGTTCCTGACCGTGATCTATGGCATATCAAAGAGAGAAACATGGGAGAGATGGGCTCAGGCTTCCACAGGTAATTGCAACTTCATCGATTGAATTAGCTCCATGGACCCAATAAGATGTGCTCGGCTAACGCTCCCAGTGTGAGCTTGGACGTAGGTTATTTGGTGGTCAAAGAAGGTGTGGAAGTAGATTCGGACGGACTGCTAGAGATTCCGCAAAGACTTGAACATACCAGAGCAGTTCCACTATTTTCTAATGTCACAAAGAATCCGGGGGTTGAGGCAACAGAAGCGGCTACGGCAGCCACTCCAGAAAAAGCTACTATAGAGACTTGTGTAGAGCTCTCTTATGATAGCCCCCTATCCCATGGTACAATGATTTCAGAAGGTACAGTCGACCTTGACAAGAATGTCGCCGAACCAACGAAAGCACAAGAAACAACTCGCTCAGGGGTTCCGGAGGATGATCCTTTGACAAAATCAGTAAGCCAATCTTTGTGTGTCTGAGTCAAAGCTGACAGCAAAAGCCAAGTCAATGGCTGGACGATTCGCAGGGCGACCTTATCTTAACCCAAAAGATCCGTCCATCTTCTCAACGATCCGAAGCTGTGCAAGGAATGAGGCTAGTGCGTTGGAAGTGGTTGGAAATGATAGCCAAGAGAGAAGCATCAAAGACCGTTCGCCAAGAGGACTCCGCCGTGCGGGATCACCCTACAGTACGTTGCGAGTGCGGGTTCGGTAGGGAAGAAGCCGGCATGGTAAGATCTATAGTCATGATATTTCGAAATCCGCCGCTGTTGATTCAGAGTAATAGATACGATGCGACTGCTGCGACACATGGCAGCATAGTCACTGCTATGGATTTATGTTGAGAATGCCGAACGATGAACACTTTTGCTATCGATGCCTTTTCGCGAATTCCGATGTACGTCGCTTACAGGATTTGGAGCGTCTTGCGCAGTCTAGACGAGCGATTTGGCTTGCGTATCGGGAGGAATATCCAGGCAATCTACGAAGGTTTGCCAAGCTGTTGCGTCAGTGCACTCGACATCCCAACGTATGACTCTACCGCTGATTTTCAACAGACTATGATAGAGCGAGCGAAACAGAAGTCATACGGCGAATGAAAGATGAAGGATACCTGGTTAGGGGCAAAGGTTCACAATTCCATCGGGTGGACTCGACAGAACAGGCTCAGAAAAGGGATCGAGACTACGCGAACCCAACAACATTACTGAGCCATCTTGTAAGTAGTAGCTTGTGCCCTACATACAACAGCGAACGAAGCACTGATGCGTTTGGGCAGTACGAGGTAGCAGACGAGGTGCGGCCGCGGAAGCGCGTCAAGAGCACTTGAGGACTCCCGAGAGGAGAAGAACACTCAATGAAGCGCATCAATAATATGTAGAAGCATTGCTACTCTACCGTTGTCCAAGAGCTACTTACTACTCTCCTTCACATCTCATATTATTCGTTCTTGTACTCTGTATGGTACGAGTAAGTTACTTTGGGGAATAGAACATCACTTGGTACATACATGGTTGGTACTTGCGGAGTACAGTATGTACTGTACTTGGAGGCGTTTCCCGCTACCAGTAGCGACCAAGGCGCTAGTAGAGACTTTGGCGTGCAACCTACGAGTACAGTAAGCCACTTCCGGCACCAAAGAGAATGGGACGCCATCTCGGTCTGTGGATAACAATCAATCAATTGTAGCAGACTGACTACCCCTGCCGATATTACAAGAATCAAGGACTTGGAGAGGCGAAATTACGAGTCGCGCAATGCAGTAATTAAAATATCAAATGCTCGATTTAGGTCTGCATTGTTGAACCGGAATGCAGGAAGCAGTGCGGAGAAATTATGTGGAGTTGGGGACCGAATTAAATAAAGTAGGCAGGCAAACGTAGATAGTTCTATGGGAACCCTGCGTATTTTATTCGAATGCCGGGTCTTGCAGCCAATCATGCGAGCCCCTAGAACTATTGTAAATTGGATGCAAAAGTACGTCGTACGGACTTTCATGTGTTAGTAGAAGAATTCCTTAATGCGTCCTTTCTCTCATCTTCTGATCTTCTCAATGTTTGACTACTCAATACGATCCAGTGAGCGGTGATAGACTTGAAATACATATATCTCCCCGTAGAACCAAAAGATTCTCATCAAGGTCAAGGTACATTCCGGTCATGGACCCTATGCAAAGCTGCTACCCTCGAGTCTCGGCACGACGAGCTGTTTCAAGATATCTTTACGCCTAAATACTACGTTTTCCTCTCGGGGCACGTCTTGCGAAGGTAATCGGCCCCAAAGCACATAGTCCGTTATGGCTCGGATATACAAGTTCTCTTTTCCTCTGCCTGGTCGAAAGTCGAGCCCCGAGAAGCAGCCAGTTCCGGATCCCCGCTACGGTAACCGCTATAATGCGGACGACTCTCCTATGTTCAATCCGGGCGAGAAGGCTAGAAGACTGCTAGGGACATCAGAGCCAAATAGTCCTGAACTGAAGCAGAAGCAGTCGTGGAGGGCAAGGCGACAGGCGAAGAAATCCCCGAGCTTCATCAGCGTTACGAAACCAAACCTGGAAGATGACTTAGCCAAGGACTACGAGGACACTGTGATACCACAGAAAGTGGTACCAAACGAAAGGATTGGAGCCCCTGCGCACACGCTTCGCAACAAGCCTTCGTCGCCGTTACTGGGACATCACTTCATAGATGACCCTGTCACTTGGGGTAGCGTGACCGACGTTGCTAACACGAACGCTCATCACTCCGAATCATCCGCAACGTTACAGTCATACTACGACCCCATGAAGTCTCCGCTTGCCATTTCACAGCAGACGTCAGCTTCGTCAGCTCGAGATATGGCATTGAGAAAAGGTTGCAAGCCCATTGCCAGGCCTCTCGGACAAGGCCTTCCGGGAACCATGACTTACCCAGCATTTTCTGACGAAGAACATCTGTACAACAACATAGACTCTTCGAAGAGAAAGCCACCACAGCTAGATTTGTCGACGCTTTTCCCAAAGCCACGATCATCGTACGTTGCGGCTCCTTTGCCTTCCACAATTGTCAAGTCACCTTCGCAAATATCGTTAGCCTCAACCAGCCAGCGGTGGGCATCGTCAAACCGGCCCAGCTGGACAGCACAGGATGGGACGAAGGAGCAGGACTCCACGGTGGGTGACGAGATGGATTTGAAGGATATTCTACGTATGGATGAACATCATATCAAGATGAATGTCAAAAGGCCAACGGAGCCGGTAAAGAATTGGTTTGACGGGCTCGGGGAAGACGATGATGAACCCATTAATGTCTTCCCTGGAGCTAATTCAGTACGTGCATTGCCTGAAGACCCTAGGGCGGCTGTAAAAATCGGGCTCGATGAGGTTTCGAAAGACCTGCGCCTTCGACAAAGAAAGAGCAGTATGAGCGACCCACACAGGCGTCCATTGACTTCCCGTCCTACCTTAAGCTTTCGGTTAGATCCTGCTGCTCATGCTGTTACTGCTTGGCCAAGACATTCATTACAGTCTTCGGGGCTCACAAGCACAGCAAGCAGTGTCAGTCGAAGGAGCAGACGTTCGGCTCAAGTAACTAGAATATCTATCTCAGGGATGGACCTACTTAATCAAAGCGTGCTGGTATTATCATCGTCTGATGACGAGATCGAACAGTCTAGTCCTCGACGTCGCGCTCGCATCCGAGATAGTATAGAAGTTGCTGATATAGGCAACGAACCTTTAGTCTACAGTGCCGAGACGATGAGAGCTCGCAAACCCCGACCGGTCATCAGGGTACTCTCAGGCAAAGCATCGAAATCAAATATACCACCTGTGCCCAAGATGCCTGAGACACCGCAACTTCACCAGCGAGCTGCGTCTAAGAAATTCGAAAACAAGTCAAAGGTAACGAGCATAAAAGTTGTGGGTGATACTGATATCAAACGCAAGTTGGCATCTATGGAGATCATGGATGATCCAAACGTTAGCGCAGGAGCACGCACTTCTACCAAGGTCAATCGATCCGCTACGCATAAAATAGATTATGCCCGCTGTAGTAAAATGATGGCTGTGACTGAAGAGGAGGAGAAACTGTTGGAAGCAATGCGGAAGAAGAGAGCCAGCATTCGAAAACTCGACTTCGCGGAAGGGTTCCACGAGGCTTTACAATTACATGGCAACACTGAAGCCCCCACAAGGCCGAGGACCGCGAGTGTGGATGGGCGTTGTAAATTCATTGATCCTGATAGAACAACACCTATTCCACCGTTTGGCCAGGGGCTTAGGAATTCCCTGACTGGAGCTCCGTTCGCGGCTTCTACAGATGATTTAGTACACGTGGATTCATATACATCTCCCGAAACCACTCAGCGGTGGAGTAGGAATGCTAGCTCTATGCCTCCGTCTGACCCATCTCCCAGCCTAAGCTTCAGCCCCTCTGACATCTTACCATCTCCGCCTTCCAGCTGCCTTTCCCCTAAGACGCCTCCACCAGGTCTGGGATTTCTAGAAGTCCATGCAGGTGGCGTTGGAGCAGCCCCTTCACGGCAACTACGACTTTGGGAAACAACCGGACATGATAGGAAGCAGTCTGTCAGCAGCGGAGTGCTCACGCTTTCTTCGGAGGAGAGAAAAGCCCGGGACGTTGGCAGCGAAGACAGCATCACGGGATGGCGCATGGACAGGTGGTGAAAGCATTCCCTCAGAGCGTCTGATGATCGGCTCTACGGCACCTCCCATTCTTTTGGGTTATCTCTTAGTCCACTCTCTGTGAGCTGTTTCTTGTCTTCGAGGCTACCGGTTCGAGGCTACCAGTGCCTGTATTCTGGGTCTACACATGAACACCATATCTTGTACAAGATCATGTTTCTTCGTCGCTGACTTTAGTATGTCTTGTTTTAATAACGGGGTGCTATGGGAATAGTGGGACTGTTTACGACTGATAAGCGAACTTAGCTGTTTGGATACCCTACTGAATGACAGTTTATTTATACAATTGCATGACCTTGCTGTCCAAAGCTTTGAAGCCCATGCCGATGGGAACCAAGCGTTCATGATAAGAGATAGATCATGTATTGATATGTCACATCAAAACATGTGCGATCAGACAGCATTAAGCAATGGCTAAATGGGGTGGACAATTTCAGGGGTAGGTCCAAGGTGGGCCTAGGCAGAGAGGCTGATTTCATGACGTAGGGCTGAGACCAAGAATGTTGGAAAGTGTGACAGTGCATCCATATGACATGTCGTTTACACTCTTTTGACCAACCATAGCCACTCCTTGAACGACCGACATTGATCGTGTCACAAAACCTCTGTGCCTGTAATCGAAGACTCGAAATATAGGTGGCTGCCGCCGCGTTTGGTACACCGATAACAATCATCATGGGTTTGGGCGAAATGCCCCGGCGCAACGCAGCAGCCACCTGGTATGGATGGTCTATGAAGCATATTTCTTTGATAACCGTGAGTTCTTTAACGGTCCTCCAAGTGGAAGATATTTTGGACGTAGCAAACAATGCTGACGCGGGCAGTAGCTCACCGTTCAGAACTCGGCGCTCATTCTCGTACGCTCATGCCTTTTCCACTCGTCCCGGCAATTACTGCTCACCGGGGCATCCGAGATAGTTCTGACAGCTAGACCAGATACTCCATTACTCGCGGATAATGCCACTGGTTGGCGGCCACAGATACCTTACCTCCACAGCCGTGTTTCTGAATGAAGTTCTCAAGCTTACGGTGTGCTTGACGATTGCACTCTACGATATTTCACGAACAATTTCTCCTTCCATGCCTGCAACCTCTCTATTTAGCGGTCTGATAAGTGCAGTTTTCACGGGAGATAGTTGGAAATTGGCAATACCTGCAGTCTTGTATGTGATGCAAAATTCGCTACAGTATGTGGCCATCTCCAACCTCGACACGGCAACTTTCCAAGTCACGTACCAATTCAAAATCCTACCTACCGCAATATTCTCCGTCTTGCTACTTAAACGAAGTTTGTCTACGCGCAAATGGGTGGCCCTAGGGCTTCTTATGATTGGTGTGGCCATTGTGCAGATACCAACAGCAGAATCAGAGGCCTTTGCCTCCCTGAAAACGTCCCATCACGGTCTCTTCATTCCACGGTCGATGGGTGGATGGCGCAAACTTGGTAGCTCTCTCTCCAAGCGTTCTGCGACCTACGAAGGTATTGAGGAAGATGATATGCTGGCGAACCCACATATGAACGCGTCACTTGGCCTTGGGGCTGCTCTATTAGGATGCGTTGTCTCTGCCGCCGGCTCCGTATACTTTGAAAAGATCTTAAAGGAGTCAGAGACCCATGTTTCGCTGTGGGTTCGGAACGTCCAGCTCGCGTTCTACTCTCTTTTTCCCTCTTTTTTCATTGGAGTGCTCTTCGTAGATGGAGAGCAGATTGCGAGGAGTGGCTTCTTTGTCGGGTACAACTGGGTTGTATGGACAACGATAGCTGTCCAGGCGATTGGCGGAATAGTTGTCTCCCTCTGCCTCCACTATGCGGATAACATTTCAAAGAGCTTTGCAATGAGCCTCAGTATCCTCTTGAGCCTTTGCGCAAGTGTCTGGTTCTTTGAATTTAATATCACTGCTAATGTAAGTTTTACGAAGAACACGCAATCCCGGTCAAACTGACCACAATTATGTAGTTCCTTATTGGGACTTCTGTCGTCCTATTCGCAACGTACCTTTACAATAGCCAAGACCGTGTAGCACGTCCCCCCCCGATACAGATACACAGCTATGAGAAGACTACGATTGACAGTCGCTCAGCCCGCGAGAAGGACACTCCAATGAAACTGCCGACTACACCTCTGAAAAACGAAGGTTTGTCTACATCTAGGCCTGGTTCGCCGGTCCTTCACCATACGAGGACCGGGTCTTCTAGGGGATACTTCGGGAAGCATAGGGACGAGTAGGGTATAAATCTTCTTTCCTCAATCGCGTCATGCATAGCTACTACCTATTATCATAGCATGTTGGAGATGGTGGGCATCAATGCTAGTGTCTACGGAGTTTACCCAGCATTGGAGACACTTCTGTCTTAAGGGGAGCCTTTTTGAATGATAGCAATTACGGAACCAGGCTAAGTATGGTCTACTAGATACTGTGTACTTATCCAAGCCAGACATCCACACTTTTGAGTAAAGCTTGATTTTCTTAGGAAAGCATGTAATCATGGAGAAATTCGCTTAGCACTCACTGGTGTTTCGATACAGCGTCATATACCAGTATTACCTCATCCTCTTTCCAGTAAATTTCCTTTCCCTCACAATGAGATAATGTGACCGTTCACTGTTTCGGGTTTTATTTCATTGTATGGTACATCTGGATCCGTTCCTCATTCGTGCCGTAATGGGCACTTATCAGTCTGACATCCAACTGCTTCTCCGGAAGATGGCAGAACACCCAGAGAACAATATTGACCACCAGCCCGAAAGGCCGTATAGTCGGCCAATGCTCGCGAATACCCAAAGGCCGATGGCAGACCAATACCAGGCTCAAGACCGATCCCAACCTCGAGTTTACAGCCCACCACACCTATTCGAGGACCAAACTTCACGACCTCTAGGTTCCCTTGCATACAATAGACAAGATGTTCCGCTCGATGCTTATGGTACTTTACACAACCGTTTTCAAGACCGTGATTGCTAACGAATCCTAGATCCTGAGCTGCTCGCCGACCCTCAAGGGCATGCCGATCATGGCATGAGCAGACTACTACAACCGCGGAGTTCTTACCCTTTTCCCAGTAGGGAAGCATACTCTTCGCGTGGTACAATTCCCCAAAGGGAGCCTTCGCACTACGACAGAGGTCAATAACAAGTAAATTGATCAGTCGAGGTTTTGCTAACGATTTCAGCACCACAATCTCCCAAGGACTCTCGACTCAGTCTCCGTATGTTAGGCTTCATATCCGATCTTTTTTTTTGTCTTACTGTTGTGCAGCTCATAATCTTTACACTCCTCCACCTCGCCGAGCAGCTTCCACTTTCTTCCCATCCACTCGAATTCCGTCTAGCCCATCTTTGGCTGTCAGTCAGCGACGAAGGATACAAGGCGCGCATGGTAACGAGCCTAAGTCCGGTCCGCAGTCATCATCTCCTCCTTTTCCTTCACCAGCAGAGCACCGAAGGACTTCCTTGACAAGCAGCCACCAATACAAGTCTCCGAACAACCCAAACGGCAGAGAGCGTGAAATGAGTCAAGGTCGTCCTGTTCGTCCATCTTCTTCTGCTGCACCGACCCAAGCATTAGTTCAAGTTGATAGGATCGGTCTTGGCCATGCTCCACCAATAGCACAGGGCATTCAGCTCGTCTGCTCACATGAAATGCCCGATCGCTTTCGATCAGTTTTTCCTTTCCAGTTATTCAATGGTGTTCAGTCAAAATGCTACGAAACCGTCTACAAAACTAATGAGAACCTGGTTCTCTCAGCGCCAACCGGCAGTGGCAAGACGGCAGTTCTCGAGTTGGCCATTTGTCAACTAGTCTCGAGTCTCGAGTCTGGCCAGTATAAGATTGTTTATATGGCCCCTACCAAATCGCTCTGTTCAGAAAGGCAGAGAGATTGGCAAGCCAAATTTGCTACGTTAGACTTGCGATGTGCAGAACTCACAGGAGACACTGATCAAGTGCAGCTACGAAATGTTCAGAACGCAAGCATCATCATCACGACGCCCGAAAAATGGGACAGTATGACAAGGAAATGGAAAGACCATGCGAAGCTCATGCAATTGATTAAGCTTTTCTTGATTGACGAGGTGCATATACTGAAAGATACACGCGGTGCTACCCTTGAGGCGGTTGTTTCTCGCATGAAGTCTGTAGGATCTCATGTGCGGTTTTTGGCGTTAAGTGCCACGGTTCCAAACTCTGAAGACATCGCAACATGGCTGGGAAGAGATCCTATCAGGCAGCATTTACCAGCGCAGCATTATAAGTTCGGAGAGGAATTTAGGCCAGTCAAGCTGCAAAAATTTGTGTACGGGATACCTTACAGCGGAAATGACTTTGGCTTCGAAAAAGTCTGTGATCCAAAGTAAGCTGTGAATACCCCAGTAATTAGGCAAGGAGCTACTTACCTTTGGCAGATTGCCGGAGATTATTGCAAAGCACTCACGAAATAAACCCATCATGGTATTTTGCATTACGAGAAAGTCCACAATTGCCACAGCAAAGACCCTTGCCAACCTATGGGCCACAAAAGGTCCCCGCGAGCGTCTTTGGCCAGGACCAACTCGAAGGGTCGTTGTGCAAGATCCAGATCTTAGAGGTATAAGCATCAGCCGCGACACTGATCAACCGTGCTCAAGAGCTTATACTTTATAGAAACACTTGGCTCGGCTGTAGCATTTCACCACGCTGGCCTTGATAGTTCAGACAGAGACACTGTTGAAAAAGGGTTTCTGGAGGGTCGTATCAACGTCATCTGCTGCACTTCAACACTTGCCGTTGGTGTTAATTTGCCATGTCATCTCGTGATTGTAAAGGGCACTGCCACCTTCAAGGAAGGAGGTCTCAAGGAGTATGCGGATCTCGAGATCATGCAAATGCTAGGACGGGCAGGACGGTAATACATCACATGATTCTGGAACCTCCCAGCGCTTACACTTTACAGGCCTCAATTTGAGGACAGTGCGATTGCTGTGATTATCACAAAACAAGACAAATTTAAGAAGTATGAAATGATGGTATCAGGACAAGAGCTTCTGGAAAGCTGGTATGTAAGTCTGAGCTGACTGTTCTCTGAGCTAATAGTCCTATAGCCTTCACTTGAACTTGATTGATCATCTTGTACGTGCAACTGGGATACTCAATGAATTTGATTCCGTGGGACTGACATCTGTACAGAATGCCGAAATTGGGCTTGGAACCGTCTATGATATGCGTTCTGCAAAGAGATGGCTCGCAGGAACATTTCTTTGTGTCCGCCTTGGCAAAAATCCCGATTTCTACAAGCTCGATGGTGATACTCCGGACCATAATCTAGATCGCAGAATCGAGGTAATCTGCAAGAGAGATGTCGGCCTCCTAGAGGAGACAAGGCTGGTCACTTGTGACGAGAAACTGAACTGCACGGAGTTCGGCGATGCTATGTCACGGTACTACGTCAAATTTGAGACTATGCAGGGCCTTCTAAGCTTGAGCCCTCGCTCTAAGATGTCTGACATCGTAAGCATTACTTTCTAAGGCCGTTGCATAAGCTAACTTGTTCAAGTTATCCGCTTTGGCCGGAGCCAAAGAGTTCTACGACGTTCGCCTTCGAGGTGGTGAGAAGAAGCTTTTCAAGGAGATCAACAATGCGAATGGTATTAAATATCCCATCAAAGTTGACATAGCTCTTCCAGCGCACAAGCGGAGTCTCATAATTCAAGCCGAGCTTGGAGGCGTGGATTTCCCTGCAGACGAGCAATACGTCAAGCATAGAAAGCAGTATCAGCAGGACAGAGCAGTGATATTCTCGCAAATTAACCGACTCATACGTTGCGTTATCGATTGTCAAATATTTCTCGAGGATGCGGTGACCACCAGACACGCATTAGAGCTCGCCCGAAGCTTCGGTGCCCGCGTTTGGGACAATTCTCCGTACCAAATGAAACAAATAGCGCAGATCGGGCCTGTGGCTATTCGAAAACTTGCTATCGGAGGTATAAACAGTATCGAGGCATTAGAAGCGGCCGAGCCACACCGTATCGAAATGCTGACAAGCAAGAACCCTCCCTTCGGGAACAAAATCTTGGCAAGCCTGAAGGACTTTCCCAAGTTACGAGTTTCTCTAAATATGATGAGCAAGGTGGGTAGATTATTTCGCCAGATTTTGAAGAAGATTGGAATACTAAAAGGCGACTGTAGGACGTTAAACAAGGGCAGCCAGTGAAAGTCAGAATTAAAGCTGAATGCGGATTTATAAACGACAGGGTACCGACGATGTTCCATCGAAAGCCTATCTACGTATGTCTCTTGGTGGAGAGGTCCGACGGACACCTTGTTGATTTTCGACGTATCAGGTACTACCAATGCAAAGCATTCCATGTTTGCGTACTGACTATGCGAAGTGCGATGAAGCTTAATAGTGGTCAAGATATCCTCCTAACTGCAGAACTATTGAAACACGATCAGTACATCACCTGCTATATTATGTGCGATGAGATTGGTAAGTTTCTCTTGCGAAACTCTTAAAATGAACCCTAATCTGACCTTCCTCGTAGTGGGTACAATGCGATACGTAGAGCTAAAACCTGGCCTACCGGCTTCTTTATTCCCTCCAACGCTTGCCCTACAAGTCCCAGACCATTCAGCGATGTTCATATCTCGCAATGACGGGCCCATGCACCACTCGAAGGGCAAAAGTGGTGACAATATCAACAATGTTGCCGACGACGAGTTTTCGGATGATGGCTTGAATGATCAAGATCTGCTCAATGCGGGTAAATACACAAACTCCCTACTGATCTTTCAACGACTCTGATCGGATTATAGTTGAAGGAAATGATTTCAGTCATATTGACACTTTCGACGACAAGCGAATACACAAGTCTAAGCTGAGCGTTTCACAGAGTCGAGGTACTGTCGATCATAATCATGGATCATGGAATCCGAAGCAGCTTGAAAACGGCAAATGGGCATGCAATCACAAGTGCAAAGACAAGACAGCGTACGTTGTCCAATCTCTATGTATCTTCGTGGCTGATACAGGAGACAGCTGTAAGCACCTGTGCTGTCATGAGGGGGTGGACAAACCTCCAAAGCCTCCCAAAAATCTGGCACAAGCTAGTCCTCCTCCTAGCTATACCAATTCTAGTAATCATAAATGCTCCAGCAACTCTCGATCGGTGCAGTCGCAGCTTCAGATAGGCAGATCGAACGAAGCTGGGTTGGATTCAAGGATTGAAAGAGTAGACCTAGCTCAGGGCAGAGACCGGGACGACTACACCAAATTCGGTCCTCGAGATTATAGAAAGTTACATCAACTTCATGAGAAGGTAACTAAAGCATCGCCTGTGCCAACTATTGGACATACAAAACCCTCGTATTCCTACTCGAAGGGAGAGCAACCAAGGATTTCGTTTCTTAGCGAGGCCGCTGACTCCATAAGCCCACTTGGAAAGATGTCAAGCGACTACGATGATAATTGGATGGATGACCTCCCCTCGCCATCTGCGCTTCTGGGCCAGACAACACACGTTAAGACGAACGTTTTTAAGAATTCTGTCAATGCTGCTAACCTGGTTTTTGATGAAGATATCTCCGATATAGAAGCTAACATGATTGGTTTGAATGATTCTTTGCCGGTGAAAGAGAATCCAACACCCGAGAGGACAGACGCCGCACTCTCTGATTGCGAGGAACATTTCGGGCCCTACGACTTAAACCAGGCGAACGATCATGTTGCCTGGAATGTCCCAATTTTATCGCCTCCAGCTGAACCTCAACACGAACTACACAAGCGAGAAAAGGCCGAGAGCACGGCCACATCAACAGATAGCCCCGGAAATCTAACCTTAGGGCGCATAAAGCGTAAAGCAACTGCTTCATCGGACACAGAAGTCTTAATGATGCAGTCTGCACCATTGCCGAAGAAGCAAAAAACGATTGACCGAGAGCCTGATGCCCAAACCTCACCGATCAATGAAAACCAAGCTTTTATTACAGACTCACCTCTTCCATCCTCGGCAGCTCTGGACCTTCAAGCTCAACCACCAACCCCGAAAATCAAGCCTGGCTATCCGGCTTGGGTATACGACTTAGACCCTGCTTTTATTGCCGAATACGAAGACTATGTGGAGTTCGTGTGAAGACGCTGCCTAACAGCTCGCTATAATCTGCTTTTTTGGTCACGCTTGAGGGATTGCCTATCTTATCTTTCTAGAAGCTATGTGGCTTATGAGCTTGAGCCAGCTTTTGTTATCTCAAGCATTGTTGCTCGCTTAGACATAATGCTACCAAAACAAACCAAGAGCTGGACGCGGATCTCAACCTCCTTGTTTTTCTGCATATACTAAGACCAATCATTCCACGAAAGTGTCTTCGCGGTTTTGCATCTCTTCAAATGCTCTAATTGAGGTCGTGGTGCAAGTTCACCAACAGTTTTGTCCTACATTCTTCAACCCGCATTCTTGGCCTCGATACCACCAAATTCGAAGTGTAGACCACGCTTACCTATCTCCTTGTAATGCAGTAGGCGCCTATTCCATATGGTGCAAACTAAATATTGGTGTATTGTTGATTCGATCACGTTTGCAAACTGGTAGCTGCATAAGACTCGGACCCATTGCAGCAGTTACCCTCACCTTCCTTTTGTTGACATTTGGTGGCAAAAAGATTTCCTCAATCGAACTTCACCCTAACACCCTATTTCAGTGAATGACACACCACTATCTACATAGGTTTGTATACTATTTGCAGACCTCAGCACTCCGACAAGCCCCTCTTTGCGAAGACCCTACCGATTTACAACATGGGGAGACTTAACTACACAAATGTAAGAGCTACTGCTGTTTGTACCACCCTAGAAGCAACACAATGACAGTCAAAACAGCGGAAAATCGAGGGTTTAAAGCTTGGGCAGGTGGTTGCAAAAGATTTGGTACGACTTACCAGAGCCAGGACTGAGAAAATATGCTGATATCTGAAAAGATTAAACGAATTCCTCCAAGCATAGGCTCCAAAGCCGCCCTCAGAGATCCCGTCGTGGAGCTTGACGTCTCGGGCAGAGGGTTGACAAGTGAAGGGTTCTTCGAGATAGCTAATGCACTGGTCAAATCAATCGAATATGAAGGCGAGCATGGCAAGGTCGTCAGACTGGAAGAGCTTTGCTTGAGAGAAAACAAACTCGATCCGAGGTGCCTACAAGCTTTGGGGAAGGTTATTAGATTGGCAGCTGGCGACCTTCGAGATCTGGATATGTCGGACAATCTCATTAGTGTCACGACGTACGAAGAGGTTGCAGCATGGGAGGACTTTCTCACATCTTTTTCTGAGTGTTGCGTTCTGCGGAGGATAGATTTTACTGGAAGTCCACTGGGTCCTAGAGCATTTGAGGTGCTCGCAAGAATTTACGCGAGAGAATCTCCATTCGACCTTATCTCGTTGGAGGAGGCGGGCACAGATTGGCACCACGACGCATTTGTGTTGAGAAACACAGCGTATGACTCCATTGCGCTCGAACAGCGAACTAGAGCTTTGAGCATCGTATCAGAATCAGAAGGTTACACTAGCGATGGCGAGAGTATCGCTTGTGCAACGCCAGGGGTACAAAAAATTTCCCGGCATGGTTTGTTCGCCTCCTCTGCTCTTCACAGCTGGTTCAGCTGAATGTCGTGTGTCAGATCCAAAATCACCTGAGAAAGCCGGTCACCTCACAACCCAGGCAGAACTTCAGCCCTTTTACGCATCCACTCGTGGCTTGCGTTCTGTCCCATATCTAATATTTTCTAACACGGCAATGACAGATGCATGCGCTCTGCATCTTTCCTATCTTGTTGCGTACCACAATATTCCTAAACAGCTTCTCGAACGCGTACCACCAGCGAAGGCTGGGCCACCAGCACAGCAGCTATTCGCTTACGACGAAGAATTGCGCTGTCATGGCATAGTTTATTTCCCAAACTCAAACATGGGGAACGCAGGACTAAGGGTTCTTGAACTGGCCGAAAATTTACGTATTAGTCTTCTCAACGAAATAGCACATGATGGTGTAACTACACCGTCTCAGGATTCATTTGAGGTAAACAATGCTGCAAGACGAGCCTCTGAAGCTCATGCCACTTCTGTCACTGGTCTGGTTCTCGATCGACGTCGTAGCACGTCTTCGATGACAAACGGCCAGCGTAGGGGACATGATACTGCACACATCGCTCGGATTGAGCTGGAAAGAGCGAGACATCGAGTTCAAGGGGATACACTGCGAGACGCTGGACAGCAGAGCACTGAGCTCTGGCAAACTTCGTTGAAAATGTTATCTTTGAGTCGAACTATCTGTCTGATGCCAAGACAAGTGCGGCCGCAAAATCCAATAAATTACCTGGAGGGTGTCCGTCCATCCACATCGCCTGAGCGACCCTCAACAAGAACCAAGTACTCGGATGATGACTTCAACTTTCCTGCTCTGCCGAATCCAATATCCAAGCCTCTTAAACCTCTTACCATACCCGCACCTCTGGCCGCTGCAAATCCTAACCAACCTCTTACGCGGAGATTCCATCAGCATCAAAAAGACACCTTTACATTTCTCACGCCCATTTCTACACCAACTCTCCAGCCTGCACCCTGTCCTCCACCCGCGACACAGCATGAGCCCACAAGGCAGAATACTTACCGTTCGTCTCTCCCCCTTGGTTTCTCCTTTGGAGTCTGGCGGAGAATCATCGCTATAACAGCTGGCGCCAATGGCATTATGAGTGAAGCACAGCAGCGGTCTGTTCTCCGATGGGGTATGGACAGGGGGACTTTGACCCGTGAGAGGGAGTCGCTGGGTTTAGCAGAAAATGTCCAGATCTGGAAGGTATTGGAGGGGACGGATTGCTTGGCTTATGAGGCGAATGCCTGAGTCGATGGCGGAGGAAAACGCCGGTGACGGGACGAATGTGGAAGGCGTTGTGCCTCGATGAAAAAGCCTTAGGAGCTGTTAATGTTGAAGGGAAAGCTGTTCCAAAAAACTCTCATCCTTCCTCCACCTCCTTTCTCCCTATCCCCCAGACGCTATCACTTCCCCGCGAGCATTACACCCCTCAAAACCTCCCGATGACTCTCCGTCCCTTTCATCCTGAACCCTTCCAGCCCCTTCCTCTCCGTCCTCCTCTGTCCATCCCCCCACACAACCGTGAAATCGGGTATCACCTCCCCCGGCTGGACCGTGCACATGGCGCAAATCTTGCAATACTACCCCCCCCACAGAACAGAATTAGCATCAGCACACCAACCCTCCCACCCACTCTCCCAACCCCCACAAACCCCCTCAAAACCAACCCAACCCAACCCCTGCCCCCCCAACAAAACAAAAGAACCCTTCCAATAACAAAACTCACCCTCCCAACCCTCGCCCCCTTCCCCACCCTCCCCCCAACCTCCACCACCGTCCCCTCCCCCACCACCTCCGCCTCCACCACCGCCCGCGTCTCAACCACCACGCCCCGCCCCAAGCGCACCCCCGGGCCGGGCGCCAAGCTGCCGCCGCCGGAGATCAGGAACGTGGGGTCTTGGTCCGTGGCCGAGGTGAGGACGCCGATGATGGCTTTTTCGCTGACGAGGCATGATTCGCCTGTTTTTGTTGAAGGGGGATTGGTTAGCGTGGGTGTGTGTGTGTGTGTGTGTGTGTGAGAGAGAGATTGGGTTAGTGTGTGTGTGGGTGTGTGTGTAGGAGTGGGGAGGGCGAAAGAGAAGAGCGAAGGGGCACTGGTTTCCCAAAAAAAAAGGAAGACAACGCTGCTGTAGAAACTTCGTCTTCTCTTCTCACCCCAACATCCGGATATCCTTTACAACAAAATAACCAACCAACCAGGACATGTGACAACAACGGAGACTGTATAATGAAAAAATCGTTGACGTACCCACGACCACAGGCCCGAAATAAGTAATCACCTTCGCCCGCAACTGCACCACTGCGTTCGCGTCTAGCGTGACGGGGCTGGTGCCGACGAGAGAGCATTGCGGCGAGAGGAGCGCGGTCGGGTGCGCTGTTATGGGGGGGAAGGGCTGGGCGGGGTTGGGTTTGGGGGGGGGGAGGAGGGGCATTGTTGGTGGTGGGGTGAGGGGTGGTGGAAAGGATGGGGGGAGGGGGGAGGTGAGGTGGGAAAGAGAAAACTGGGTTCTGTTTCTGGGGGATTATTTTCTAGTCTGCTCGTCTAATTCTAGTAGATATCTACAACAATGTAATATTTCCCGGCGCGTCGCTACAACTGCTAAACCCCACCCTCAACCCTAATCACCCACCATACACCGCACCATCCGCCCCCCCTTCCCCATCCCCACCCCTCGCCACCACTTTCCTCCTCCTTCTCCACTCCTGCACCCCCCGATCCACCTCCGCCCTCGTCACCCCATCCACCACCAACCAAAAGCAAACCCCCAGCTGCTCCACATTGCGGTTCCTTCCCTCGTCGTCAAAAAACAGCATCTCCTCATACGCAATCCCCGTCGCCTTGTGCAGTTTCGCGAAATGCTGCCTTTTGTCCCCGGGGAAGATTTGCAGGTGGTCGAAGACGTCGTAGGCGCGTTTCGTGGATGCGGCGGTGGTGCTGCTGGTAGCGGAGGATGAGAGGGGCAGTTGGAGCTGTTTGAGGAGGGTGACGGCGAGGTCGGGGGCCGAGGTTCGGGAGGCGGCGGCGATCAGGGCGGGGAGGGATTTTAGGGCTTGGAGGATTGGGGGCACGTCGGGGTAGAAGGAGAAAGATTCGCCGCAGCTGCAGGTTAGACGTTAGCGTATTGTTTCCATACCCAGAGAAAGAGAAGTTGAGGGGGAGGGGATAAATACCGGTCTACACTTCTAGCGCCCCCGTCTTTTGCCTTGAGGGGAGGGGCGACGTGGGTGTCGACCCAGAACGGCCAGAGGGTGTAGTCGAGGTCAAAGACGAACATTTTTGGGAGGGGGAGGCCGTCGGTGAAGGTTTGGGGGACGAGCTGGGAGGGAGGGGCGGGTGAGGGAGTGGGTTGGGGTTGGGGTTTCTTGGGCATGTTTGTGGGGATGGGAACGAGAAGGAGCGGGAGGATGATGGAGGGGAGTATGGCAAGAAGGAAGAAGGAAATGGTGTTTGTTGTTTGAAGGATAGCTGGCAAGAGTGTCTCGGAGCAGAAGCAGGCTGGTGAGAACAAAGTACAAAAGCACAATGACGGTGTCTGGATTTCGGCCTTATCTTATCTTATCTAATCATCCTTCCAACTGTGGTGCCACACTCATCACACGTTACCGGTAATGGTGAAGGGAAGGATGTGTGCTGTAAGTCGTTATTGTTGTAGTCAATGGCTCTTTGAGCATATGGGTTATGTGTATGGCTAAGTACGATTACATTTTTGAATGTTGCTCCTAGATGACCGTTCACACCGATGCAAAACGCAACTCGAACGAAAGGTCGGCTTACGACCCCAAAACTTACAATCTCCTCCACCTCCGCGAGTTACTTTCTTCCCATCCCTGCCTTCACTACGTTCCTCCGAGGCCCCCCCTGACCCTCTTTCCCCTGCCTCCCTCTCCTTCGCTCCCATGCCCCTGGCTACCTTCCTCACCATCCTCCCTCGGTCTCTTGTTCCCCGGTACAAACTGCTTAGCTCCTCCACTCAACTGACTTCCCGTCGGACTCGCCCGTCCCTGCTGTCCTTGCTGTTGACTAGTGTTTGTCAGATTTGGAACTCCTCCACGGCCAGCCCCTCGGCCCCGACCGCGTGGATTCGGGCCACCGCGGCCGCCTCTGGCGATGGGGAGGCCAGAGTTCTGAAGACTTCGGAGGGTGGCTGGGCCGGATCCTGCGTTAGGCGCTTGGTTACTAGGGGTTGTTTGGGGTTTGGTTGGGATATTATTGGTGGGTTGCGGATTGATGCGTTGGATCCCGTTTAGAGATCCTTGAGATGGCTGAGATGCGGATGAGTTTGAACGATTTTGAGAGTTTGGAGATGGTTGCGCTTGCGTTGGAGGGTTTGTTAACGTCGCAGTCGGTTGCTGGTTCCCATTCTGTGGAGGAAGCATTTGCCCCGGTCTAGGCGCCTGTTGGGGCTTCCCTTGCGCATCGAAAGGATTTATTTGGGTGGGTTGTGTAATTGGAACTGGTTGCCCAAAAGTGCCAGTTGTTCCTGCCGTCTGCTGTGTTTGACCCGCAGCATTTGGCGCAGTGAGGGTCGGTTGCCTAACGGTGCCCGTAGATATAGGTATTTGCTGTAATTGACCTGTAGCATTTGGCGCAATGAGGGTTGGTTGTACAAAGGTGCCCGTCGACATAGGCGTCTGCTTTGGGTGTCCCGGAGAGTTTGATGAGGGTCGCTGACTAGCTTGAATAGCCGGAGTCGGCTGCCTGAAAGTGCCCGTTTGAGGTGTCTTTTGCTGAGGCTGTTGAGCACTGGCTTGAGGCAGCCTAGCGTCTTTCACTACTGCCCAAACCTCCACAATCGGCTTCTGAGGCGTTTCATCGGCGGCTTTCTGGACCAAGGTCAATTTGAAAGTCGCGACCCTAGCTCGGTTATCCGCCATGCTGAGCTTCACAGAATTGCGCTTTTCTTCAGTCATGACCGCCTGCTCCTTCGCAGTATTTGCCTTGCCTTGTGCCTCTGCAAGCTTTACGGCCAACGCTTTTTCGTGTTCTTCCTTGAGCTGACCTGCTAGTATCTCTTTTGCTTTAGCCACTTTCTCTGTGATATTTCTCGACAGAATGCCCCTGATAGTGGCATTTGATATGACGAGTTCTCTGGCTTCGGCTTCGGTTGGCTCTGATGGTTGGTGCGAAGCCTCGACTTCAGGTTTGACGGTTGATCCGCCAGCATTATTGTGGGTTGACTGTTCAGCAAGCCAGGTCTGCTTTAGCTCTTCGAGTCTTGAAGCTTCATTGCCCTTGAGTCTGTCGAGATCGGCTTGATGTTTCACCTTTAAGTCCTCTAGAAGTCGCTCGTGTTCTATTTTACGAGCGTGTAAAACCTTCTCATGCTCTGCTGTCAAATTTTGCCGGAGTTGATCCTTGATTTCGGGGACTTTCTTATTGAATTGAGTTTTCATCAAGTCGGTTCTCTTCTGGTAAGTTTCCTCGGCTTGCTTCACTCGCTCGTTATGCCGCGATTCTAGATCGGCACGGATCTGCTCGACACGCTCCATGACTTGCTCAGCAACGGATTTACTACCATCATCCGTCGGAGCACTTGCCAAGGACTCGTTGATCGATGCTGACGCTCTCAGGTTTTCGACTTCTTGCTGAGCTTCTGCAAGGTCTTGTCGGAATTTCTCGGCTTGTTCTTCTGATACAGCGTTTGGAGGAAGGCTTGATTGTTGCTGCTGTATTTGGCCCAGCTTTACAGTAGTGTCATCAAGGTCTCGCTGCTTCTGCGTCTACATGATAAATCAGAAAACGACTTTAAAACGGTAGACATGCAAGAGACTCACTATCTGAAGCTCCAACTCTGAGATGCGCCCTTGCAGCTCCTGGATCTTTTCTTTATACGTAAGAGATTCACTCCCCAACCTATTACGCTCGGCTTCCGATTGGCTTAGCTCAAGCTGTGTATTGTTGAGTGTTTGCCTTAGAGCCTGGTTATCTGATTCTGTGGGCCTAGGGGTTTCATCTTCATCGACTTGACCCTCTTCAGCACCGCTTTGCTTGTTGGCCTCCGCTGTGTTCGACTGGGCAGAGGTAGCTCTGTCCACAGCCTGGTCCCTCTCTAGCTTCGTAGCCTCGGACTCCTTCAGCAGGTCTGCTACTCGCTGCTGAAGATCTTCTTTCTCTTTGTTCGCAGACTGTAATGCAGAATCCTTCTCTCTGATAACAGCCGATTGATTCTTTGACCTTGTCTTGAACTGCTCCGTAAGACGTTGTCGCAATTCCTCCGTTTTTTCACTGCCTTGGTCCTGGACCTTGGCGACTTCGCCTTCCATGCGACCTAGCCGTTCTTGTAAAGTCAGCTTCGCTGAAAGCAGTTCATCGCGTTCAGTCTCCAAGTTCTTAATATGCTCTTTCAGTGCCTCCAACTCAGCAGGGTCCACCCGGTCATACTTCTGAAGTATATTCTGCGTCCTCTGCTGCCATCGATCGCGATCTTCCTTCAGAAGCGTGACTTCGCCTTGTTGCGTTTCTTTCTCGTTCTTGAGCTCTAAGATCTCAGCTTGTAGCGGTTCAATCTTCAACAGAAGCTCTTCGACTTCTTTAGCCTTGAGCGCTAGAGCTGCCTGCGCCTGCCTGGTTTCGTTACGCAATGTGACGCTGCTCTCACGGAACGTATTGAGCTCATTGAGAGTTTCCATAAGCTTGTTGTGGGTCAATGCCGAACGTTCACTGTCTTCCTCTACATGCCTCTGCTGATTGAGTCTCAACCGGGTCTCATCTAGCTGACTTTGAGTGTAATCCAGCTGCTGCTTCAAGCGTTTCGCTTCTTGTGCGGATAATTCCAACTGAACGTCGACGATCTCTTTCTCACGTCGGAGGTACTTGATTACTTCTTGGAGATTCTCCAAACCTGAAGTTGGCGCATCAGCACTAGGGTTTTCTGTGTCGCTAGTTGTAGCACGTTTCTGAAGACTGGATATTTGGGCGCTAATATTTTCCAGTTGCTGGTGCAGACGATTGTTCTGGGCGTTGAGATCCTCTTTTCCAGTTCTTAAATCAGCCAGTTCCCTCTCATAGCGTTCTCGTGTGTCAGCCCAGCTCTCCTCGCTCTGAAGTAGTCTTGTCCGAGCCGACTCTGCCTCCGTCTTCATCTCAACGATTTCAACCTTAACCTGGTTATAGTCGGCTCGAACTTTCTGCAACGCCTTGGCCGCTTCAGCATGCTTCACCAGCTCGCTCTCGTAGTTTGACTGTGCTTGTTGGGCAATTTCTGCTTGGACTTTGAGATCCTCCTGGTGATACCTTGCGGCAGTAGCGTGACGCTCATCTTGATCTCTCAGTTGCGCCATCTCTGTCTCGAATGCCGATTTTTGTTCCTCCAGCCGTCGACCATTCTCAGCTTGGCGGTTACGTAGGTCCGTAAGCTCCGAAGTTGTAGAAGCGAGTTCAGAGGAAATATCATTGATACGTTCCTCAAGTTCCTGAACCTTGATGTTGCGCTCCTCAATAGTTTTGTCTGTTTCTTGGCGGTAAAGGTCGTGAGTCTCGTTCAGGCTTTGCAATTCTTCTTCGGAAGCTTGACTGATTGCTTTGTACTGCTTCACTTGAGTCTTGGCACTCACAAGTTCACCTTTGGTCAATTCAAGATCGCGCTTCAGCTCCGAAACCTCAATCGCAAGCTCTTGCTCTTTGCTTAGTCCTTCTCCGCCTTCGATTGATTCATGGGGCGCTTCTCCATCCTGGGCAGGCTCTGAACGGGCTCTGGGTGTTGGCTGCAGGACATGTACACGTTCTTCAGCACTCCGCAGTTCAATAGCCATTTCGTCTAATCGAGCTTGCAGATGGTTGCGAGTAGTTTTTGCAGCAACAAGTTCTTCGCGAGTGGACCCAAGACTAGAAACTAGATCATCGATCCTCTTTTGCGATTGCTGGTGGTCATATTCCCGACGAAGAGCAACTTTCTTGCTCTCCTCAGTCTCTTCTAAGAGCTTCGCCTTGGCTGCCCGCAGCTCACTTTCAAGACTCTCAATTTGTGATTGCCAGCGTCGTCGCGATTCCGTTTCCGAGTACTCGCGCTCGTTCAAGATGTTCTGAAGATTGGTATTCAAATTGTTTATCCGGGCCCGCTCCTCCAAAAACGTTTGATTCTCAGTGGTGAGCCTCTTTTCAACGCTCTTCCAGAACTCTTTCTCCACTTTGAGATTTGCAATTTCATTCCTCATGCTATCCAAGAGCCCCTTAGCTTCTATCAGATCCTCCGCAACCTGCTGCGTTCGCAGATCTTGCTTTGCGACATTGTCTGAGAAGAATTGGGATTTCTTCTGCAACTCAATATTTTCGTTCTTGAGCATAAGATAATTAGCTTGGAGCATCTGGTAACGCTCATGAGCGAGTGTGACTTGGCTATTGCTCCGCGCAACCTCGCTGCGGAGATCACTGTTGCTTCTGGAAAGGCTATCTACTTGTGTCTTCAGAGTTGAGCGGTCGGTTGCAGCTTCGTTTCGGTAAGCATCAAAGTGAGACTGCATGTCCTTCAGAAGCTTAGCATAATCAGCCATATCCTTTGAGCTTGGAGCTTGTTCCAAGCTGTCGAGAACACTTGCTTGCTTCGGCGTGGTCGGTGGCTGGCCGTCGTTGATGGACTCTCCGAACATGGAGTTGATATCGCTACCAGGCTGTAACTGACCCCGATGGAGAAGCAAGCGTCTGAACATATCGCGCTCCCGGATATAGCTTTGGGACTGTGTAACCAGCGACTTAATCTCATCCTTGCAATGTTCATAGTTTTGCCGCAATTCCTCTTGGTCTTGCGCGGTCTCTGACTGTTTCCGTAATGCTTCTTCATGTTCCATCCGCTCACCAACTTCCCGAGTAACCCTTATTAAATTGGTATTTTGTTCCTGAAGCTCGGCAATAGTCTTGAAGGTAACTAGGTTCTCGCTGATGAACCGATCTGTGTCTGTTGAATCGTCGGCAAGATCGTTGGCTTGTACCAGAGCCAGTCGCTCCAACTGAAGTTGTCTCTCTCCATTGAGATCCTCAACCCCTTGGTCTTTAAGGTGAGCTTCCATCAAGAGAACCTTGACTTGGGAGCTTAGGTCTCGAAGCTGCTGTCGAAGTACCTCGCCTTCTTTTATCTTGGCTTCAACCTGACCTTCCTTCTTTCTCATATCTTTCAAGGCTTGGTCTCGCTCCTTGCCTACGTCTTCGAGTAAAGAGGATACTTCTGCCAGTTCGGATTGCAGTCGACCATTATCTGCGTAAACCTCCTCAATTTCGGGCTGTTTGATCTCTAGATCCTGTAACATGTTGTTCATTGCAGAGGCGAGCTTTTCGTTTCTGACATTTGCCGCGTTCAACTCTGCTCTGGAATCGTTGAGATCGCTGAGTAATTGCGTAACACTAAAGCCTCCTTTCAACCGCGAGGGACTAGGAGAGACCCCTGGAGCCGGAGAATCAACCCGACTAGGTGTGGTATGCCCATTAACGCCTTGATGTGGAGCACCATAGCTTTTCAATGTCAGTACGTCAGCCTCAAGACGCTCCACCTGGACCTCAAGCTCTGCAATTCTCCGTTCAGACGCTTCCGTGTTACGATGCTCTGTATCGATCTCTGCAGCCATCCGACCAATCTGCTCGGCTGCTTCTTCCTTCGTAGTCTCTAATTGATCGTGAAGGTCTTGCTGACGCTGTCTCTCGGTGTTTACGGAATTCTTCATCAGCTCAGTGAGACGATTTGCGGCAACGATCTCGACGTTGAAAGCTTCATCCTTTCTGGATGCCTCCTCTTGCATCTGTTGGATCCTTGATAGGCAATCGTCGGCCTTTTGACTCACTTCCTCATACCGTTTGCGTAAGTTGCTCTCCGTGCGACTGAGAGCATCTAGTTTGCTTGCAGCTTCATCATTTTGGCGTTGGAGCTCGGCAAGCCAAGCGCCCTTCTCTTTACGGTGCTTCGAATACTCTTCAGACTTTGTCTTGAGCTCTTTGTCTAGCCATTCATTGCTTCTCTTAAGATGTTCGATTTCCTGTTGAAGGCCTTGCTCGTGGTACGATGCGCTCGCTGAAGCGGCATTCGCGGATTGGATAGATTGTTCTAGAGTAGAGACCTCACGTCTAAGCTCCACCGTCTTCTGGTGCTGGACAGTAAGCTCTTCCGCCAGCTTGTCATGGGCCGTTGATTTCGACTCCAGAAGAGACAACGTGTCGCGATTAGACGACTCGAGTAGTCCGATACGTGCTTTAAAGGCAGACGCCTCTGAGGCCGATGATGAGTTAGAAGACTTGAATGCTTCGAATTCTTTTTCTAGTAAAAGCCTGGATTCTTCTGGAGTAAATCATATTAGCAAAACTGCCTCCCCAAACCCAAAATTCACACGTGCCTGCTGCCTGAAGCTTTTCCTTCAAATCTGCAGCTTCCTTTAGGCCCTGGTTGATAGAACTTTTGAGAAAACGGCTTTTCGACTCTCCGCCTCGGACAGCATTCTCCAATTCAACGGCGAGCTTGAGCTTCTCCGACTTCACTTCATCGAATTCTTGAGCCCTCTCTGATATGTTGCTGAGGAGTGTCCGGACAAGGTCAACGGTTGGGGTGTCAAGTAGGCTTTCGATTGTGGTTGGAGGCAGAGAGCAAAACGCGGACAGGCGCGCAACATCGAGCCCCACAGCTGCCATGATAACGCAGGTTTAAGATGCGAATGACTTCATGTCGTTTGGAGAGTGGTTAGACCTGAGATCAAATTTTAATTGCTGAATGACTGTGTGAAGGAGTGACGATGGGCAGTCGTATCTCAATCGGTCATTCCGGTCAAGCTTAGCCAGGAACCTAAGATATACATAGGAAATCACCGAGTATACCAACTGAGTTAACACTTCGAGGCAACTTGGCATAGAAGATCTGTGTTGTTGGCTTTGTTCAATGAAGGTGCTTCACTTTCACGTTTTGGCCCAAACCATTTTGTGCCGAAAACGGCTTAGCTTGCCAAGACTGATCACTTATTTGACTTTACCCACTCGCAGTGTTTTCACAAGGCCGTTGTACGCCTTGACAGGATCGCAGCTCGAGGCTCGAGTCGTAGCGTACAACAGGGTCACACTCGTCCAAGTCTGTCTCTGTGGCTGTCAGCATCATGTCCTATCTCGACAAACAGATCAATGGCTTCAAAGCCAACCTTGCGTCGGCCGCGAGCAAGATTTCAACTAAGCGGACTGTCGCTGCTCCTGCGAAACCATGTCCCTCCCCCGCGCCACCTCAAGCTTCGACATCAAATAAGCCAGACCTGAAACGGAAACGGCCTGAGCAGACCAATGTCGTCTTCTCTCAGCCAGCAGATACTGGTACTGGGGAGAATATAATGACTAAAGTCACCTACGCCGTTGCATACCTCAAAGACAAAGATACTCCTCAAACACTTACGGACTTGCTCTTGTACTTATCGCTCCAATATCAGACCGAAGAATATAAGAAGATGATTTCTACAATTCTGATAAGTCATGAGAAGGTGGACTTCGATAGGAAAAATGCTACGTATACATTTCGACCAATCCACAACATCCGCTCTGCAGAGCAACTTCTAGGCTACCTACAGTCTCAACCAACTGCTCAAGGCCTTAAAGTTCGTGAGCTTCGAGACGGTTGGCAAGATGCCGAGGAAGCCATCGACAAGCTCGAGGCAGAAGGGAGGCTACTAGTGACTCGTAATAAGAAGGATAATCACGCAACGATGGTTTGGCCGAATGATCCGTCCCTTGCCTTCAAGATTGACGAAGAATTCCAACAAATCTGGCATAAGATCAAGCTTCCTGAGGCCGGAGCGTTGGCAGACGAGCTGGAAAGGGAGGGCCTTACGCCAGCAAATAAGAGTAGGGGCATGAAGATGAAGCCAAAGCAAGCGGAGAAGAAGACCAAAAAACCACGAAAGGGGGGCAAGACCACCAATACGCATATGATGGGTGTTTTGAGGGATTATTCGCATCTAAAGAAATGATGAGATCTCTTTCAGATGGGATGGGGAATGGCTGCATCTGAAGAACGGTGTTTGGAGTTTGGCTGGAAAAACTAGATACCGATTTGCTAAGGACTTAGGATGATATTCGGGATGAGGGAATGCATGAGCAGAAGCCACTTCAGATAGTTCGGTTATGGCTACCTTTGGTAGGCTATTCTAGGGATTAGGATAAGCCTTCTTGTATTCAAAACTAAGGTCTTTTCCTCGTTAAGGGGTATAATAATGGTGTTTATCTGTTACTATCATGGCACAGCGTTCTTTCGAATCCCAAAGAAATAATTACCCCATTTCTCTCCCCCGTTAACCATATTCCAACCTAGCCCGGGGACAAACACGCATCCCACGGTTCTCACCCCTCCCTGCTCACCCCATCCCTTTTGTGCCCCGAAGAACTGCCTCAACTCTTGCTCATTGATATATTGATTCCAATCGTGCGTCCCCCTGGGGACTAACTTCGCTACATCCTCCGCCACAACCTTTGTCGTCAACCAGCTGGTCCACGTCCTCGTTATGGTACTGAGTACAAGCCATCCACCCGGCTTCACAAACGGAAGACACGAACTCAGAAAGGGCGCTGGATGGCTGATATGCTCGATGACCTCGAAAAGAGTGACTACGTCAAATTGGTCATCCCTTGTGCTTGGCAAAGTGAGGTCTTCAATGGACTGGTTCGAATAATCTAGCCGCCGCGGCTCCATTAACAGAGGATCGTGCCGGGCGTGCGCTTTTGCAATTGCGATGACCTCGCTACTCGGGTCAATCGCTGTGACACTCGCGGTGCTAGGAAGGCGAGCAGCGCTCTCAGCAAAGATTCCGCCCCCACAGCCGATGTCGAGATAACGGATACCACTGGAAGGTGAAGCTTCGGATTGAGAAGCTTGGCAGGTTGAGATGAAATCATGGCGGAAGGGGTTCATGAGGTGGAGAAGCCGAGATGAGCCATGGGGGTCCCACCATGTTGACGCGAGAGCATTGAAGTGGGAGATTTCGGTTGGATTGACGGAGGATGTGGAGTTGAAGCGGATCTGAGAGGTGTTGCGGGAGGCAAGGGAGAGTTTGTGGAGGGCGGCTGGGCGGAAAGCCATAGGTGCGTGGACGGAAGAACTTTGAGAAAGTCTGCTAAGCAATTATTCAGAACGATGTTGAAGGCCTGAAAGGAATTTCCCGCAGATAATGGCATTGAACGTCAAATCATCTGCGGCCTGAAAAAGGTTCCCTCGAACAGCAATGCTGACAGCGTAGTAGAACGCTCATTTCCGCTTCAAGTACCGATACCTACCTTAGAGTCCGGAGCTTCGACTATGCCATCAACCGTCACTAATCTCCAACGCGACCAGGATGAGAAGAATCGTCAAGGCTCCGATTGTGAATTTGAGATATTCAATCTAAGCGCCATCATTGACGCAATAGGCGCGGGAAATATATTCCACGCTCATTTTCAAACCTTGATCTTCGCGACATGATCAGGCCATCATTAGGCAAAGCTAAAAGGCTTGTATCGGGAAGATGGTCGACCATAAGTCCCAGATCATGGTATTGTGACCAGGGCCGTCAGAAGCTCCTACAGCGCCGGTATCTGTCAACTGGTAACTCTTCACTATTTTAACGTATTCACCGTGATCATCTAATAGCGCTATAGAACCTCCTAGCTACCCTCGGCTTGAACTAGATGGCTCTTCTTACCCCACTGATTCCTGGACCAATGTTCCATCCTCTGTTATCTCCGCTCTTCCCCGCCGCTTACACCTTCAACCATCCCACCCGGTCTCCCTCACCCGCCAACTCATTGAATCGCTCTTCCCATCACCAATTTACAAGCACCATAACACATTATCACCCATCGTTAGCGTCGCCCAGAATTTTGATTCTTTAGGCTTTCCGCAAGACCACCCCGGTAGAAGTCGCACCGATACATACTACATAAATAAAGATACTGTTCTCCGGACACACACTAGCGCACATGAACTTGATATATTCCGTAAAAACGAGAGTGAAGGGTACACAATGAGTGCAGACGTGTACCGTAGAGATGCTATTGACAGGAGTCATTACCCCGTATTCCACCAGATGGAAGGGGCGAGAATGTGGGATCGACGAAAAGTGCCTGGAGGAGATGTGGCTAAAGCCGTACGGGGAGATTTGGAGAACTTACCGAAACATGATCTGAAGGTAGTGGACACAAATTCGACAATTCATCCGGAGAGAAACCCATTACAGATGGAACATCACAGCATAGAAGAGGTCGAAGCTATCGCCGCACACCTGAAAAGGTCTGTGGAACTGGTTGTTGTAGAGCTTTTTGCGAAAATCAGACAGGCAGCTCTGGCTGCTGGAGACGCGCATGTGGTGGAACCCCGTAGGGTTCGATGGATCGAAGCATCCTTTCCTTGGACAAGCCCTTCCTGGGAGTTAGAGGTATTCTGGGAAGGCTCCTGGCTGGAATTACTCGGATGCGGTGTCGTAAAGCAAGAATTGCCTATCAGCGCAGGAGTGCCCGATCGCGTGGGCTGGGCATTCGGAATCGGTCTAGAGCGCGTTGCAATGCTCCTATTTACGATCCCAGATATTCGACTTTTTTGGTCGAAAGATCCTCGTTTTCTTTCTCAGTTTTCGTCCGTAGAATCGATCAATCGATTCATACCGTTCTCGAGACATCCTGCATCTCACAAAGATGTAGCATTCTGGCTTCGAAGCTCGAGCAATAGTGCAGGTGGCGGATTGAGGAGCAACGGACAAGATTTCCACGAGAATGATATGATGGAGGTGGTGAGGGATGTTGGAGGCGATCTGGTTGAGGATGTGAAGCTGGTGGACGAGTTCTCGCACCCATCTTCGGGGCGCAAGAGTCTTTGTTATCGGATCAATTACCGGAGCTTGGAGCGAACGCTGCAGAACAGAGAGACGAACTACTTGCATAACAAGGTGAAGAAGCAACTTGCCGAAAAGCTAGGTGTTGAAATTAGGTGATCTCAAGCGGGAAGAAGACTTGTACATAGTACTATTCAACTATGGATGATGTAAGAAAACAGCTTCCTAAAGCCACCGTAGAGAAGCAAGCTGCGAATTGTTGTGCTTATTCCATATGAGAATGATCTCAAACCCTAAATAGCCACTGTCGAGCGCTCGCTATTCACTAAGGCCATTTGTTAAGAAGACACCAGTGCCCTCGGACAAAGCCATGTTGAGCTGGAACAAAATTCTTTAGCGGAAAAGGGTTTGTAGAGTCTCATCAAGAATGGGAAATCCTTTGCTCTCTCTGGTTGGGGGCTTCATTTCAGGTGACGAAGGTTTGTTATTGGTTTTTTGGAGGTATATTAGCAATGTAGAGCTTAGTAGTCCTATATGTTGATAGAGTGGAAAGTCCTCAACCCATTGAAATGCCATGATATGCGATGAAGGTAGAGAAGGGAGTATGTTACAGAGAAATCATAACCTCCAATGCTACGGAGATAATTTATCAACACAGCCCAGAAAAGTATCCACATGGAGAAATGGCTCAAACCCTTAAACTGATTCTTTTATGAATTCTTCACCACCCCCACCTTCGCCGCCCTCAACACCCTCCCATTGAGCACAAACCCCTTCTGCTGCGTAGTAAACACACTTCCATCCTCCTTCCCCTCCACCGGCGTCTGGAACGTCGCCTCGTGCAAATTCGGATTGAATTTTTCCTCCTCTACACTAGGATCAAATCTCTCCAAGCCATGTTTCTTCAGCGTCTGCATCAGTATCGTCTCGGTCATTTTCAGACCCTCGTATAAATTAACAAGTTCTTGGTTTGTTTCTTTCTGAGATATTTTATCATGGGGAACGGTACTGAGGGCGCGGTCGAGGTTGTCGATGGATTCGACGAGGTCTTTGGCAAATTTGGTGATGGCGAAATCTTTGGCAGATTGAATGTCGCGTTTTGTACGATCCTGGAGATTGCGGAACTCGGCGACAGAGCGGAGATATTTGTCCTACGTGGTAGAAGGTTAGTTCATGGACGAAGCTTTCTGAAACGGGGGGTGAGGTGGCGGGCTCACTTTTAGCTCGATCACTTCTTTATGCTTGGCATCGAGCTTCTTTTTCGCCGGGTCCTCCTCTTCTTTTATCCCCGGCTGGCTTTGTTCAGCCGGGGAAGCTTCGGAGTTGGCGCTAGGTTTCTCTTCCGTTGCAGTGGAATAGCATCTTAAAGCTATCCTTTGCCGCAGAGGCGGCGGAGTTATTCGTAACGATGTGAAGTAAGATGTCGAGGGGGAAAGATTAGAAGAGCATCGTAGTCTTGAGCTTACTTGTCGTGACTGTCTGAATAGAGATCGCTGAATCATGGTGAATTGTTGTTGTGATTTGATGAAGCTCGGAAGACCAAATCTACGGCAGATCATATCGTGCAAACTGAAATAACTCGGAACGTCGAACGTCGAACGTCGAACGTCAGGCGAGCGAAGTCGTGAACCCACCTCAAAATTCAAAACCCACCTCATAGATGTTAACTTGATGTTCATTGTAGTTAGTAATGTAAATTGTAGTACAATCTTTAGATCAATCTACACTGTGTAGAAGCATTGTTCTAGTATTGAGTGACACATTGAATATGAGCGAAAGCATGAAATGAGTGATGAAACATCATGACTACGAGCGACATGACACTGTGAGTACAGACAACATAGTGACTACGAGTGACACAGAGCAGAATACACATATCAGTGTGATTGCAGCGTGAGTATGAGTGACAAGCAGCAGAATACAAGAAGCAGAACACAAGAAGCAGAATACAAGAAGCAGAATACAAGAAGTAAAACATAAGAAGCAGAATGCAAAAAGCAGAATACAAGAAGCAGAATACAAGAAGCAAAACATAAGAAGCAAAACATAAGAAGCAGAATACAAGAAGCAGAACATAAGAAGCAAAACATAAGAAGCAAAACACAAGAAGCAGAATACAAGAAGCAAAATATAAAAAGCAAAACATAAAAAGCAAAATACAAGAAGCAGAATACAAAAAGCAGAACATAAGAAGCAAAACATAAGAAGCAAAACACAAGAAGCAGAATACAAGAAGCAAAATATAAAAAGCAAAACATAAAAAGCAAAATACAAGAAGCAGAATACAAAAAGCAGAATATAAGAAGCAAAATATACATATGAGTAACATTATGATTAAAATGATATGATTTTGTGATTACAGATAACATGATGATTACAAATAACATGATGATTACAGACAATATGATGATTATAAACAACATGAAACAAAATACATTGATATGATTAATAAGCAGCAAAATACAAGAAGCAGAATACAAGAAGCACAAGAAGCAAAATATAAAAAGCAAAATATATATATGAGTGATATCATGATTAAGATGATGCAATCTTATGATTACAAATAACATGATGATTACAGATAGCATGAAACAAAATACATTGATATAATTGCAGCATAAGTATGATTGACAAGCAGCAAAATACAGAAAGCAGAATACATGTATAAACAATATCATAATTACAAATGATGCAACACAGTGAGTATAAGCAACATGATGATTATCAATGACATGAAGCAAAATATACATGTTTGTAACTTGAAGCAATCATGACTCATTGATTTATTTATTATATGTTGAAAGTAATTGTTTTTATATAAATCTTGATTAATTCTTCTTGCTTTAATTTTACTTCTGTTCAATTACTTAAATTTTGTTTACACTTTCTTGCTCAGATTTTGTTTAAATCTATTTACTTTGTCAATACTTGTTAATTTAAGAATTTTCTTGCTCAAATTTTACTTAGATTTCACTCAAATATCTTACTCAAATTTCACTTAAATATCTTGCTTAGATCTTACTTAAATCTTGCTCAAATTTCACTTAAATATTTTGCTTAAATTTTGCTCAAATTTTATTAAATTTATTTGCTTTATTAATACTTATTAACTTAAAAATCTTCTTGCTTAAATCTTACTCAGATATTTAGCTCAAATCTGAGTTGAATCTTGATGATTTAATCTGTAAAAGTATTAAATTTGAGTGAAATCTGACTTAAATTCAAGCAAAATGTTGATGATTTGATTTATAAAAGTATTAAATCTGAGTTAAATTTAAGCAAGATGTTAATGATTTAATCTATGAAAGTATTAAATCTGAGCAAGATCTGAGTAAAATATCTGAGTCAAATGTTAATAATTTGATTTGTGAAAGTATTAAATTCGAGTCAAATCTGACTTAAATTCAAGTAAGATGTTGATGATTTAATTTATAAAAGTATTAAATTTGAGCAAGATTTAAGCAAGATATTTAAGTGAAATTTAAGCGAAATTTGAATCAGATGTTGACAATGTAATTTGTGAAAGTATTAAATATTCTGTCTTAAATCATGTAATTGCACATCATCAACTTTTAATCAATGAATTTTCTTTATATATAAATGCATTTTGTGCAAACAAAATTAAAGTTAACTCTCACTTCATATTCATCATTTCATCTTATCTCATATCACTCATTAACTTTTAATTACTTGTCTCATTCTAGATCATTTTTCTACTCATCATGTAGCTTAAATAATATGATTCTTTAAACTTTACAGTTCAACTTTAATTATAATGTTGATTTCAGATTTTAAAGTCAAGAGTATGTAAAGTCAGTGTATTCATTGTAAAAAAACATCATTAAATGTTTTTTTAACAAAATGATTGCATTATTAAAGAAACATGATTTTTTTTGAAAGCATTCAAGAATGAATTGAATTCTTGCAAACTTTTCAGATTTAAATGAAAAAAGATGATTAAATGACTTTAATCAGAATTTACAAATAAGATTGAGATTATAGATTTTTCTATCTTTGAGTGATGTTTATGTCAGAAAGTTATCATATACATGAACAACATTGATAAAAGAGTACAAGTAAGAGAAAAGTTCTGCAAAGCAATGAAAACTTAAGATCATTCAACTAATTTTTGAAAAGCTTTCTTTAATGCTCATCATGCTCATCTTCATCTTTTTATCTTTGTCATGATCATCAACATCTTTACATTAATCTTCATTAAATCTCTTCTACTCTGAATCTTCTGTACAATCATCAGCATCATCATTTCAGTCTCACTTAAGTCTCTTTGACTCTGAGTTATCTGTAAAATCAACAGTGTTATCACATTATTCTTCATCAAGTTTTGAACACTTTGAGTTTTTGATTTTTTCATCTCAACTTAGCATATGATTATATCATATATAATATTCACTGAGCAATTGTTTAATGTGACATTTGATTCATCTCTTGAGCTTCAAGACATAATCTTCATCTCATTTCTTCAGTTAATTAAGATAAGTGATATCTTTTTCAATGATGATAAACATTGCATTTTCTATGAAGTTTCTCAGAATATTATTAACATTGCTTTGAATCAAGATCTGCGCAATGTGATCATTGCACAGCAAAATCATTTGTAAAATTTTCTCAAGATTAATGTCTGAAGTCAGAATGAGCTTGATATATTAACTTAAAATCTCTTTTGCTTTTTTCTAATCTTAAGACAGTGACAACAATAATTTTCTCTTTCATTAATCAACTTTTAAGCGTCATGATATTAATGATTCTCTCATTCAATCATCATGATGCAAAGTTATCAATACACTCTGCAAATATCAAAGATTAGCATACAACATTATATTCACTTTTTCTATTGCTTTTCGCTGACTTTTTTGTTCAGATAAGTTGAAGCATATGCAAATCAATAATGCAAAAAAATTCAGAATTAAATTCTTTCAATAGTAAAATTATGTGAAAGTGAATTAAGTTTAAAAGTTTTACAAACAATATTTTCTTTCATGATAAGTCTGTTTCAAGCACAAGCATCTTGAAGCATATGAATGCAAATGATTTAAGAGATTCAATTACAGAGACAAATGTGATGATTGTAACAGCATCATCTTTTCTCATTAATGATTTAAGCAATCAGTTGAAGAGAAGTGATAATAATGAAGATAATGATGAAAAGAATTGAAATCAATGATTAGTTTTTTGCTCTCTTACATGAATGATATAACTCATCTTTTTTTCAGAGTACTAGCTACTCAGAATAATCAGCTTTGTGAGCATTTTAAAGAAAAATCATGAGTTCAATTAACTCATCTGATATTCATATCTTTTAAATTCATCAAAGATTTCATTAAATGAATGTTGCTCAATCTTCTCTTGTTAATATTTCATTGACAATTGCATTTAATCTTGATTATTGCTTGCATGAATAATGATGCTGATGATTTGTATGAAGAATTAATCGAAGATGAAATGAGATTAAGCAAGATACAGTCACTTATTTTTAATGTCACTTAAGTAGCTAATGTTGTTCAATTGTAAATCATCAAAGCACTCATTATCATCATGTTTTGCATGCAGCTTTGACTGAAGTGAAGAAAGATCTGAAAAGAATGAAAGAAAAAATCAAATATTTCACGTCATTGTTCTCAAGATGCACTCAATGACTTTGTTTGTGTTATAAGTTTGCATAAAGTGAATCATATAAGTGTATTTTAACTAAAAGTTCAAAGCTGAAGAAGAAAGAAGATGCAACACGTCGTAAGTTTTACTTACAAAGACACATTAGATTGCTAGCATGTTAACATCAACTTTATACTAGTTTATGATAGTCTGACATAATTTATGTTAAACTAACTTGAAGTGCATGATTGCAACATTACTTTCTTTCTTCATTTAACAATGTTCTCATTGTTGCAGTTTAATCAATCTTTCTTAAGTCAATTTCTATCTTGACTTATTTAAATATCATTCATGAAAGTCATTTACAATCTTCTGACAATCTTTGAATTCACTTTCATTAATGTTGTATCAATGTAAATCAACGTTGTATTCTTTTCAATTGACATGATATTATAGTCATTTATCTTGTTCATAATGTTTGAAGTTCAGTATATTCTTCATCTTTCATTCATCTTCATCATCAATTACTATAAAGTCAAATGATTCATTTTGTTTTTTATTCAGAGAGTTCTTTGAATCTAGTTGCAGCAGATTTGATGCAAACTTTGAATGTATCTTCATAGTCGATGATAGTTTCAATTAATAAACATGTTCAATCTTAATCAGAATCTTGAAGAGTTTTAACATTTTATTGTCTAGTTTCTTTGATGATCATAAGATCATTATGTTTCTAGAATTCAGAAACATCATGTCATTTATCTTGTAAATCATTTTCTTTTGATGCTTGTTAATCTGTTTCTTCATTGTGACTCTGACTCTTGTCAAGACTTGCTTAATCAATGCTGTTATGAACATGTCTGAATCAATCAGAGTTCAGATCTAAATCTAATCAATTTGATTAAAGTAAATCATGACGCTATGTTTAGTTTGAACCTAGCGCACTTCTGTTGAACTCTTCAAGTCATTCTCAGCACTTCTTTTCGTTGTTCAGCACTTTCTTCATTCATCTCTTTCATCATTCTTTTAGACAAACACATCTGATATATTACATCATATCTGTATCGAGTCTAGCGCAGTCTCAAGCCATTATTTATAAAAGAGCTTGCACTCTTTCTCTTCTGTATTCTTAATGTCTTGTTATAGCTATCTTTAAAGAGCAATACATACATATCAGTTTCGAGTCTCTTTGATTGAATGATCTAGACACGATCTCAACATTACATTAAGAATCTCATTTATCATATGATACAGATACTCATTACTCGTTCAATATACTCGTTCAGACAGATTGAGTCTAAAGAAATTCGTTTATCTGATGATCAACGTAATCGAAAGACAGAATAACACTAGAAGATTTATAAAATCAACAGCGAAACTGATTGAATTGCTAAACGACTTACAGCTCATTAAGTATGCATCGTTCATCTTGATTAATAGAATCAGCAATAAAGAATCTTCGTTGATTGCTAGAGAATCAAATCGATCAAGAGAATCAATCAATCTTCAAATCAAACAACAAAAACGACTTTATCTTCTATTGTTGAGCATCACTCTTCGCTCGATCTCTTTCTTTTAAAACACTCGTTCAATTCAATCTCTTCTTTCTTTCTCATCATGTCTCGTCTCTTCAAAGAACATTTCGAAGCTTCATTCTTCATTGTTGAAGATAATGACTCATTCGCTAAAATCATAACATCTTCTATGACTATGAAAGCTTTGAAGAAATGATGCGAAGAGCTGAAAGCTAAACTACAAGCTAGAGAGATTACTTCGTCATCGTCAATCTACTCTGAGCGTTCTAGATTTCAGAAAATACTCGATTCTTCGATGTTCACTGATGAAAAGAACTCTATCTGAAAGAACTGATATGAAAAAGTTCAGAACAAGCTGAAAATCAACGTTGATCTCTTTTCAAGTGAACGAGTCAAGCTGAGCTACATACATTTCAGATTATT
>JAABUT010000410.1_pt1 | contig 71572 bp, 69 predicted proteins | sample 5559281 | NCBI WGS metagenome assembly JAABUT01 (sample SAMN10711880, study PRJNA513359) | rock metagenome | isolation source: Antarctica rocks | place: Antarctica: Victoria Land, Ricker Hills nord | collected 2016-01-04 | reverse complement strand
TGATTCGATCTTGTAATTAACTTCTTTTCTATGTTTATTGACTTGTTTCATCATTTGTTTTCGTGTTTTGACTAGCGACTCACGAGCAAACTTCAGTGTTTTGTTCATATGTTCAGATATATTCTCGGCTTTAGTCGTCTGCAAGCGTTCACGAAAACTTTCATATTCGCTGACATCGAGTTCAAAGCTCATACAAGAATGAAAGTCTTTGTTTAGAAAGAAAGAGATCGAGAAAATGATTGAGAACAGAGCATTATTGTCGACGAACTTGATCATGAGTAGTAGCTTAGCTCAGTCATTCTGCATGTACAAACAGAAGAATCGAAGATATCTTTCAACGTTCTGATTGACTCATTCACTTTGATCATCGATTTGAGAGTGATAGACAGTGAATAATCAAAGATTAATGCTCAGTCTTTTGCAAAGAGACTTTCATAGAATGAAGATAAATTGAGAGCTTCGATTCAAAACAATGAAATCGAGTAAATTATGTATTCGATATATTCACTGAAGCATTAGCTCAGCTGTTTTTTCTGCTGTGATTTCTTCGTCATCAGTAGAACAAGAGATATAGTGTCGTTTCTTTGTCAATCTACATATCACTGTTAGTATGATGTTTTTGCCTTTCGAAAGAGGTAAGTCGATGATGAAATTTATGACTATGTTCTTTCATCACTGTTCGAATATGAGTAGAGAATGTAGTAGTTCATTGAATTTATCTTGAGAAGTCTTTGATCGCTGACAAATGTAGCAGTTTCGAATATATTGATCTATTGTCTTTCGCATTGAAGATCAATAGTAGTATCTTCTTATGATCTTCATCATTCTGAGAATTTCGAAATGATCAATAGAAGATTGATCATGAACTTCTCGAATTAACTTTATTTGAAGATGCTCATTGAAGAGAACTCATAGAAGATTATCTCGATATAGTATTTCGTTCTGAACTCGACAATCTCTTAATTTAGTATCTTCGTATTGAGCTTCATCTTTTAATATGACTTCACGAAGTAGAATACAATTCTCGTTGATTCTGTTAGCTTCTAGAATCAATCGATAAATTGATTCATCGTTCTCTTTCTCTTCTAGATCAGCGATTTTCATTCGATTTGACGTGAGAATTGTAGTTCGCTGATAGCGACATCGTTCATTCTCAAGACTTCTAGAAACTGAATCGACTTGACGAGTCAATGCATCGACTTTGATGTTTTGTTTGTCTGAGCGATACATGATTTTGAAGTTGAAGTTGACGAGCTTTTGTACTCAGCGCATTTGACATCTACTTAGCTCTTTATCTTTTATTAATGACGTTAAAGCTTGATGATCAGTGAACATCTTGATGAGTAGCTCAGTCAATTTCAGCTCAGATTGTCAATGCTTGAAGACACGAATGATTGCTAGTAGTTTCTTGTCATAGATCTCGTAATTGCACTCAGCGAGACTCAGATTCTTGCTGTAGTAGATCATCGAGTGCAATGTTTCTTCGTCGTCATACTGAGAAAGTATGTCATCATTGACGTAGTTGAATGAGTCTGTTTCAAGAATAGTCTTTCTATTCTGATCAAAATGACGAAGAATAGAGACTTCAGTCATTCATTTCTTCATATGATCAAAGATCGTTTGACAAGCTTGATCTCATTCAAATATCATCTCTTTTTGAGTTAGTTGAATCAGAGAATGAACAATCTTCGAAAAGTTCTTTATAAAACGTCGATAGAAATTGCAGAAGTCGACGAAGAACTGCATCTGAGTGAGGTTTGTAGAAGTAGATCATTTGACTACTGCTTGTACTTTTCTGAGATTCATCTTTAGTTCTTCGATGAATAGCAATAGTTTCAGAAAGAAGATCTTCTGAACATGAAACTTGCATTTGTTTATATTCATCTGAAGATCGATCTCTCGTAGTCTATGTAGAACTAGTCGTACGTGTTTCTTATGTTTCTTCAGTGTTTTGCTGTAGATGATAATGTCATCTAGATAGATCTGACAAAACTGATGAAGATAGTCAAATAGCACGTCGTTTATATAGTGTTGGTAGAAAGTCGAGCCGTTGATTAATTCAAAAGACATCACGTGATATTTGTAGAAATCAAAAGAGATAATAAAGATAGTCAAATCTTCGCTCTTCGAATGCATGCGTAGTTTGTTGAAGATGACTATTATATTCAATCGAGTCAGATACTTGCTATCTTGAATACGAGCGAGAGTTTCGTCTATTAAGGATAGAAGATAGCGATTTCGTTTGATCAAAGCATTAAGCTTTCTATAATCGACGCAGAAACGCAGACTATCGTCTTTCTTTTCGATGAATAGTATGAGCGAAGCGTATAAGATCGAGCTAGAAGATATAAAGCTCTTATTCAGATGTTTGATCAGGTAATTCTTCATCTTTTGAAGCTTGTAATCAGACATATGATAGAGACGACTTCGAGAAAACGTTTTCTCATCGATCAACTCAATTTTATGATTATAGAGACGATGAGAGAATAGTTGATCAGTCATCGCTCGATCAAACACGTCTAGATAGTCATGATATTTCGAAGAAAGCTTAGCTTTGACTTCTTTCAAGATCTCTTCGTGTGAAAGCTCTTGTAGATTTATATCTTCGAGTTTATTTCTAGCTGTTTTTAGAAGTCGATCGATTTTCGTGATAATGATCATGAAAGTAGTCACATTCAACCGTTTGACTAGTGATTTATATGCTGCAGCTTCTATCATTGCTATGTTCATTGAGTTGTAGAGTCAAGTCGCGCTGACTTCGAAGCTCGTTCAGCATATTGATGACTTCGTTGAGTTGATTGCTGACTCAATGAAACAGTTGTTCTTCGATGTTTATGTTTCATGCAATGACAGCTTTCTCAACTTCGACTGAAGCATTGATGAGTAGAAGTGAAACTCTTCTATTGACAGTGCTTCTGAGCAGACGATTTGTTCGAGACTCAACTGACTTGACATCACGTGTCATGATGAGAGAAGGTAGAAGTTGTTGAGGTAAGAATAGATGAGAGATTGATGTTTTGAATTGATGTTTTTTGATGAGTGAAAATTCAAAGAATTTCTTGTGAATTTCAGATAATAATTGAATGCTTTATTCAAAGAATTTCTTGCGAATAGACTGGTGAAAATGAGTGTAGAATCGAAGAATTTCTTGCAATCTAAAATGATGATGCAAATTTGAAGAATTTCTTGCAAATTTTTCTTACTGAATAGATCGTTTCATATCATCTATTCGTCGATAGCAGAGTAGTAGATGATGAGCATTTATCTAATGTTAGAAGTCAGCATAGAGCGAGTCAATATGAGTGTCATTTAACTAGAAGATAAATGCTAAGAAAGAAAGATAGCTACAGAAAAGAAGCTGACTACATATGTGTGTTTCTCAGTCAACGCTAGACTCAATAGAGACTAGTCAAAATGACGAAGCGAGAATAGATCTGACAAGACTAGAAGACTGAGTCTGACAAGACTAGAATCATGACACTACGAAAGTTGACTTCTTTATCTGAATCATCGAACAACTGAGATAGCTCTTTCAAAAGTTCATTGATGATCTTGTATGAGTTGAAACAGTCATGTTCACGTCTTGACTGAATGATCTCAGCTGCATCATTGAATAATCTGAAATGTACATAGCTCAGCTTGACTCATTCACTTGAAAAGAGATCAACGTTGATTTTCAGCTTGTTCTGAACTTTTTCATATCAATTCTTTCAGATAGAGTTCTTTTCATCAGTGAACAATAAAGAATTGAATATTTTCTGAAATCTAGAATGCTCAGAGTAGATTGATGATGACGAGATAATCTTTCTAGCTTGTAGTCTAGCTTTCAACTCTTCGCATCGTTTCTTCAAAGCTTTCATAGTCATAGAAGATGTTATGATTTCAGCAAATGAGTTGTTATCTTCGACAATGAAGAATGAAGCTTCGAAATGCTCTTTGAAGAAGTGAGACATGATGAGAAAGAAAGAAAAGATTGAATTGAACGAGTGTTTTAAAAAAAAGAAATCGAGCGAAGAATGATGCTTGACAATAAAAGATAAAGTCATTTTTGTTGTTTGATTTGAAGATTGATTGATTCTCTTGATCGATTTGATTCTTTAGCAATCAACGAAGATTCTTTATCGCTGATTCTATTAATCGAGATGAACGATGCATACTTAATGAGCTGTAAGTCATCTAGCAATTCAATCAGTCTCACTGTTGATTCTATAGATTCTCTAGTGTTGTTCTGTCTTTTGATTGCGTCAATCATCAGATAAGCGAATTTCTTTAGACTCGATCTGTCTGAATGAGTATATTGAACGAGTAATGAATATCTGTATTGTATGATAAACGAAATTCTTAATGTAATGTTGAAATCATGTCTAGATCATTCAATCAAAGAGACTCAAGACTGATATGTATGTATTGCTCTTTAGAGATAGTTATAACAAGACATTAAGAATACAGAAGAGAAAGAGTGCAAGCTCTTCTATAAATAATGGCTTGAGACTGCGCTAGACTCGATACAGATATGATGTAATATGTCAGATGTGTTTGTTTAAAAGAATGATGAAAGAGATGAATGAAGAAAGTGCTGAACAACGAGAAGAAAGTGCTGAACAACAAGAAGAAGTGCTGAAAATGACTCGAAGAGTTCAACAGAGATGCGCTAGATTCAAACTAGGCATAGCATCATGACTTGTTTCAATCAAATTGATTAGAGTTAGATCTGAACTCTGATCGATTCAGACATGTTCATAACAATATCAATTCTTTGTTATGAACATGTCTGAATTGATCAGAGTTCAGATCTAACTCTAATCAATTTGATTAAAGCAAGTCATGATGCTATGTTTAGTTTGAATCTAGCGCATTTCTTTGAGTCATTCTCAGCACTTCTTCTCGTTGTTCAGCACTTTCTTCATTCACTTCTTTCATCATTCTTTTAGATAAACACATCTGATCTATTACATCACATCTGTATCGAGTCTAGCGCAGTCTCAAGTCATTATTTATAGAAGAGCTCGCACTCTTTCTCTTCTGTATTCTTAATGTCTTGTTATAGCTATCTCTAAAGAACAATACATACATATCAGCTCTGAGTCTCTTTGATTGAATGATCTAGACACGATTTCAACATTACATTAAGAATTTCGTTTATCATACGATACAGATACTCATTACTCGTTCAATATACTCATTCAGGCAGATCGAGTCTAAAGAAATTCGTTTACCTGATGATCGACGCAATCGAAAGACAGAACAACACTAGAAAATTTATAGAATCAACAGCGAAACTGATTGAATTGCTAAATGACTTACAACTCATTAAGTATGCATCGTTCATCTCGATTAATAGAATCAGCAATAAAGAATCTTCGTTGATTGCTAGAGAATCAAATCGATCAAGAGAATCAATTAATCTTCAAATCAAACAACAAAAATGACTTCATCTTCTATTGTCGAGTATTGCTCTTCGCTCGATTTCTTTCTTTTAAAAACACTCGTTCAATTCAATCTCTTCTTTCTCATGTCTCGTCTCTTCAAAGAGCGTTTCGAAGCTTCATTCTTCATTGTCGAAGATAACGACTCATTCGCTGAAATCATAACATCTTCTATGATCATGAAAGCTTTGAAGAAACGATGCGAAGAGCTGAAAGCTAAACTACAAGCTAGAGAGATTACTTCGTCATCATCAATCTACTCTGAGCGTTCTAGATCTCAGAAAATACTCGATTCTTCATTGTTCACTGATGAAAAGAACTCTATTTGAGAGAACTGATATGAAAAAGTTCAGAACAAGCTGAAAATCAATGTTGATCTCTTTTCAAGTGAAGAAGTCAAGCTGAGCTATGTACATTTCAGATTATTCGATAATGCAGCTGAGATCACTCAGTCAAGACGCGAACGTGACTGTTTCAACTCATACAAGATCGTCGATGAGCTTTTGAAAGAGCTAGCTCAGTTGTTCGATGATTCAGATAAAGAAGTCAACTTTCGTAGAGACTACTACAACTTGATTCAAGAACAGAAGAAATTCAGCGAGTTTTATACTCAATTTCAACAACTATTCTTCTATCTAGACTATCAAGAAAAACAGCTGATCGTCGATTTAAAGAATAAAATAAACTCTCGACTTCGATTCGCTTGAGTAACTCAATTGATTCAACTCAGTACTCTGAAAGAAATTCGTTTCTATCTCATTCAATTGAATAACGATCAACGAGCTATTCAAGAGATCAAGAATAGAGAAGCAATGATCAAAGCTTAAACAACTAAACAGATCATCTTCGTTGAAGAGTCAGTCAAAGCTACTCGTAGAATCATAGAAACGAAGATGACTGATCAGTCAAAATCACGTGACGCTGTTTTGACTAACGTCAAAGAAAATGACTTACTAATCGAAAACTGCTTTCTTTGTCATAAGTCTGATCATACTTCTAAAGAGTGCTTGAATAGATCTTTCAGAATTAATGCATTAAATGACAAGTTTGATCATTCTTTGAACTTCAATTCAGAGTCTGATTCAAAAAACTAGTCATCTCTTTCAGAGTCATCAAAGAGATAGAGATCATTTCTTTGTGCAATCTAATCGACGAAATTTCATCTATCGAAGAGAACTACTTCGAAAAGTCATTTCTAGTTGATGTCACTCTATTCTCGCAAGGCGAATTCTTCAAGCTACGATCTCTGATAGATAGTGACTCGACGATCTACATCTTGATTCATACAAAGCTAGTCAATCAAATATGTCAGAAGCTCGAAATTCAACTCATACGACTAGCTAAAGAGAAGTTAATAAGAGAATATGACAAAAAGCTGACGAAGAAGTGTTGAGATCATGCCTAGAATCTAATCACACTGCAGCGAGATAGTGCGTAGCTGAATAGAATGTTTGATCAATAGAGGTAGCTATAACTAGGAAATTAAGAATACAGAAGAAAGAAGACACTTTCGAGCTGTATCTATAGTAAAGCGAACAAAGAAACGAAGTAGTCGATTTGCTAGAGCTCGAATAGATGAAATGTTTCAGCATATTTCGATTCAAAACATCGTTGTTTCTTGTTCACATATCGAAATCTCTAGAGTCTATTGACTAGATTCTATTCAATGTCGACACGCTTCGTAACAAGAAAATCATTACTCATAAAATTCTACTCAATCTCACAGTCAAAAGTCATAAGAAATTGACTGTTTCAATGTTAATAGCTGATATAAATCATCATGACGTCATATTAGAAAAGTTCTGAATGAACAAAAATGAAATACTACTAGATATGCAAAACGATGTCATCGTTTTTTCGAATCAATTAGAAGCTCTCATTTCTGTTTTTTGATGTCAGTCAGAGCTTCACACTCAAAATGATCGTGATCATCAAATTCTTCTATTCATTCAGCTCTCAAAGTGCTTCAACGACTTACTTCTACTGCTTCAAAAAAGAACTTTTCTATGTTCAGTGTGAAAGCTGCATCTTTTCATGCATTGATTAAATGATCAAAGAAGAATTGCATCGAGGTTTTTGTCATGTCGATCGAAGATATTGATAGAAAAATAGTTTACAACACTCAATGCGAACTGAATGTTCTAGACGTCGCTTTCATCAATGCATCAGCTCAAAATCTAGAAGACATCAAAGTCAAGCTATCTTCGAAATATCAGAATTTTCTCGACGTGTTTGATCGAGCTCAAGTCGATAAGCTATCATCTCATCGTTCATATGATCATAAGATAGAGCTCACTAACGATGTCACTTCTTCTAGATGTTGAGCTTATTGAATGTCACTCTACAAGCTTCAGAAGATCAAAGAATATCTGAACGAAAATCTGTCAAAGAATTTTATTACTTCTAGCAAGATCTCATATTTCTCACTCGTTCTATTCGCTCTGAAGATCAATGACGATCTTCGCTTCTGCGTCGACTATCGAAAGCTCAATGTCATTATCAAAAGAAATCGCTACTCTCTATCGCTCATAGATGAGATGATTGACAAAATCGTTGACTGCAAGCATCTGACTCGACTGAATATAATTTTCGCTTTCAACAAACTTCGTATGCATCTCGATAGTGAGAACTATACGATCTTCATTATCGCTCTAGAAGCGTACAAATCAAAGATTCTATCATTCGAATTAACAAATGATTCGATCTCGTTTCAGCAATATATGAACGATGTTCTATGAGACTTTCTAAATGACTTCTGCCAAGCTTATTTAGACGACATTCTCATATACAGCAAGACTCAAAAGAAGCATAGACAACATGTCAAGATGATACTAGATCGTCTATGAGACGCTGATCTGCAAATAGATATTCGAAAGTGCAAATTCAACGTAGAAGAAACAGTCTTCTTAAAAGTCATAGTATCAGAACAAGATCTTTGCATGAATTCTATCAAAGTGAAAGCTATAGTCAATTGAGCTACATCTACTAATCTAAAAGAGATACAAGACTTCGTCGACTTCGTCAATTTCTATCGACGCTTCATCAAGAACTTTTCAAAACTAGTCAAGTCATTCACTCAGCTGACTTGAAAAGACACGTCTTTTGTTTGAAACGAAGTCTGCGTCGAAGTCTTTGACAATCTAAAGAAGCAGATCAGCTCGACTTCAGTTCTACGTCATTTCGATGTCAAACGTCAAGCTATTTTGAAAATCGATGCATTCGACTATGTAAAAGACGACATACTATCTCAGTACAATGACGAGAATGTGCTTCACTCGATAGTCTTCTATAGTAAGAGCATGATTTCAGCTGAATGCAATTATCACATCTATGACAAGAAATTGCTAGCTATCATTCAATGCTTTGAACACTGACGATTCAAACTAGAAGATACTGAGCTATTTATTCAGATGTTTACTGATCATCAGACTTTGAAGATCTTTATGAAAAACAAACAGCTGACTCAACGACAAGCAAACTATCTGAATATTCTATCAAAGTTTAACTTTCAGATTATCTTTCGATCAGACAAAACAAACTTCAAAGTCGATGCTTTAATTAAAATGTCGATGATCGATAGTTCTGAATTAGCTAAAGACATAGATGATCGTTTTCAGACTATACTGATCTCGAATCGAATAAACGTTCTATCGATCAAGTTCGAAATTGAATCTGAATACGAGACTAATCTCTATCAATGTGTACATCTAGTCAATCAGAAGAATGAACTATGCAATGAGTATTGACAAGCTATGAACAAAGATGAACTGAAGCTTCATGACATGAAGCTAAAAAACTGTCAAATCATTGACAACGTTCTATTCAAAAAGAATCTACTATGAATGTCAAAACAAATGCATACGAAATTGCTTTGAAAGATTCACGATCAATCATCAATCTCGCACTCTGACATTAAACGAATGATTGATCTAGTTCAACGCTTCTACTATTGATCAGATCATCGAGCAACTATTCGACAATACATTCGAAACTGTCATGTTTGTCAGCGAAGCAAAGCATCTCAAGATGATACAAATGGTTTGCTTCAGTCTCTATCGATTTCTCAGCAGCGTTGACAAGATATAGCTATGAACAAGATATAACTATGAACTTCATCACTGAGCTATCTCTATCGAAAAACTATAACGTCATTTGCATGATCATATGTCGTCTCTTCAAAGAACTTCACTATGTTCTCTGTCATTGAGAAGACAATGACATCTCAATCGAAGAAACAGTATGAATCATGCTATGAAACGTCTATTGACTTCATGATCTACTCAGTTCTATCGTTTCAAATAGAGACTCTCAGTTCATATCGATCATGTGACAAAGTCTTTGTAAACGACTGAAGATCAAAGTCAATTTATCAACAGTCTATCATTCAGAGATCGATGATCAGTCGAAACAAGCTAATCAAGATGTTGAACGCGAACTTCGAATCTACTGCAATTACATGCAGAATGACTGAGCTAAATGACTTTCAATGATGAAATTCAGTGACAATTTCAATACATTCTCAACTATCTCAATGATTTCTTTCTACTTCAATAAAGACTTTCACTCTTGAATGAGTTTCGATTCAGATACGACTGATTATGAAACGACTCGTCAACGTATTGAGACTAGAAAGATCGATGACATTGTCACTTGAATGAGCAAGCTTCTTATCTTTGATCATCAACAATTGAAAAAGATCAAGCAGATCACTGAAGCTCAGATGAACAAGAATAGACGAGACATCATCTATGAAGTAGATGATCAAGTTTGATTAGTCTTTGAAAACATCAAAATCACTAGATCATGCAAAGATTTGAAAGACAAGCAGCTCGATCTCTATTCAATCACAGTCAAAGTTGAAATCTTCTATCGTCTTCAGCTATCTAGAAGCATGAAGCATATACATTCAGTGTTCAGTTCAAAGTATCTACGAACTTCATCAAACAATCTTCTATCAGAACAACATTCTGAGTTCTCTAGATTGATGATCATTGAAAAGAATGAAGAGCACTGAAAAGTAGACAATATATTGAACTTCAGACGATATAGAGAAAGACTACAATACAAGATCAAATAAATTGAGATAGATCGTGACGACGAATGATACTATGTCGATAAAGGGAAATTCGATGACTTGAAGAAAGTTCTGAACGAATTTCACAAGCTATACTTGAATAAGTTGCACTAAATTAAAAACACGATGAATTTTTTGCTTTTATTTCTTTTCTATTCATGTGAACATGAATGTTCAAAGAAGAGAATAATGTTACGAACATGTCTGAATCGATCAGAGTTCAGATCTAACCCTAATCAATTTGATTAAAGCAAGTCATGATGCTATGCCTAGTTTGAACCTAGCGCATTTCTTTGAGTCATTCTCAGCACTTCTTTTTGTTGTTCAGTACTTTCTTCATTCACTTCTTTCATCATTCTTTTAGACAAACACATCTGATCTATTACATCACATCTGTATCGAGTCTAGCGCAGTCTCAAGTCATTATTTATAGAAGAGTTCGCACTCTTTCTCTTCTGTATTCTTAATATCTTGTTATAGTTATCTCTAAAGAACAATACATACATATCAGCTCTGAGCTTCTTTGATTGAATGATCTAGGCATGATTTCAACAGATATCAACAATCTTGCACTAGCTCTGTTTATGCTTATTAGCACGATCAACTTACGACACTTCTACACAGATGCTAGAACGCTGAAGAAGTCATGATTACACTATTAGTTACAAGAAGACAATATGATGCTATGAAGATTCAGAGATCAAATCTTTAAGAAGAGATGCAGTTGTGAGAATGCATCTCATCGACTATGAATGATGCATGTTTGCAAGACTAGTTCGCGAGATTAGATTGAAGAAGCTAGCGAGTGAATAAAGATAACGACTTGACAGAAGATGAAAACTTTGCGAGCTTTCACTTTCGTTTCTTAGCAATTAGTTCTATCATCAATAGAGTGCTACCTTATTATCTTCTACTACGCAGTTTCACGTAAAGAGATCTTGTTGTCTCACAGAGAGATAGACAATATATTGAACTTCAGACGCTATTGAGATTGAATACAGTACAAAGTCAAATGAAAAGATCTAGATAGAAACGACGAATGATACTATGTCAATAAAGAAAAATTCAATGACTCAGAGAAAGTTTTGAATGAATTTCATAAGCTATATTCAAACAAATCGCGCTAAATATCGAAATAACTATCAACAGAAGCGAGCAAATGAACTACATTCATGCAAACATGAATTTTCGAAGAGAGGAATAATGTTACGAGCGTACCAAGGCTGATTAGAACTAGTCAACGATCTAGTCGAGATCTGACCTAGATCTTCTTTTCGTGTCACAAACACATTTCTTTCGAGTCTAGCGCAGCCTCTGAACATTACATAAATAGAAGCTCTTGTATCAATCTTCTTCTGTATTCTTAATATTCAGTTATAGCTATCTCTAAAGATCAAGCACTATCAATTCTGACCTTCATTGATTGTATCATTTAGGCACGATTCTGACAAAGAAGTTCAATGAAGTAGCAGAAGACGTAGTATTTTGAAGCGCAGACTTGCAGAAAGTGATCTCGACATAGCTGAAAGAACATCAGAAACATCAATAAACAAAGAGGTCTGAATAGCTTCAATTTCGAGCAATTGAGAGACGATGAGGTTGATTTCTGAATTTCTTCTATAAACGGATCATCGTGAGGCAGAGCGAAAATGAATGTCAAGAATTCTAAACCTTTCTGCATATGCTAAATTCGTGCCCCTCACTTTCGCTCATTCTTCGCTTATATCTACACTTCAACCGTCTGACTAAAGATGTCGATGTTCACTGTATTCTGAACACTTGCAAGAATGAGAAGATCTCTGTCGATGTGAGTCTTTCTCATCACACAGCGATCGCTCACAATTACGATATTAAACTAGAATCATACCCTCTCAAGCGTCGTCGTCGCACCTGCTCTGCAGATGCGTCGTCAGTGATCGACCTGATGATCGATTTGCCGACAAATGAGAAAACATATGAAACCACAGACGAGACAATGTCTGACACTTAAACATCAGCGTCTTTCGTGCACAGCTGACCATCTCAAGCTCTGATTCACTCAGACGCAGCGAGTACGAGGGCGCTGAAAGAGCATCGATTCATCAAGTTATCGACGTATGAAGTTATGTTCATGAGCACTTCTCACCAAGATGGCAGCGAAGTGCAGTTTGGGAAACTGATAGTGAACATTTCGTCTACATTTATTGCGACCGACAATCGACTATTGCAGCATCTTGAGCGAGACTCGGAATGGCTTCAGCAACAGTATGGTCAATATGAACCGATTGGCGAAGACTTTGTCACGAAATTTGCATATGAGGAATATGCAGCCCTGACCATGTTTGACCATTCTATTAATGGTATGTCCTCTTCATTTAAAGAAGCACTACCTGTTGACAGTGCAGATGGTAACACGAGCGTCAGCTGTTGTGCCTGGCGCGATTGATGCGGAACCGATCGTGATTTATGCGAATCACATCAACAGGACATCTACGGACCATGGCTCAGATCAGCTAAGACCGATAGCTTCGGGTCGGGACCGCCTGAGCGGTTTAAGGCCGATATGTCAACCGCCAGGCGCTAGCTAATGGAACGTCAACACGAAGACGAAGCACCGCCTGTCGGACGTGTTTGGTCACTGGTGTGTGATGGACGGTATGCTCGCTGTCTGCATATCAATGTCTGCCCATTTACCACGCAGGTCGCCCGTCAAGACAGCCATCCAGTACAACAAATACTATCTCTCATTTTCTAGCCCTCACCACAAAGACGACCATGGCCGGGGGATATGACAACAGTCAGCCTCAGGGCTTCTCCAACCGCATCAAGAAGGTGGCCATTGTTGGTGTACGTCGAGTTTCCACGCCATCGCGTGTAAGTTAAGACAGTCATCTCTAACTGAGTGACAGGCCGGCGCCCAGGTGGGAAAGCACATAGCAGAGCACTTGCTCAAGACCGGCAAGCGTATTGTGACGCCCATCGCACGCCCCAGCAGCACCAGCAAGCTGCCCAAAGGTGTTCAGATTGCCCGCGTCGACTACAGCGGCGACAACGACGCGACATCGATGAAGACGCTCCGGGAACAGCAGGTCTTAATCATCACCATGTCGGTGCCGGCTCTGAGCGACACCATCACCAAATTCGTGCGCGCAGCCGCTAAGGCCGACGTGCCGTATGTCCTGCCCAACTGGTTCGGTCATGGTGCCGTCAATAACACGCTGTGCAACGATAGCTTGCTTGGCCGCAAAACAACAGCTTGCTTCGCCGCAAAGCGACAGCATCTGCGCTGAGATCGAGAGCCTCGACATCAGCTCGTACCTGCTGCTGGTCTGCAACTTCTGGTACGAGTTTAGCTTGAACGCCGGAACGGATCGCTACGGCTTCGATTTCAAGAAGCGCTCCTTCGTCTTGTTCGACGACTGCAACGTGACTATCAACACCATCACTTGGCCTCAGTGCGGTCGAGTTATCGTCAATCTGCTGAGTCTGAAGGAGCTTCAAAACGACGAGACGGACCGGTCGCTCACGCTGTCGCAGTTCCGCAACAGCTCCATCTACATATCGAGCTTCCGACTTACTCAGCGCGACATGTTTGAGAGTGTCAAGCGCATCACGGGAACCATCGATGCCTATTGGACCATCACCTACGAGTCCGCCGAACAGCGCTGGAAGGATGGCCAGGCCGCCCTGCAGCAGGGCAACATGAAGGCTTTTACGGAGATGCTTTACAGCCGCATGTTCTGTCCCAACGGCGAGGGCGACTATCAGTCCAGTTGGGGCCTCCACAACAACCTGCTCGGCCTGACCGTCGAAGATTTGGACGAGTTCACAGCTATCGGCGTCCGCATGGGAGAGAACGGCGAGGTGTCCCAGTCACACTCAGGGAGGAGCGGTGCTGCTTGCGATATTGCGATACGGACTGGCCAAGTCTTGGGGAGGGATATAGCTCTAATGAGAAGCCCAGCTGTGAGGCTCTCAGCGATTTCCTCGGGCGCATATGTTGCTAGAGAGGTCGCTGTTTTCAGGCTCGTCGTCATATTGAAGAAAGTGGCCAGTGTTGAAAACTTCGTCGAATTGCGCTTCGTCCCCCCGGTATACGGTTACGGTAAACTCGAAATCGTCCCGGATGAGTGTGCACCTCAACTGATTGCATTAGGAGATAAAGCTCCCAGGACGGATCTTCGTCCTAGGAGGAACATCGTTAGCGCGCCATCTCTCCCAGGACTCTCCTTGTCCTGGCTAGATCCTCCTGGGCATTAAGCTGGGGGGATTCAATATAAGCTCCCATGGGGACTGGCCATGATATGGGCGGTGTCCGAAAAGGGAAGTCATCGAGACTGTGGATATAAGAGTCCTTATTGGGACTCCCCACAATCCACGCCTTCGACAAGCCACTCCTTAGGAGAAGAGCAGTAGCGTCTCTTGACCTTCGACTCACTAATATTTTCCAACTGTAAAGGTCCGCTTCTTTGGTTGGGCTCTTGCTGAACGGCTGGTAAGCCGTGATCGTCTGGCTCTATAAAGAGGTTCCTGGGCTGGTTAGTCTGGTTGTCAGAGTCAAGATCCGGTTCTTGTGTGATACGCCGAGAAGGTAAAGGGGTAGAAGCCTGCTAGCCAGATAAGTCGGTATGGCAAGGTGTAGAGGCCGGAGTTGGCAAATGCTTCGGACGTGGAAATTCTTCAACTGTTGTCACGTACTCGTCATAGGCGGCTGGATGATTGACGGCGTAATCGGTAATCCTGTGGTCCTGTGGCATGCGGACTAAACAATTGAAAGCCTAACAGGACATTAATGATTAGGTAGACTTGAAGGAGCAGGTGAGAGAATAGGACAGTTCTGAACCTTGTCCACCCTAAACGTGCAAAGATTATCGTCGTGTGCAAAAACCTAATCATGCCACACTATCACTTACTCAAGTACCTAGTAAGCTTATAAACGAATGAAATAAATGTATAATGAAGATCATTGAGTTAGTGATTGAGCAATAACGACTTTTATGCCTAGAATTTAGATAAAGTATTCCCTAGATTTAGGGGGCGGCCGCCTGGAAGTTAGCGGGGATCGGCTATGGTTGGGCTTCAAACTAAAAAAACCTACTCAAGAGTATCTTTATCTTCTTTGTATCAGTATTCTATAACCTTTCAGCTCACTGGAACGTCTTTGCAGCGGATATCTTATGGAGCTCTCTTTAGAGGGTGTAGGCTTACGAGCCATGAGTCCTTCAGTAGTATGGTTATAGGCGAGCCAGCTGTTACAACTGTTCGTCAGACGTACTTAAAGTTAGCGAGTCTCAAGGCTTCAATTCAACTGAAGGTCGTAGAGAATGCGCAGTACAGTCGACAGGTTTCGATTGCAAGAAGGAGGGACACATCGAGAGAGAAGGCTTTTGTGTTGCTCATTTTACAACAGAACAGGTGTGTTCGTACCTCGAAGTGTGAGTTGCATGTGTCTAAATGCTCTTCACACAATATAGAATGGCAAATACATCTATCGAGCTGTATGTAGTAGGGGTTTTGTGAGTAGTGTAACTAATATCGATAATTCATGATATATAAGGTACAGTACCTACAGTACTCTCGCGAATTCAAATCCAGGCAATTCACAGTAGCGTGCCGGTCAAAGCGGGGTGTGTGTGTTGCCTCTGTGGTTGCCCGGGCCTGCAGGCCGTTTAGCTGGTCGCAACTCGCAACACCCCTGAGGCCGAAGGCAACCGCCCCCCCTGCCACCCATTACTTAACCTGAACCTGTCACCCTCTTCAACCCAAACACTACCCAACTCCCCCCCCGAACTTACCTACCCCTAAATAACCACTTTTATCACTAAACCACCCGTTTTCATCCCCGACGAAATAGGTTTGACAACCAAGGACTTGGGGTACTCAACATGGCCCGACCTAAGAAAGAAGACAAGCCGAAAGACTCTGCGAGTTTGCAAGTCAGTATTGAGGACTTCGTTCGCACCAGGGACTCGGTAAGCCCCATTCATTTCCTTTCTTTGAGCTTTGTCGCGCCTTCACCATCAACACATCGTCGCGTCTCACCCACCACACCATGTCCGTAAGCCTACTCACGATCACCCTCATTAAACAATCTGCCGTCATGTCAGATCACAAGTACATGACGGGACCGCAGTCCGAAGCTGCCCTAGAATGCGTCACTCTTCTCACCAACCCCTGCAAGGTTGTTGGCGAAGTAGCTTTTAAGATCGCGCGCAACATTGCGTTCGGTGCCTGTCATCCAGAGCTAAGCCAGCTAATTATCACGCCCCAGGTTGTCACCGGCCTTGCTACCCTCCAGTCCGCGGTTCAAGATCTTTCACGCGCTTATATCGCGCACACCAATACGGTCATCGGCAAAGGTTCTGGCTCTGCTCTTGAGCTGATGAGTGTCGCGAACCCCCTTGGGCCTGGTGATAACGTTCTCTTCACTGGGCGCACCGCTACTCCAGGTCCGAATGCAGAGGCAGCTGAGAGCAAGAAGAGGAAGAGGGCGCCCCATGATAAATTCGCGCCTAAACGCCCTGTGACTCCGTACTTCTTGTATATGCAGACTGCTCGGTCCGAGATTTCTAGTGAGATGCCTCCGGGCCACACCGCGAAGCAGGTTGCCGACGAAGGGACAAAGAGATGGCTCGAAATGCTGGCAGAGGAGAAGGAGGTGAGTGACTCTTCTATCTTAAATCAGTTGACATCGATGGCTGACAAGAGCTCGAATCGTAGAAATGGAGCTACAAATATGGTGTGAACTTCGCGCGCTATAAAGAGAAAGTGAAGGCCTACAAGGAAGGCAAGCCGATTCCGGAAATCAGCGATGCCGAAGCCAAGAAGCTCTACGATGAGCAAAGGAAAGCTGGCGGATTTCCGGACCCACCTCCCGACGATTCAGCTATCGAGGAACACGATGACCATGAAACTTCCGATGCTTCTACTTCGGACGACGACACCCCAGAACCCATCAAAGCTCGTTCCCCACCCCGAACCAGCAAGCGGAGCAAAAAGGACAAAGAGTCACCAGTCAAGCCAACGCCAACTAAGGTGGTCGAGCGAGCGTCGAAGTCAACGGAGGTGGAGAGGAAGAAGAAGTCGCGGAAGAGTGCCAAAGCTAGCGACGAAGCCGTGGAGGCCAAGAAGGAGGCAGATGAGGTTGCAAACTCATCAGTCCTGACGAGCCAAGATAACCAGCAGAGGAAGAAGTCTAAAGGGAGGAAGCGTAAGAGTGAGGCGGCTGACGCTTGAAGGAAAGATAGGTAAACGTCTGGGCTTCGGCGATGGAGTAGGCACTCGTTCGATTTTTCTGAAGAGGGGTTTCCTTGGGTGAAAATTAAAAAGGCTCTTTTATGGAAGGAAATGTATTCGGGTTAACTCACCTTTCGCTCCACCCGAGATTTGAGTGCCTTCTTTCTTTTTTAGCGGGCAGGATCGTCATTACATATTGAAGCAGAGGCTTTTCGACATAATTCTATCCAAAAATGCACCGTCCCGAAACGTTCAAGGCTTCGGCGATTGATGGTCATGCTGACTTCGAAACCTAAGGTAGAATAGACCCAATAACGTGCGGACAGGGGCAGTTCGATTTCCCGCAGTTCACTCGCTTACCTTAATCAGACCCCGCAACTCCCATTGCTAACCCCAACATCCTTCCTTCTGCTTTTACATATGACTATGACCTGTACAACAGTCAAGACACTAGGCCTTTGACTCAGATCTAACCAGTCACTATTGACGTTCTACTATGCATCTTGTACCTAGAGAAGTACACTCCTCTCTCAAGAACCTTTCATTGGACATACTAACTTACTTAGATCGATAAGCTAGTTACCTCACAGTTAGGATTGCTTGCCCAACGTCGTCTTGCCAGAGGCGTCAAGCTGAACCATGCAGAAGCAACCGTATGCTCCCATCTCCAATCTTACTATCGAAGTGTCCGATAACAGCATCGTAGGCTTTGATAGCCAACAACCTGCAAGAAGTATGACTGTGCTAAGAACGTGGGAACCGAGTGCTGAACGAGGTCTTCCAGCTCGTTCGCGATGGCAATCACTCCGTCGCAGACCTCATGTCAATCGGCAAGACCATGCTCGGCAGGCGCCACGTCCAACCCTCAGTGATGTCTACCCTGACCGAGCTCATGATCGAAGGTACATTCCCAACGGGCACGTACCTCGTAACAGTTCACCACCCAATCAGCTCCAATGACGGCGATCTGGAAAAGGCGTTGTATGGCAGCTTCTTTCCTATACCTTCTAAAGACCAGTTTCCTCTGCCGGATGCTGCAGAATTAGAACCGCAGAAGATTCCGGGCGCTGTGGTGCCGGTAAATGAGGAGAGAGTGGTGCTTCGCGACGGGAGGAACAGGATACGGCTAAAAGTCACTAGCACAGGCGACAGACCAATACAGGTGAGTTTCACATAGCATACATCGTCTCCTATCCAGCGTTCTAAGATGACATCTAGGTCGGCTCCCATTACCACTTGATCGAAGCGAACCCACAGCTCGACTTTGATCGTCTCAGAGCATATGGCTATTTCCTAGACATAGCTGCAGGTACGTCCATAAGATTCGAGCCGGGAGATACAAAGACCGTGACTCTCGTTGAAATTGGGGGGCACAGAGTTATAAGAGGCGGCAATACTGTAGCTCCAGGCCATGTTGACATGTCCCGAGCAAAAGAGATACAAGAAAGGTTACAAAAAGGAGGATTCGCACATACACCAGAACCCACAGGTGACGGCGTTCATATCGAGCCATTTTCTATGACTCGCGAAGCATACATTGGCATGTTCGGGCCCACCGTTGGCGATGTTGTGCGGCTGGGTTCGACAGATCTATGGATAAAGGTGGAGAAAGATTACACAGTCTACGGCGATGAATGCAAATTTGGCGGTGGCAAAACTCTTCGAGAAGGCATGGGCCAAGCCAGCGGTCGACCTGACGCTGAATCACTGGATACAGTAATAACGAATGCACTCATTGTGGACTGGAGCGGCATCGTAAAGGCAGATATTGGCATTAAAAACGGAGTAATTGTTGGGATTGGCAAAGCCGGCAATCCTGACACCATGGATGGCGTCGACGCGGTATTAGTTGTAGGTTCCTGCACAGATGTCATTGCGGGCGAGGGAAGTATCATCACCGCCGGCGGACTGGACACGCACATTCATTTCATCTGTCCGCAACAAGCGTATGAGGCCATCGCTTCAGGTATCACAACAATGCTCGGAGGCGGGACAGGACCAAGCACAGGCACCAGTGCAACCACCTGCACGCCTGGAAGGGTTCACTTGCAGCAAATGCTTCAAGCTTGCGATGAATTACCTATCAACATCGGTATCACCGGAAAGGGCAACGATAGCAGCCCAAGAGCACTGCAAGAGCAGTGCGATGCCGGTGCCGCTGGGCTGAAGCTGCACGAGGATTGGGGAACTACTCCAGCAGCTGTTGACACATGCTTAAGCGTCTGTGACGAATACGACGTCCAATGTCTCATCCACACCGATACTCTCAACGAGTCCGGTTTCGTTGAACAAACAATAGCCTCTTTTAAAAATCGCACCATTCATACCTACCACACTGAAGGCGCTGGAGGGGGTCACGCTCCTGATATCATCTCCGTCGTCGAACATGGCAACGTCCTTCCGAGTAGTACCAACCCAACCCGCCCCTTCACCCTCAATACTTTAGACGAACATCTCGACATGCTGATGGTTTGTCACCATCTCTCAAAAAATATCCCCGAAGACGTCGCCTTTGCCGAATCCCGCATTCGTGCAGAGACCATTGCAGCCGAAGACGTCTTGCACGATCTTGGTGCTATAAGTATGATGTCCTCAGATTCGCAGGCTATGGGTCGTTGTGGGGAAGTCATACTTCGAACGTGGAATACTGCCCACAAGAACAAGTTGCAGCGGGGCACTCTTAAAGAAGACGCGGGCACAGGGGCTGATAATTTTAGAGTGAAGAGGTATATCAGCAAGTACACGGTCAATCCCGCTATAGCGCAAGGTATGAGTCACGTGCTCGGGAGTGTGGAGGTGGGGAAACTGGCGGATCTGGTGCTGTGGAGTCCGGCGAGTTTCGGAACAAAGCCAGATATGGTGATCAAGAGTGGTATGATATCTTATGCGCAAATGGTGAGAATCCATTTCTACAGCTCTTGTAGTGGCTGCTAACAATACCGTCAGGGAGACCCGAACGCCTCCATCCCCACCGTCGAACCTATTATCATGCGTCCTATGTTCGGTGTAAGCTCTCCCCTCTCCCCTTTCTCGGAGTCCGGTTTTCACCTTCCATCTTCACCAATTAACCGGCCTTTCTAGGCCTTCGTTCCCCACACCTCCGTTACTTTTGTCTCTCAAGCTTCTGTCAATAGCGGCACGATAGGTACTTATAAGCTACGCAAACGCGTTGAGGTGGTCAAGAACTGCAGGAACATTGGGAAGCGGGATATGAAGTTCAATGATGTGATGCCGAAGATGAGGGTTGACCCTGAAAGCTACGTAAGTACTCTCTTACCTTTTCATGTGATGTGACAACCTCGAAGCCGCAAGGCTCTTGTGGGAAGGTATTTGAAAGTTGGAGAATTGGTTGTGCTAACTGTGGGTTTGGCTTGATAGGTTGTTGAGGCAGATGGAATGGTTTGCAAAGCGGAGCCGGCGACGGTACTACCATTAACGCAAGGACACTATGTATATTAAGGAATGTCGAATACAGCGAAGATGAACCCGGGCAAGCTTCAGAGGTGTCTAAAGAGCTACGAGGACTTGTACGGTAATGATAATGATCAGCGATATATTTACGACGAATACCTAGGTTGCAACGCAGATGCGGGTACGCTTCTACTCATTGTATAGATGCCATTAGTCGTCAGATATATCGCAACAATGCCCGAGCTCACTCTTTCAACGTCAGAGATGGGTTGATGCTGGGTTGTGCAATCCCACCTCCATTTCCCTCCCCCTTTCCTGGATATTCCGAGCCGAGTTCTGCATTGTTACCCAAGAGCTTCGACAGCATGAAATTTCAGCTTGTCGTTGAAGGTCATTGTTAATGCCATTACATCACTACGCGCTGTATAGGGTTCTTAGCTATCTTCCAGCAAGACCATACAGTTGGTTTCGAGATCATTTCGGGTCTAATGTCGTGTGTCGCGTGAGTCGGTCCGCTTGATCTCAGCCAATGCTTTCCACTGTTCGATATCGTATAAGGTGAAGAACAACGTGCTAGGGCTAAAAATGCAGTATACTATTGCCATGATGCTATAAAAAAAATTCCGTTATTTACTAGAGCAGAACAAGTAATCCTAGATATTATTCCTCGATTCGCCATCTCCAAAGCTCGTGCCAGCAAAAATCATAACTCCAATTCCAGCTCGCCATGTCCCCCCCTCGAGCTCACTAAACTAACCTCACCCCATGCTAACGCGCTCGTCCCCTTTGCAGCTTTATAAGCTTCTTTTCTATGCTTGATCTTCTGGGTGAATATGTTTGTTGTTCTACGATTCTCTTCTGTAGTATGTTGCTGATCCTGGAATGGTTGGGACTCGAAGGCGGAGGTGGAGACGGAGACGTGGGAGTCTTGAGATCCATGGGCAGGTTCGTTATCGAGTGTAGCTTCCTGATCATCAGCAATGAAGTGATTCGTAAAGGATAGAGAGGAAGCGGTGGTGGAGCTAGAGGTCTCCTGAGAGGAGAGGGAGATTGGATGGGTTTGGGTGCCAGCGGGATCTTTTATTCGATTTGAGTGGGGATTTTGGGTGTCGTCTGCTACCTCTGCAGGAGGGCTGGAAGCAAGATCATGAGACTCTCGAGTATCAGTCCCGGGCTTCCTGTCATTCTTTTCTTGTCCTTTCCGTAGCATTCGCAATCCGTTCAAATTGTGGCATTCCTCCAGGTGATTTATCCGTAGTTCTTTGGTATGGTAAATTGGCGCCTTTGGCTTTGAGCATCTGCCCCAAAGACATATGTATGGGCCAGTATTGCCTTTAGGCTCATCATGAATTTGGATCACGTGCTGACGGAGTTTGGGCAGCAGGTTAAAATTTTCGCTACACATCGCCCACCTGCAACGGTATTCCTTTCTTATGTTTTTGTCCTTTGACAACGGCTTAGTGCTAGGACTTAGATCTTTGAATTCTCCTTTAGTTCCTCTCTTCGAAGTGAACACTGCCGTATTTAACTCGCTCGTGAGCTGTAATGTGGGGTCAGCTTCGCCTTGAGTCGGCAGTTTGGGCTTTGGTCCCGGAGTCTTCAGCCAGCCATCAAAGGAGCTCCTAAAGTCGTTCCTTTCCTGTTTGGACAAGAGAGTATTAGATGGAGCAGATTTTCTTGAGACATCAATCTTCCTGGGACCATCAGCGGGCTTTTGGCTGGAAATGGGGCATTTAGAAGAAGTATTGCTAGAAGACATGGTCCATTTTGGCGTAGGATACTGAGATAAACCTCTGACTGGTTCCTGGCTGGTACGAGAATGCTTCCAAGGCCGCTCTTCAGGCTCAGGGACGGCATATGTGCTATTTTTCGTCCCGTTAGATCCTGTGGGTGCAACTACCGTGGCATCTTGGTCGCGTTCCTGGTCCGAGTCCACTTCTTCCTGTGTCGAACTACCAGGATAGTTTTGTGAGCTGGACTCGCCCGTTCGCCTCTTCAGTGTTTTCCGTGATGCTACTTTTTCGCCTTTGAGAAGACCCATCTCTTGATCATGAGAGAAAATAGTACCAGCGCATAGATGACCAAATAGGGAGCGGATACTCATGTCCCAAGTCCACCTCTCCTCTTCAACAGTGCAAGGATACACATCGACCGGCTTAAAAGCCTCTACTAAATGGCAGAGCTCATCGTATGATGAATGCCGCGAGTAGGGAAATTGCTACACGCATGGTTAGGCATATGAACTCATACAGATCAGACACGCCTTACGATACTTCTAGGGAGCTTTTGGGTAGACTGGTATAACTTTCGTGCTTTGATCGTCTTTGGTGCGGTAAACATGTTACCAGGAACTCTCTCTTGCTGGTGCAAAACCTCCTCTCTGCCTGCAAGTCTTGCCAGAAGCTCTGTAAGCCTCTCCAACGGGATCGAGTCGTCACAGTCTTCTAGACCGAGGGCATCTAGAGACACGCATTTCCTATGCGAAGAGAGGGCGGATGATAGAAAACTAAGCGTCTTCTCCTGCATTTGTTTGTCATGTATGTTGCTCAGACACAGCCTCATTAGCTCAAGGGCGGCTTTCGGGTCGCTAAGCTCAAGCTCATGAGCTTGCGTAAGATCTCCTTCCCCACCACCTGCACCGAGTTCTGGGATAGTAACCCCATCTTTTGAACGGGCTATAATTGGCGTGATCCAGACAACATCAGAACTATCTAGAGTAGGACAGCTCGTGCCACGCTCGCAGCTATGTAGTCTGACTGTGTGATCACTAGTCAGACAACCAGCCTGCTCTCGATTCCCGTACTTAAAACCACATAGTACTTGAAATTCTGATGAGTGGGCTGTACCGCTGGAAGTTGGTGTAAGAGAACCGTAGAGCTCCATTTTATACCGATCAACGTGAATCTGAGTTTTGAGGGCCGACGCAAGAGCAATCCACACCTCTTCATAGCCAGGAGTCCATGCATGGAAGTGGAAGACTGTGTCTTCTGGATATCTCAAGACCTGCACGAGTAGCTCTTTTAATCCGTCTGCCTTCGTTGGAAAATTCCGATGAGGCTCACTTTTGGAAGCAAATGTTGTGTCAAGATATATCTTGTCTAACTTACGGTGGCCATGAGCATACGGAATGACGACAGGATTGCGGATCAGCGCGTTGACAAACCAAGGTTCGGACCGGATATCACCGGTGTACAGTATTGCTGTTGCAGAACCCTCAATCAGAAACATGACAGCGCCAGCACAATGGTTTGCATCTAGCAACGTCACTCGAATTGTCTTTCCCGGCCGCAGCTCGATATTGGTTGGGGCATTCAACGGGATAGGTTTGAGCAGGTTTCTCAGATGCTTGTAATGTTGTTTTCTTGTCTCCAATATGCCTTTTGCGAAGTTCATTCGATGGGGATACTTCTCGAGGCGTAGTAGAAGTTCCCTTGTAGCCAATGAACAGTAGACAAAAGGCGACTTCAAGGACTCCAGCCCTATCAAATGATCACTGTGCACATGACTCAAGAAACCTGCCAGAGGTGGTGTCCGCCCAGCGATGGTCCGGAAATAGTCAATCCTTATTTCTGGAAATTCGTCGACTATACCCTTGAATGTCGACATAACCACAGGCCAGACCTTGTACTGGAAAGTTTATTGGGCTAAGGATGATCTGCTAAACAGACAAGGAGCATGTTACCGTCTCGCCAGATTAATCTTGGAAGGGATAATAAAAGCTGTGCTGGAAACGAACTATGGAAGAGAGATTTGATATTTCACCTCAGCACTGACATGTTTCAAAGCGTGGAAATGTAAGAAATTCCCAAGACAGTTGGCCCCCTCGGCCATCGGTGTTGTTCTGCAAGTGTCAGTTCTTAGCATGTGAGTAACAAAACTGAATAGAACGTAGATAATGAGTAAAGAAGGTCTGAAAGTGTGGCCCCATCATCCTTACCTACACTTCGAGAATGGAAGTCGTCAATGTTGGGTTGGCTGGAGTTGTGCACAGACGAGCTTAGAGAAGAAGAAGGAAATTCGACCTGTCGTGCTCACAGTTAATGTTTTTGATAACGAAGATATGATAGTTGTGCAATCGTCCAGTCCAGTCCAGTCCAGTCAAGTACGTAGTCTAGTGATCATGCAAGCAGCCCTTCCTGCCCGTAAATGTACCTTAGCGGGGAGTCGTGCTGGGCCATTCAGACGCAATGGACGGGAGCATTTTCAACAGATTCCTTCACGAGACCCTGGTCGGGCATGGGATGGAGTGTTCCGCCGGTGTGACTAGAGTACTCCGTACAATCAAGAATGAACAAAGCGCCACATACTACCTACCTTACTCTACCTTAAGACTCTAATTACTTACTACTGCATGTGCAGCGGTGTGAATCATTAATGTACAACCACCCAGAGTACTCGCCTGCTCACTACATATACTTTTGATGCATCATCCACTCTCCCGTAGAGGCGAATATAAAGTCAGCTCGGATACCTCCCCCCCTTCACCTTCGTCCATGACATCTCACACTGACAGTTTTTCTGAGTTTACGCAAAGCTTCTCTTCAGAACCTCTCTATTCTTCAAAAGAGGCAGCCTAAATGTGACTGCAACTTCCCCTCCTGATCTAGCAGCTTCAACTGACGTCGGGTACCTGAAATTAGCTTCCTTCACCCACGCTCCAACATCATCCCGGCTGCATCTTTTGAAACCCAAAGGCCATAAATAGCGAGCCAACGAAACCCCAAAGGCTCCAGACCCTACCGACGACTCGCCTGAGAAACCTTTGTCTCTTCTCTGGTCGGTCACATACCTTACATTACACCCTTCAATTGTTGGCACCTATCTGTTGTTGAAATACATCGAAACTCGTTCAGACGCTTCTCCTCCGTTATTTCCATACCTCCGACTGGATCACAACCACCCCAAAGTTGAATTTCTGTCTTACAGAGAGTGTTTGCGGGGTCTCGCCGAAAATGTGCTCAATACAATCCAACTCCAACATCTCGTGCTGATAACACACGATTCTGTCCCGAGGTCTCGAAGTAGCACAAGCTAGGCACCGAAGGCCGAGCACAAGAAAAATTTATTTCCCGCATACGCCCCGGCTTTCTCCCTTTTTGTAGCACACACCGTTTACACTCCAGCATCTTCCCCCAAGATGCATAAACCAGCCATCGCTCCACTCGTCTACTCAAGACTCTTCCCTAACCCTAAACCAACAGACCCTACCAGTTTCCAAGCTCACGTCACTCGCAACCTGATCCCTGAAGTCCGATCGGAGACTGTTTGCTTCTATGGACCTATTGACTGCCTGGAGGCTCAATATCCTGGTCTAGACTACAATACCTCGACTCACCGAACACGTCTCGGTCGGTTCCCATGGCATCGGAGACTCTTTCGTGCGTTAGACGAGCTGAGACTGACCGACCACGAAATTCAGACACTTTGCAAGTGGGAAGGGACCAGGTGGGCTCGGGAGAGATATGAGAAAGATGAGAATGTTAAGATCCGGGACACGACTTGGGATGATGTGGAGTTGGCTGTACATACACGGCCAACAGCCACAAAGACACGCTTGCCGCGTGGAAACGAAGCGGTGGTGGAACCCGAAGAAATGAGTGAAGTAGAGGAATTATCAGATGACGAAGATGAGGAGATGGAGGATTCCGAAGAGGAGGGGGAAACTGGCGGAGAAGAGAGCGAAGACGAGCTCCAACAAAGCGTCGGTGTAGAGCTCAACCAGAGACTCATCGCCGCCACAGAAGCACGAGCCCGGGGCGAAGAGGCTGTTCTGGACGCCGACTGGGAGCAGTGGCTGAAGGAAGCAGCTGAGCGAGGAGCTGTCCCAGAGGTCTCGCATCTATCGGGAGCAAGCTCAAGCCAGGCACAGACTGTCACTGAACAGCCGGGTTATTATACACAGATGATCCCTGATATCTTCCGCTCGAACCCACCACCTCACATCGCCGCGTTGGCGGCTCGCTTGCCCCCACCGCCGCCGTTCATACCTCTTACCCAGCCAAACGCCGTCCTAGGTTCTGCTCCGCCTGCGCCGCCTGCTGGATCTGCGATGTAGGCGTACAAAACCCTTGTCACCTTTCAGACCTGATTGTTCACCCCCTTTGCCCGTTTCTGGCGTTGGTACTAGGACCGCTCCAAAACATAGCTGCCATCTTTATGCTTACTTTTCGAACCCTCGGAATTTTCCTTTTCCAAGACTGGCTCCTGGAATTCAGGCGTTGGTGCTCGGCATTCATCTAGGTAGACAACAGGGCCATGGATACAGGTCTTTGGTATTCTAGTTGCATCTTGCCGCGGCGACGGTGGTATCGGTAAATGATTTCTCGGCTTTTAATGCTCTTACGAATCATGGGCTTTCTTTACCCCATGCATGTTCATCAACTCCTTAGTGCTAGAGCGCATGCATACGGTTAATGAAAAATTAACACGGCATATTTCGATTTCAGACCCCAGAATCACAACTTTGAACTAATTGCCTTCCAACCATAAATTTCAGCTCATCACCCAAACCTCTCAACCACCTCCTTGCTGAACTCTGCAAATGTTACTCCCCTTCCCTCCCTCACATCCACCACCTCCCCCAAATTCGGCTGCGTGAATACGGCAAGCGTATTCCTCGCCACTCTTCCCCCGTTTAATCCTCCATCAGCTCCTCCGCCCACCCTCACAAAGTGGGGTACGGCCCTGAACTTCCCTCCCGTAATCAGTTGGAGCGCTTCGCCCGTTTGGAAAGCAAGACAAGATGGGGGAATGGTTATTTTGGTTATGGTATGAGTGCGGGAATGGATGTAGAGGCCTGTTGTTGGGGAAGGGGGGTGGGGAAGGTATGGTAGGGGTGAAAGGTGGTTTGGGGAGTTGCTGCTGGGAGGGCTAGGGTGAGGGGGGTGTTGGGATTCGTCGACGTAGAGGGCGGATGTTAGGCCGGTGAGGCAGCCATGATCGATATGAGTCGCGCACCAGGAGTCATCCGCTTCTTCTTTGGCGACTTCCACCTTCGGAGGGGTCTTGACGAGGTTGGAGGTTTGTGGTGGGAAGTAATGTAACAACCTCGCTTTCGTCGTCATACTCGTTTTCACCACATGCTCTAAATACCCGTCCTTATACCCTTCTACGTTCGCCACCGCATACCTATCACAAGCTCTTGCAACTAGCACCGCTGTATCAATAATCAGGGTGCACAGGTCCTCAAACGTCTCTCGAAACCCAGGTAAAGAGCTTTCGCTTGGCCAGACGTTAGGGGCTGTGTATTCGGAAAAGTTGGGGAAATCGGAGGCTGGGGCGTTCTGCAGGGTGGGATCTTGGTAGAAGGCACAACTGATGTAGTAGGAACCTTTGAGTGTGTCGTAGGCGCCGGATTTGAGAGACTCTTTGCCATGGGACCAGCCGGTTAGGTAATTCGAAGATGGGACGGTGAGAGTTTCTGTAGGATTCTGGTCAAGGACGTTGACGAGGATTTGGAGAAGGTGAGGACTCAATACCTAGTTCTTCAGGGGGTAGATTGGCAAGGTAAGAGGAGTAGGAAAGCAGCCTATGGCGAAGCTCAACAAATCTTGGTTCAATGTCTTTGACAATCAAGATACCCAGTGACGATGGACCAAATGCTTCTTCTAGTCTTTCGAAGGGCACGGCTGCTACGAAGATTGTCAGACGCGGAGCATTGAGATGGAGGAATTCCGAAAGGCCGACATTCTTTCAGGTCTGCGAGACTGACTGTAACAGCCTCATGAGCTACTTCACTAGGAGCTTTTGGGCTCATGGCAGCTGAAGCCAAGTACTTGCTGGTCGTACTTCGTACAGAGCATTGTCATGGAACTGCAAGCCGCCCACACCCCACTGGGTTACTTGGCTTAACCCTGCTTATCGATTAGGGCTACGCTAGGGGCCGGGCCGCGGAGAGTGCCGATGAACTTCGTTTACCTTAAAGGTAAGGTAGTTCTTATATCTGCTTCCGACGTTTATGGGAAATATAAGCAAACAGTGCGCAGTGGCATTCCAACTAGGAGAAGAAAACTGTTCTTACAATTACCAACACTTTACCAGCCTTGATCATGGTCAAACCACTGTCCTTCAAAGGAGACAAGAAGTCCAGAAAGCGCAAAGCTCCAAGTGGAGATAATAATGATGCCGCCGACAGCTCTTCCAAAGCACTTACAGTTTCAAATATAGCTGCAACCGGAGAGGATGATAACAGTTGGGTTACAGCAGAAGCGCCATCCGACATAATTGGGCCGGTCATTCTCATTCTGCCGTCAGCAAAGGCAACATGCATTTCCTGTGACGCGAACGGCAAGGTCTTTACCAGCGAACTCGAGAACATCTTCGAAAGCGATCCAGCTACTGCAGAACCTCATGAGGTTAGACAAGTCTGGGTGGCAAGCAGAGTTGCCGGAACGGACAGTATCAGCTTCAAAGGACATCATGGACGGTGAGTTTTACTTAGTATATGCTGTAATTGTTGTTATATAGCTACATCTTAATGACATCGTTGCAATAGCTATCTAAGCTGCGACAATATTGGCGTTCTCTCTGCAGTTCACGAAGCCATCTCACCTGAAGAATCCTTCATCTGCATAGCCTCTCCGGAAACACCTGGAACATTCAGTGTACAAACAGGACGTGAGAAGTTTCTCACAGTAAATGATGACAAAGTTACTCCCGAGGTACGCGGTGATGCGGAGTCGATCTCATTCAGTACCACTCTCCGTATCCGTATGCAGGCACGGTTTAAACCCAAGTTGAAAGCCAATAAAGAATCAAGGGCAAGAGAAAAGATAAGCAGGAAAGAGTTAGAAGAGGTTGTGGGTAGGAAATTAGATGATGACGAGGTGAAGAGACTGAAGAAGGCACGGGTGCAGGGCAATTACCATGAAGCTATTCTGGATGTGAAGGTTAAGGGAAAACATGACAAATACTCATGAGGAACAGGACTGTCAAACTCCCCCCCGAGAAACGTACCCAGAAGCAGAGACAAGAAGAGGTCACTTCCAAGCCAGGATACTTGAGGGTTCGCGAGATTTTTTCGAAGGTTAAGGCAGCTCTATCGCCCATTTGGAATAAGAGGAGAGGTTCAGACCCTCTCAGTGCCGATTGTGAGGCAAAAATGCTGTCAAGCCCCCTGACTGAGCATTGAACTAAGACTCGCCCCGAGCTCTCTTAAAATCAGCCCATTGAGAACAGTGTTAATTCGGAAAGAGAATACAGGACTTGTATGGAACAGACACTCCCACAAACGCCTCACACCACCTCATAATGCCATTCCGCCTTTAGGATAGAGGTTGTCATTCTGGCCTTTCCGTATTTCCACCAGCCTTCATACCGACTCTATAAGTCGACACCTGCTTACAGAACCTGTCAAGTTCGCTGTTGGCATCTAGAAAGGACGGACACTCAAAATACCATTGGAGCGGCCGCCCATGCTACTTTTCCCATTCACTCTTCTCCTCTTCCGTCTTTGGCATATACACCTTGTATATGTGACAGTTTAGCTCCTCTACACCTGTGCGTAACACGGCGTCCCGGGGAAGAAGTTGCAGACATGTCATGAGCTCTGCACGTGCATGCTTGAAGCAATCTGGAAGGCCAGTTCTGACTCCCTTCTGATACAACACCGTAGCCAAGATGTAGTATCCGACAGCGACTTTTTCGTCGCTCAGACCGAAACGTCTTAGTTCGTACCTTAGGCGTTCACTAACCAACTTTCTTGCCACTCTCTCCGCCCGCTCCACTAGATCCATGCTAAGAAATGCATGCGTCAATTTCTTATAGAGTCGGAATATCTCAAAGACTATGGCACCTGAAATCGAAATTCCTGCGTACCGTCCAGCACTCGAATCGAATACTGTAAGTGAGGACATCGGCCTCCAATGATAAAAGTAATCAGTAGCAGCAACAGCCTGTTCATATCTGAGAGCACTGCCGAAAGGGTTGCCCATATTCAACTCCTGGTCACCTTCGTCTTGAAGAACGATGACTCGCTCGATTACTTCCTCAGGCGAGCGGAATTGGTTGATTGTTAGCAACGTTACAAGCTCATTGGCAAGGTCTATATCGACTTCGCCATCGATACGAGCCTTCGACACTCGTCCGAGTTGCCGGACCGGTTCGAGCACAGATGATTGTTGAGACCGAGGGCCACGAGTCTTTTGCAGGAATTCAAGGTGCATGTCTAGGCGAGTGAAACCTGCACTTAGAGTGTGCCCGGGCCCGCGGTCAAGGAGCCAGAGGGCGACACAGAACTCTTTGAGACTCTCCCCAGGGATCCAATATTGAATGTGTTGATTAGCTTGAAGGCATGTAAACGCGAGACGGATTCTGAAGTCAGGGTTCGTCATCTTCTCCTGCAATCGCGTCCCGAGCCTCGTGGGGTCATAAAAGGCAATATGAGGGAGGCCCATCGCTGCAAATTGATCTGGAAGACCCAGACAATTCGTAGTAACCTCGACGAAAACGTTCTCCACATACCAGATGTCTTTCGTTTCTTCGTAAACCTGACGACTGGTGAGAAGGAGACCGAACGGAATACGATGTGGAATGCAAGGTTTGTATGGAACGATCCAGTTGTTGTGTTTGGTCAACAAAGCGAGTTGGTAGATTTGATTTCGTATTTCTCCTGGCAGGTCCATAAACCCGATTTTATCAGGGTCTATTTTGGGCCCCATGCTGCTGAAGGGATTAGCTGAACCGTGAATAAACTTTCTCTGTGGTCCCTGCGAGATCTGCCAAAATTCGAGTTGTACTAAGCGGAAGAGAAGGCAGCAAGCATAGGTAGCTTCGACGTAAGAGTCAGTCTTTAAAGAAATTCCCGTGGCTGTCTGGGAAATCTTGGGTCAAATCGTAGGAGAAAGCTTGATTTTAGATGACATCTGAATAGGAATCTGGGAAGAGGTCTGGAAATAAATACCGGAAGAAGGTTGAATCAGCGAGACAAGTTTTTTTATGACATACCTATGACGAGAATCTGTTGTTGTCAGAGGAGGAACAAATGAGAATGATGTCGATTGTTCATGATTCAGCCTTGAAACTCGGTTTCACTATGTCTAATACCAGCAACGTATTCACTTTAGTTTTCCCATTTGCAGATCTTAACACAAGATTGTATCCATATATCGCTGCTCTTCCAACTAGCAAAACAAGATGCTCGAGCGACAGCTCAGTAAGTTCATATAAGTGTTTGTCTATTATATTAGGAAACTGTATTACTTATCATGGATCACTCGAGAACGAAAGTACAAGGACATCTTCACAGACCATATGACTCCTTGACCGACGTACGGAGTACTGTGTCCTACAACCGCAAGCTTGGACAGTGGTACAAGAGGTCTGTCAAACAGACGGGAATGCATCGGACGACCCACTGACAGAATGAATACGTGACATCGAAATATACTTCAAAGATGAATATGTTCGAAGATTCTTGAAGAGATATTCAGACAATGACACTCTCATACAGACAATCTAGGAGTGTCAGATCAGCAACTTGAAAAAGTTGAGCCATGTGTAAGTATGAGCTTTCAAACGATCAACCACAGATTCAGATAGCCAACGCCGATGAACATTAGCTCGTTACATGAGCTCATTCTTAGTATACTACTAAATATAATACGATGTACTTCCTAGGTCGAATTTGCTCTCACTCATAAGAATTCGGGCTTTGAAGATTATTCTTCATAATTCTATAGTTTCGTTTCGTAAGACAAACCACTTTGTGCGAGTTTTCAGGCTTCGAAGCTTTAGTCGAGCTCTACGTTAGCTAATGTTGTGTGTCGAAAACATTCAGAACGGAGTACTATATTCTAGCATGGTTCGTGAGCAGTCAGAAAAGTACGGCCGATGATGTCAAAATTGAGTCTTGTGAGAATGAAAACAGATACTGCAGATTAATGCAGCAAGGTTTTGAACATCTCGAAACGGCTTAACATTATCGTACGATTTTGCACCTCCTGATACCCCCTTTGCTCATTGCAATTGCGGTTGATTGGCAGCTTAATTGCTAACGGTGAATGAACAAAGTGTCCGCACAGCTATGATACAGAAAGTTGAAAGCTTCAAAGGGTATCGTAGGTCGTGATTGCGAACTCCTGCCTTTCATACTTCTCCCCAATGCTTGGAGAAACCATGCAAATGCTCCAGACGCCCTCCAACCCGACCTTGGTAAAGGGGCTTCTTTCCGGATCCAAACTGCAACCTCCCGATTTATGGAACGAAATCGCATATGTTACTATGCGGTGTTAACTACCAGTGCTGACGCCAGTTTGTAAGCCTTGCGGCGGTCCACCCGTGACATGTCTTTTTTTCTCTTTCTTTGCCCACCGTACTGTATAGTACTATCAGTTCCCCATAACCGAAAACAAACACACACAAGATACTTACAACCACAAGCATTACATAGCGTCTTGGGCCCATTAGGGCCCTTCCTCCACTCCGGGCTATCCAAAGTCCCGCAATCAGTACACACGTATTCATCCGCCACCTTTAATTTCTTTTTCTTATCACCCCCTCTATTCTCCTTATCAACAGGGATTGCAATACCAGCATCTCCTCTTATCAGTGCTGGACTGGCATCTCCAGTACTTATTCCTTGGGAACGCTCGCCATCGCGGTAGCGCAGGCCTGTAAGCATCTCGATGGTCTCGATATGCGTAGCACCTTCATACCGAGCCATCTTGTCGTTGATACTGTCAGGCTTAGAACTGGCATTGGCTTCGTCGAGGTTTTGTTGTGTGAGTGCCGTGTTGGATATGTTTGGTTTTGCGGGTGGTGGCATGCCGTTGTAGTCATTCGATAGTGTGGACAAGGAGTTTGAGCCGGGGGTTTCGCTTTCGGTACGCTGAGTGTCTGAGGGCGTAATGCTGCCGTGGCCTTCTTGTTTTTTTAGCCAGTGAAGCTGCTGCGCTTCGACTTCTTCTTGTTCTTCTCTGCGGAGATCGGCAATACGTTTCGTCAGACGCTCGTTCTCGATTTTGTGTTCGAGGAAGGAGTCGAGGAGATTGGCATTTTTAGTTGGGTATGGTCGGGCCATCATAAAGAATCCCCGGCAAAAGCCCGCGGCATTGTTGAGGCCAAATGCAGCGGCGTCCGACGTGAGGTGCGGGTGGCCGTGGGATTCGAAGATGGTGTAGGTCTTGTCTGCTTTTCGGAAGCGATAGAAGAAACGAAGGGGGTTTCCAGAAGCTATTGATTCGTTAAATTCGCGGACGAAGATACCACTGTCATCCGGGTGGATGAAATCGACGATGAATTTGCCGTTGAGTTCCTCTTGGTTGTAGCCGGTGAGATGTTTGCCAGAAGGTGAAACATAGAGGATTCGCCCATCGGGAGTGAGGATGTGGAGGAAATCTTTGAGCTCTTCGAGGACTCGTTGTGACCAGTTCCGCCGTTTTGTGAAGTCCGTTAGCGTGCTACCGCCATTGACATTGGTTTGGGTACCGAAGCCTGTTGGTAGGGGCCCTGCGCCTGCACCGCTCATTGTGTTGTTGACCATTCCAGAGCCATCGTTGGCCTCAATTGCTTGCTGTTGTTGCTGCTCATTCAGTTGCGCTTCCGCATTGTAGGTTTGTGGATCCGCTGCGTTCATGGAGGCCAGGTCTAAATTCATGGGAGGCATATCTACGTCCAACCCGTCTATCATATCTCCACCTTGCTCCAGCATATCCGTCATTGTCGTGTCACCTCCGCCCATGCCCTCCATCTGCAATAAGGTTTAGCCAGAGGCGCATAGTTTCCGGCGGAACAGGTAAGACTCACATCAGGTCGGATGCCAGAGGACATTCGAACAGGGCCATTCTCGAATATTGACATCTCGAGCTATCTCTCCAGAAGGACATCCGTAGCAAAATTGGTGCAAAAGAAGTTAAGAAGGGACGGGGTAGTATTGACCGATCACGTGGAAGCGCGGGAGAAAGTGATCGCCCCGCGATTTGACGCGCTCTAATCGTTATAACTTCCAAAGGGTTTGCGGTACCTGTGGATGCAGAGTGTTTAGAAAGACCGATTGATTAGACGTTCGTTACTCATATCTGCAGTGTGAGGCTATCCGTGGACCTGGTAAAATTTGCCCTGCCACTTGCTTTAATATCTACCAACCCTCGATACTACGCATGTAGTACGCACTCGAAGATTAACAAAGCTTGGGTATAACAGCCTGTGGTAACAGCCATGTAGGAATTTACCCTCAAATATTCTTGTTCAGCTGACTAATTCTGAAAATAGGTGTGAGTAACTTGCTAGACCCTGTTGTCCTCCCCAAGCATCTGGAGCTGAACTTCTCGTAGCGAAGATCGACAAGCTCCTAATAAGAGGGTACGGGCCTTTCAAACAACTGAGTTGTGTCGGTTTAGCTAAAGGTATCCAGTGTTCGCTCGTTCGACAACAACCAGCCTGAGACCATCCAGTTCCACGCACCGCTGACTCTCATAGTTGGATACAATGGCTCTGGGAAAACGGTAAATTTATGGGGAGCTTGAGGTCTTTATGGAACTGCATTGATCAGGAACTAGACAATTATCGAATGCCTCAAGTATGCTACCACCGGAGACCTACCCCCGAACAGCAAGGGAGGTGCTTTCATTCATGACCCAAAGGTATGAGTATTGTCGGCTATTGCCGAGGTATGCTGATGGCATTGGTAGTTGTGTGGCGAAAAAGAAGTCATGGCTCAAGTCAAATTATCGTTCAAAGGGACTTCTGGTGCTAAGATGGTCGCAACACGGAGTCTGATGCTCACGGTTAAGAAAACCACAAGAACTCAGAAAACACTTGAAGGTCAATTGGTAATGATCGAGAACGGAGAAAGGAGCGCGGTGTCATCTCGAGTCGCTGAACTAGATCAACTTATACCACGCTACCTTGGGGTCTCGACAGCCATCCTAGATTCGGTCATCTTCTGTCACCAGGACGATAGCTTGTGGCCTATGAGTGAACCTTCAGTTCTGAAAAAGAAATTTGATGAGATTTTCGAAGCTATGAAATACACGAAAGCCATCACCAACATTAAAGAAATGGGTAAGAAGCAAACAGAAGATTTGCGAAATTACAGAACTGCTGAAGCTTACACAAAAGAAAACAAAGACAAGGCTGACAGGGTGAGCCACCTGCAATGAGGTTTGGCTATACATACTGACAAATTATGGCGTAGGCAGAGAAAAAATCACAAGAGCTATCCAAAGAAATCGAGCAGCTTCGCGAGGAAACTCAAGCGCTCAATAGAAAGGTGCATGAAGCGAAGACGAATGAGCAAGAATCCTGGGAGAAGGGATCTAAGTATGATCATGTGGTACAAGCTCTTAAATTGAAACGGGAAAAGGAAGTCTGGGTTCAGGAAAACGTCGATAAGTTGGGCCGAAATCTTAAAAAACGGACGGAGTCAGATGAGTGGTTGAGGACAGAGATTAATCAGTATGAACAGCGTATGGCCGTTCGCGAAGAGCACAAACAGCAGCAGACCAAATACTACGAGGGTCTCAAGCGTGAGATTGAGCAAGCTCGAGTAACATTGCGCAACAAACACACCGAAGCTGGCAAATACGAAGAGCAGAAGGCCAACCATGAAAAGCAAATAGAGAGCCGGAAGGGCATGATCAAAGACACCGCCCGGCGCCATCATATCCGTGGCTATGACACCGATCTGAACGACATGCAGATTGAAGACTATATGGGAAGGATCTCGAAGCTTCTCAAAGACCAGAACGCCTCGGTGGAACGTGTGCGTCGTGAAACAGAGAGAGAGATGGAGAAAGTGCAGGAAGTCCTCAGCAAGCTTGGCGAACGAAAGTCTGCACTGAATGAAGGCAGGAATTCTGCGAGGCTGCAATCAGCGTCGAATGACAAAAGGATGATATCCTACCAGTCAGGGCTTACCAGTATCGAGATAGACGAGGGAGGTAAAGCATTAATGGAAGCTAATATCGAGGATTTGGAAAGCCGACTTCAGAAATCTAAGAAAGATTTCAAAGCAGGTTCCTGGGATAGTAAGATACAGGAAGACAATGCTAAGCTACGTTCTTGGGAAGATGATATTGGAAAGCTCAACCGAGAACTGGTACAAGGAACAAAGCAAGCTGGTGACCTCGCTAGGTTGGATCATCTCAAAAAGGAACTCAAAGATCGTCAGCGAGGTCTTGATACAATGATTGGAGCTCACGGCGATAGGTTGCAGAAAATACTGGGTTCATCTTTGCAACCATCTAGCCTCGAGAGTGAATTTCAGAAGGTCCTTGACATGAGGACGCTTGAGTTGAAAGAGTCAGAGAGTCAACGGGAGGGTGTATCTCGAGAGCTAGAGCAAGTTGAATACAAGCTGAGTAGCAGTCGAGCAGAGCTAAAGAAGGGCGAGGAAGAGCTAAAGGCTTGCGTGCAGCATGTTAAGGAGAGTACACAAGGAGAACCCGAAGACTATCTCAAAGATGTAGAAGGGATGCAAAGAGACCGCGATGTTGTAAAGGCCGACGCTGATAACTCCACCTTCCTAAAGGACTGGTACAAAGAGAGCCTGAAGATTGCCGACCACAAAGGACTTTGCCGATTGTGTACACGACCTTTCCGCGGAGACCAAGAACGACTGGCATTTACCACTAGGATAGAGAAACTCATTGATCGAGACCAAGCGGGTTTGGTGAAGGAGTTGAAAGATATTGAGGAAGACCTACAGCGGGCAAAAGATGCAGGGCATAGCTTTGAGTCCTGGTTACGTCTGACAAGCAAGGAGCTGCCCAGGTTACAGACGGAAGTCAAGAAATTAGATGAGACCAGGGAGACACTGCTACGCCAGATGGAAGAGCACGATAAGAAAGTGAATGATCGAGAGGAGGCGAAACGAGATGGAGAGACGCTAAGCAAGCCAGTCGTGAACATACTCAAGTATAGCCATGAAATATCCAGCTTTGAACAACAGTCCCAGGAGCTTGCAGCTAAGCAACAGGACGCTGGCTTGTCCCGTACCATAGACGATATACAACAGCAGCTTGAGGTGGTCGGGGCTAAGTCGCGGGATCTGAGGGCGAATATAACCAAACTCACTTCCGAGAAAGAGCGAGCCCGATCCCAGATGAACACCTTGGAGCTGGATCTGAGCAAGGCCAAGAACAATCTTACCACGGCAGACTACCAGCTTGAGAAGAAGGCAAATATCTTCAGGCAAATCGAAGACCTTAAGAAACTCAATCAAGAGCATCGAGACACCGTGAGCCGACTGGACGCGGAGATTAAGGAGCTGACGCCTAAGATTGCAGAAGAAGTGGCAAAACTTGATGACATGAAAGAGCGAGGTTCTACCAAGGAAAAAGGATTACAGGAAGAAGCTTCCAAATTAGCAGATAGTGTCCACAAATTGAACCTCGCCGATCAGACCATCCAAGCGTATATCGACGGAGGAGGCTCGGCCAGATTAGCTAGATGCCAGCGCGAGATCGACAGTGCCCAGCAAGAGATCGCAGAAAAAGAAGGAGAGCAAAAACAGATCGTGATCGAGATTAACAAGATTAACGAAGAGCTTAGGAACCACGACGAGACGAAGCGAACAATAAATGACAACATCTTTTTCCGTCGAAGCCAGTGTGAATTGGAGGCTGTCAAAGCTGACATAGCAAACCTAAGTGCTCAGAATGCTGAAGCTGACCTGGAACATCACCAGAAACAGGAAGCATACTGGCATCAGCAGTACAAGATCCTCTCAACTGCGGAAATAAGCAAGATGAGTACCATGAAGGCGAAAGACGATCAGCTACTATCATTGCTGGTCGATTGGGACACGGATTATAAGAATGCTGCTAAAGAGTACAAAGAGGCTCACATCAAGGTCGAGGTAGGCTCCAGCGTAGCGCTCTCGCTCTGATCCCGTACTGACGTTACCAGACTACAAAAGCGGCAGTAGAAGATCTAGGGCGATACGGAGGTGCACTGGATAAGTATGACTTGGGCTGCAAAACAATGGTGGAGTGTGGGTTGACATTCGGACAGGGCCATCATGAAGTTTCATAGTCTCAAGATGGAGGAGATCAACCGCATCATCGAAGAGCTATGGAAGAAAACCTATCAAGGTTCTGACGTGGACACGATCTTGATCCGTTCGGACAATGAAGCCACCCGCGGCAACCGATCGTACAACTACCGGGTGTGCATGATCAAACAAGAGGCGGAAATGGACATGCGAGGCCGGTGCAGCGCGGGACAGAAGGTGCTAGCCTGCATCATCATCCGCCTCGCGCTGGCCGAGTGCTTTGGCGTCAACTGTGGGCTCATTGCGCTGGACGAGCCGACGACGAATCTCGACCATGACAACACCCGGTCCCTTGCCGAGTCTCTCCACGACATCATCCGAGCACGACGGCAGCAGTCGAATTTCCAGCTGATTGTCATCACTCACGACGAAGAATTCCTCAAGTATATGAAATGCACCGACTTCTGCGACAACTACTACCGGGTTTCGAGGAACGATCGACAGAAGTCGGTCATCGAGAGACAGTCCCTTGCGGACATGCTCTGAACGTGATACAGTCTGGGCGAGAGTGTAGCTGGTGTTTCGGGCATTCTTACATCGCTTTTCCCTATCTAAAGAGTAGACACCTTAGTAAGCATCTTAGATCTCATGTCGAGACACATGTACTGGAACAATCTTGGGGGAAAGGGTGTAGCAAGAGCTTCTAGCACAGTAAGGTGAAATACTGGTTACATTGGCAGATGCAGTTGGTTGCATATGGGTAATTCGAATGCACCCAAACTTGCAAACCACCATCAAGGCCGGTTGCCTACTTCGAAACGAGTTTCAAACCCTAAAAACCAGTTCTCGGCGGCAAGTGGCTGTGGTGTGGCGAATGCGCCCAAAGCGGGCAAGACCCATGTCGGAAGTAATGCAATCTAATGTCGTCTGCAAGGGCCTTTTGACGTTTTGGAAAGATGATAATTAGATGGTAATTAGATTAACCAAGATTAACTGTCCAAACCCCGGTGGCAATTCAAGATTTGATGATGTGTTGATCCGTCGTCGTCGTCGTCGTCGTCGTAGTAGTAGTAGTAGTAGTAGTAGTAGTAGTAGTAGTAGTAGTAGTATTACAAAGCAGATGCCTTCCTCCAGCCCAAGCAGCAAACAACCGACGTCAGAGTCCACGAGACCTGATGAACAGCTGCAGTCTGCCTTGATTTGTTTGGTTGTGGGAGCCGCAAAGGCGGCTGGTTCACAGTCCGCTGAAGTCAAGCCATATTCCCCGCAATATCGTCTTCACTCTTTTAGCTGGAACCGATCAACCAATCAGATTCGCTGCCGAACCCGTCCGGCCGAGGCTTGCACCCGAACGAGTTAGATCGGTGCACGCCTATCCAACCCCTGCAGGGCTGGAACCCCCCCTGCAGTGACGGAAACATGATTGGGGAACAAGTGACAGATCATGAGACAACCTAGTGGTCAGTGCCAGTGCCAGTGCCAGTGCCAGTGCTTACCCAGTTCCGTGCCCCCACCCAAACAAGCAAGCGATGATGAAGTACGGAATACAAGCAATCAAATCACATGTCGTCGTTGTTGTTGTTGTTGTTGTTGCCGCGTCGGGTACTAATGGGGTTGGGCCCCCGCTGTGGGCCTGTGGTCAATCAAGTACCTTACTTGCTGTGTTGACAAGTGATTGACCCCAGCCCTGTGGAACAGTGAAGGAAGGATCAAAACTTCCTCTTCCTTTTTAGAATTGGGTGCTACTTCTCATCTCGTACCTGACTACCTACCTTGTCTGTTTGCACCAACATCCCTCCTCCCTAATAAGGAAAAGAAAGCTGGCCCCAATATTACAGTATTCCTAGGAATCACCCCTAGCTATTTCTTCAACATTCCTTGAGCCACAAACACCTTTCAACCCTCGCGTTCCTCAGACTGTCCAGATGTTGTTCAATACTGTAGTCTCGGTGTTTCTGGCTGCTGGATTGGCCACCGCGTATGTCAACAGTTCCTGACGCACACCACAAGATCACTAATGGTTGCCATAGCTCTCCCATTCAGAAGAGGCAACCCGGCTTTGACTTTGGCTCGGAGAAGGTTCGTGGGGTCAACATTGGTGGATGGCTCGTGCTAGAACCGTGGGTACCTAGTCTTCAAGCCAGGGTACTCCGAGGCTAAACACACGTATTAGATGGATCACACCTTCCATATTCCAGGCTCAACAAGGTGTCGTTGACGAGTACACGCTCTGCCAGAAGGTACCGAATGCTGGAGACATCCTCAAGCAGCACTGGGAAAACTGGGTTTCTCTTGACGACTTTCAGACCATCGCCAATGCCGGATTCAATACGGTGAGTTCTCAACCCCTCTTGTGCTCATCAATCCAACACTAACATAAGAATAGGTACGGATACCTGTCGGATGTATGACTCTCTACCTTTCTACCCAGCCCCTTCACTCCCAATGCTAACCTTGGCGTAGACTGGGCATATCAAAAGTTTGGCAACGATCCCTACATCCAAGGTGCAGCGCCCTACATTGACAAAGCAATTGGCTGGGCCAACCAAACTGGCTTGAAGGTTTGGATCGATTTACACGGTGTTCCTGGTTCGCAGAATGGCTACGACAACTCGGGGCAGCTCACCAAAACCCCTGGATGGACACAAGGCGACACTGTCAAGCAGACATTGAGTGTCCTCCAGCAGATTGCCGACAAGTATGCTCAGCCATTCTACAAAAGCGTCGTCGCTGCCATCGAATTAGTCAACGAGCCCCTTCCAGACAAACTTGCAGGTGGGACCGCCGCCGTCGTGCAATACTCCAAGGACGGCTACGGGGAGGTGAGGACGGTCAGCAGCGATATGCCAGTGGTGGTGCACGACGCTTTCCAAAACGGCACGTTTTGGAACAATATTTTGACCTCGGGTGCGGACTACGTTGTAATTGACCACCACGAGTACCAAGTCTTTTCAGACGAAGAAGTGGGACTATCAGCTGCCGATCACCGCCAGCTCGTGTGCAGCAACGCCGGCACATACTCTGCCAACGTCGACCACTGGGTCGTCGTCGGCGAATGGTCTGCTGCAATGACCGATTGCGCTGCCGCCCTGAACGGCTACGGCATTGGCTCCCGCTATGAAGGCTATTACCCCGGCAGCACGCACCATGGTTCCTGCAGCAGCATCAATTTTATCGACACATGGGACCAGACTCTCAAGGACAATACAAGGCTGTACATCGAGACGCAGCTGGATGTTTACGAGCGCTTCACCAACGGCTGGGTCTTTTGGAACTTCAAGACCGAAGCTAGCGCTGAGTGGGATCTCTTCCGGTTGCTGAACGCCGGGGTGTTCCCTCAGCCACTCACGTCCAGGCAATCCCAGTCGATCTGTTCTTGATCGGACGGTTTGTTTATTACTCTGAATGCATTTTTAACGGCCTCGTTGAAAGGACAGAAACACACTCGCTATTGGCGAAGACTCATGATGCAAGCGAATTTCTCTTCTAGGTGCACGCAAATTTCGGGGAAAAGTTAACTGGTTGATACCCACAGGACGTTCGTTGTGAAAAGACTAGGAGCAGGATGACGATGTACTAATTCCATGTACATAAATTGCTGGAGATGATGAAAGAGGGGCGCATTGCTCGCAGACGATAACATATATTAGGTAGCACACAAACCTTTGAGTCTACGAACTGTCGGATTGGTCGGTTGACTGATGGATCTGAGCTTCATCTGGGTTCGCTTCCACTCTGTTCAATTACTTCCCGAGCAGTACCCTCTTTTCCAATTGCTAAGAGGTGGTGAAGATTGGTGTTGTCGTTGTTACCCATCGATCAATTTCCCATGTACCCTCCCATTTGTACCTCTTTTACGTAATCCCATCGTTCAACCGGACGCCTTTCCCTTCATATCCCATTCTATTTCATCAAGATCAACTGCTGTGAGTGATACATCCCACAACTGTTGGCCAGGGACCTCTACTCATCCTCCTCTTCCGCAAACTCATCCTCCAACTCATCATCGCGATCGAGCACCCTCCCTATCAAGCCCAACGTCGCCCTTACCGGCAACCCCACGACATTATCAAAACTCCCCTCGATCCTTTCGACCAGAATACTCCCAATTCCCTGAATCCCATACCCCCCGGCCTTATCCGCCCCCTCCCTCGTCTTGACATACGCCAAGATAACCTCATCGCTGACATCCCGTCCGAACCGCACCGTCGTCTCCTCCACCGTGTTTTCCAACGCAAAACCGGGGTGTCGTGCGGACGCTAGAGGCGCCATGGCCACAACGGCGGTGTAGACTTTATGCGAGCCGCTGTCGCGCAAGGATTTGAGCATGGCGATGTGTTCGGCTTCCGAGCGGGGTTTCTCCAGGATGGCGCCCGCGAGGGAAATCACGACCGTGTCCGCAGCGATGACCAGCGCGGGCTCGCCGAGTTTCTCATTGTTGATTTCGGATTCGTAGACGGTCTGGCATTTCTGCGTTGCGGTCTGCAGGACGTATTCAAAGGGCGAGAGGGATTTGGAGAGGTTTTCGGGGGCGGTGGAGGGGATGATTTCGATGTGTGAGAGACCGATTTGCGCGAGCAGTTGTTTTCGCCGTGGGGAGGCGGAGGCGAGGATTACTCTTTTGTTGCGGAGGGCGGTGAGGATGGGGAGGTCGAGGGGGAGGGGGGCGCGGAGGGGAGGGGGTCTGGTTGGGGTTGGGATTGGGAGGGTGGTGGTGGAGTAGGATGGTGGAGGCTCTGTGGGTGCGGGCACGTATTTGGCGTCTGCCATCCTGCTGGATGCGAGAGGAAGGATCCTCTGAGGTGGGGTTGGGGTCTTGGGAAGCTTGAGTAAGGTATGGATGGTACGCAAGCCTCTTAGGGCTTGATCCGGGTCCGGCGAATCAACATGTCCGATGTATCTATTCTACCCCGGCTATCCGTCCGTTTTGTCTGAACCTCGGATGATGTTTTTATTACCGCCATGGCTCTCAGAAACCTCATGAGCCTCGGCATCTTTCCTGTCTCTTCTCTCTTCTCTCAATCGGAAGAAGCACACTTACTTCCACTTGCGCCTCACCCGCAGAAAAGTCCGCTGCGACTGACAAATCTTCCAATGCTATGTCAACATCAATGGAAGAACTTCCAGAACGGGACTTCATGCCGTGATTCACTGGCCGTCCACCGGTAGGATAAGAAACGACGTCATCCCTATGTAACGTCCGAAGAATAAATCTCTGTTAGTTTATTGTGATTGATCAGCTTAATTGAACTGCTTCTCACCTCTGAACTCCTTGCTGTCTCATAAAACCATCTCAAATCTGCTTCATCTGTCTGTGCTTTTCATCGTATGCCATCATTCAATTGAATATACCTCTCTCACCTGCATATTCTAGAAACAATCATGGTCCAAAACAAAGGCGTTATTTTCAAGGCCGTCCCAAAGGGATGGCCTGTCCCCGGCGAGCACCTCGCACTCGAAACAAGAGAGTTCGACCCCGATGCCGCTCCTCCAAAGGGCGGCATAACTACCAAAAACTACTCCGTGTCCTTCGACCCTTACCAACGGGGCCGCATGCGAGCTCCCGCAATCGAATCCTACTCTCCACCCTTTGAGATCGGCAAACCAATCACCAACAGCGGGGTTGCAAAAGTGCTGAAATCAGACAATGACAAGCTCAAAGAGGGAGATCTGGTGGTGGGAATGATGCCCACGGAAGAGTATTCGAGGATTGAGGCAGCGGTGGCCAACAACTACTTCCGCAAACTCGACAATCCCTACCACCTCGACCCAAAACTCTATATTGGCGCTCTAGGAATGCCAGGTCTCACAGCTTACTCCTCCTTTTACGATATTGGCAAACCCGAAAAGGGCGAGACAATTCTGATTTCCGCCGCCAGCGGCGCTGTAGGCCAAATTGTGGGGCAGCTGGCCAAGCACGAGGGACTCACTGTTGTTGGCAGCGTAGGAAGCGATGAGAAATTAGAGTTCATCCAGAAAGAGCTCGGATTTGACGCGGGATTCAACTACAAGAAAGAGAAACCAGCGGACGCATTAAAGAGACTGGCGCCCAAGGGCATTAACATCTACTACGAGAACGTTGGCGGAGAGCACCTAGACGCCGCCATAGACGCGATGACCAACAATGGTCGAATAAGTAACACACACCCCCCATCTCCACACATCCTCCCCACTTTCACAAAACACTAACCCTTGCTCCCCTACCCGCGCAGTCGCATGCGGAATGATATCCCAATACAACAACGCCTCCGCCTCGGAAGTGTACGGCGTCAAAAACATGATCATGTTCATCGCAAAGCGCCTCACCATGCGCGGCTTCATCGTCGCCGACCCAGACATGGGTCCCAAATATGCCGCCGACCACCAGAAGAACGTGGCCAAGTGGATCTCCGACGGTAGTTTCAAGGTGAAACAGAGCGTGACCAAGGGGATTGATCATGCGATTGACGGGTTTTTGGGCATGTTGAAGGGGGAGAATTTCGGGAAGGCGGTGTTGGAGATTGCGAGTTTGGAGGACAAGGTGAGTGGGGTCTGATGTGTGAATCTTTGTTTGTTGGTGATTGGGATTGCTGACATTATTAGTGAGGTCGGAAATGGGAAGGCGAGGCTTTAGCGGTGTATCTTTTGGGCTTTTCTATAAAATTTTATCCATCATCGTTGTTTGTAGCTCCTTGCTCGCTTTCGTTGCTGTCAACTCGCTGTGACGCTACTAAATATACACGAAGACCGTCCAGTCAAACATCGAAAGGTCTTCGAATGCCGCTACATCACACTATCTTATATATATACACACTCCTCCTCTTCCTCACCTTCTTTCCCTTTGTAATTCCAGACGTGTCACTAACCTCTAACGGGGTTAGCCGATGCACGATGAAACGTATTTTTCCCAGGTTCGAGTTAACTGCTCGGACACGTCAGCGAAATTTTCCGCTTAACTTTTGAAATCGACGTCGATGACATCTCGCACGTTTTCTGATAGCATCACGATAATTAAGTGCAAAGAATTATACTGTCGAAGATACATTTTTATATGCTCTATCTAACGTATTTATTGGTTTAACAAAGTACTTGCTGAGTTGCTGTGTAAACAATTTTCAAGACCTTCGATTATCAGCCGTTAATAAAGTTCAAAATCTAAGAATTACATCATGTCAACAACGTCATGATAGATATTGAATGTACATCTCGATGATTGACATACTTGTAAGAAGTTATCGAGAGATATTAAATGTGTAATATCTGTCGTTGACGCGTTGTTGATGTTGAACTGATACGATGATCGAATTTGAGGAGATTTAGAGCAAGGTCAAGGACAAAGACAGCGATAAGAACAACGACAGTGATTAAGACAAGAACGACAGCAAGGGCAGAGACGACAGCAAGAACAAGAATGACAGCAAGAACAAGAGAGAAAACGTCAGAAACATCGCTAAAAAGAAAAAATGTGCAGAAGATACAGTAGAAGTAGTGTACAGGTAGAATAAAAGATAGAGGATAGGCTTAATTCGTGAAGGGTAGATCGTAGTAGCTCTTTGTACAAAACGAAAGATAGATTGTAGATAGATGAGTATGTACTTCGTAGCTGAGCATGTAGATAGGCGAGTATGTAGGGTGATGGGTAGGTAGTAGAATGATGAATAGAGTGGTGAGTAGGTACCTCACATCATCCCCGTAAAGCCGAGCTACTCGACATGATTTCATATGCAAGAGAGTATGAAACGTTTTTCCACTTGCACCGTTTTTCTAGATCTCATGCCCTTTGCAATACGAGGGAGGTACATCTGCTCCGGGCTGCCGCGACGGGTTATGCCGACTTCTTCGTCCCCAAGAACTAAGCACGTCCTCCTTCTCTTGCCATGGTTTCACCGACACCCATATCCCATTACTTCGCCCATAGGTTGGTGCCAGACTTCACAGCTGCCATGCTCTTGTTTCAGTTTTTGCCAACTTGAGGTGTATTGTAGAGCTTAGGTTTAGGGTCGGAGATGCGGTTGGGGATATGAGGTGATGGAAATGGGATGTCGTGAATGTAGGTTTTGTCTTGCTTGATGGTGGGGTAGGGGAGAGGGGACGCGTAAGTGTAGGAAGGAGACTTTGTTCGTGTAGGATGCGAAGGTGTGTCAACACCGCGACCCTTGAAATATACACACCAACGCCACTCTCTAAGCTTACAAGTACCTCCCCGTCAACGTTTCCATCAGCCGGATCAACTGTGGCTGCTCGAGTCTCGCCCCCGGTATGTTGCGGTTCATCTCAGTCGGAACGTTCTTTTTCACTGGTGCCTGCGATCCCGGCTTGATCTTCTCCATGATATTCCATATTGCCAGCTGATTCGGGATGCCACTCAGATCAACAACCATCGAATTGCCTTTCAGGTCCTTTTCCCCATACACGCAGATGATGCTGTACTTGCGCATTTTGGCCGACGCCACCTTCTTCGCAAGCGATTCCGAGCGCAAGTCGATGTCGACTTGGAAACGCGGGGCGTCCATTCGCCGGGGCAGGCGGCCGGTCTCGTGAGGCATTCTGAGGTCATCTTGGAGGGTAGAGACATGGTTAAGGACGGTGGGATTGTCGCCGACGGCAAGGATGATGACTTGGCGTGGGGAGAGCCAAAAAGGCCAGCGGCCGTTGTAGTGTTCGATCAGCAGAGCCATAAAGCGCTCAAAGGAGCCCAGGATGGCGCGGTGAATCATGACGGGCGTGACCATACCCTTCTGCTCTAGCTGCGCTGGGTCCTGGCTTTCGAGACCGAGACGTTCCTGTTCTGGGGCGGGCGCTTCGTACTCTAGCCCAAAGCGCTGTGGGAGCTGGAAATCAAGTTGGATCGTTGCTGTTTGGTGTTGCCTGGCGTCGTTGCCTAAAAGAATGACATCAATTTTTGGGCCGTAGAACGCGCCATCCCCTTTGTTGAGTTCCCATTCATGTCCGCTGTTCTGCAATACCGTCCTTAACTGCTCTTCCGCACGATCCCAATCCTCGGCTTTGCCTATGAAATTTCCATCCAATGGCCGCGTGCTTAACACGAGCTTGTGCACACGCATACCAAATACATTATACACCATATCCACAAAATCTAGTTGTTTCCCGATTTCCTGACCCACCTGTGAGGGGCGGCAGAAGATGTGTCCGTCATCCTGATGAAATCGCCTCACTCGAGTTAATCCGCTCAACGATCCGGAGATCTCGTTTCGGTGCAACGGACTGAAATCGGCGTAGCGGACAGGGAGCTCTCGGTAGCTGAGCTTGCGGCTTTTAAAGAGTAGGCAATGACCCGGACAGTTCATTGGCTTGAGGCCATAGTCCCCGCTATCGACATCGTCGTTGCGATTACAGGCACTTGGCTCTGGGGCACTCGGCGTTGGTTCAACTCCCAGCGCTTTGAAGATTGTAAATCCGGGACCTTGCGTGGGTTGCGTGGTACCCAGTGTCACATCAACCCCTTCCCTCACAGCGGCCGGCGGACGCTTGCGGCGAGAGGACACGGAAAACATGTCATCTTGATAATTATCCCAATGACCCGACTGTTTCCAGAGCGAGTCTTTATAGATAGTAGGTGTGACGACTTCACGGAAGCCGAAGGCGGGGTATTGGGCACGCAGGAAGGACTGCAACCTCTGAAAGATCAGAGCGCCATTTGGGTGGAAGAGAGGGGAGCCGGGGCTAGACTCATGTGTCGTGAAGAGCTCAAATTGGGTGCTAAGGGTACGATGATCGTGATTGACGGGCTCTTCTTCTTTGCCAACGTCGAGAGCTTGCATAAGTGGTGACCGGCGATCTGTTCTAGGTTCGGTCTTTTGCTTCCATTTGGAGCCATATCTCACGAGCTGCTTGCCCCCCGGTTTGGGTCTTGACGAGTGTGTTAACCGTCCAGTGTGTTTCTGTGTAGGGATCGAAGGAGAGCGAAGAAGCTGTAGAGGCCGTAGGGGCCGTAGTAGTCGCATGGGATTAGTTGATGATGGAGCCGTTTCTGGGAATTTGAAGCTTCAGAACGCGCGCTTGTAGAAAGCCAATCAGTAAGCTCGAATCTGAACGCGCCATACGTCACATTCTACACATTCATTCAGGGAGTGAGACCAGGTATCATGATTGCTGTGTCCTATCATGTCGTTTACCACTTCTCGCATATGATGGAACCTCCGTGAGTTCTTTCAGACAGGCGCAATTCCAGCGCATTCATATGAGTATAATAAGACGGCCAGCGCTACATACTCGCACCGTTGCAAGAGCTAGGATATTGGATCAGCTGGAAAGACTGGAGCTGGCCTTGAGCAAAAGCCGCCTCGTTCATTCTCTATTGAACTGCTAGCATGCCCAGACAACGATCCCTACAGGCCCGACTGCGAACGAAGCCGCAATTGGGAGATTCATGGGTGGTAGAAAGCGACGGTGATGATGATGACGATGGTGATGAGTCTAATACTCAAGCGACATCTGCCTCTTTGGTGTCAGGTTCAGCTAGCCCAATACGAGTTGATGCGTTGAGGCTATCACAGCAATCCTCAAAGTTACCTGAAACACCGCGCAAAAGAACCTCACGAACATCTACGAGAGCAAGTGTTGAACCGGATCTCATCATGCCTTCTATACATGAAAACGATCTAGACGGGTCCTGGCCTGATGCAAAGATAAGAAGATCCCAGAGACCAGAGAGTATTCATGGCGAGAATTCACCTGGGAAAACGACCAGGAGACAGTCGACGGCAGAAAAAGCAAGTAGAGGTGCAGGCGCGAAGTCAAAAACGCCGAAGACAAATGCGAGATCCACAAAGACATGGGAGACTGTTGAGGACCTCTTGAAGGCAACACTCGGCTGGATATACGACGTTATGGGAGGTGCTTTAGTCAGATTAAAAGGCCCTATCTCCTATATCGTTGCTATCTATCTCCTTGTTGGCCTCATGATGTTCCTACGAAACCTCCTCTTCAGCTCCGTCTACTCTGCCATGTCTCCTATATGTAAGATCCCTGGATCTTCTTTCCTAAACCTTCCAATGTGCCATTCGGGAGTATCGTCCCAGTACCTAGGCGACCAACCTCCGCCCGTCCAGTTCGATGAGCTCATGACGGTTCAATCGAAATTCGAGGACGTCCTCGAAGCGTCCGCCGGCGGTGTCTCCCTTCCACTTGACATGAAGCGTGGCGAATCCTCCATTCGTGATCTCCGCACCGTCGTTCGACACAGCCCCCTCCGTTCGAAGAACGAGCTCGTCCTAGAATTCGATGGCTTCATCGAAACCGCCCGAATTGCCTCATACGACCTCCAAAAATTTAACTCCCACATCGGCCGCGCCGTCGACAGCTTACTCGCCACAAATCGCTGGACGAAGCGCGTGCTGGACGATATCTCCGTGCGTGACGCCTCCAGGGGCGCCATTGCGTCGTTCTTTTCCTCGGACAATAGTCTTTTCGCTCCATTCCAACCCATGAAATTCACAGAAGACGCCCTTCTAGACCAGTACATCCAGCATACCCGCGTCGCCGAAGAAGAAATCCAACGCCTAGTCGCTGAAGCACAGGTATATACTCCAGTTTGCTTACGGGATTTTCGCTCATTCTCATTGCTCGCAACATCTCGTTGATTATACAACCAAGTTGACAAGATATTCCAATCCCCTCACTAAAAACCTTTTTCTGTGGAATACTGAGAAACTCGCCTTCCAATCAAACCGCAAAAGCTAACACCCCAACCACAGTCCCTCCTCTTCATCCTCAACAACCTCGAAGACCGCCTCGACCTCATCCACAGCATCGCCACCCGCGACAACCTCCACACCCAAACCTCCCGCTCCGAAATCCTCAGCCACCTCTGGACCAAACTCGGCGGCAACGCCCAAAAAATGGCCAAATTCGATACCGAGCTGCGCCTGCTCTCCCAGGTAAATGTCTACCGCAAAAACGCCATCGCGCAGGTCAGCGGCACCATGGTCAAGTTGCAGAAGATGGGTGCGGAGCTAGAGGAGTTGAGGACGCGGGTTGGTGGGGTCGAGGTGCTGGGGGGGAGGATGGGGGTGCCGCTGGAGGTGCATATTGAGAGTATTGAGTTGGGGATTGAGCGGTTGGAGGAGGGGAGGGAGAGGGCGAAGAGGGTGGAGAGGGGGGATTTGATGAGAGGGCGGGAGGGTGGGGGAGGGAGGGGGATTGAGGGATGAGAATGAAATAATTTCAATAGATAACGAGGACTGTAATGATTATGCGGTCCTTCTCATCCATGGGTATGGTGTTTATATAGTAGACTATACGACGTAAAAGTACCCTAATGATCGGCACATGAGCAGCACTTTAAGTACCATAAACACGCGGCAACAAACAGACCAAAGCGAACGAAAAGGGAATTGAGGGTTGTTGATGTGATAGCTTGTTTTCTAAGTGGTACTACGTTAACCGGCATAAAGAAACCCAAATCAAGAGGGAAAGCTTCATTTTCCACCTCAAACCTTCTATCGTAGGTGAAGTTATCTATTGGCTATTTCTTAGATGTCGTTGCCCGGAGGGTGCATACCGACGATGGGATCTTGTTCCCTCGTTATTCATGTTTAGCTGACCTATTTCTACTAGACGAACAAGGACCGCGTCGTGATGAGGTCCACCACCCAAGTAATAATTCTATTTCATCGTCACCTATGTCCAGTCAGTCAGCATTGTCTCCTCAACCGCTCAGATCAGAAACTCACGAGCTCCTCGGCGCTGGTGGGATGTATCGCCACCGTCGCATCGAAATCCCTCTTGCGCGCCCCCATCTTCACTGCTACCCCAAATCCTTGCATCATCTCCGAGCTCCCAAGACCGAGGATGTGCATGCCCACAATCTTCTCCTCCGGGCCTTGGCACACCAATTTATACTCCGTCGGATTATGCTTCTTCTCCTCTGGCGGATGGAAGTCGTAGTACATGGCTCCAAATTTCGTATGGTAGATTTTGATGTTCTCTTTGCCGTACTTCTCGATAGCTTGGGGCTCGGTAAGTCCGGTGGTACCGACTTCGGGGTGTGAGAAGACGACGGTGGGGATGAGCGAGTAGTCGAGTTTGGCGGTGGAAAGGTGGGGCCCGCCGGAGGGGTGGGAGGTGCCGAAGAGGCGGTTAGAGAGAGCACGGCCGGCTGCGATGGCTACAGGTGTGAGTTCGGCTTGGCCGGTCACGTCGCCGATAGCGTAGACGCCTTCAACGTTTGTGTTCTGGTATTCGTCTACGATGATGTGACCTTTCTTCCCCTGCTTGAGTCCGATTTTCGCTGGGTCCAGCTTTTCGAGTTCGGGAGCTCGACCGATTGCCCATAGGAGCTCGTTGACTTCCATCTCTTCGCCGTCGTTGCCTATGAGCTTCAGGAGTTTTTCCGAGCCTTTGCCATCTTTCAGGCTCACAACCTCCTTGAAGCCTTTGTAGTTCTTGTGTATCCGAACGCCAACATCCTCATAACGCTGTGTCAATGTAGTCTGCACCATCGGGTCGAAATTGCGGAGAAAAGTCTCTCCTCGAATGAACATGTGGGTTTCAACGCCTATGGCATTCATGACACCTGCCAGCTCCACTGAGATGTAACCAGCTCCTGCAAAGGCCATCTTCTTCGGCAGCTCTTCAATGTCAAAGAAGCCGTCACTATCGATCCCATGCTCTGCGCCAGGTATTCCGTCAGGCTTGATGGGGTGTCCTCCGGTCGCAATCAGGATGTGGGCAGCAGTATAGACGCCTTTTCCGCCGCTCAAGAAGTCGACCTCAACCTCCTTCGGACCTACTAATGTTGCGCTGCCATGAACAAGTTCGATGTTCTCACGGTTCCAGTTCCTTTCGTACGCAGCGTTAAGACCTTTGATCTTCTCGTCTCGAGCTCTTTTGAACTTGGCAAAGTCAAAAGGTGTGTCTGGCTTGACGTCGTAGCCATAGTGTCCGGCGTCTTTCAATGCTTCGGCAATGGAGGCAAAATTCCAGGTCATTTTCTTTGGTACACAACTTCACGATCCAATTGACGTCAGTCAGGATCTTGGTTGTGGTCCAAGGTATCGAAAGCACTCACCCTACGTTCACACATGTTCCACCCGACTTCCCATTCTCGATTAGCAGAGTCTTTGCGCCGTACCAGCCAGATGCCCTTCTGGCTGCTCCGCTGCCCCCACTTCCGCCACCAATGACAATGAAGTCATACTGCTTGGCTGTTGGTGCCATGACTTGAGAAGTGGTCGAGAAATGCTGTGAGAGCCTGGCCAAACGCGGAGAAGCCAGGACTAGGGAGTGGGAGAGAAGGGAATATTTCGAACAGGGTGTAGAGGTTAGACGGGTTATATGCAGCATCGCAAAGTGCGACGCAGGCCTTAAAAGGATCACATCCGGTGTGAAAACGGACTGCAAGACGAATTTGGATAGCGGGCCTCGAGCACGATGTCCAGTAAGCGGGATGACCAAACATTCAGGGTCCTCGGTCTAGATTTGCTTTGTAGAGCGGCGCCTCGGAATCTTGTCAGGCTGAAACCAACCGCCATCTTCCAGTCGTTCGATATTTGACAATCATATGGATGGGCGACTCTACATAGAATTCATGTAGATGGGAAGATTGCATTCAGCAAAGGGTTTAGCCTAACATCTCCGTTTCCATCATCTTGGGCAACGTCATCGGCAGCTGGCTTGGAGATAGGTGCCCTACTCTACAAAGTCTGATCACCCATCGTCTCACGGGCACTGGCTTGGGGTGGTCATTTAGCGGACCTTGTGGAAACCCGTCCAAGGTGTTACGAATGCGTGTACTCGCTCTGCCTGGCCCTTTGACTCCTCAGGCAGAGCTGATTGCTTCCCATCGTTCAATCGTTCCATCGTCCCATGGTACAATCCATTCATGATATTCCTCGTGCCTGAGACGCAGGCGCCAAGGCGGTTATCACCAGAAGGTCGGCTAGACCACTTCAGGTTTGGCAGGCATTTGATGAGGAATCAACTTGACCAAGTGGCCTTTACTCGAACAACCCGCAGTTGAATCCGCAAGTCTAATGCTGCAAGACAATTTCGTTCTGGGCGACTGGACTTATGATAGACCTATCCGTGTGCTACTTTGAGAAGCTGTATGAGTGATCTGCTAAAGAGTGTTGCTCATGGCTTTGCCTGAGGGGTGGGAGACCATTCTGTTCTCTACAGGGCGCAGTTGTACGCGTATAGCTTTAGTATATCTGATGCATGTCTCATAGGTGCGACAGAAGTCATCTCACTGTTGATAGTGCAGTGTTTCCAAATCATCAAAGATTATGGGAAGCTGAATGCTTCACCAATTTGCGCTGGACACTAGGCTTCCAAAGCAGTGCTGATTAGAATCGCTAATTGGAATACCTGCAGAATTATCTGGGCAACCACGATGTATTATTTTCATGCCGTCTCCTATCAGAATGTCGTCTCAGTCTATATATTTCCGTCCTCATTCCCCCATTCCGTTCTCTCTCTATTCTCAATCATCTGATCCTACCTACAGTATCATAAATTTGCCAGACTTATTTCAATAAGAGTCGAGCTGTTCTTCGGGCTTTCTCAATGGACAACATCTCGCCTTCCATGGAGGAACACAAGCCAATGGCCAGCATGCCCGTCCATATGATGGAGCATCATGACCCTGAAAACCCTCAGAACTGGCCTTTCCTCAGGAAATTATACGCCTCAGCAGTCGCAACTGCATTCGCGTTCGTAGTGTGAGTTGTCTAAGCCCTTGTATGTGGCTAGAGTGATGCTCATTCGAGAACCAGTGCCTTCGGTCTTACGGCATATACTCCAGGTATCTCTGGAGTGATCGCAAAATTCAATGTATCAATGACAGCTGCAGTCTTGCCGATGTCACTGTATCTTGTCGGCATTGCCTTCGCACCTATCATCACACCGCATCTTAGCGAGCGACTGGGCCGGTCTCCTGTGTACTTCATCAGCTTGCCCATCTTTAGCCTCTTCATCATTGGTGCAGGTGTGTCCAAGAGCTTTGCATCATTGGTTGTTTGCCGATTCTTCGCCGGCTTCTTCGGTGGCCCATGCCTTGTGCTTATCGAAGGTACATTTGCGGACGTTTGGAGTGGAAACTCAACAGTCACCTACTACTCCTTCCTCAGTCTTGCTTCCTACATTGGCGCAGCCTGTGGTATGACTTCGCCTCCAATGAACTGAAGGGAATTGTCTCTAACGGAATATACAGGACCACTGGTTGGTGGTTTCGTCTTCGCAGCAACAAGCTGGCGATGGACCCAGTGGATCACCCTAATGCTTGCACTTGCAGCATACCTTTTCGGCATTGGATTTCCCGAGACCTACCCGAGAGAAATCCTTAGGAAGAGAGCTAGGCGAAGCGGCGTTCATCACAACCTCGCCCCTGCCCTAAGCGGAGTAACCATCGGAGACATGGTACGAGTGACTGTTATCGACCCCGTAAAACAGCTCGTTGCCGAACCGATTGTGATGCTCATCAGCTTCTACTTGTGTTTCAACTTCGGAATCCTCTTCTCGTGGTTCATAGCTGTGCCAGCAGTTCTCGAAACGGTATACAGTTTCAATGTTCGACAAGTAGGGCTGGCCTTCATTGCAGCAATTGCCGGATCCCTGGTAGCCGCCCTGACCTCAATCATCATTGAGAGGATTACAATCGCAAAGCTTGGGAAGAAATCTCACGACGGTTTGGTAATGGGCATGATCGACATCGAGTACAGACTAATACCTGCAATGATCGGCGGCATTGGTATGACCGCCTCGTTGTTCTGGATCGGATGGACCGCGAGCCCAAAGATCAGTTGGGCAAGTCCTGTCATCGGCACTGCGGTCTATGTTTGGGGCAGCATGTCTATTCTCGTGAGTTTATCCCTATGCTTCAATACTATGTGATGGAAGTATTTCGTCTTGGCTCACTAACCTTTCCTACATAGATCTCTGCAATTTCTTATCTATTTGACGCCTATCCCCCACGAGGAACTCTATCTGCACTTACTGCTGCTGCCTCTCTAAGATTGCTGCTCGCCGCGGCGATTCCGCTTGTCATAGTTCAAAGTCAGTCAATCCACTTCCAGAACACTTGACAGTGCAAACTAAAGATTTTAAACAGTGATCATGGGTTTGACTGGTGGCTGGGCGTACAGCACTTTCGGCTTTATCTCCGCTGCAATGATACCACTACCTTTTTTCCTTTTCAAGTTCGGTTCAAGACTTCGAGCTAGCAGCAAGTACAACAAGATGGGCCATCCAGGCCGCGATATGAGCTCGCCAGCTTAAATCGTGAACACTATCCTAAAATTTCCGGCGTGGTCATGGAAGTATTTTGGTTCGGAGGCAGGAAGGATAATTCTTCCCAATCTCGGAGTTTTCCTAGACTATTTTCTTTGTGTTTTGCGGCGTTTGTCAAGTTCTAACGCTGGTTCCTTGGAGGATACCCCGGGATAAATTCCAATGGTCTCGTAAACAGTTTGATAGCGAACTAATACCGAAAGTTTTATCACATAATAGCCTCTTCTGAGTGTTTGCCTGATATGAAGATTTGAGAGAATCAGCATGCTATGTCGCTTTACTCAAGATCGTCTTCCCACAATCGAAATGCTCAAGTTCGCAGGCGTATCTGGGTTTGCTACCAAGCAAGTTGACAACTTTGCAAACCCGTTACATCAATTCACTAACAATGAGTCGAGATATCGATGAAGATAATCGTGCTCACGATTGATGTGGTATGAACACAATTCTGCAGCTAGATATCCACTCAAAGTCTTCTACATGAAGAGAAGCCCATGTTCGACTACGGAGATGAGGGTAATTTAGTCTCATGGAATTCTCAATTATTTTAGCAGCTACCTCAGCCTGCACTATCTTGTGATTGAAGTCTTGAATGAAAGGGGTAACAGTAAACATTAGGTAGGATGTTGCCTCAGGTAACGGGGAGAACCTGAGGCAAGTAGGACGCGTCGCGTCATGGATGCTGCTTATGTAATGGAGCCACGACCGAAGAAAACATCAAACCGCCATTCGGATAACTGAGAATGTGCTTATGTTCTCTAGATAACCTTTGTTACGGGTATATAGTTTGTTGCGCACGCTTCCTCTCTCTTTGATGCTTCGATGTAGTCTTTTCAACGTAATCTTCTCCTACCGCCATATCCATAGAAGGCATGGCTGTAACTCTCCCATACGAAGAAAGCATTGTGATCATTCTTATGCTATCGTCTTTCCTCCTTCTCCTTAACATTGTAAATTATGTATTAGATAATCTCATTTACTGTGGACTTCTTGGACAGATCGCCGTTGGCGTTGCCTGGTCTTAGGCCAATTTTCTGGTTGCAACTTCTGAGAATGTAATTGTTCAGCTTGGTTATTTGGGATTGATCATGTTGGTATACGAAGGCAATTAATATTTTTCCTTTAGTGGTACGGCTTTTCTACTAATTTTTCCTTGCATGTGGACTGTCAACGTCGTTTTCTTCCCTCAATGCAAATTTAGCTCTCTCAATTGCCGTAGCAATCACAGGAATAGGGCTACCAATCGCGTTATCCTTCATGTTACAAGAACTTGCTGGGGCGAGCTCACTTCAGGCGTTCTCTGCTGGGGCCGCTCTGTGCTCAACAAGCCTAGGCACCACCTTCATCATTCTTGGTACCTCCGCGCTCACAAATACCCGCCTCGGGACTGTTCTGACTACTGCAGCTATATTGGATGATGTCGTTTGTTTAATCATGGTTCAGGTGATATCCAATTTAGGGACTTCGGCCATATCGTTCAATAGCATCACGATCGATTGTTGTGTCCATTGGACTTGTGATTGTCTTACTACTCGCATGCCGCTTTTTACTTAGGACATTGACAGTATGGCTGAACAGGAAACGTGGGAAAGCTCCAGCAGGTATCCTACAACGATTGTTCATACGTAATGAAACGGCTTTCCTGATCCACACCGCAACCCTCCTCGGATTTGTGACCGGAGCAACTTATGCCGGGACTTCGAACCTGTTTGCCGCTTACCTTGCAGGTGCGTCGATTAGCTGGTGGATTCCAAAGTATCCTACAAGTCTCTTGAAAGAAATGGATCGACGATTACTCTAATTCCGGAAAAGGCACTAGCAGATTCGCCTGCGGAACAAATGCCTATCGTCAGGGCTCCGAAGGAAGCTAGCACTGAAAATGTTCAAACTTCTCAAACCGATCCAGTTGAAGGACAGACCGTAGGGATATTTAAACAAAGCGATGAGGCTCCAGCAAACCGAAGACTACCTCCAGATTCTGGTGCCTTGACCGGGAGACATATCTATCACAATTACTACGAAGCAGTTGTAAACAGGATTCCGAAACCCTTTTCCTTTGTGAGTGAAGGAGAACTTTCCACTGGCCTGCTGGACTTGGAAATCAATTCTAATAATATGCACTAGGCATCGATTGGTTTCTCTATTCCCATTACGCAAACGTTCACGGGACCTATCATATGGCGGGGTATAGTCTACACGGTTCTAATGATCCTTGGGAAGCTTTTCACAGGCCTCTGGCTTGTGCGCTTTACAAATAAATCGTCAACGCCATTAAGCCATTTCAGACAACCTTCGTTGCCTAGCTAGTGCTGTTGGGTATCAGGTAGATCGAGAGCGAGTGCAAGAAGGTCTGTACCTAGAAGTAGGTGCACAATCACATGGCGAAGCCGGCACCGGCACAGACTTGATGGCTGCGACTGGCCGCCAGCCGCAAGGCATCCATCCGGAATCTCGAGTAGATCAGTCACAAGAAGTGCCCAGAAACACACATCAGAACGGAACTAAAATACAAAACCCCAGTTCCTTGTATCCTGCGTCAATCGCCGGAGCGGCTATGGTATCCCGAGGCGAGATCGGATTTCTTGTTGCATCTATCGCGGAGAGCAAAGGTATCTTCGCCAACACTTCCTCCGGGAGGCCTACGGCTCAGGGGGATAGCTCAGAGATCTACTCGATAGTCATTTAGGCAGTCATTCTATGCACAGTCGTCGGGTCGGTAACCGTAGGTACTTTGACCAAACGGCTGAAGAAGCTCCAGGCCGAGGATCCATAGGCATTTGGGGCGTCATCTAAAGCACTTAAATGCAATGCGTCAATTCCCGCTTACCTGCATGTACCGGCAGCGTCCTCCGGCATCACTCCAAGTCGTCTCTATCTCGGTAAAGGTTCCACGTTAGATGTTGACTTTTGGCTAATGCACCGCAGCCGGTTGCAGTTTGGGCTGACCATATTGACCAAGGCCAAAGGGATGAGGCTGAAATGGTTATCACGTGATGAAACCTGAGCCACAAGTCGCCACGCACGACAACCAACACAACTCGACCTGTACACAGTAGAATCCAACGGCAGAAATGCGCCATACATCGGAAGTGATTCGATTAGACAATGTCTAAAACAAAGACCATTCCGTTTTCGGCTCTTCAAGCTGTCAGCCTTGCGCCCAGCTGATGGGGGCTCTGGGCTGAATTCAACGGCTGCGCCACCGCCTGTGTTTCCACTGCCAAACTACGGCGACAACCTCGCGAACTGGACTGCATAGCACTACCTTAGTCTTTGATATCAAACCGCCCAAACCGCCGGCAGGAAACCGATAATCCGTGCCTCAAGAGGTCGGCGAAGTCGAATCATGTCGTTATCTTGACAGATTATCAAACCGGTAGCCATTTCAGGATAGCCGCTGCCTCGTTGCTTTGGCGCTCCGGTCTATCCAGACTCTTATTCCTGAGGTGGGTACCATCAGAGCTGACGACTCGAGGTTCTGACGAGGCTATGGCTCCTTGTCCCCATCATGTTCGAAGATGAATAAGGAATTCTGTGAAGAACCTTGGAGATAGCCTGCTTATTGCCTTGCGCTCGACTGATATAGTTGAGTATAGATAGTGTACCATCTACTTTTATGCTTTCACATGGTCCATGTATTTTCATTCTTCTCACACTCTTTCGTTCCTCAATCCTACATTCATTTGGTAGGATCCCCTTTTCACTTCACCATAACTTACCTGGATTGAAGGAGCATTCACCAAAGACCCTTCTGGTTCAAACCACCTTCCAACACAGCCTTTCTACTTTGTCACTTGTCATTCCATATGTACTCAAGGCCATTGAAGAGGCTGTTTTCAGAGTAGATAAAAGGGTCAATTTCCCTCACTTGATCACTATCTCTCCAGAAAATATTCTATCAACAAATTACAAGCCTTCTCCAGGCACCAGCCGGCTGCCTGATCAAAAAACACCGTCTTCCACGCCAAGAGATTGCCTACTTCAGTTTAGCGTGGGCCGCATCGACATCCTTCCCTGGACTACCTCTTACAAAAAGAGAACTTCGACCCCGCCATCGTCGATTGGAACTACCTGGACTCTTCTCCTCTTATAGACTACTTCTCACCATCGCCCCTCGACCCAGCACCTCTACCATGTGCTGGCCCTTTGTCCAAGGGCCCAGACTAGAAGGAGGTATTGAAGTCCTAGAACGCCGGCCAAAATATCCCGGCGAACCTCGACGCACACGTCTGAACTTTGTGAAATCTCACTCCCGCGGCGACTCAGATGAGTGGGAGCTCATCCGCCCAGGATCCAGCAGGGGATCGTTCAGAGGAGCCTACAGTCACGAAATGGCGCAGCAGCAGCGGCCATGGCAGCAACCACAGCAACTCCCTCCGCTACAACAATACCCCCCGCCACTCCAGTATCCGCAGCCCCATCCACCCCTGGGATTTCACGGTCCAGGCCAACAACAGCAACTCATCGAACCCCGCCATCCACAACACCACGACGTCGCCCCCGGCGTCCAAGCCCTCGGCTACCGGGACGAGGAACCCCACCTCGAACAATTCGGCCGTCCCGGCGGCGGTGACCTCTCCCCCTGCATCGTCGAGCGCGAACCCCGCGCCTACATGCCTGCCCACTACCAAGTCAATCTCGGCAAAGCCAACCACAGGAGCCGCTCGCGCGGCCGTCAGCCCCGCCGAGCGGCATCAGTAGCCACGCATAGCACCGAGGATAGGTACACTGATGTCAGCTACTATGGTGGGAGCAGGAATAAGTCGAGGAGGGCGCTGAGCCGGTATCGGGATGATGCGGATACGGTGACGGAGTATGAGAGGCCGTTGAGGTATTATGCGAGGAAGAGATCGAAGAGTCGTAGAGGGTATTATGTTTAGAGGGGCTAACTGGGCAAAGTATTAGTGTATTTTAGTACTTTTACTTGTCATTCTATGGTGGGACTGGGTTGCGATGGCGTTATCTGGGAATGTTTGGGTCTCACAGCACCGACGTTCGGACTTCCTGGGCATCACAGCACCAACCTCAGGGGTCGGGATTTTATGCTCATTTCTGTTTCGGCTTATGTATCTTAATTATCATGTTCGATTTCTCGAGGAGGATGTTCCTCCTGCGCATTGAAGCCAATAGCTCATCTCTTCGGAAACATTCCGAGAACGTAATGAAAGTACCCTACCTGTTCCATCCTCGATTCCCAAAAAACTTCCCATGTCACGAATTGGCAGTCTTACTGGAACAAACCCGCCATCAAAACCCCAATATCCCCTTCTAACCAACCAAGCCATTCCCTAGCCTCCAGCGTCCGAGATAAAAATCCCGCACCCTTCCCACCAGGCCTAGCAGGTATCCATCCCACCAGGCTGAAGACTTACTTACCCATCCCCTTCCTCCACCAAAAATCCCTCACGCTAAGGGGAAGTTGCGCCAACTTCGATCATACTTAAGTAAACAATCACCGCCACGGGGCATGCAAGGCCTCCCTTTTTATCCGAAAAATGCCGGAGCGGTCCGGCAGAGCTTTTTCCTCCGCTGTCAACGATTAGGCTGAAGAAACTACAGACAAGGAAAGAACATTCTCGGAATCCGTCTTGTTTCTTCAGGCTGCGTTTGATGCCTTCTGCGCCAGGAATCTCCATCGCGAAGGCAATGAGGCTAAGCCCCGTTGGTTGTGACGTGGAATTGTATTTCTTTATGGTATAGGTTGGGAAATGGTTAGAGTGGGTTAGTTTCTGGAGACGCTTGTTTCTTGTTTGGAGCGATGTTTGGGTTCTGCAGGAATGGGGATGAGTGGTTTGTTGCGGTTGTTGTAGGGGGGGGAAGCTGATGGGTTTGTTGGGCTGGAGTGGGTTGGGATGAGGGGGGCCGGGGTTTGGGGGGGGAGGGGAGAGGCGCTTGTGTGACGTGATATGTAGGTATTGGGTGGAGAGTAGGGTCTCGGTTTAGATATTCGGGTACGCGGGAATATTCGTGTTTTGATATTGGACATGGAGTATGAAAACATGTTTCTCCTTTTCTCAGGGGATTCTAAATGAACGAGGCTGACGACAGTACAGCACGGTGTAGGAAACTGTTTGAGGAAGGATTGAAGGAACAAGCACTAGTACAAGGCCATCTGAATAAATCTTTCCTTGTCAAATGATGGGGATGGAAGCAGTCAGCGTTTTCAGAATGGTGCGTATTAATACACAAGTTTTGGCAAATATGCATCTGTTTGGTCGAAAGGGTCGAAAGTAGAAGTTGCATCTTTGCATGAGACACTGGTCAGAAACTTGTATTCATGCGTTGAGGTTTATAAGATAGAAGTGAAAGATGACCTTTGGGATTATTTCTGAGAAATTGAAAAAGCACACGCGTAATGTGAACCTCAGGCAACAGGATCGAAAATTAGAAAGTAAAGACATGGGATTGAGAGGCACCTGCTTGGGCTAGGCTCGAGGATTGGTACTATGGTCCTCTATGCCTACTGCCCAAATAAGCATACCGCCGTAGCAACAAGTGTGTTTACCAAGTTGCTTTTCCACTACTATATCCCTCGACTTTCCTTATACTGGAATATCCATGGTCTCGACGCTATTGAGCGCTATCATACCGTAGGGATGAAGAGCATGAGAGACCTGAGACGCATTTCTTACACCAGGCTTGGATTGCAGAAGGGTGGCTGTCTGAGTGGAAGAGGGGAGGGCGGATGTATGACAAGGTGGTTATATACGCTGCATGGAAGAAGTGGTAAGTGGAAGATGTATTGGAGATGATACTTCAGGGAGGTTTCTTTTGTCGAGGTTTCTGTTTTGCTTGCTCGAAATTGGCGTGTTGGTAAAGTGATGCAGGAATCTGTTCCCTCCTTGTGGCGATGTATCCAGGTGACATACAGTAATCGTGATGTGCTTAAAGAAGATATTTGCCGTCCAATGTGAATACCACAAAGCAGCCGTCCCATCACCTTGGGGGGAATCGTCTGAGCAACCACCACGTGTACCAGATAACGATACTGCAAAACACTGCTTCGGAATATTTTGGCGTCCTGTATAGGTCAACTCTACCTACAAGCTAGGAGTCTGCTTAGAGTCTTGTGCTTTACAGGTAGGCTTTTCTTTTCGTTTCTTTACACTTAGTTGTTTGACTGATCAGATGCTAGCTGTTATTCGTTCAGGAAGGAAATTTCAATATGACGGTCTGGCTGGTGTCTGCTTTGATATGCTGTAACATTCCAATTAGGCATAATTGTCCGTGAGCTATGCTTCTGGTTAGGAGCAGTGCCTCTAAGCCACCAGTCAGGCTGGATAGGTCGAGATCTAAGGATGGAGAGGTGAGGGGGAATCTGTGAGTAACGGGTCAAGTTTCGTCGCCGGGTGATCTTCCAGGTGTCGCTCTGATCCTGTTGGCTGGTGTTGATACACGGGCAATGCGATCCAAACTCAGCGGAAGCAGGGCCTTGTGAAACCCCCTCGGGATTATCTACAGGCTGGCGTCCCGAAAGCTACCGCTACCTACCAATCCATACATCAACATCCCATTGACTCCCACAACCTGTACCCGAGACCCACCCATCTAAAACCAAGTCCCATGCCCAGGAACGCTCATGTCGCTAAACCTATACAACGTCTCCATTAGCAGCACCCTCCTCTTCTCCGCCTTCCCACACCATCGAGTCTAAAAACAGCCTCCCATTCCCGCATACCTCCACCCCACGGTCCTGCGCCTCGCCCCTTCTTTTTTCTCCTGCCCAAGCCTCCCTCGGATCCCAAGGTGAATCCACTCTTGACACTCCCTCCGTCCTCCCACCCACCTCCATCCCCATACTGAATCCCACTTCGAGGATCATCTGGGTCAATTTCCCCAAGCTCAATCTTAGTAAGGATCATTGTCGCCAGACGTGAGAACACCTCCTCAACGCCTTCGCCAGTGTAGGCGCTCACTTCGACGGAAACTGGGATTGCACTCCGGGAGGCCCAGCGCGAGGATTCTTCGGTTGTGACTTGCCGGCCTTCAGTGGCTACTGTGGCTGTCTGACGAGAGCCGAGTCCGTAATTCATGGAAGAGTGGCTCGAGCTATCTCGTATCCCTTCGCCTTTACTGCCATATCCATCAGGAAACGCGGAATGTCTGCTGGACACACTGGACTGGGTCGGCACCAAGCTATTGGAGGGAAGATGTTCGGTAGGGACAGGCTCGGCTAACAGGTCCAATTTGTTGCCCGCAAGGAGAAGTGTGAGATTCGGCGAGGCTAGCGCACGCGCATCATTGAGAAAGTTAGGGAGAGCATTGAATGAATCATGAGAGGCAATGTCGTAGACGATTATCGCGCCCGCAGCACCACGGTAGTAGGACCGCGAGACGGAGCGGAAACGCTCCGTACCTGCTGTGTCCCATAGTTGCAGCTTGATTCGTTTGCGCCGGGTACCAGTGCCGACCTTAATTATTTTCGAAGAGAATTCGACACCGATAGTATGAGAGGAGAGGACGCGCCCTACATATTCGGTCAAGCGATGCCAGATTTCGAGGCAGGCATGTACTCACATTCGTTCTTTACAATCCGATGCAAGAGGCAGGATCTAGAGCAAGAATGAGCCCTTGGATTCATGGCAGGCTTGGAGATTGAACGTTCTTGCCGCTGCCACTGGGCCCAATTAATATGATCTTCGCCAGATAGTCGTACATGCTCCCAAGCTCCTAGAATAGCTTCAGTCGGCGCGCCATAAAAACCCCTGATGTCACACGACTGTGCCATACCTGATCATGATGTTCTGGTACGGACGAGGTGTTGGAAGCATTGGAGTTCCGACGTTGGCGGCCCATGGTGGCAGCTCCGTGCAAGATATGGCGAGGCTCATCTGGCAGCAGTGTAGAATAGCGCAATACAAAGCATCAATGTATTTATTTGGTTCATGCATCCCGCCAATTTGATCCAGACGCGAACGTCATAAGGCGGATCACTAGCGTGAGACGGCAACCAATGGGAGGCGTCTCGCTTTCGCTCAAGCTATTTTTTGTCGGTTCAACCGAAGCTTGATACTTGAACGCTCGTTTCAAAAGCCACCGACACCACTCTTTCCTTTGAAGATACTCTTCGCGCAGGCGAAGGGCTGCTTCTTCATGTCCACAGCTACATCAGGATTGATGCTTCGGCATACCCGCTTTGTCACACGCCGGACCGCTCTCCGACATGCCTCAACTACCGCCGAGGCCACACAGGCCGCTTCAAATACCGCTGCAAAATCAAAAGAGGCAGCATCAAACGCTACTTCAAAAGCCTCCCAGGGCTTATCAAGGGTAACCTCTTCAGCAGGGTCGGCGGTCAGCGGAGCAGCGGAAGGAGTTAGCAACGTAGCGGGAAGAGTTACGGGACGGGTGGGTAGACTGATATCTTTTGTGCAATGTAAGTCGACATCTTGCTATAGCCAAAGGCGGATTGTCCCAAGTCAATTGAGTCCAGAAGAGCTCTTGTCACCGGAAAATAAGACTTCGCGTTTCTCTAAACCTTGAGAGTCTCCCGCCCAGTTAGTGCTTTCAAGGTGGCTTGAAGATGAGTGGAGGCTCAATAGGCCAATGCGCTGATAAGCTTTGTATAGCCATATATCCGCCGACGGTCTATTACTCGAGAGTTGGTTTAGAGCTTGCCAAGCTAGTTTTCAAAGGTCGACAGATGAGCCCGCCGTGAGTACTCTTTGCCCGACCCATGAAGCATATAGTAGGAACGGCAGCTGATGCAATCACTCCCTAGAAGCCTTGCGACCTTTCAGTCTTACAGTCAACCGATCCTCAATGCGGTCCGCAACCCCCGGGGTCTGTTTTCCCACACTACCAATACTGGGAGCAACTTGAGTCCTGAAAGCATCCTCAACCGAATGAGGAATCTCAACAGCCAACAACTAGTTTTAGCAGGTGTCGTTACGGCGGAGGTACTAGGGTTCTTCACAGTTGGAGAGATGCTTGGGAGATTCAAGGTGGTTGGATACAGGAGCGACCAAGAGCACCACGAGACAGCGACACCTCACCATTGAAGAATGCGATAGGATGTGCTACCATTCCTCGAGCTTCCGTACTGTATAGGGGGGCGGGCGCGATGCAGCTATGGACATGCCAATCTCGAACCAACTGTTTTCGTACATCTGCATATACATCCTTTGTCCTCATAGACCTGTAGCAGTGTACAACAAGTCAAAAGCATAGTAATCATCTACTGAAACCTCCGAAATCTGTCTACCCAGAGGTCACTGCTATTTTGTGCCGGACGATACTCCGTTACATGTCCGTATCCTGTAGGTAAGATCGGTCCCGAGCCCTCGAAAACTTGGGAACTGAGCGAGACAGAATTCTGCGCTGAAGCATTCAACATATTGAGTGTGATTTACTTCCGTACGCTGTCATTGAATTATATTTCCCGCTCGCTACGGGCACGGCGATAGTTTTAGGACAATGAAGCTACAGTAGGCTGGTTCAAGCACTTGTAACGCGCGCCTACATAGCGGCGCCTAACCTCCGGGATCTGGAAAGTGAAACAGATACATAGGTACGTGCGAGGCGTTTTCCGAGCAATTGGAACTCGGTGATGTCTACTTTTGTTGATCAGAGACGTTCCGTACTAACATGTTCGGATGTTGTCTTTTCTTACTATTCCAGAAGTCTTATGCTGTTGCCCGTGAGGTTGGAGGTGACTCAGGGGCCTAGATTTAGAATACTACACAAATCATCATCTGCAAAGTGTGCACGGGGTATTTGCTTATAGCCGATATTGTTATGGATTCCAAGACATATGAATCATGTGTGAACGCCCTCATTTGAAGACGCGTCTAAGCTACTGTTCAACAGTATTCCATGAAGAGACACTCCGCATGTCAAGATCTTTCAGCAGCGCCTGATGCATCAAGTCTTGATGGTCTGGGGTATCATTGCCGTCGCTGATTCGTTTACAAACGAGGGCACCACTGGCAGCATTGCTTCTATAGCGGAGAGTTGAGGTCCTGGCTTGTAATCTTCCAAGTTGCCGCCGAGAGGGACACTGGAACGAACGGCGTCAGCGAGCGTCTGATAAAAGAAATGGGAGCATCCTGGATCCAACGTACCCATTGTAGTCGATCTCGACCATTAAATCACCCTTCGTGGTAAAGATAGGGTTATGCATAGTGAAATACCCGCTCTCCGCCAGAACAGACTGGCTTTCTTTCAAACTTGTCTTTACGGATTTTTCGATGTAGTCCTTCAAACCATTCAAGTTGCTTTGCAATTTATCTTTCATCTGTGTGAGTTCATGATTGCCGCCGAATTCGGAGATGCCCGCGCCCTTATTCCAATCACTGAAGCTCACGAATGGGTCCGCATACTCGACCTCGGTATTAAGATGACCGTTTTCGATGGCGCCCTCATTCGCATTGATAATGAACTCCAGCTTCCAATTACCGGTCGTTGCGAAGCTATGTCAACAGTTAATAAGCAATTTGTCTGGTTACGAAAATACGCACCCTTTGTTCTTAGCGTCTTGAAGCCACTTCTTGTCCCCAACGTAGACCGCGATAGTTGCGGCGCCGCTTAGTCTTATTCTGTTTGTTCCCACAATTGGAATGAGGTTGCAAACGGATCGTGCTAATAATGGTCAGTGATTTGGCAAAATGTGCTGGTGGGGTGATTGTACCGTCGAGGGCTATGTGGGAATCCTTGAATGTACTTGTGCTTCCATCCTCCATGTGAGCGGTGTCCATCACCCAGCGGTATCCCCGTTCGTTTTTGCCTTCCCCTCTATTATCGCCTTTTGCGCTAAACCATGCTGTATCGTCATACATTGCGTCTTTGCCAGGCATGCGCGTCATCAAGTAGTAATTGTCTTTGTAGTCTGGCTTGCTTGGATCTTTATCGAATGTAAGGTCCTATTCAAACTCTTTGTCCGCACTGACAGATGTCCAGCATTTTAGGAGATGGACTTGAGTCATCTTGACAATGGGTTTCAATAGGGGTACAAAATGGCGTCGAATTAGGATCTCGGAGGACAGGCATGTGGATCCTAGGATATTGGAGTGGTAAACTGAGAGATCTTCTTTCATTCGCCATGGCATATCATCTGTAACGAAGTTTCCGTTTGACGAGTCGAAAATTGCAGTCGTCGGAAGGTCATCGTGATCACACATCTTAGTGTACGCAACGCTGTTGCGGTTGGTGCTCCCTAGGTGCTTACGGTCTGGCCTTTCAAATTGATAAGTCTGCATGATAACAGCAGTGGGTGGCATTGTAGGCGCAACAGGGTTGACTGTAATTCTGCTTAGCGACACTGCTTGTTGACACGGCGTGCGTGCTTACCTTTCTCTGGGCTCGGTGTCAGAGCATGGTAAAGAATGGGGCATCGTGCATCGGCGGTTTCTTCTTTTCCATCGTTCACGTAGGATTCTTTGCCCTGCAGCCTGTTCTCGATCTGATCGTATGCCATAGTCCATTGCTTCACCCACTCGCCGAGTGACTTACACAGAGCCATAGGCGGAGAGCTGCCATCAGCCATTTCGAGATCAGATATGTTAGCGACGAAGTTTGAAGTATTCGCAGCTATGGAAGCTCAAGTCAGCGCCATGGCGACCGTTCTATCCTTCCCTTTCACGTACTTCCGAAATTAAGCATCAAACGTTGAATTGAGTACTCCCCAGCCACCCGAAGCATTTCCTTAACACCAACTTGATCGTCCTTTCTGACGCTTTCCATATCTGCCAATATGTTAGCTCATGGCTATATGTGGCTTATTGTATACATACTAAGATTAACTTGGAACGCAAAATCCCAATCCTTGATTTGCTCGTATTTCAGTTTATGTACCTGGGGATTGAAAAGGTGTGGTGGGATTGAGGTATAGGCCACAGCTCCCTTCTTGATCCGAACGTGATAAATAACTTTGGACCGATCTAGACCTTCTGCGTTCGCTGGTATTTCAATACGAGGTGGAGCAAGCTCGGCGTCGATTCCTGTCTTCAGATTTGGGTTCTCGACCTTCATCTTCCGTAACTTGGGTTCAATGTCGTAGTAGCTTTCCAGCTGGGCGTTTAACATGTCCTCCGAAATGACGACGACAGGGTGATATTGAGCGGTTGAGCAACCCAAGCGTGAAATCTAATCTGTTGTGCTCGGTCCTTTGAAGGCCCTGACATGAGGTGCAAAGTCATTGACCTTAAAGATTCCGACCTTTGTCCATGCCTGTCTTATGATTGCCTCCGCTTTGGAGCCAAACATCTTCAGGGCCTGTTTGCATGTCAAAGTGGCAAAACCGTGGAAGTCCTGAAATTCCTGCTTCTGGAATACTGGGTCAACCAGCGCCTCATACCAAATTCGACCAACAGATTTCCATGCATATCCACCAAATTGAAGAGCTGCGAGGTAGAAGGCATGATTCGGGATACCACAATTGGGATGAGGGTCATCGGTCTCCACCCATTCACCCATGTGCTTCGGTTCAAGTTCTGCCTCTTGATCCTTAGGGTTCGCCTTTCTGAACGTACGGCAGTAATTCTTCGTCCAACCATTAGCCGTGAGTGTGTACCGGCCCACCAGCCAGGGCTAATATCCCAATCGCTTTCATCAACTGTTAGGTTATTCGACCAATGCTTAACCATCATACCCAAGCAGTCAGAAATTGATTCGTTGAGCGTGCCTGCCTACAGACTGTCGTTAAGATCAAGGCCAGCACTCTCCTGAACCACGTCATGAGTAAGTTCATGCCCAATGGTATCCAAATCGTAGCAACAGTACCAGCTGACCAGGTCGTTCGGAATTTCGGCACCGGGCATCGTAATACCGCGACCAGAGCCACCATCTCCAAAGAACATCTGGTCAACAGACCAATATGCATTAGCGTACCCAATCCCGATGTGAATGGAAGCGACAAGCTCCTTGCTCTTTTTATCGAGAGAGTTGCGCCCAAACAAATTGTATAGACCGTACGTTGCGCGAAGACCCTTAAAGCATTGTTCTCGAGCTTGATCCTCCATTACTTTTCCGTCCGGGAATGTTACTACGAATCAGTTGAATCCTGGACCAAAATTCCGGGAAGCGGATGCTTGACAACGTTGGGACGTAGATCAGGGGCATCATCGCCGTCGTACTTCTTACTCGTATCCGGCCACGCACTGCCCATGCTGTAGATGCGGCACTTAAAGCCATCATTTCCAGTTGTTAGCGTTTCCGAGCCAGTCGCAGGCTCGACTCCTGTCAACACAGCGTGGAAAGCTTTACCGCGAGTCAGTCGACCTTTAGCCGCATTGCGGACTCCTTCTGGCAATCCCACGTTATTAGCGATCTTCTGGTAACGATAAGTAGGCGCTATAGGACACATCCTGTCAGCTCACAAGGACTTGTAGTAGACCAAGGTTCAAGAGCCAAAACCGACAGTCGTTAAATTAGGTATAACAAGTGATGCAATGAGCGCGTGTAAAGTTCAGCTTCTGTTGGATGAAAACAACGGTCTGGTGTGTTGTATACAAAGCAAATCGTCGTCCTGGCTCGCTTACACAAACAGTTCTTTTTCTCACGTGGATTGCTTTTAATGAGAGCTCGAAAGGTCACATAGTTAATCACACCACTGGCGCTTGGGTGCCGATTAACTTGCATGTACGGAATACAGAGATGCTGAAACGCCAACAGAGGAAGATAGTGGTGTGTGACGAATATGTATGATAAAAGTAATGAGAGAGTCCAGCCAGCCACTATAGCTGGCTTGCAACCCAATGAGATGGCTCAAAAACCCAGAAGAGAGGCTGAGGAGCTCTTACAAGCTGTTTTAATCTTAGTGAATCGTTGCCTCAATGGAGCAGGATCGAAATGTGAGATATATATGCATGAGAAAAGCTATAGTGGTTGGCTGAATGCTTCCAGTAAGCTGGGCCGAGGCCCAATAAGAATTTAAAGTGGCTGGCTGACTGCTCTCACAGAGCTGGGCAAAGCCCCATTAAGAGGCTATTGTGGCTGGCTAGAGACTCTCTCATCCCACGGGGCTGGCTGGCTGGGAACCCAGATAATGAGTTGGCCGAAGAGCCAGGAACGAAGGAAGACAGGTAACTTGTTCCAATGGACCTGGCCATCTTGGTCGTCGGCGATCCCTGTGGGAATCTAGAGCTGTGAGGCAATGATTACCGCCATCTATTGAGTAAAGTGTAGCAACTACCGCCATGTAAATGTTATTGTGGATAGCCTGGCACGCGGGTAGCAAAAAAAGCCGGACTCACAAATTTTCCCGGCACCCAACCACCAAATATACTATTCATTTTTACGACGTGCCCGGAAATATCAATGGAAAACTCACTCTGAAGGTCTACTTGG
>JAABUT010000409.1_pt1 | contig 71663 bp, 64 predicted proteins | sample 5559281 | NCBI WGS metagenome assembly JAABUT01 (sample SAMN10711880, study PRJNA513359) | rock metagenome | isolation source: Antarctica rocks | place: Antarctica: Victoria Land, Ricker Hills nord | collected 2016-01-04 | reverse complement strand
CCCACTGCGGACTTTGAACCACCGAGACACGTTACGACAGGGAGTTTCACAGAGAGTAATAATAATTTCTCTGTGTTTCTCTGTGTCTTTGTGGCTCTGCGGACTTTGAACCACAGAGACACGTTACGACAGGGAGTTTCACAGAGAGTAATAATAATTTCTCTGTGTTTCTCTGTGTCTTTGTGGCTCTGTGGTTCAAAAAAAACTAAAGGATAAATCTTAAACAAATTCTCACAAAACAAATTTTCTAATTCTATGTCTGTAGCTACCAATGATATCCGTAAACGAAGTATTGCCTCTCTTGGTTACGGTTTTATTACACACGAGTATTTGCCTAAAGGGAAAGATGAATACTACCTGCGGGAAATGCAAAATAAAAACGGAATTAGTTATCGGCAGCTTTCAGCGTACGAAATTGAAGTGTTGGTCAGAAACAGGAATACATCAGACAACTGGAATAATATTCTTGTTTCAGATGCCTTTATTCCTGAGTTGGTAAAAAACTGTAAATTTTTTGGTTTGGTGAGGATAGGTAAATTAGAACCTTTTTGCCTCGAATTCAGCGATTTAAAAGTTCCGGTAGGATTATATAATTCAACTATTATAAGCTGCGATTTTGGTGATAATGTCGTAATTGATAATGTAACTTATTTGTCTCATTACATCATCGGCAGTGAAGTAATCATTGCAAATGTAAATGAACTGGTAACAACAAACCATGCAAAGTTTGGAAACGGAATTGTGAAAGAAGGTGAGGAAGAAGAGGTAAGAATATGGCTTGAAGTCTGCAATGAAAACGGCGGACGGAAAATTATTCCTTTTAACGGCATGCAGGCCGGCGATGCTTACTTATGGTCAAAATTCCGCAATGATGAATCGCTCCTGCAAAAATTTAAAGAATTTACGGAAGCAAAGTTTGACAAAAAAAGAGGTTACTATGGAAAAATAGGAGACAGGACTGTAATAAAAAATTGCAAAATAATAAAAGACGTCTGGATAGGTACAGATGCTTACTTAAAGGGTGCGAACAAGCTTAAGAACCTGACAATAAATTCAGGACCTGAAGGCAAATCGCAGATAGGAGAGGGGTGTGAAATTGTAAATGGCATTATCGGTTTCGGCTGTCGTGCTTTTTATGGTGTTAAAGCAGTTCGTTTTGTAATGGCAAATCATTCCCAGTTAAAATATGGAGCAAGGCTTATCAACTCTTATCTTGGCAATAACTCTACAATATCCTGCTGCGAAGTTTTAAACTCTCTGATTTTTCCTGCACACGAACAACATCATAATAATTCCTTTTTATGTGCATCAACAGTGATGGGGCAAAGCAACATTCCCGCAGGCGCAACTATTGGTTCTAATCACAACAGCCGGAGCGCTGACGGAGAAATTATTGCCGGAAGAGGCTTTTGGCCTGGCTTGTGTGTAAGCCTTAAACACAATTCAAAATTTGCAACCTTTACGATGATTGCAAAAGGCGATTATCCCGCAGAACTGGATATTCCCATTCCTTTTTCGTTAATCAGCAACGATGTAAGCAGGGACAGGCTTGTTGTGATGCCTGCTTATTGGTTTATGTACAACATGTATGCATTGGAAAGAAATGGCTGGAAATACAAAGACCGTGACAAGCGGGAGGAGCGGATACAGCACCTGGAGTACGATTATCTCGCACCTGACAGTATCAACGAAATAGTGGCATCAATTCAACTATTTGAAAAATTTACCGGAAGAGCGTATTATAAAAAAACTGAGGCTGAAAAAGTATTTACAGACGATGAAGTCATTGCCAAAGGAAAACAATTGCTGGAAGACCAGGACGCGTTTATAGATGAACTGGAAATTTTAGCTGATGGTTTTGAAAATTCAAAACGAAAGGTTATCATTATAAAAATAGCAAAAAGCTATCATATTTTTAAAGAGCTTGTTAGCTTCTATTGTGTAGACCAGCTAATGCATCTCATTGCTGAAAGGGAAATTTCTGATTATAAAAATTTAATTGATTCGCTTCCTTCGAAGTTGTCTTTAAATGAATGGCTGAACGTAGGAGGACAGCTAATACCGCAATCAGAAATAAGCTTGTTGAACAAAAAAGTCAGGGAAAGTAAAATAAAGTCATGGGAAATGGTGCACGCATTTTATCAACAACAAGGGACAGCGTATCGCGATCAAAAGCTGGCGCATTCCTTGGCCGCATTTCAGACAGTTACAGGTGTGCAAATAAGGAAAACGGGGAAGGAATTTTTGGGTAAAATGTTTCATTCCGCCATAGAAACAAAAGCATGGATGACACGGGGCATTTATCAATCAAGGGCGAAAGATTATACTAATCCTTTCAGGAAAATTCCTTATTCAAATCAACAGGAGATGGATGAAGTTGTTGGCAAGCTGGAAGACAACTCCTTTATACAACAGCAGAATGAAGAACTGGAAAAATATAAAAAGAGAGCAGAAAATTGTTTGAACTGGGACTGAAGAAAAAAACAGAATGATTTATAACTCTAAAAAATGCAACGATGGCTTTACTGAAAGACACCGTTGCACAATAAGTAGAAAGTATTCATTTACCCTTTTGCCATTAACCTAAACCGTTCATTTCACGATAAAGTATGAACGCTAAAAAGAGTAAAACGCCAATAACAAGTATGATATTAACTGTTTTTTGGCTAAGTTCATGGTCATGTGTAAATTTTTCCATAAGATTGAAATTTTAAGTAATAAAATAAGAATACATAATAAACCATTGCTGTTTTTATAGTCAATGGATATTATTATTTTTAATAAAAAACCCAGTTACTATAAAATTGCTTATATAAAGTTAATTTACTTTTATCAATATTTTGAAAGTATTAACAAAATAATTTAAAAAAAGAGAGAATTAAGACTTTCCTTTTTTTATAGCAAAAAATTCTGTTTCTAATTAATATGCAGCACTTAATTTGGCCTGCTGTACTTAACCTCGCCTTTTATATCAATTATTTTACCAGTAAGAATAATAAATTGTGTTTACACAAAGCCTGGGTTATATTAATTTTCTTGTTTCACCTGCAACTTTAAATTATCCTGTATCGGGCAATGCTTCTGCTTCACCTGTATAGAAAATTAATCTTCAGTTCCTGCATAATGATATTACTATTTGTAGTAGGAGAACTAAAACCTAGTCTGCATTTCTACCTTTTTACAAGCCTGTATCGTTTTAGTGCAACAAAGACAATTGAATACCCGCATAAGTCATCATTGATCTTTTTGGATAATAAAAAATTTAAAGAAACGCTTTTATCATGTACCTGATAATTATGCATTATTAATATATCCAAATTGAATTTTATGAGAAACCTTTTTACTTTATTACTTGTTTTAAGTTTATTTTCTGCACGGGCAAATAATTATTATTTTTCTGCCGTTTCCGGTGATGACTCAAGAACACCTGTGCAAGCGCAAAACCCTTCTACACCATGGAAGTCTATATCAAAACTAAATTCTTATTTCAGCAGTTTTCAGCCGGGAGATTCAATTTTATTGAAATGTAGTGAAACCTTTTACGGTTCGATTACTGTAAATAAATCAGGTACTGCAAATTTGCCAATTGTAATAAGTTCGTACGGTACAGGAATCAAGCCTTTGATTACTTCTTTAGTTACATTAAATAACTGGGTTTCTGTTGGCAATGGTATATGGGAAAGCTATAATTCAAATTTGGATAAGAAGCTTAATATTGTTCTTCTTGATGGCATTGAGCAGCAATTAGGCCGCTATCCTAACAGTGATGCTCCTAATAAAGGATATTTAACGCTTGAATCCCATATAAGTAACACGATTACTGATAGCGAATTAACTTCTGCTCCAAACTGGACAGGTGCAGAACTCGTTCTTCGCTCAAGGAGGTGGGTTTTGGACAGAGATACAGTTACATCTCATTCAGGCAACACGATTACTTTTGCTGCATCTTCAGGTTATAGTGCTATTAATGGTTATGGTTATTTTATTCAAAATGACATTAAAACCCTTGATCAGCAGGGGGAGTGGTATTATAATTCTTCTGCAAAGAAACTAAGTGTTTATTTTGGATCAAATGCTCCATCTGCCTATACCGTACAGGCAACTACAATTGATAATTTAATCAGCTCGCAAAAGTACAGTAATGTGGTTTTTGACAACTTAAGTATTAAAGGAGCCAATTCTTCCGGTATTTATGTTAAGTATGGTTCAAACATGCGTATAAGCAATTGCGATATTATGTTTTCAGGAGAAAATGGAATTTCAGCTTACTTTCATGCAAATCTGAAAATTGAAAACTGTACTATTTCTTATTCAAACAATGGCGGGATTGATTTAGGATATGTTGGTGACAACGCAACAATAAGAAATAATAAAATATTAAACACTTCAGTTTTTGCAGGCATGGGCGGAAGCGGGGATGGTAAAGGGCTGGCTATTCACAGCAATGGCAGCGGAAGTATTATAGAGTATAATGAAATAAGAAATACAGGATATATAGCTTTAAGTTTTAACGGTGATAGCGTAACAGTAAAAAACAATTTTATAGATAGTTTTTGTATCACAAAAGATGATGGTTCGGGTATATATACGTGGTTAGGTTCATCCGCCCCGCGTAAGGGAAGAAAGGTTATTGGAAATATTGTACTCAATGGTATAGGAGTTAGCGAAGGCACTGATGTTCGTTACTCCGCAGCCGAAGGAATTTATATGGATAATAATACTTCTTATGTTGATATCAGCGGTAATACAGTAGCTAACTGCACAAACAATGGCCTTTTTCTGCACAGCGCCAACACGCTTACGATAAAAAACAATACATTTTATAATAATTTTAAACAGTTGTTAGCCAGCCAGGATGCTGATAAGGGTAACGGACCAATTCGTAATTGCATAATTACCAATAACAATTTCTTTTCAAAACGTCCTGAACAAACTATTGTTAATCAGAGATCGTATGCGGATGACATTAGTCTTTTCGCCCGGTTTGACAGCAATTATTACAACAGGCCATTCGCTGACTGGTTTATTATTTCCAACAGTTACAATTCAAATTCAGGAACCCGTGTTAACCAAAGTTTTGATCTGCAGGAATGGAAAGCTTCCTCCGGAAACGATTTAGCTTCTACAAAAGCTGCCAAACAGATAATCCCTTACAAACTTAACAGCTTAACAAGCTCTAATAAATTTGTGAACGGAACTTTTTCAACCACTATGAGAGGGATATACTCCTCTTCCTGTACAGCTTCTTTAAGCAATTCAGGTCTTTTGGATGGTGGCTATTTGCAAGTAGTGCCCTCTGCCCAATCAGCTTCTGTTTTTGTAAACGTCGGGGAACTTAAAGCAGGTGCAAAATATATTTTAAGGTACAGTGTAAAAGGCTCTGACAGCAGTGCTATGTATGTAGGGGCATCACTAAGAAAGGCAGCTTCTCCTTATACCGTTCTGACCGCCATTCAATACCGTAAAGTAAATCTTTCGCGAAGCGAGAATGAAATATTGTTTACATCTTCTACTAATGAAACATCAGCCCAAATAGTGTTTAAGACAGACAGCGTAAGCAAATATTATCTTGATAATATACAGTTATACGAAGCTGATGCCAGCATTACCAATATCGATGATTCTGTCCGCTTTGTTTATAATGCAACACAGCTAAGTAAAACTGTAAGTTTAAACGGCAGTTATGCAGATGTAAAAAACAACAAATATTCAAACAGCATAGTGTTGCTTCCTTATCAGTCTGCAGTTTTGATAAAAGATAATTCTATTCTGAATATAGCTCCGACTGTAGCTATAACAAGCCCTGCAGTTAATACAGCCATTGCAGCACCTGCATCAGTTACTATCAATGCAACTGCTGCTGATACCGATGGTACAATAAGTAAAGTGGATTTTTATAACAACAATACACTTATAGGAACTGCTGCTGTAAGTCCTTATACTTTTACCTGGAACAATGTACCTGCGGGAAATTATTCTATTACAGCAAAAGCTACGGATAATGATTCTTTGGCAACTGCTTCTGCTGCAGTTTCCATCTCTGTTTATACTCCTAATGCTGCACCTTCGGTAAACATTACGAGCCCTGCAGTTAATACGGCCATTGCAGCGCCTGCATCAGTTACTATTAGTGCAACTGCTGCTGATACTGATGGTACAATAAGTAAGGTTGACTTTTATAACAATGACACACTTATCGGAACTGCTGCTGCAAGTCCTTATACTTTCACCTGGAACAATATACCTGCAGGTAATTATTCTATTACTGCAAAAGCTACTGACGATAGTTCAGCAGTAACTGCTTCTGCTGCGGTTTCAATCTCTGTGTATACTCCTAATGTTGCGCCTTCGGTAGGCATTACGAGCCCGGTTACAAACGCAACGCTTGCCGCACCTGCATCAGTTACTATCGGTGCAATTGCTGCTGATACTGATGGTAAAATAAATAAGGTTGACTTTTATAGCAATGATACACTTATTGGAAGCGCTGCTGCCAGCCCTTATACTTTCACCTGGAACAATGTGTCTGCAGGTACTTATTCTATTACTGCAAAAGCTACTGACGATAGTTCAGCCGTAACTACTTCTGCTGCGATTTTAATCTCTGTGTATACTTCTAATATTGCCCCTTCTGTAAGTATTATAAGCCCTGCAGCAACTACAAAGTACACAGGACCTGCAACCATTAATATAACCGCTGCTGCAAGCGATGCAGACGGAACAATCAGCAGTGTTAAGTTTTATAATGGAACCACTTATTTAAAGACTGTTTTTACAAGTCCATATACTTACTCAATGACTAATATAGCCGCAGGCACCTATACTATTACAGCAAAGGCCACAGACAATAAAGGTCTCGCAACAATTTCTGCTCCTGTTACTTTAACGGTACTGCAGAATGTTGCCCCTTCTGTAAGTATTATAAGCCCGGTGGCAACTGCAAAGTATATAGGGCCGGCAACTGTCAATATAAGCGCTGCCGCAAGCGATGCAGACGGAACAATCAGCAGTGTTAAGTTTTATAATGGAACCACTTATTTAAAAACTGTTTATGCAAGTCCATACACCTGCTCAATGAGTAACCTGGCAGCAGGCAGCTATACCATCACTGCAAAAGCTACAGACAATAAAGGTCTTGTAACGATCTCTGCTCCTGTTGTTATAACAGTACTGCAGAATGCAGCTCCTTTGGTAAATATCACAAGCCCCGTCATTAATGCAACATATAATGCTCCGGCAACAATAAATTTAAGTGCTTCCGCAAGTGATAAGGACGGTTCAATAAGTAAAGTTGACTTTTATAATGGTACGACTTTATTAATATCTAAAACAGTTGCTCCCTATTCTTATTCATGGCAAAATGTTCCATCTGGTAATTATACCATCATTGCAAAAGCAACAGATAATAAAGGTGCTGTTACTTCTTCTCAAAGCGTAACAATATCATTGGTAGCTCCAACTGCAACCCTTAAGATGTTTAAAAATAATGATACATCAGGCCCCATAGGCAACACTCATGCTGTTAATTTAAAACGTGCAGATATTAGCAAAGCAATGCCTGTAATATACACTGCCAAAGTATTCCCTAACCCGGCTGTAAACAGAATACAAATAAGCGTGGACGGATTAAAAATGAACAATCAAAAAGCAGCTCTTTCTATACAAAATTTATCGGGAATTACCGTTAAAAGCATTCCTGTGATCTTATCCGGTAAAACTTTGGAAGCAGATGTTACCTCTTTAACTTCCGGCATGTATATTATAAGCATAGTTAGCGATGATTTTATAATAAGTAAAAAATTTATAAAGAATTAATTCCCTGTCTCAATTTAAAAACAAGGAATTATAAACGCTGTAAAAAGATTTAATAGATAAAGAAGCAGATATAGCGTGACAAAATTTAATCAGGAGGCTGTCTCAAAAGTTTGAGACAGCCTCTTTTAATATGTACCCTAAAATAAACTCCGCTGTTGTGATAACAAAACTGTTGTCAGGATGGATTTTATCTACGAGAAGCAGCAAGCTTATTTCATTAATTCCTTTTCGTTATTTGTCTCTTATAACGATTTGCTCTGGTGCATCTTCTATAAAGCATCTTCCTTAAAGTGGTATCTCAGGGGGAGATTATGTAAGAGAACAAACAAAGTTTAATAATTGCATGTTTCCAATCTTAAATGCAGTTTGAATTGCAGTTAAAGTATAGATAGATTAAATTTAATTTATAAATTGTTTGAAAAGAAAAGAAAAGAATTATTATATTTGCAACACAGTTTCAATTTTTTTGGCAAAATCTTCTTTCATACGATCTTATGTTGCAGCAGTAATGTTGCTTGTTTTTGCTTTAGCAATTACACCTAAAAGGTTTAAAGGTTTTTACATAACCTAATAGTAAATCATAAGGATACTTACAATAAATTAACCGACGGAAAAACAGAAGTCAGCAAAAATGGTATTTATTGCCAGTGTGACAATTTGGTGGCTACGTCTCCATTTACAGGTACATATAATAATCCTGAAATAAAACTTTCTTTTGTTTTCGTTTCACACCAGGAAGCAAAAGCTGCTGTTAATCTTTTTCCTGCACATACTTATTTTAAATTAAGAGGTCCTCCTGTTTTTTTTATTGTTTAAATTTAAAGCTTTCCCTTTAGCCGCGTGCATTACGTACGGTTTATTTTTCTCTTGAATCATGAGCAACTATTTATAGCTGATATTCTTATTATTTGCGAGAAAAAATTGAAGCTATCGATACATTGAATGCTTCATACGTGTGTTGCCGTCGCTGGAAATATTAAATTTAAATTTAAATACAACTCCTTTGTTACCTCTTTTAAGGAGGTTTTATTTTATTCTTTCTCTCTCTGTTCACTTAATCAGTTTTACTGTGAAATATACTTTGCTATCTGTTTTATTTGTATTGTCGTTTGCTTCTTCCTTTTCGCAGACTTGTATCACAAAGTTGTCGGGCCATGTAGCGGACAAATGTTTCAAAAGAAAATCTGCAGGCCTCAGATGTAAAAATTGAAGAGCTAAAGCTGACGAAGACAACAGATAAGAACGGAAACTTTTTATTTAATAACATTTGCCCTGGGCTTTATACAGTTGTTGTAACCCATGTAAGTTGTGATCCGGTAAGTATTAAAATTCAGCTTCAATCAGATACACTCATCAGAATCACGCTGCCCCGTCATGCACATAAATTGCAAAACGTAACAGTCAGCGCGGTGAAGAAAGGCGATGTGAATACTGTAGCGACTGCGGAAATAAAAGGTGCAGAATTATTCAGGGAGTCGGGCCAAACATTAGGAGAAACGCTTAAAAACCTGCCTGGTCTTAACAGTATTCAAACCGGGCCTACCATATCCAAACCTGTAATACATGGTCTGCACAGCAACAGGGTATTGATTTTAAACAATGGGGTGAGACAGGAGGGACAGCAATGGGGCAGCGAACATGCTCCTGAAATTGACCCTTTCATTGCCAATAAAATATCTGTCATCAAAGGTGCAGCAAGTGTGCGCTATGGTTCAGACGCAATAGTAGGTGTAATATTAGTAGAACCTCAAACCCTGGCGCCAGTTAAAGTCCTGCAGGGCGAACTGGATATAGTTGGCGGAACAAATGGCCGAGCTGGAGGCACATCAGGGCAGTTGGAAGGCAACACAAAAAACAAGTTTCTTGATGCCTTGAACTGGAGGCTGCAGGGAACACTGAAGAAAGCGGGTAATTTTAAAACAGCGGATTATTTTTTAAAGAATACAGGCGCAACGGAAGCAGATTTCAGCGCTGCGGTAAATTTTAAAAAGAAAAATTACGGAGGGGAAATATATTATAGCGAATTTAATAATAAGGTAGGCATTTTTGAAGGTTCGCACGTAGGTAACGTAAATGACTTATATGCCGCTTTTTCCAGGGCTAAGCCAATAACCGCGTCTTATTTTACATATGACATAAACAGGACGTATCAGAATATCAGCCACGATTTGTTAAAAGCATCAGCGTATTACCAGTTTAAAAGTGCCGGACAGTTAGAAGTTGTTTTTTCTCACCAAAAAAATCTTCGTGAAGAGTATGATATTGACCTTCCTTATACGAGCGATCCGGAAATTCTCCGTCTGCCGCAAATTAGTTTCCAGATAAAAACTGATGCGCTTGACCTGGTATATCATCATAAACAGATAAAGAACTTTACCGGCAGCATTGGCATTACAGGTATTACGCAGGGTAATGTGTTTAAAGGTATACGTTATCTTGTTCCTAACTTCAGAAGCTATGCAGCCGGAGGGTATGCAATAGAACGGTATGCCAAAGGCAAATGGCTTGCGGAGGCTGGATTGCGGTATGACTATAAATGGCTGAAAACATACCAGATAAACAACACAACTTTATATAAATACTCTAACGTAAGAGATTTTAGAAATGTTACCGCTACTATAGGAAGCTCTTATAACTTCAGCAGTAAGTTTTCTATTTCTGCTAATCTTGGTACTGCCTGGCGAGCCCCAAGTATAAACGAATTGTATATTGAGGGTATCCACCTGAGCGCCGCGTCTTATGAAAAGGGAGACTCAACTTTAACCTCAGAACGAAGTTATAATGCTTCTTTTTCAGCTAAATATGAAAGCGAAAAACTCTATCTTGAAGTAGCGCCTTACAATAATATAATCAATGGTTTTATTTATGCCAGGCCAACCTTACAGCCAATTACGCTTATCAGCGGCACATACCCCTTTTTCCAGTACATGCAGCAAAATATAAACCTGAGCGGTGTTGATGCTGAGGTTCGCTATCAGCCTGTTCACGGTTTTTCGTTTGACAGCAAAGCAACTATTGTTCGCGGCTGGAATAAAAGCATCCACGATTATTTGATTTTTATGCCCTCTGACAGATTTAGCAATTCAGCCAGGTATGAAATAGCCGGGTTTAAGAAACTTAGAAATATGTATGTATGTATTGAGAATGTAAGCGTGTCAGGGCAAACGAGGGTTCCCCCGAACAGTGATTATGTAGCGCCGCCAAAAGGATATTCCATCTTTAATGCCAGTGCAGGCTTTGAAATGCCGGTAAAGACAAAGAAACTATCTGTTGACATTGCAACCTACAATCTTACCAATGTGGCCTACCGCGATTACCTCAACAGGTTTCGATATTACGCTGATGACCTGGGCATAAATGCAGTGCTCAGGCTAAAGCTGACTTTTTAAACAATCAATTTCCAAAAAACAAAAAAAAGCAACACATGAAAAGGTTAATCACTATCTGGGCAGGAGTAAGTTTGCTCCTTTTAACATCCAACGGCTGCAGCAAAGAAGAAAAAACAGTTTCGCCTCCATTGCCGGGAAATGAATTTTTAACAACTGTACAGCTTGTAGTTACAAATACGGCGAATGCAAACGATGTACAAACTGTGGCGGTTAAACAATTGCCCGACCAACCAGTTGACAACAGCAAGGCAAACTTATCTTTGAAGGCAAACTCAACCTACAATGTAGCTGTTCAATTCTTAGATGAGACCAAATCGCCTGCAGGGGATGTAACAACTGATATTTATGACAGGCGCAATTATCACCTGATTTGTTTTGCCGTTACGGGTGCTAATCTTACTGTAGCGCGTACGGACCTTGATACTAATACACCGCCATTACAAGTCGGGCTACAGGATCGGTTTACAACCGCGGCGGTCAGCGCAGGCAGTTTAAATGTTCAGCTCCGTCATCAGCCCAATGCCAAAAACGGTGATTGTGCTCCCGGTTCGACTGATGCTGATGTAACTTTTCCCGTAACCGTCACTAACTAATACACATTCTAAAAGAAGAAACAATGAAAAAAATAATTTCTGCAGTGGCCACCATATTGATATGTATGTCTGTACAGGCGCAAAAAGAAAAAATAGTTACGGGAAGCAATGAAATTTCTATCAATGCAGGTATAGCAAGTCCTTATGGAAGTTTTTCTAAAGGTGATTATGCCGACGAAAAATCCGGGTTTGCAAAAACAGGTGTTCATTTAAATTTATCGGGTGTTCACTACTTTAACAAGAACTGGGGCATCGGTTTGTTACTTGGCTATTCACAGTACGGACATAAAGGAACACAAAGTTTAGCTGACGGATATAAAGAGGACTCCGGTACCGACAGCACAACACTTTATACTAAAGGTACTAACAGAACGCTAAGCATATTAGCAGGCCCTTATTACAGATTACCCGTCAGCCATAAATTTGCTATAGATATAAGCGCTTTAGCAGGGTATGTAAATACTCATCTGGCAGGATTCCAGATATTTTATGAAGACTATTTAGAAAATTCCATGTCGCAAAAAGAATCTTCAGGCGGCGGTTTCGGTTACCAGTTAGGTGCAGGTGTTAAATATAGCATTACTGATAATATTGCTATAAAAGCAAATGTAGATTATTTTTCTTCCAATCCTAAGATTAATATTTCTTATGACAATTTTATCGTCAATTCCGGCAGAAGGTTAACCACTTACAATGAAGCTGTCAGTGGAATAAATAGTACGTTAGGCATTGCCTTTTCATTCTAAAAACTGTCCTTAACAAGGAGTGTCAATAAATATTTTTGACACTCCTTGTTTTACAGTATTAGTAAAAAATTGTCCGGCGTTCTTTTCTATGCCCGCTCGGCAATTCTTAGCCTGCTCAATCTATCCATTTCTTTATTGAGAATAGAAGCAAGTGATTTTGCTTTAGCGTCACGATTGCGGTAAATTAAACGATGGTCTAAAACAGCAGCAGTTATTTTTTGCAAATCGTCTTCAGTTACAAAAGTCCTGCCATTGACAAGGGCGAAAGCCTTTAAACATTTTAAGAAAGTGATGCCACTGCGGGTAGAGGCGCCCAGTACAATATCGGTGTGACGACGGGTATCCCAAATGATATTTCTTACTGCTTTTACAATCTCTTCGTGTACAAAAACTTTTTCTGCTTCATCCTGCAAAAACAGTATTTCTTCCATGCTTAATACCTGGTGAATATGGGCGAGATTATTGGCAATGCCAAGATAATTATTATAAATATCCAATTCGGTCTCTTCATCTACATAACCGAAAATAATCTTTATAAAGAAGCGGTCAAGCTGGGCAGCAGGCAGGGGATAAGTGCCTTCCATTTCAACCGGGTTTTGCGTAGCGATTGTAAAGAACATTTTTTCCAGGGGATAAGTTGTTTCTCCCATTGTTATCTGTTGCTCAGCCATACATTCCAGTAAAGCTGACTGCACTTTTGGTGATGCACGGTTTATTTCATCAGCAAGCAGCACATTACAAAAAAGTGGTCCTTTTTTAAAGATGAATTCTTTTTTCACATCGTCAAATATGTGCGATCCGATTAAATCCATTGGCAGTAAATCGGGAGTAAATTGTATTCTTTTAAAGTTCACTCCTCCCTCATTGCTTCTGCCGGAGATGCTTTGAGCCAATGTTTTAGCCATCACGGTTTTGCCGGTGCCGGGATTATCTTCCATCAAAATGTGCCCTTTAGCCAATAATGCAGTAAGGATAAACTGGATCTGTACCCGCTTTCCACGAATGACCGTTTCTATATTATTTACCAGTTTCTGAATATTCTCAAGCGCTTCTTCTATCTGTATATTTTGTTCTATAGTTACCTGCTCCATGTTTAACTTATTTTGGTTTTAGTAAAGAAATGAATAGTGTTGTAAATATTCGCAAAACCGCTTATTCTTTTCTTTATTGAAATATCATTTTTTACCTTTTTAATAAATGGACTATAAAAATTTTGAACCAGCGTTTCCTCGTTAGCCGTTAGCGGAACGCTGCTGTATTTAATCTTTTGATACACATTTGCAAACCTGTTAAAGTTTGAACCAAATCTCCTGTCTGTTTCTTCTGCATACTGTTGCGGGCTTTCGTTTTCTCTCGCCATTCCCATCTGATTTAAATAATACATACTTGCCGTATATATATTATAAGCCTTTGTTCTTGCTGTTGTATTATTTTTTGCTTTTGCATTTAAATATTGCCATATGAGCCACGGCAAAGCAAACAATAAAATTATAAATCCTCCTATTACAGCTACCCCTATCCACAATGCTGTTACCCAATCAAAAGGTTCATCTGCTTTTACCTGTTCTTTTTGCCGCTCTTTTTTCTGTTCTTCACTCTCCATTATCTTAATTTCATCCACGGGTGCAGGTTTGGGCAGCTTTACTATCAGTGAGGCAAGGTTATCGGTTTCATTTGCCATCACATTTTTCATGGCTTCTGCGTAAGAAACCGCTACGATATTGGTCCCTGCTTTTATATCACTTAGTTTGCCTTCGCCTGTGTCGCGGGTAACGGAGGCAATTGAAACATCCATAAACAGGTCTTTTGCTTCAGGTGCAGGAATATTCTCATCATGAAAAAGCATTTTTTTCACTTTCAGAGTTACCCTTTTTGCTGCAGTATCCACACTTACTGCCTGGCCATCTGCTACCATCAGCGCCTGTTGAGTATTCATAGGCGGTGTACCATCCGGTTGTGGCGACTGTTGTGTATTCTGATCAGGTACTGTAGTGTCGAAATCTATCCATCCGTACCCCGGAAAGTATAGCTGAACCCACGCATGTGCCTGGTCGGCATAAAACCAATACCAACCCGGGTTTTTGCTGCTTCTGTCAACGGTTAAAAAACCTGCCGCAATACGGCTGGGAATGCCAAGCGACCGAAGGAGGAAAAGAGTAGCCCCGGCAAAATAAGCACAGTAGCCTTTACGGTTTTCAAATAAAAAATAGTTTAATTTACTTGCACTGGGCAAACCAGGTATTCCCGGATTATCACTGTACCTGAAAAGAGGCTGGCCAAACTCATCTTTCCCTGTAAAATAATTCCGGATTGCAATCATCTTATCTACAGGAGTTTTTGCATTTTTGGTTATTTGGGCCGCCAGTACCCGAATGCGGTTATATTCTTCATTGCGCGGCATGAAGGTGTAATAATCTATAAACTTTTTATCGAGCTTATCGTATGAATTTGCCTCACGTAAACGATCGAAGCGCTGTTGCTGAAAAGCTTCGAGTTGCTTATTGCCGGCAGGATTGTAAATAAAATAAGCGCTGTTAAGATCACTCACCCACATCTTTGCGCGATAGGCACTTTTAAACTGTGACTTGTATTCATTTTCTACAGGCAGGGGCTGACAAAAGAATGCTGTGGAAGGAGCAATGTATTCCTTTGGCGAAAGAATAACTCTATACACATCTGCAGAAACAACTTTTCTGTTTAAAGTTGCCATAGTATTCCTGATAACAACGGTATCAGTTTTTGCAAAATACAAAGGTATTTTCGACGGATCGGGACTGAAAAGGTCATTATACGGAAGGTTTTTATCTTCTTCAAAGGTCTGTGTCAGCGTATCGAATTTGGTATAATAGGTAGAAGTAAAATATAGCGGGTTAGGCGTTTTACCGTCAGGAAAATAGTTGTCGAGTTTAGCAACGAAAACCAATCTTTTGTCCTTACTCAACGAACCGGTCATTTTCATCTGGTCTTTATTGCTGAGGCTGCCGTCTTTGTTTTGTTTAGTCATGCTTTCTTTGCCGCCTTTATTTTTTCCTCCCTGTCCGCCGCCCCAATCCTGCTCAATGCTGTTGAATTCTTTCCGGAAAATCAGCAGCAACCCAAATAAAACGATCAAAGCAAGGCTAATAAAACCAGCGAGACGCCTGGTGACAAACCAGCCAAAATGAGGCTCATCTTCATTCATATTCCTGATAAGCTCAGCAGTATAAATGATATAGAAAGCATACACTAAAACAGGCGCAAATGCAGATATCAAAGATTTAGCAGTTATATCTGCAGTTTTACTTACCACTATTATCTGCATCACCAGCAGAAAAACTGACCATAAAATGGTAAAGTACCGGGATCGCGAAAATCCATATCCTGCAAGCCATCCTGCTGAAAACAGTAAGGCAAAAACTAAAAACGTTACAGAAATAAAGAAAGCGTCAAACTCACCGATACTTAACCTGCCTAAAAATTTATAAGCGATAAAGTAAGCGCCGAACAACAATAATGCAGTTGTGATAAACCGAAACCGGTATCCATAAAAAACAATAGAAGCCACAATGCCGGTCGCAAAATATAAACCCTGCTCTGTCCAATTGTTTTGTAACAATGCGAAATACTGGTTGGCATTATACAACAAGTATAAAACTAACACCACCGTCGGAATTGCTAACAATAGCAACTGCGCCGTAACTTTTTTCCAACTATGTATTCTTCCGATTTGCATTTTTTATAATTTTTTTAGATCGCTCAGACATGACTGACCATAGTCGACAGGTCATAGAAAAAGCAATTCACGTTAAATTCACTTGTTTATACCTTTACTACTGCTTCAATAATCTAAAGGCTTTCCCAAATGACTTATTGCCCCAATGACTTATTGACTTAATGTCCAATGACTAATGCCTCTTCCTGGTATTTTTGAAGTATTTCTGCGAGCTTTTTTTCATTTTCTTTTATTTTCAAACGCATAGCTGAAAGGACCCAACCTCTTTTATAAACATCTATATCGTCTTTCTGGTTTTGTACAAACATCCACTGCACCCAGTCAATCATATTTTGGTTTTTGAAACTGTCCGTCAACCGGATAAATATGAAAGTTATGTCTTTACCATAATTCTCCATCAAATCTTTCACTTCTTCAGCATTGCTGAACGACGAAACAATTACAACAGACGCATCGTTTATCTTTACGTAAGTCTTCAAATCTTTTTCATGGTGCCATTTACTGGTGCTGATACTGTACTTTACCGATTGCTGTTCATCTCCTGCGTTATTTTTTGCTGCATCCTGGTCTGCAATATATTTTACCTCAAATCCCCTTTTTACCAGGTTTTGATAAACAGACCATATAACAACTTTGTAATAATTTAAAAAAGGAATTTCTGCCGCACCATTTCCTTCAATATTGAAATGGCTGAAAAAAGAAGCGTAGAGATAAACATGAGAAGCATAGGGATCCATTATTTCCGGAATGCGAACAACAAGTTCCTTGTTTTTAGCATATATTTTCCAAACAATACGGCGTACATCATCATTATTTTCAAAATTTTTATAGTTAAGATATTCACCTTCCACTTTTCTTAATTGTTCTATACGGGTATTTGTTTCTTCCGTCTTTCTTGGCAATACGTTTAAATCTTTGAGGCCTTTTGTTGCAGGTTGTGTAAAGAAATGACTGCTTGTGGGCAGATTGACTGCAATTGAAAAAAACTGTAAAATATCTTCAAAATATAAAACAGCTTTTTCCACATGGTACTCTTTTATTTGCGGTAACGTCCAATGATAGGTTCCTTCAATGCTGGTACTGAAAAACTTTCTTTTACTATTTTCTAAAAGTGAAAACTTCTTTGAATAATGTTTCCGGTCGTATAGTAAGCGAAGTTTTACAAATCCGAAAAAAGGTTTTAAAACAGGACTGATCAGCAGCCGGACCGTTTGCTTCTGATGGAGCTCACTTTCTTTAACATCAGTAGAAATATCGAAACGAATACCGGTTTTTCTTTGTCTGTATTTAAAATAAAAAAAGGAAATAAGAACAGGTAAAAAAGCAACTGAAATGATAGCAATGGTGAATGCCAGGGCTACTTTAAGCAATAATTGAAAAATATCAACAAACGAAGAGTCTGCATTTATCTCATTGCTACCCATCATTTTGAAGCCGACAAATGCTGCAATGGCAAAAACCACAAAATAAATTGTAAAAGGAATATAAAAAGCTGCATGCTTTATTTTGTCTGTCGTTCGCGAAAAGGTCATGTTCATTTGAGCGGTTAAGATAAATAAAGATAGAATGATAGAAAAAAAGGAAATAGGCTGTACAACATTTTTAACCGCCTTTTCACTTTCTTTGCGCCACAATCATGGCTTCTAAAATCAATTACGATCATTGTTTGTGTTGCGGCAGCGCTGCTATCGCTAAAGTTTTGGAATGCAGAGACTACACGGTTTCAAACGAATATTTTGAAATATGGCAATGTAATACCTGCACTTTCAGGTTTACACAGCATGTTCCTGATGAAACTGCTATCGGTAAATATTACCAGTCAGCAGAATATATCTCTCATAGCGATACAAAAAAAGGTTTGATTAATCGTTTGTATCACCGGGTTAGAAGTTTCACGCTTATCAGCAAGCTCAATCTCATTAAACGTGTTACGCGGCTAAAAAAGGGAGTTTTGTTAGACGTTGGTGCAGGCACCGGAGCTTTTTCATTTACAATGCAAAAGGCCGGTTGGAACATGACGGGTTTGGAACCGGATGAGGTGGCAAGAGCAAATGCACTAAAGAATTATAAACTTGACTTAAAAGAATTGAGTGATCTTCAGAACCTGCATACTGACACATTTGATGCTATTACACTCTGGCATGTATTGGAGCATGTGCATAACCTTAACGGCTACCTGGAAAAGTTTTATAAAATATTAAAACCGGCCGGCCGGCTTGTAATTGCAGTGCCCAACTATACCAGCTACGATGCCCGTTTTTATAAACAATATTGGGCAGCCTACGATGTTCCCCGGCACTTGTATCATTTCTCGCCTAAAAGCTTGCAAACATTACTTGAGCAGAAAGGCTTTGCAGTTGAGGCTGTTAAACCAATGTGGTTTGATAGCTTTTATGTAAGTATGCTAAGTGAAAAATACCGGCTCGGGAAAGACAGTTATATAAATGCTGTCCGGATAGGTTTGCTTTCTAACATTAAAGCAATTTTTAACGCAAAAAGATGCAGTTCGGTTATTTATGTGGTGAGGAAGAAATAGGGCTTTGCTAAACTTAATGACTATAAATAAGAAAATAGAGAAAATAAGAATGGATAATGCGTTTCACTCCTCTTAAAGCAATGTCACTTAGTTGAGCTGTGATAAAAGTCGTAAATAATCCAGATTAAAGAAAAATCATTTCTAAAATAAATTTTTATTTTTCCTATAGTCGATTACTTTTGTCGCCGAATGGTTCCCGTATCCGATTTTATCGGTACCGGGATTAAAAGGGAAGCCGGTGTGAATCCGGTGCTATCCCCGTAGCTGTAAGTTTCAGTGAATTGTCAGTTGTCACTTGTGAATAATCCTCACAACTCACTTCTCACAACTCGCCTGTTGAATAAAAAGCCACTGTTCCATAAGGAATGGGAAGGAGTTCAACAGAAAACAAGCCAGAAGACCTGCCTTTCGAAAATTATTTTATCATCGGGCTTTCGGGTGAAAAGCAGGAGATGTAATTGCCTGCTGCGCACAGGCCTTTCCATTTCTCATTATTTCCTATTCCGAAGGTTCATAGCAAAACAGACTATGACCAAAAAACTATTCACAACAGCATTTATTTTAGCCGCATTTGCTGCCTCTGCACAAACCGACACAGTGCAAAGCGCCAATTTAGACGAAGTAGTGGTAACGGCTACCAAAACAGACATTAAACAATCGCAAACCGGTAAAGTGGTTACCGTTATTGACCAGGCTACCATTCAGCGAAACATTGGTAAGACTGTTTCAGAAATCTTAAATTACCAGGCAGGTATTTTTATAAATGGCGCCAATAATACGTTAGGTACCAACCAGGATGTCTATTTCAGAGGCGCCAATACGGGCAATGTGCTTATTATGATTGACGGCGTACCTGTGATTGATGCATCGCAGATAAATAATTCGTTTGACCTCAATAGTATTAATCCCACACAAATTGAACGTATTGAGATTTTAAAAGGCGCACAAAGCACTCTCTGGGGCAGCGATGCAGTGGCAGGAGTTATTAATATTATTACTAAGAAAGGCGGCGTCAAACCGGTAAGTCCGGAAGTACTGCTGTCGTATGGAAGCTACAATACTTTTCGCGGAAATGCAGGTTTAAATGGTAAGTTGAATAATTTTACTTACAACCTAAATTACAACCATACCGGCAGCAAAGGCTTTTCTTCAGCTTATGACAGTACCGGAAATAAAGGTTTTGATAAAGATGGATTCGCACAAAATAACTTTCAGGCAAACCTGGGTTATAAAGTATCGGAAAAATTATCTGTAACAGGTTTGGCCGAGGCCGGAAAATATAAGGCTGATATTGATGCCGGAGCTTTCACCGACGACAAGGGTTATACTATTAAAAATAAAAATCAGCTATTTAGCCTCGGTTTTCAATACAAAGCTTCCGGGCTTAATCTCCATTTTGTAAACGCTTTACAGAAGTCTGAAAGAGAGATGACAGATGACAGCACTGCTTCTGGTTCCACCGGTTATGCTCATGGTTTTTATAATGCAGCTACCTATATTTCAGACCTTTACGGCAACTTTAAATTTTCCGATAAAGCCTCTTTGGTAGCAGGCGTGCAAGGTATTTATCAGAATACTGACCAGGGTTATCTCAGCATCAGTTCTTACGGCCCTTATAAAACGGCATTAGGCAGCGATAGCGCAAAAATTCACAACTATTCTGCCTACGCATCTTTCCTGTTGACCAACCTTTCCGGCTTCAACAACGAGATTGGATTTAGATACAACAACCACAGCATATACGGCAGCAACGGCACATTCAGTATTAATCCATCCTTTAATATTGATAATAATACCCGTGTTTTTCTGAATATCTCATCGGGTTACAAAATTCCAACATTGTACCAGTTGTATAGCGAGGCGGGCAACAAAAACCTTCATCCGGAACAAAGCACCAATTATGAGTTGGGCGTGCAGGCTTTCAGCAATGACAAAAAGAACTCTTTTCGTGTGCTCGGCTTTAAAAGAGACATTAAAAACCTGATAGTTTACTATTCTGATCCTGTTACTTACGCCGCTAAATATATAAACCGTGATAAACAAAAAGATTATGGTTTTGAGTTTGAAAGTAATATTGCTATTGGCAAAATGGGTAACTGGATAAATAATCTTACGTATGTAGATGGTGAGGGCGAAAACAATAATGTAAAAATAAAAAACCTTTATCGCCGCCCGAATTTCACATTCAACAGCACTCTCACAGTACAGCCTGTAAACGGTTTTACCATAGCGACTTCTTTCAGGTTTGTTGGTACACGCCTCAAAGGGCAGTACGATGCCGGGCCTGCCCTGATGCCGCAGTATTATACTATAGATTTATATGCTGCATATTATTTTGTAAAACAATGCCGGTTTTTTATTGATCTTAGAAACATTACCGACCAGCAATATTTTGATGTGCCCGGCTACAATAGCCGCCGTTTCAATGTTATGGCTGGTATTTCAGCTAATTTTTAAAAAAACAATATTTATGTAACCGGCAGCGGAATTTATATGAAGCTTTTGTTGCGTCGCCCACTTCAGCTTCATTGCAGGAAGGAGCGACAGGCATGATTAAGTTTCATCCTTCTTCCTTGCGGGGAGGAACGACGAAGCAATTTCCCTGAATAGATACAGCACGTCTATAATGAAGAGATTGCTTTGTGCCTTGCAATAAAGAAGAAATTGACCACAATTTATTAAACACAAAAAAACTAATATGTCTTTACAAAAGTTCGATTTTCGTACCGCTATTCTTTTACTAATGATCATTGTCATTGGTGCACTCAGAGTTATTTTTAATTTTAATTACGGGATTTCCCCGCTTGCAAATTTTTCACCATTAGGTGCAATGTCGCTTTTTGGTGGCGCGTATTTTAATAAAAGCTGGAAAGCGTTTACATTTCCTTTGCTCACTTTGTTTATCTCCGACTTTATTCTTCACCACACTGTTTTTAAAACTTATGGAAATGGCTTTTTATACAATGGATGGTACTGGGTCTATGGTGCTTTCGCGTTAATGACACTTGCAGGAAGATGGCTAATGCGCCACGTAGGCATTTATACTTTTTTACTTTCTGTTTTTACCTGTGTGCTTATTCACTGGGTCGTTACAGATATTGGCGTATGGATCGGATCGAAAATATATGTAAAAACATTAAGTGGCTTTATTGATTGCCTTGTTGCAGCTATACCTTTTGAATGGCGTTTTTTAGCAGGCACTTTAGTTTATGGTGTTATCATGTTTGGAATATTTGAGTGGATGAAGCAACGGTATTCATTGTTACAGTTAAAGTCCGTAAAAATTGTTTAAAAATACCCACTTAAAATATTCTTATATGAAAGCATGTTCATTTCTTCCCGCAGCTACGCAAATGATTTACGACATGGGTTTGCAGGACATGCTGTACGGTGTTACGTTCGAATGTCCGCCGCAGGCATTAAACCAAAAACCAAGAGTGGTGCGATATGCATTGGAAGGAAATCACTACAGCAGCATAGAAATCGACCGCATTTTTTCTGCTTCAAAAGCGCAGGGCAAAAGCATGTATTATGTTGACGATCAGGTGCTGCAAAAAATAGAGCCTGACGTAATTTTCACGCAGGATGTTTGTGAAGTTTGCCAAATTGATACAGCTTGCACTGCCACGGCGGTGGCTAAACTAAAAAAAGTACCGGAACTGGTGCCGCTTACGCCCCGAAACCTGCAGGACGTATACGACACCGCCATCACTATTGCCAGGGCATTAGGCAGGGAAGAGGCCGCATACAGGTATTTGAGTGATCTGCAAAAAAGAACGGATGCTGTTTTAGACACTTTACGGCAAAATAAAATGCCTTTAAAACGGGTAATGCTGATGGAATGGATTGAACCGGTCTACAACTGCGGACATTGGATACCCTACCAAATAGCACAGGCAGGAGGCATTGATATGTTATCTGATCCTTCGGGAGATTCAATCGTTACCGGATGGAAAAAAATTGTCAGGTACGATCCTGAAGTTTTAATAGTAGCTCCTTGTGGTTTTCACATTGACCGCAGCCTGAAAGAAATACATTTATTAACAAAAAAAGAAGGATGGAAACAATTGAAAGCTGTTGTAAATAAACAGGTATTTGTTGTAGATTTTGACCTTTTTACGCAACCTTCGGCAGGCACTTTGGTTGATGGGATAGAAATGCTCGCTGCCATGTTTCATGCTGATCTATTTAAAGTGCCGCTTCACCTGCAACATAAATTTGTAAATATTTTTAAAAGCAATAAGGTGTATGCCGCTGCATGAACAGAAGAATTGCCTCCGATGCGGGCAGCTATTTGAGTGTAAAGTAGGTGATATAAGCCATTGCCAATGCAGCGGCATTAAACTTTTTGCAGAAGTACAGGCATTTATTGATTCAAAGTACCAGGATTGTCTTTGCCTGAACTGCCTGCAAAGTCTAAACAATAAATACAATTTTTTTAAAGAAAAATTTTTCCTGCAGTAAATGATATTGCTGCCGGGCGAGCATTATTATCAAAGCAATTAAAAGCATTTGAATGGCATATAAATCCTTTTTTAACTGGAGCGGCGGCAAAGACAGTTCACTTGCTTTATACCACGCTTTAAATGATAAAAACTATGCGATTGAAAAACTTGTAACGAATGTAAATAATCAATATCGCCGCATTTCAATGCATGGTGTCAGAGAAGAGTTATTGGATCAGCAGGCAAAGTGCATTGATATTCCTTTGCAAAAATTAGTATTGCCCGATCAGCCTTCAATGGCTGAGTACGAAGACCAGATGATGCAAACCATGAGGCAATTGCACAATGAAAAATTTACTCATAGTGTATTTGGCGATATTTTTTTGGAAGACCTTAAAATTTACCGCGAGAAACAATTGGCTAAAGTGCAAATGACAGCCGTATTTCCTTTGTGGAAAAGAGACACAACAGAACTCATTCGTGAGTTTATTGATCTGGGATTTAAAACTATAGTTGTATGTGTAAAAGCAGAATTGCTGGATGAAAGTTTTGCCGGGCGTGTTATTGATAAAGACTTTCTGAAAGACTTGCCGCCAAATGTGGACGCATGCGGGGAGAATGGGGAGTTTCATACCTTCGTTTTTGACGGGCCTATATTTAAAAAACCTATATCTTTCCAAATAGGCGAAAAGGTATTCAGGGAATACATAGCGCCTGAAAATGATAAGGACAAATGTTTCGCGAGCCTGCCGGTAACAGCTTCCTCTATAGGCTTTTGGTTTTGCGATCTGTTGGCAAAATAATAATACATTTATAAATAAATGATAGCTTTGGTATTTTAAAATGCCCGTTGCAGTTGGCAATAAAGCATTCTTGTATGCGTTACTTCTATTTATATTTATGAGTTATGCAATTTAATTTACAACAATTTTTAACCGTAAGTTTTACGCTTTTTGCAGTAATAGATGCAATAGGTTCTATACCGTTGCTTATTTCACTTAATAATAAGCTTGGTGGCATCAGGGAATTCAGGGCAACAGTTATATCAGGATTGTTCATGGTTGGTTTTTTGTTTGCAGGTGAGCCTTTTTTAAAGTTGTTAGGAGTAACAATACAATCATTTGCCGTAGGAGGTTCTATAGTTATATTTCTATTGGGTTTGGAAATGGTATTAGGCCATGAAATATTTAAAAGTGAAAAAGATGCGCGTGCAGGTACGGTAGTTCCCATTGCTTTTCCTATTATTGCCGGTGCGGGTACGCTAACTACTTTGATGTCTTTGAAAGCAAACTTTAATGAAATAAATATTTTGTTAGGCATTTTAGTAAACCTGGTACTGGTTTATATAGTATTAAAATCTTTAAGGTTTATAGAAATGGCTTTGGGAGAGGCAGGACTTATAGCGGTTAGAAAATTTTTTGGGGTAATATTGCTGGCAATAGCCGTAAAGATTTTTAGCAGTAATATGGGTGTATTTGGTAAGTAACGATTACTTTTGCAGCCCTTTTTGGCCTCGTAGTACAATGGATAGTATAAGAGTTTCCGAAGCTCCAGATACAGGTTCGATTCCTGTCGAGGCCACGATGTCAGCTTATAAGTAACTAAGGACAAATTACTTATATTTAAAATAATATTTTAGTTGCCCATTTAGTTGCCCATTTAGTTGCCCGTTAATTTTAACTTTCCTCTAATTTTCTCCATCTTACTCCATCTTACAATAATTTAAAAATTGTTTAATAAATTATTTAAAAACAAAACAATGATTTCACCTTTTGAATTCAGAATTCATTTAATTAATCTTGAAGGTTTTAAAATAACAATAAGATGAAAATACAAAATGCCAATAAGCAATATTGAATACAGATCAATCAAGCCCGGGCCTCTTTTATCTGACTTTGTTGATTTTTTTTGGATGCTTAATCATCGTTCTGAAAAGGAACAGGAGGTTACTGTTTTGCCACAGCAAAACGGGTCATGGAAAATGGACTTTAAAAATGGCACTTCTGCTCTTGCCGATATAGTGATTGGAGCGGATGGAATGAACGCTAATATCCGTCCGTACATTACGCCAATTAAGCCTTTTTATTCAGGATATACAGCAGTGGAGGGAGCAGTGTACCATTCTGAAACAGCAAGTCCGAAAGTACACAAGCTATTGAGCGGCGGAAAAATATTTGCAATGGGAGATAATAAAACATTAATCGTTAGCTCGAAAGGAGATGGCAGCCTGGTGTTTTATACCGGTTGTAAAATGGATGAACACTGGATCAGGGAAGCTGGAATAAATTTTTCAGACAAAGCACAGGTATTTGGCTAGTTCAAACAGCAATTTTCGGGAGCCCGGCTAACATACTCTTTTCTACCATGTCCTGCCTGTGCAAAGCCATCTTTTAAGACGTTCAGAACGTGATCCAGGCTTGCACAAATAAGAAAATATTTAGTCATTATTGCTATGTGTCCAAACGGTATTATAAGTTACGGGTTTAAATCCGGTCGCAATTGATGCAGCAAGTTTCATATGGTTTCGGGCTTCTTCATCTTTTTGCATGTTTTGAAAATCCTCCAGTGATGCCCATTGCGCATAATTAGTAACTGTTTTTCCGTCGTCCCCCATATGAATATTAGCAGAGATGTATCCAGGTACTTTACTGAAAATTTCCTGGCTAGCTTCTTTCAGGTTCTCAAACAATTCTGATTGTCTTTCCGGCTCTACCGAAAAAACATTAATCAGTGTACAAATTTTTTTATTACTGTTAATCGTTGTCATATACTTTTTTTTAATTTCTACAAAAGTATAAACAGAACGAACCCTTAGAATTACCAAATGGCAAGAAATGGTTAGCGGATTTGTTTTCTTATTCTGCTAAGAGACGTAGGTGTCATTCCCAAAAAAGAGGCTAATTGTTTTAAGGGAATTTTCTGCATCAGGTTTGACTGTTGCATAGCTGCCAAATAACGTTCCTCAGCAGTAAGGGTTTGGTAGCTGATGATACCATTAATGACTTTTAAAAAAGCATTTTCCCAAATGAGTCTGCCGAAGCATTGCCATTGCGGAAATTTTGCATACAGATACTCCATAGAATTTTTATCTATGGCAAGTAAAGTAGTTTCTGTTATTGCCTGAATATTAAATTGAGTTGGTTTGCCTGATTTCAAACCTGAAAGCTCAGCAAAAAAATCATTTTCAAAAATTAACCATGCAGTAACCGGCTCTCCACCTTTATCAAACCAGATGCGAACACCACCAGATTTTACAAAATAATAGTTTGTTGAAAAATGTTGTTCTTTTAAAACGTATTTATCCTTTTTAAAAGCTATTTCTTTGAAGTAAGACAAAATGCATTCTAATTCCTGATCATCAATGTTGATTTTTGACTTTATGAAATGTACAAGTTCGTCCATAAAATTTATTAATACTTATTTTATTTTGTCAGAGTTGCCATCAAACTTCTTTATAGCTTCTGATGTTACCGGCGTAAACAAGTTTATCAGATTGCCATCCGGATCACGGAATAAAAGAGATTTATTGCCCCATGGCATTGTTGTCGGTTTTTGCACAATGTAAGTTTGAAGAAAATCTGCTAATCTTTCATAGTCCTGCTCTACATCATCAACTCTAAATTCTATTATGGCAGTACGATTTTGGGCGGCCTGTGCAACTTCTTCTCCACCGAAAAATTGTAATGTATTGGTACTCCCAATTGCTAAAGTTGCTGATTGGGTTTGCAGTTCAGCAAAATCCGGGGTGTATTGTATTACGGGCATTCCGGTTACCTGCTCATAAAATTTAACTAAATTCCTGATGTTGGCAGTAATAATGCGAATTGATGCTAAAGTCATAATTTATTTTTTTGTTTACATAAAGAAACAATGGCTTTATGACAAGGGTATGTCAGGGGTGTTGAACTTTTTTTCTTTTGCATTTAGATATTCCTGAAGTGTCAATTTGTGTGGCTTAAAACTTAAGTTAACTGATTCAATTTTTAAAATCCTATCTAAACGAAACATCCTATAATCCTTCCTTAATCTGCAATACGCAATAACTGTCCAGCTCTCCTGCAAACTATAATACAAGGCAAAAGGTTCTATTTGTCGTTCTGTTTTTTCGCCTTTATGTTCTGACTGATAAATGATATTTAAAACTTTAAAAGCTGTCAACGCATTTTGAATTAACGACAAAGAATTACTTGTGTTTGTATGTGGTATGGCAGGACTAACAGCAATTCTGTTTGATAATAATTCGACCTTATCTTTTGTTGAACACAGCAAAACGGCCTTTATTTTATTTATCGCCTCTGTATATCCTTTAATAAGAGAACTATCCCTGTTTTTGAGCACTAACTGTTCAGCCGTGATTAAAGCATTTGCCTCATTTTCGGTAAACATTACCGGCGGCATTTTATAACCTTCCATCACCGAATAGCCTTTTCCGTCTTCTGTCAATATGGGAACACCTGCCTGTTCCAATGCTTTTATATCTCTATAAATTGTTCTGACACTTACGCCGAATTTCTCAGCAAGCTTTGTTGACGTCAAAATTCTTTTCGTCTGCAGTTGGGTTAAAATTGCTGTTAATCGTGAAATTCTTTTTGTGTCGTTATCGTTCATCTTGCAATTTCACTTTTATTTTTGATAGCTGTCTCGGTTGCATAATCTGATTCGTGATTACAACACTGCATTTTCCGTAGAAATTAAGAAACCACATTGGTGCAAGTCTAAAAACTTAGCTTCATCCGGACGAATGATTTCCATATACTTCGCCGATATAAACACTTTGGCGATGGATTCAACATCATCAAACCAAAGTTCGGTAATGCCATCATATTCAGGCTCAGGCAAGCCTTCCATCTTTACCGGTAAGGTGTGGCATTGAATGTACTTGCGAACATGTTGCTGTACCTCTGCAAGTGATGTGAATAAAGGTGCATGTTTGTTTTTGTGGTAATACACAAAATCTTCGTGGCTCATGTCCGGATGCCTGCGTAATAGGATTGAAAACTTAACCATAGTACTTCGTTTTTGTTTACACAAAGTCGCACGGTCTTACCATTGACTATGGTTAAGAAATTTATTTTCGTAATAATCTTTTGCGAAGCCTGCTGAGCGACTCAGGCTTTATTCCTATACAAGAGGAGAGGTGGAACTGAGATACCTGGTTAAACAGGTCGGGGCGATTGTCAAGAAGATATTGATATCTTTCTTCCAGTTTCAGAAAAAGCAGCATATCTACTCTTTCGTTTAACTGCAGATAAACCCTTTCAGCCATCAGTCGGCCAAAATTATTCCAGGTGGAAGAAGTGCTATATAACTGTTGGATGTCTTTATAATTAATAACAAGCAACTCTGAATCGTGCATTGCCTGCCAATAATAGCGTGACGGTTTCTGGGTAAGGAAACTTTGAAAATCAACTAAAAAATTATTCTTATCTGTAAAGCGATAATTTATTTCGTTGCCTTCAAAATCTACATAATACATTCTGAAAAAACCACTGGTTAAAAAAAATACACTTTTGCATACCTCTCCCTCTTTCAATAAATTATCATGCTTCTTAACAGTAGCAGATGTAAGCAGGGGTACCAGCAATTCAAAATCTGATGATGAAACAGACAAGATAGCGTTGATTGCATTTTTTAAGGAATCGATGTCTGAAGGCATAAAATCAACTATTTGCAGTTTAATTGTTATTAAAATTACTGGTATAAACTCTTTTGTTCTTCAGTTGCCTTGAATTTGTCGAACCTATTAACCACAACGTGTTTCAGCTTATGTAGTATCAGTATTCATTGTTATTGAGTGTTTGTTTTTCTTCCCGGTCTTTAAGATGCTAATATTTTTCGTATTCTGCTTAGAGATTGCGGTGTTATTTTAAGATAAGAAGCAATGTATTGCTGTGGAATGTGCAAGGCAAGCTCAGGGTATCTTTTTATAAACTCTCTGTATTTGTCTGCCGCTGTACCGAAATTAAGAAAATCATTATCCTTTATTTTATTAAGCAGCGTAGCTTCTGCCAAACTTTTTGTAAGTATAAATAATCTTGGAATTTTTTCAGTTAGTTTTTCCCAATCTTCACGTTTTACGAAAAATATCCGGCTGTTAACTACTGCCTGCAATGGAGTTGCGCTTGGCTTGCGACTATAATAACTTTCCAGGTCAACTATAAATTGGTTTTCTCTGAAAAAGTACATTGTTGCTTCTTCGCCTTTTATATTTACTGAATAAGTTCTAATAGCGCCGCTGTCTATAAAACCAATCTCATTAGACACTTTTCCCATTGCTAAAAACTCCATTCCTGCCTGCAATTCTTTTTCTTCAAAATGAAAAATAATATCTTCAATATTTTCTTTTGTAAGAATACCACCGAAACTAAGCGCTGCCTTTAATTTTTTCATCTATTTCTGTTTAACAATTCCAAATTGAAGAATGCTGGCTGCAGATGATAAAACAGCTTCTTCAACTGCAATGGGTTTCCATCCTAATTCTTTTACGGCTTTTGAATTATTCATTTTTCGTTCTGCACCAAGGTCAATTAAGACGGGCTTTAAGGTCGCATCAAAAAGTGAGAGAACATGCAACATCCAATTAGGTAATTTGCGGGAAGGTATTTTCATTTTTGGAAAAGCCTTTTTTAAAATTCCAGCAATGTTACTAAAACTAAGGAAGCCTGCTGAACCGATATATCGCTGATTGGCAGCCTGTGGTTTTTCCATTGCAAGAATTAATAAAGATGCAATAGACCTTACATCTACTATTTCATACCCTATTTGTGGCAGAGCAGGCAAGCTACCATCCAGAATTTTGACAACAACATTTGACGAAGCACTAAAATCTTCTTCAAGCAATGAACCAAGAACAAGACCCGGGCAAACCACGGATAATTCTAACCCTGAATTATCTTTTTTTATAAAATCCCATGCGGCTTTTTCTGCAATGGTTTTGCTTTTATAGTAAGGAGTCATATCATCCTTCCGGTTTTCATCGGTCCAGTCAGTTTCATCAAACATTCCCCTGCGTCGCTCGGGTGGTTTACCATACTGTATAGCAGCGCCAGAACTTGTAATAACTACTCTTTTAACCTTGCAGATGGTTGCGGCTGTCAGGATATTAATATTGCCATTTCGGGCAGGTATAATTAATTCGTTTTCATCCTTTGGCATTGTTTTAGGGAATGGCGAAGCAATGTGTTGAACATAGTACACACCCACCATTAGTTCTTTCCATATAGCTGCATCCTGGAGGTCGGCTACTGCAAAACTTAAATTGTCTATTGCTGATGTATGATTCGCAATAACGCTTTTTATAGATGCAGCCCTTTTCATATCTCTTAATGTGCCTATTACATGATACCCCTTTTCAAGAAGTTGAACGGCTGTATGTGAACCTACAAATCCTGTTATTCCTGTTAGCAATACCTTTTTGTCATTTGTCATACCTGGTAATATTTTCCTGAATGATAAAGGTCTGGTTGTTAACGGAAGGTTGACTTACCAAATGGTAAAAAAGGAAGACCTTGAAAATTTAGAGCCTGTTTAAATTTCATTTGAAAAAATTTATAATACTTCTTTTATGCCTATAAAATCTGTGTTTGTATTTAGTATAGATAAAAGAAGCATACGGTTTAGTGTTTGTGATAGTGTAAAAGAAGCATAGAAAATAAATTGAATAATATTTAAACAAGCTCTTAGAGGTCCAAAAAACGACTCATAACTGTTCAAGGCTTGGTGACCTAAGTACTAAAAGTAATTGTAGTTAACTGTATTAACTATTGGTAATTCGCTGCGACAAGTTAGCAGTGTCCCGATAGTATTCTGACTAACGTAAAATTAATTATTGATTGTCAGTAGTTTGAGTTTTTTGAAATTCTGTCTCTTCGTTAGCTCCGGAATTTATTTTCGGTCGAAAAAGGAGGAATGACGCACAACGTTCACGGCTTGGCGATGGGCTGGTATTTATAACGTCAAGCCCGGAGACGAAGCCGATTGAAAAACTAAAGATGAAGATAACAACTAAAGCCCAATTTATAATGTCCCTTAGTTCATCATTTAAAGCAAAGGCAATAGATATTTAAACAATAGCTTAACTATTTCCGACAAATTTTGGCTAAGAAATGGTACACTGAACACTATGAAAGCCTGATCTTTATAGTTCTGTAAAATGCTTTTATATAAAACCGGTATCCTTACAACAATTTAAAATAAAACAACCAAAATGAAGCGTTCTTTCTTTTTAGCAATGTGTATATTTTTATTTCATGCTGCTAAAGCAAATACTTACTATTTCTCAAGCAGTACAGGCAGTGATGACAGATCGGCAAAACAGGCACAGAACTCTTCTACCCCATGGAAATCATTAGACAAGTTAAACTCTTTTTTTAGCAATCTCGACGCCGGAGACGCTGTATTATTAAAAAGAGGTGATATTTTTTATGGATCGATAACAGTAAGCAAGTCGGGCAGCAGTGGCTCTCCTATTGTTATCGGAGCTTATGGCTCAGGCGACAAGCCAGTTATTACTTCTTTGGTTACGCTTACCGGCTGGAGTGCTGACAATGCTCACCGCGGCGTTTATCAAAGCGCTGCCAATCAGTCTTTGAGCTCAACTGTTAATACGGTTCTTATAAATGGCGCTCCCCAGGAATTAGGAAGATACCCTAACAGTGATGCTCCTAATAAAGGTTATTTAGCTTTTCAGGCTCATGAAGGAACAACCTCAATTACTGATAATAACTTATCTCCTAATGTAAACTGGACAGGCGCAGAAGTTGTTCTTCGTCAAAGACGCTGGGTTATTGACAGAGATTTAATCACCTCACAATCGGGCGGCACTATCTTTTATAGCCCTTCATCAAAATACGAACCTGATAATAAATCTGGTTATTTTATTCAAAATGATATTAAAACATTAGATAAACCCGGTGAGTGGTATTTTAATCTATCTTCAAAACAATTGAGTGTTTTTATTGGAAAAAATAATCCTTCCTCGTACACGATACAGGCATCCTCAATTGATAATTTAATTTCGTCTTCAAACTACAGCAATGTTACTTTTGACAATTTGCAGATTAAAGGATCAAATGTTTGCGGATTTATCATTAAAAACGGTTCTGACATAAACATTAAGAATTGCGATATCCTTTTTTCCGGCAGAGATGGATTAAGAGTATCTAATCATAAAAACCTAGATATTGAAAATTGCACTGTTGCTAACTCCAATAACAACGGCATTGATATCAGCGGGAGCAATAATGTAACATTAAGAAATAATTCAATAATAAATACTTCTATTCTACCCGGTATGACCGGAAGCGGTGATGGAAAAGGACTTGCTCTTCACTGTTACGGAAACGGCAGTATTATAGAGTATAATGAAATAAGGAATTCCGGCTATTCAGCCCTCGACTTCAACGGAGATAATGTTACTATCAAAAACAATTTTATAGACAGCTTTTGCATAATAAAAGATGATGGCGGAGGTATATATTCTTATACCGGTTATTCTAAATCTCCCCGCAAAGGCAGAGTCGTTATTGGAAATATTTTGATAAATGGCGTAGGCGCTCCCGAAGGAACAGGTTATCCTAACAGGGAAGCCAGTGGAATTTATATGGATGTAGGCTCAACCGGTGTTGAAATTAGGGATAATACTATTGCAAACACTGCTTCAGGAATATTTTTTCATAATGCACATGACATAACAGTAAAAAACAATACCTGCTTTAATAATAAAGTAGGCTTATACATGCAACGGAATGGTAATAAAATCTTTATCAGGAACAATATAATCACCAATAATATATTTTTCTCAAAAAGTCCAAAACAATTAGCTGTAAGTATTTCAACAAGCGGCGACGATATAGATAGCATAGGTGCTTTAGACAGTAATTATTATTCCCGTCCCCTTGCTGACGATCTTGTTTTTAAGCAATCTGTTGGAGGTAATGGAGGAAAAAATGTGACTAAGCTTCTGACTTTAGACGATTGGAAAAATACGTACCGGTATGATCCTGCTTCGCGTAAGTCGCCGGTTAAATATAATAATAATGCTAATCCTGATGATTACATTCGTTTTGAATATAATCCATCTGCTAATAACAAAACGGTAAATTTAGGCGGTACTTATAGAGACATTAATAACAATTTATATTCTAATAGTGTTGTTATTAAGCCTTTTTCTTCAGTCATATTACTAAAGCAGCCGGGCAAAAGATTTGGTTGAGTCGGGCCTGCATTTAGAAACTATAAAAAATTGCCACAGATTTACCGGAAATGTAAATAAATCTGTGGTTTTTTCAATAAGCAATTCCCGAATAAAACGGTAAATGAAATTAGTTATAAAAACATATTTTAATTTCTGGTAAAAAGAAGTACCACTAATTATGTGAATAAAAGAACTAAAAAACGCATAAAGAATGTTTAAATGGCAAAAGGCATTTGCAAATTATTCACCCCAGGCTGTGATGATTAGCTTTCTTTGTCCGCCATGGTTTCTGTGTTCACACAAATAAATACCCTGCCATGTACCGAGCGCTAACCTTCCGTCACGAATAGGTATTAATACCGAACTGCCAAGTAAAGCTGCTTTCAGGTGAGCTGGCATATCATCAGATCCTTCAGCATCATGCGTATACTCAGGATCATTTTCTTTAACTGCCTTATTAAAAAACATTTCAAAATCTTGCCTTACAGTAGGGTCAGCATTTTCATTAATGGTTAAAGAAGCGGAAGTGTGTTGAATAAAAACCTGGCAAATCCCCGTTTTTATTTGTTTCATTTGCGGAAGAGCTTCCGTAATTTCTTCAGTGATAAGGTGAAAGCCTCTTTTTCTTTCTGCAAGTTTGAGTAATAACTGGTGTATTTTCATTATCTTTTTTATTGTTATGCAATAATTTTACCTATCATTTTTTTACATGGCAATAAAAACACTTTTTTTGGCAATGCTTTTATTTTCAGAAATTCCTGTTTCTAAGCAATATTCGAATAAACAACCAGGCAGAGCAGTTGCTGCGACCTTAGACACGGCGAAACAAAACTTGCATATTGTTTGGGATTCCTCTTCATTAATCCGTCTTTCTGCTGCCGGAAAAGCAGCCTTTTATCCACGGATGATACAATTAAAAAACTGCACTTTGCTGCTCGCATTTGCCTCGGGAGGTAATGTCGTAACTAAAAAAAGCTATGATAACGGGAGGTTATGGACAAAGCCTCTGATTGCAGCAGAAGGAAAAGCTGATATAAATGAAGACACGCCGGAATTACTGGAACTTAATAATGGCAACATTTTAATATTTTATAACTCAAGGCCGCAAAACAGAAAAAACAGCGGCGACCAGTTGAAGCATGCATTTGATATACGCGTTAAATTAAGTAAGGATAAGGGCGGGAGTTGGGAAAGTGAACAGGTATTGTATGAAGCAGGGAAATCGTTTAAAGATGGTTGCTGGGAGCCTGCTGCCCTGCAACTGCCAGATAATACTATTCAACTGTTCTTTTCCAATGAGGGTATTTACACCAGCAGTAATGAGCAAAATATTTCCATGCTTCAATCAAAAAATAATGGCTTAACTTTTAGCAGCATACCGCAAATCATCAGCTTCAGAAAAGGCAGCCGCGATGGTATGCCGGTACCCATTTGGCTAACTAATACAAAACAAGTCGTGCTATCAATAGAAGATCCGGGAGTTGGTAATTTTAAACCCTATACCATACGGTCAGGAAAAAACGGCGAATGGACGAAAGTAATAGGAAGTAAAGATATTGACAGACAATATGCATTACACAAGAGGTTGAACGATTCTATATATGCAGGCGCTCCTTACCTGAGACAACTTTCTGATGGAACTACTATTTTATCTTTTCAATCTACGGAGGGAAGAAATATCAATAAAGATAATAATGCTGTTATGCGGGTTGCAATTGGAAATAAAAATGCGGCTGACTTTTATGAAAATTTACCTCCCTTCCAGGTGCAGGAAGGTTACTATGCCTTGTGGAATTCCCTTTGCGTTTTGAGAGGAGATACGGTAGCAGCTCTCACTTCTGCAAATGCCTTCTCTCATTCTATATCAGAAATATGGATGATTAAAGGGTATGTAACAACAGAATAAATAACAAACATACCGGTGTAATAAATTGAATGATTTAATTGGTATTGTCATAAGTTTTAGTAACAATAGTTTTAATTACATCATCAAGTTGTTCAGCGCTTTGTTTTAATAAATCACATATATTTTTAGTATCCTCATCCATCTCCATAGTTTCCAGTATCTGAATAAGGCCTAGTATGTTTGATAAAGGCATGCGTACTAAATGTGCCTGGTCGAAGGCTATTTCTTTAAGCGTTTCTTCTTTTTTGTTTATAATTTCACTTGCTGTTGACAGGCTGTTGTTTAGTTCGTTTACCTGTAAAAGCTGCTTTTCTTTTTGCTTTTGAATATTAGTACACGAGCCAAACCATGTTGAAGTATTTCCCGCATCATCCACATAAGGAAGGGCACGGATAAGAAACCATTCATAATTTCCATTGCCATTTTTCAACCTTACTTCAGAATCAAATCTTTTTCCTTCTTTAAAACATGCTGCCCATAACCTTACCGCTTTAATTTTGTCATAAGCGTGAACCAAATGCAAAAAAGAAGTTTGAGCAAAGGCGCTTTTCGAGTAATTGAAGAATTCATAAAAGCGGTCATTCATAAAATTTATCTTGCCATCCGAATTACAAGTAAATATAAGATTGGGAATAATGTTGGCAAGAAATTCGAAACGCTTCATCTCTTCATTGGCATATTTCTTTTCACTCAAAAGTTCTGATTCGTACTTTTTTCTGTCGGTAATTTTAATAATAGTGGCATGAATTATTTTTACTTTTTTATTGTGCTTTGTATCAGTAACTGCATTGAACAAACAGGGAAAAATTTTGCTATCAGCAGATAAGATATCGAAATTTATTTCATTAACAGCACCCTGCATATTGAGCATTGGCAGAACAATCATTTGATAATAAAACTTTCCCGCCTTGCTTAATATATCGCTGAATTTTTTATTATAAACAGTTTCTTTATTAGGAAATCCCAGCCATCCAACTAAAGTTTGATTGATACTGACGATAGTGGCATCGGGTTTAAAAGATATAAGGCCGCATGGAGCATTCTCATATAAAAAGTGAATGTCCTTAATCAATGTATTCTGCTCAAAAACATCATTTTCGGGGGAAGTGTCCATAATCTTTATAGCGGCATCTTTGTGGTATAATTAGCGGGCATAAAGGAGAATTTAGCAGTAATATTTCCTTTAATTATAATTAATAAAAGTTTTTATAGAGCGGATAATTTCTTCAGGAGCGCTTAAATGCGGACAGTGGCCTGTTGCCTCTAATAAAATCATTTCATTGTTTGGAGTGTTTTCCAAAATATATTGTCCAACCTCTGCGGGAGCAATAATATCGTCGGTGCATTGCAGTGTTAAACTTTTTACCTGCAGTTTAGGCAGATCGGCCCGGTTGTCTGAGAGAAAGGTTACGCGGGCAAAGTTTCTTGCCATGTCGGGGTTGGTTGCACAAAAACTGGTAGCAAGTTCTTCTCCCAGTTGCGGCTGATCAGGGTTGCCCATAATTGCAGGGGCAAGCATGGCAGACCATCCAAGATAATTGCTGTCCATTACTTCGAATAAAGCCTCAAGATCAGCACGTTCCATTCCACCAGTATAATCTACATCATTAATGTACCGCGGCGAGGGTCCTACCAGAACAAGTTGCTTAAAATAAGAAGGCTGCTGCAATGCGGCCAGCACACCTATCATTGAGCTTACAGAATGGCCTACAAATATTGCATCCCTGATATTTAGCTCAGCACATATTTCCAGCACATCCTGAGAAAATCCTTTTAATGAATTGTATTTTTCAGCATCATAAGCGGTAAGATCAGATTTTCCTGCACCAACATAATCAAACAGCACTACTTTATAATCTTTCTTAAATGCCTCCGCCACATAACGCCAGGTGTTTTGGTCGCAACCAAAGCCATGTGCAAAAATGATAGGTTGAGTGCCTTCTCCGGATACGTTCACGTTATTTCGCTCTAAAACATTTTTCATAATTAAAAAATTGTTTACTGCTGTTGATGGATATAGCAGAACTATAGCTTTAACGTGCTTTTCATAACTATATTGCATAAACGCATGAACTCTCCGGGCTTTATTAATTCTAAATTTTGAGGTTTTACTATTAGGGAAAAAATTACAGTAATTGCAACTATCTGAGATATTAATTGTATGAACACATTCTAAAAAATATTCTATTCGTGATCATTAAAGTAGAAGAATAGCTTTTAAGGTAATAGGCTCCTCATTCTAAAGAAAACGATTCCATTGTTCCTTTTACTAAAGGAATATGTCAAAAATAGAGCTGCTAAGAAAGTGCCTGGAAAGTAATGGCTTTTATTGCATGTTTATAAAGCGAGCTCTTCCTTATTATATTTGTGCTTATATTCTACGGGAGATAAACCGGTGATCTTTTTAAAAGTAGTTCTGAAAGCTTTGGCATCGCTGTATCCTACTTCATACATCAGCTCACTTACATTTTTCCTGCTGGTTTCAAGGCCTTTTTTTGCAGCTTCAATTTTTACCCGTTGCATATATTCAACAACTGTGTTTGAAGTAGCTTTTTTGAACCTGCGCTCAAAGTTTCTTCTTCCCAGGGCCAGCATTGAAGTTAGTTGCTCCACCGTTATTTTATCCTGGTAATTATTTTCAATAAACTCCTGGGCTTTTTTAATCTCCTCGTCGGGATGTTCTTTTTGCCCCTGAAAAATAGTAAATGACAACTGAGTATTCCTGTCTATTTCTATTGCAAACACTTTTGCACTCAGAATGGCAATATCGCGACCTGCATATTTTTCGATCAGGTGTAAAATAAGATTGAGGTAAGAGAATGCTCCGCCACTCGAATAAATGCCCTGCTCATCGGTAATGATCTTTTCGGTAACAAGATTCACATCAGGAAACATTGCTCTGAAATCATTTTCTGCCAGCCAGTGTGTGGCACATCTGCGACCTTTTAGCAAGCCTGTCGAAGCAAGTAAAAAAGCACCTAAGCAAAGGCTTGCAATTTCTGCCCCGCTTTTATACTGTTTTATTATCCAGGGAATAAATTTTTCGTTTTCTGTCAACGCATGCCTGATATCTCCGTCGATGGCAGGTATAATAATAAGATCTGTCTTTTTTATATCTTCTAATACCGCATCTGTATTAGCGGTAAATAAGCCTCCGGTCAATATTGTTTCTTTTTCAAGCCCTACCAATTGCACTTTAAATAAAGGCGGGGCTCCTTTAGCTTTAAAAAACTGGTTTACCTGCGTAAATAACTGGCGCGAGCCTTCAAGGCTGCCTAATATAGCTCCTTTAGGAACAAGTATAGAGATGTGTTTCATAATTCAAATATAAATAAAAACTTTGTCGTTATCAACCCCTTATATTGCCGCAATCACACCTTCTGTTATTTAATTATTCACACTACGTTTGTATTGGTGATAACAATAAAACATATGGAAAAATATACTTTAGAATACGACCAGAAGGTGTTTGGTATCAGGGTAAAAACTTTTCCCTTAGGCATTGGCGAAGCTTTCGGCTCGCTCGCCGAAATGATATCGGAAGGGTATGACAGGTCATATTATGGTCTTAGTCAGATGACAGATGCGGAAATAATATATATAGCAGCGGCAGAAGAAAAATATGAAGGTGAAGCAGAAAAATATAATTGTGAAGAGTATACTATTGAGAAGGGTGAGTATTTGATGAAGCTTATAAGAGATTGGCGCAAAAAAACTGACTCGATTAAAGATGTATTTCACGAAATGATGCAAGACAGTCGTTTCGACAATACAAGCCAGTGTATAGAATGGTACAAAGATGATGATGAAATGTTGTGCCTGGTTAAATCAAAAATGTAATTTTAATAATAAATTTATATGTTTAAGCAAACTAAAGCATTCAGTGGTTTTTCGGTAAATGATCTGCAAAAAGCAAAGACTTTTTATAGTGAAGTCCTGGGATTGGAAGTAGCTGACAATCCGATGGGACTTATAGAATTGCACATAGAAGGTGGAAACCGAATAATAGTATATCCTAAACCTGATCACGTTCCTGCAACTTTTACCATTCTCAATTTTCCGGTTGATAACATTGACTCAGCAGTAGATACACTTAGCAAAAAAGGCGTATCATTTGAGCAATACGACGGTCAAATAAAGACAGATGAAAAAGGAATTTGCAGAAGTACTCACGGACCTCATATAGCATGGTTTAAAGATCCGGCAGGCAATATCTTGTCGGTGCTTGAAGAGAAGTAAGTGTTTAGGCAGTTGATGTTACATTAGAAACAACAACAGCAAAATAAAATTTGAAAGTGATTGTGTTAGAATGTAGGGCCTTAAAGAAATTCTAATGACTGAAAAGATTCAAATAAGAAGAAAATGTACTTAAAAGGATTTACTAACTATCGAAATAAAATAAAATGACACAAATTAATGCTTATGTTGGCTTTAACGGCAGGTGCCGCGAAGCCATGACTTTTTACAAAGAATGTTTAGGTGGAGAACTAACCCTTCAAAGTGTGGCCGAAACTCCTGCTGCTGCTCAATGTCCCGAAGGAATGCAGCATCAGATCATGCACGCTGCACTTACAAAAGGTCCATTATTGCTTATGGGTTCAGATATGGTTGGACCGGATGGGTTTAACGAAGGAAATAATATAGCTCTTTCACTTAACTGCAGCAGTGAAGAAGAAATTAATACCTTTTTTTCAAAACTTGGTGAAGGCGGAAAAATTATTGACGAACTGAAAACTCAATTTTGGGGTGCCCTGTTTGGAGTGCTTACTGACAAGTTTGGAATAAGATGGATGTTTAATTATGATAAAAATCAACGATAATTATGACAACTTCAACAGCACACACAAGCACAAAAAGAGTAAAAATTATTTATTGGGTTACTACAGCGCTGCTGGCCCTGTTTACATTAGTCGGTTCTTTTTTTATGAACACACCTATGGCTATTGAGGGAACAAGGCACCTTGGATTACCGGAATGGTTTAGATGGGAATTAAATATAGGGCATATTATCGGAGGTCTGTTACTTATATTGCCTGTGGGAAAACGCATAAAAGAATGGGCATACGTAGCACTTGGAATTGATTATATCTCGGCACTGATAGCGCATCTTTCAATAGATGGGCCGGTTTTTAGTTCTTTTACACCGCTGATAACAATGGCATTGCTGATTGCTTCTTATATCTGCTATCACAAAATGAAAGATCAGCAATTATATGCCGCAAGAAAAAGCGGAATCATGCAAAACGCTTCATAAGAAAATTAAAAATACACTGACCCGACTGACAAATTTCATTTGTTTATAAACCCTGCTGCAAGTAATGCTATCCTATTTTCATTCATATAAACTGAAAACAAAAACCTGAAACTTTTTAAAATCACTTTCAGTTGACTTCAGGACAGTGTTGCCGAATTATGAGCCCAAAACGAACTAACATGAAAACTGGTAATGTCGATAATGCTGTACAAAAAATTTTTCTAATAAAAATCACTCATCAATAACTTAAAAAATTCGGGTGTTATGACAAAAGCAATTTTTGATGAATTAGAAGTTGGCGGAGACGAACTTCTCAAAGTCATATCTTCCTTTTCTGACGACCAGATACACATCGTTCCATTTGAGGGCTCCTGGACAGCGGCACAGGTCGCAGACCATTTATTAAAAGCTGATACAGGGGCTTTAAAAGTACTTTACGGCAAAACAGAAAAAACGGAAAGGCAGGCAGATGAAAAAGTACGGGCAATTAAAAATATGTTCTTAGATTTTTCGCTGAAATTTAAATCTTCAGAGCAAATTATGCCTTCAAATTTCCCGCAGGGAAAAAACAATCTTTTGAAGGATTTGAAAGTTAAATTAACCGCTTTACAGGAAGCCGCGGAAACTTTGGATTTATCAGCAATTTGCGCTGAAATTGAAGTTCCGGCTTTAGGTACACTTACAAGGCTCGAATGGCTTTATTTAGTTTGTTATCATACTCAAAGGCATACTTGTCAAATTCAAAATATATTTCAAAATACAGCAAACTACAATCATCACCTTACTCAAAAAGTATCTTAAGACAGTCTTGTTTATTTGTTTGTTTCAACATAAAAAAAGAAAAAAGATGACTTTATTGAAGAATAGAGAATTAAAAATGGTGGAAGTTTTTAAAACAAATATTCAGCAACAAAAACATGCAGAAAATCTTTTAGCCGTTTTATCAAAACATTTTCCCCTATCCAGGATTAATCTCGATTTAGAAGATTGTGATAAAATTCTAAGGGTGGAGGCAGAAATTGTTTTACCTGAAGAAATTATCAGGATCCTGAACAAAAACGGCTATCAGTGCGAGGTTTTGGAGTAGAAAAATAATTTGGCTATCATGCGCTTCCTTATCTTTTTCCAAATCCTGCTACAACAAACACGATACAAATGACATCATTCTATAAAACGATATTGATAAAAAACAGGCAGATTGTTTGTTCCGCATCTATTGTTTACTCTTGAAATCCCCCCGTTTCCACGCCTGTATAAATTCTGACCACGCGAAAGGATTTAAAATATTCATTGGAGGAGTTTGACCGTTATAATACATTTTACTTGCGCCCTGCCTTAGCTGGTAATTGGTAGCTTCTCTTCCGTCTGCAGGCAGGCTTGCCATCAGTATCCTTCGTTTTGCAGCATCATTGTTTTGACGAGCAATCTCGTATTTGTCATCAGGAAAACGGGTATTTACAAAATCCCTTTCAAATTGTGCACGTGTAGGCCTTGGCTTCAATATAGTTGCCGGAAGATAAGCCGTGTCAGTAACCAAAAGTTGTACAACGCTGTACTGGTTACTTTCAAGCTTTGAAGGTATTTTTATCAGTTTTGACTTAAACCCGACACTTGTAAACTCAATCTCATCATTCTTCAGCACTACAATCGAAAATACACCATCATCATTTGTAATCGTACCCCTGTTTGAACCTTTTATTACCACACTTACAGAAGGAAGAGCCCGAAGACTGTCTGCAGTCATTACGACCCCATACAATTGAACAACGCTATCCTGCATACTCTCATACTGGGCAAATAGCTTGAAGGGAATAAAGAAAGCCAATATAACAAGGTATCGTAAAATTTTTTGCATGTTTTTTAAATGCTTGCTGCTTTCGGTTTTATTTGCCTGCCGGCAGGCGATATAGAAAGCGTTTTTGTTTACCAGCTATGTATTTTATAGCAACATCGTTGTGTCACTCACTGCATCTTTCTGTTCTTTTCTGTACTTGCTGAGCGACAATCAACGGCTTCTTTAACAAAGATACTAATGCCGGTAAAATAAAAAAGCCCTTGTGCGGCTCCTTAACGAATAGCGATATCACTAAAACAAAGTAAGGTACACATTGGTTACATTTGCATGGTTGAAATCTTATTTAACAAAAACTTCTGTGATGACAAAGAACGATATATTGAAGGCGCTGAGCAATGTGCAGGAACCCGACCTGGGCAAAGACCTGGTAACACTGAACATGATAAAAGACATTGAGATAGAGGGAAACTATGTTGCATTTACCGTGGTGCTTACCACACCTGCATGCCCGCTAAAAGACATGATAAAAAATGCCTGCATCAATGCTATAAAAATACTGGTGAATAAAGACGCAACTGTAAATGTAAAGTTTACCTCTAACACTACAAGTAAGCGAAAAGACGGAGATGCGGTGCTGCCGAAGGTTAGAAATATTATAGCGGTAGTAAGCGGAAAAGGTGGGGTTGGCAAAAGCACAGTCGCCGCTAACCTTGCTTTGGCGCTTAGTCAGGGCGGTGCAAAGGTGGGACTGATGGATGCTGATATTTACGGCCCAAGTGTGCCGATAATGTTTGGAGTACGCGGCGAGCGCCCGATGATGCAGCAAGTGAATGGCAAAGGAATGATAGTGCCTCTTGAAAGATATGGCATAAAACTGCTGAGCATTGGTTTGCTGGTGGATGAAAAAAACGCCGTTGTCTGGCGCGGCCCCATGGCAAGCAGCGCTATTAAGCAATTTGTTACAGACGTAATGTGGGAAGAACTTGATTATTTGGTTATAGATATGCCTCCGGGTACGGGCGATATTCACCTTACTTTGGTTCAAACTGTACCGGTAACAGGTGTGGTGGTAGTTACCACTCCGCAGGATGTTGCCCTTGCGGATGCTAAAAAAGCTATTGCCATGTTTGGGCAGGCACAGGTGAAAGTACCTATAATCGGATTGATTGAAAACATGAGTTATTTTAGTCCGGCAGAATTGCCTGGCAGCCGCTATTATATTTTTGGTAAAGAAGGCGGAAAAAGATTGGCTGAAGAATATGATATACCATTTCTCGGGCAAATACCATTGGTGCAAAGCATACGGGAAGGCGGCGACCAGGGAGTGCCTGTAATGATGGGAGATGATGAAATAACCAAAAATGCTTTTGAGGAATTTGCAGCAGCGGCTGCAAGAAGTATAAGTATGCGCAATGCAAATATGAGCGCGACTGAAGTGGCAGAAGTGGTGGAAGAGGTAGGTATGGCAAGTAAAGTGGGAGAGTAGTTAATTGAAGGTACTGTTTCAAATATTCTTTCAGTTTAAGAAATATTATATCAATTCTTCAATAGTTTATTATTTTCGGGTATCACAAATTGTGATACCCCATTATGCCTGATCCTATAGCACGCCAAACAATTGAAGTAACTGATAAAATATATTCTATCAGAGGAAAGAAAGTAATGCTTGACTTTGACCTTGCTTTATTATACAACGTAGAAACAAGAACATTAAAACAGGCAGTAAAACGAAACAGAGACAGGTTTCCTGAAGATTTCATGTTTGAATTAACTGCAATTGAAATAGATACGCTCGTCTCACAAAATGTGATACCATCTAAAGGTCGTTTGGGTGGAGCCGTACCGCTTGCATTCACAGAGCAAGGAGTTGCCATGTTATCAAGCGTATTAAGAAGTAAAGAAGCTTTGAGTGTTCATATTGCAGTCATGAGAGCTTTTGTGCAAATGCGACAAGCGCTTGAAAACAATAAAGAGCTAAGGGAAAAGCTGAATGAATTAGAAAATAAATATGACGAGCAGTTTAAAACAGTATTCGATGCTATTCGCAATCTTATCTATGAAAAAACTAAACCGAGAGAAAGGATAGGTTTCAAAAAAGATTTTTTATAATAATTACTTGCTATAATTACCTCATGTACAATCTCCCTTACTTCAAAGCACAGAATGAAAAAGAAGTATTTGACTTCATGCATCAGCATCCGTTTATTACGCTTATGGGAGTTGATGAAACCAATCAACCAGTTGCCACACATGTTCCTGTGTTGTTTGAAGAACGGGAGGGAAAGCTTTTTTTATTAGGTCATATAATGAAGCTTACAGACCATCATAAAGCCTTTAATCAAAACGAAAATGTTCTTGCCATTTTTACCGGTCCGCATACTTATGTAAGCGCAAACTGGTACAAAGACCAAAAGCAGGCAAGCACCTGGAATTACCAGGCAGTGCATGCAAAAGGAAAATTGAAGTTTTTGAATGACGAAACATTACTCAGCGTTTTGCATAGAACCACTGCTCATTTTGAAAACAATCCTTCATCTCCGTCACTCGTTGAGCATCTTTCTTCTGAATATACAGACAGGCTTGTAAAAGCGATTATTGCTTTTGAGATAGAAGTAACACAAATAGCTCATGTATTTAAGCTAAGCCAAAACAGGGATAGGGAAAGTTATCAAAACATTATAGGGCATTTGCAAAAGGGAGATAATGAGGCGCAAAATGTGGCAGCAATAATGGAGAAAAATAAAAAATAATGAAAAACGTTTTCTTATGTTTATTGTTTTTAGCAACTGCCTGTATATCCGCAAAAAAATTTACTCAACCCATGTCTTTTGACTGGCAGGGACACAGAGGTTGCCGTGGTCTCATGCCCGGGAATACCATTCCTGCCATGCTGCATGCTGTTGATGTAGGTGTTACTACGCTTGCGGTGGATGCTGTAATCATCGAAGACAGGCAGGTAATTCTAAGCCGTGACTCTTTTTTTAATTACAACATAACTACAAAGCCCGACGGCACTTATGTGAATGAAGGAGAAGACAAGCAACTGAACCTATGCCAGATGACTTATGAAGAGGTTAAAAGGTACGATATGGATGTGGACGGGTTAATTACTGATTACCCAAACCTGTTATTTTAAAATGTACAAAATGAACAGACAGCAATTAATAACGCAGATAAAAGAAAAAGAAAATTATTTATGTGTTGGCCTCGATAGTGATATCACTAAAATTCCCGCACATTTACAATCTCATCCTAATGCTGTTTTTCAATTTAATAAAGCGATAATTGACGCTACAAAAGATTTTTGTGTAAGCTATAAAATCAACACGGCTTTTTATGAAGCTATGGGTATCAAAGGGTGGGAAACTTTAGAACAAACTGTCAATTATATTCCTTCAACTCATTTCAAAATTGCTGATGCCAAACGGGGAGATATAGGCAATACATCAGCTCAATATGCGAAAACATTTTTTGAGGTGTACAATTTTGATGCAGTAACTGTTGCTCCTTATATGGGTGAGGATAGTATTCGCCCGTTTCTTAACTACGAAGACAAATGGACCATTGTGCTTGGGCTTACTTCCAATAAAGGCGCCGCTGATTTCGAACAATTGATGGTTTCAGATGAAATTTCTGAAAAACAATTTTTATATGAAAAAGTCATGCAAAAAGTCTCAGAGTGGGGAACACCTGATAATTTGATGTTTGTAGCAGGAGCAACAAAAGCTAAGCAACTGGAAGATATTAGAAAAAAATTTCCGGAACATTTTTTCCTTGTGCCGGGCGTTGGCACACAGGGTGGGAGTTTGCAGGAAGTTTCTAAAGCCGCCTTAAATAATGATGGCGGCATTTTGGTTAATGCGAGCCGGGCGATAATTTATGCAGGCAACGATGAAACTTTTGCGGAAGAAGCAAGGCGTGTTACAAAAGAATATTCTGATGAAATGAAGGAGCATTTGAAATGACGGATTAAATTCCGGTAGTATTCTTTATGCTCGCTTCTCCGTGTGTTTAAATACTAACTTAACTTAATTAAAAAAAGATTGTACAAAGAGCGCAAGCAGGTTTTCATTTAAAAATTATTGCGTAAAATTTCGTAGAATTGATAAACATCGCTAAACGAACAATACAATGGCGCAGGTGCAACCCTTATAACTCCCGGCTCACGATAATCAACTATTATTCCGCTGTCTAACATCTTATCGTGTATTTCTTTTCCTTTTTCTTTAAAAAATAATGACAACTGTGCTCCACGACTTTGTTTGTCTGCAGGAGTTATTATTTCAAAATTTATATTAGTTAATTGCTGAAGCAAAAATTCAAGGTAAGCGGTAAGCGCTTCGCTTTTAGCAATGATGTTTTCAAACCCTGCTTCATCAAAAACCTTAAGAGATGCTTTTAGTGAAGCCATGTTTAAAATTTGCGCTGTGCTTATGTTCCATCCGCTTGCGTTTGGCTTGGCTGCAAATCCTTTTTCCATTTTAAATCTTGCATTTTCATCATTTCCCCACCAGCCGGCAAAACGCGGTGTGGATGGATCTTTTGCATATTTTTCATGCACATATACTCCCCCGACGGCACCAGGACCGCCATTTAAATATTTGTACGAGCACCATACTGCAAAGTCTGCATTCCACTCATGTAATTTTAGCGATACATTCCCTGCCGCATGTGCCAGATCAAAACCGGCTATGGCTCCTGCTTTTTGGGCAGCTTCTGTTATTGCTTTCATGTCAAATAGCTGGCCGGTGTAATAATTTATCCCGCCTAACATTACTAAGGCAAGACTGTCTGCATTTTCTTCTATCGCAGAGATAATATCTTCATTTCGTATGGTTTTTTCTCCTTCCCTTGGTGCAATTTCAATAACTGCTTCAGCCGCCTTAAAGCCGTAATGCTTAACCTGTGTCTCAATCGCGTATTGATCGGAAGGAAAAGCTCCGGCCTCCATAATAATTTTGAATCTTGCCTCCACAGGCCTGTAAAAAGTAAGCATTAATAAATGAAGATTAACCGTAAGACTATTCATAACCGTCACTTCATCTTCACTGCATCCCGCAATTTTGGCAAGTGATCTTTTAAACTCTTCCTGGTAAACCATCCAGGGATTTTTTGCGGTTAAGAAACCGGCAATGCCGAGATTTTTCCAATCGTCCAATTCCTGCTGCACTGCTGCCTGAACTGTTTTAGCCTGCAGTCCTAAAGAGTTGCCACAGAAGTAAATGACATCTTTATTATTTATCCGGGGGAAATAAAACTTTTGTTTAAATGCTGCGAGTATATCTTCTTTATCCTTTAATTGTGCAAACGCCTGCGTGTCTTCAAAATTCATTAATTATATCTTTAACTTTTAAAAACAAGTAAATTACAACAATTGTTGATGGCCAGGGAGTGAGTTTGTATGTATTGATTAAAAAGGTCGGCAGGAGCTTAGCCTGCTTTAAACAAAACTAAAAGTTTTTATGTTAAACACAGAATTGCTAAACGAAATAAAAAGACTAAAGTCAATTGCAGATACAGGTTTGCTTTACAGCAAAAATGAATATGACAAAGAACGTTACTATGAACTGCAGGAAATAAGTTATAAGCTGCTTCATACATATAGCGGGTTAAGCGTGCAGGAATTAAAATTTATTTTGCCCGGGGCAAAAGATTACCCAACGGCAAAAGTGGACATACGCGGGCTTGCTATTTCAGATGACAATAAAATATTAATGGTACAGGAACGCGTTGATGGGAAATGGTCACTGCCGGGCGGATGGGGAGATATTGGTTATAGTCCGAAGGAAACAATAATAAAAGAGTTTAAAGAGGAAACAGGTCTTGATGTTGCTGCCGAAAGATTGCTGGCAGTGTTTGATAAAAGAATGCATCCACACCCTCCGCAACCTTTTTATGTTTATAAAATGGTTTTTTATTGCAAGATTATTTCTGCTGAAATCACTAAAGGGTTTGATGTTTTGGATGTTCAGTATTTTAGTATCCAAGATCTTCCTCCGCTTTCAGAAGATAGAATTTTAGAAAGCCAGGTGGAGATTTTATATGATAAAGTTATATCAGATAATAAAGATGTTTATGCAGATTAAAATTATATTTGAACCACTAAGACACTAAGAAAACAAAGCCGCACTAAGTCTTCGTGAAACTTAACGCCTTCGTGACTTTGTGGTTAATAAAAAAATACAAATTATACAAATGGCTGCGAAAACAGATACATTTCAATCACCGGATTATTTTTTGCTGGATGAATTGCTGACAGAGGAGCAGAAAATGGTTCGGGAAACAGTTCGGAATTATGTTAAAAAAGAAATTTCTCCCATTATCGAAGATTATGCCCAGCGGGCTGAGTTTCCGCAGCAAATAGTAAAACAATTGGGAGAAATAGGATGTTTCGGCCCTACTATTCCCGAGGATTATGGCGGTGGCGGAATGGATTATATAAGCTACGGATTAATGATGCAGGAGCTGGAGCGGGGCGACAGCGGCGTAAGGTCTACCGCATCAGTGCAGGGTTCGCTGGTTATGTTTCCTATATATGCTTATGGGAGCGAAGAGCAACGGTGGAAATATTTACCAAAGCTGGCAAGTGGTGAATGGTTAGGTTGCTTTGGATTAACCGAACCAGACTTTGGAAGTAATCCCGCTGGTATGCTTACCAACTTTAAAGATGCAGGCGACCATGTAGTTTTAAACGGTTCCAAAATGTGGATCAGCAATTCGCCGTATTCGCAGATAGCTGTGGTTTGGGCTAAAAATGAACAAGGTGAAATACAGGGTTTAATTGTTGAGCGGGGAATGGAAGGTTTTACCACTCCTGCAACGCACGGCAAATGGAGCCTTCGTGCAAGTACAACAGGCGAACTGGTGTTTGATAATGTGAAGGTACCGAAAGAAAATATTTTTCCGGGTGTAAAGGGATTGAAAGGTCCGTTGGGCTGTTTAAGCAAAGCACGATATGGCATTTCATGGGGAGCATTGGGCGCTGCAATGGATTGTTATGATACTGCTCTTCAGTATAGCAAAGAGCGGGTTCAGTTTGACAGGCCCATTGGCGGTTTTCAGCTTCAGCAAAAAAAGCTTGCCGAGATGATAACCGAGATAACCAAAGCGCAATTATTAGTGTGGAGATTGGGTGTTTTGATGAATGAAGGCAGGGCAACAGCGGCACAAATATCTATGGCAAAAAGAAATAGTTGCGAAATAGCAGCCAACATAGCACGCGATGCGCGACAGATATTAGGCGGAATGGGTATAACAGGAGAGTACAGCATCATGCGGCATATGATGAACCTTGAAAGCGTAATTACTTATGAAGGTACGCATGACATTCATTTATTAATAACGGGTATGGATGTGACGGGGCTAAATGCATTTAAGTGATTTTATTGAGCATACGCACAATCTGCAGTTTTTAATTTCTGATATATGCCTTATATGTGCTTAACTGCTATAAACTCAGAACTCTTCACTCAGTCCGAAAATTGGCTTACGGTTTTGCCATTTTCCCCTTGTAAAGTCAGGCACCTGCTGCATTTGTCCGCCCTCCGCTATCGACTTTTCGCTTAAGGGAGTTATGGCATACCAGGCAGCCAGATCATAAACATCTAAGGGAAATGGCACGTTTCTTTTGATACATTCTATAAAAGCATTATCTACAAAAAAATCCATACCCCCATGTCCTGAACCTTCAGCATCACTTGCAAAACGTTTCCATAAAGGATGGTCAAATTCGGTCAATTTTTTTTCAGGGTTTTCCCACTGGTCATTCGGACTTTTACCTTCAATATAAATTCTTCCTTCTTTAAAATCTCCGTCGTGATGTTCCTGCCATAAACCATCAGTTCCCTGTACTCTAAATCCTAAATTATAAGCCCGGGGCGAGGACGTATCCAATGTTAGTATTATAGTTTCACCATTTGCAGTCTGCATCTGCGTGGTTACTATATCTCCCTGTTTGAATTTAATTTTTGCGTTTGGATGATCCGGACCGCCCTTAGGATGATTAACTATATAACGGTGCAATCCTCTTGTTTTGGTAGAAATGGATGATAGAGTGGTCAGCCTGTTTCCACGATTTAAATCTATCATAGTGCTGACAGGCCCAAGCCCATGAGTAGGATAATTGTCTCCATTCCGGTCGATATAATGTTGTGTACGCCATTTTGCTTCACTGAAACCTTTGTCACCAAATAAAACTCCTGAATTGTAGGGCGTTACTCCGTCATTGAATAAAACACCCCGCAGATCGTGTTGATAGCCACCCCGCAAATGAAGTATTTCTCCAAACATTCCTTTCTTTACCATGTTGTGAACTGCCATTATATCGCGCCTGTAACAAACGTTTTCCAATACCATTATCGGAATCTTTGTTTTTTCGTACGTGTCGACAAATTCCCAGCAATCCTGTAGTTTAATGGCTCCGCATACTTCCACACCTGCTATTTTACCTGCTTTCATAGCATCTATGCTTTGAGGCATATGCCACTGCCATGGGCTTGCAATGATAACAGCGTCTATGTCATCCCGCTTCAATAAGTTTTTATAATCGTTTGGGCCATTGGTGTATTCGACAGGGGGCTTCTTATTGTTTTTTGCAACAATTTTTTGAGCCATTGCCATCATATTTTTATCAGGATCGGCCATTGCAATAACTTCAACGTCGTTTCGTTTGAGCATTTCATTCAAATGTGTCTGGCCCCGCAGACCGGTCGCAATCATACCAATGCGAACAACGGGTTTATTTTCGTTGGCAAAAAGTTGTGCGGGAGTATCCAATAAAGAAACACCAATGCCTGCCATTGCTGAGTTTTTAATAAACTTCCGGCGATCGTACGGTGCATTCATGATTATTTGTTTTTAATTATTGCAGGTGCTGCCAAAGATATATTATCCTTTTGATCTGATCGCCAGGCAAACGTTTGATAAATATTGTTCGCGCTTCATTTTTTTAAAAAATTACTTCCGGAAGTTTTTGAAATTTAATACTTACACTGACTGTTATCTGCCTTCATGTAATAAGCCTTGTAGTTTTTTGCTTTTTTATCAGTGCATCCTTCCAGGTTTAAGATTTCTATTTTTCTAAAATCGACTGGATGGCTTTCAGCTTGTAAGGCTATGTAACCTTCCTTTAACGGTGTATTTTGCCTGCTTTCCCAATATTGATAATTGTCGACATGTCCCCATTTCCAATCGTTTTTTCCACCAACAAAGCCACCTCCAATTTCGGGCTTTTGATAAGTAAGCACAGTGTCTCCTTCCACGATATGCTTAATAACCGAGTCACCCAGCACAACTACAGTCATACTTACCCATTGGTCTCCATTATAAGTTTTCGATTTGGAATCGATGCAATGAGCTTCATCTAACTTGCCATCTATGTGTACCTGTGTACCCGGCGTACACACGTTGCCTGTATGCCTTTCTCCTGTGCCAAGACCGCCTAATAACTGCACCTCAAGAGAGACAGGGAAATTCTGGTTGATCGTGAGGCTTTTAGCCGATTGGGAATGTATCATCACTCCGCTGTTTCTTACATTCCAGGTTTCTCCGCCAGGTGTCTGGTTGCCTAAGAAGCGGTATTGAAAGCGTAAAATGTAGTAGGAATAAGGCTTGTTATAATATAAATGGCCGTATTTATCATCGAAGGTTTTATATTGATCATACATCACCCGAAGCATCCCATTTTCTACGCGAAAAGTATTTTTATAATTATCATTTATTTTTTGCCCTGCAATCTTTATATCCCATCCTTCTAAATTTTTTCCATTAAATAATGATACCCAGTCTTCTCCTGCATTATTGCTTTGTGCATTTACTGTATTAAAAGCAAATAAAACAACTAAAACAATTGAAACGGAATATGCAATTTTATTATTGATTTTGATCATAGCGTTGTTTTTAGTGTTGATTTATGAAAATGCGTTTAGCTGTTGTAAGCGATTACTTTCTGCTTTGATGAACCTAAGCCTACAATTCCTAACTCCATCTCATCACCCGGTTTTAAATATACCTGCGGGTTCATTCCCAAACCGACACCGGCGGGCGTACCCGTAGAAATAATGTCTCCCGGAAGCAATGTCATAAACTGGCTTAAGTAAGAAACGATAAACGGAACTTTAAAAATAAGGTTAGCAGTTGTGCCATCCTGCATGGTTTTACCATTCAACTTCAGCCATAGGCGAAGATTATCGATGTCTTCAATTTCATCTTTGGTTGCAAGCAAAGGGCCTAACGGAGCAAAAGTATCACAACTTTTACCTTTTACCCATTGTCCGCCTCTTTCCATTTGAAAGGCTCTTTCGCTAATATCATTATGCAGGCAGTAACCTGCAACATAATTCAATGCGCCTGCTTCATTTACATACGAAGCTTTCTTTTCTATAACCACTGCCAGCTCTACTTCCCAATCCGTTTTTTCAGAACCTTTGGGAATAACAACATTATCAAAAGGACCAATAATAGCGGTAGTCGATTTGAAGAAAATAATCGGTTCTGCAGGTATTGCTGCCTTAGTTTCCTTCGCATGATCTGCATAATTAAGACCAATACAAATAATTTTGGAAGGACGCGCCACAGGGCTGTCAAGGCTTATATTATGAGGCAATGGTTTTAACTCATCTTTGTTTTCATCAACAAAATTCTTTAAACGGTTTAAACCATCATTCTCAAAAAACTGTTCGTTATAGTCTTCACCAAAAGAGGATGCATCGTAAAAGGCATCGTATATGATAACCCCGGGTTTTACTTTGCCATTTTCTCTGAAACGAATTAATTTCATTGCTTTTTTATTTTAAAAGAGATGTTTTTGTTACCGGCTTTTTCGCTTCGAGTGAACATTGTTGTGTCGTAGGGTTCAACTTTTAGTTATCTGATTGGTTTTTTCCGCATTTTGCTGCCACGGGAGGCTCTTAAGGAGCCGGTCGCTATTGTTTATATCACTACAAACATGTTGCTCCTACGGAGCATATTGCTGCAAATTTTGTTTTTATAAACAGAATGCTATTAGGAAGCTTACCGAAAATTTTATAAGAAGCTTCTTAAACTTAGCTTGATTATAAATGTAGAATTAAATCAAGTATTCAATTTCACAAAACCCCCATCAATAGAATAATCATTCCCGGTTATAAACGATGCTTCATCAGACGAAAGATACAAAATAAGATTAGCAATTTCATCAACAGTTCCCATTCTTCCTATAGGCTGCGATTTGGAAAGCTTCTCAAACATTTCCTGCTCTTTGCCCGGGTAATTCTTTGCTATAAACCCATCAACAAAAGGCGTATGCACTCTTGCAGGAGAAATAGTATTGCTGCGGATATTTGCATGCAGGTAATCTTTTGCAACAGAAAGACTCATGGCATGTACAGCGCCCTTGCTCATGCTGTAAGCAAAACGATCACTCAACCCGACTAAAGCTGCAATGGAAGAAAGATTTACTATGGTGCCGCCGCCGTTCGCTTTCATCACCGGTACTACAGCTTGTAGACAATTGTAAACTCCTTTTACATTTATCCTGAACACTTTTTCAAAGTCTTCTTCAGTTGTACTTTCAACATTTCCTACATGGGCAATTCCTGCATTGTTCACCAAAATGTCAACTTTCCCTATTGTTTTAAAAACTTCATTTACCTGCTGCTGATCGCCTACGTCGCATGTATGCGTAAATGATTTTCCACCTGCGGCTTCTATCTCGCCCGAAACCTGGTGTGCGTTTTCTGCAGAAAGGTCTATAATATGTACAGTTGCTCCCTGCTTCGCAAAAACCTTTGCAACAGCCCTTCCTATTCCGCTTCCACCTCCTGTAACAGCGGCTGATTTTCCATCTAATCTAAACATTGGCGGTTTTATTATTTATTTTAAAGTTACAATAAAGAAGATTTGTTTCAGGTTTCAGGTTACCTGTTTTAAGCATATGACCACTGGCATCAGGTAACTTGCAATGGGCACTCTTTGTTGCCTGTTGCCTGTTTCATTCACATACTGCATCTTGCAACTGGTATCCGGCAACTGGTATCTGACAACCTGCCACCGAAACTCTAAAAAACTTCCCCTAAACCAAGATATATACTTGAGTAACCTTTGCTTATGCCATAATCGATAGCAATATTTGTATCTGACCTTTTATTGAATTTAATACGTAATCCTGCGCCTACAGCAGGATGAGGCCCCTGTACGCGCCTGGTAGCAGGGTTTGTAATAAAATTGAAGTTGGCAAAAGCTACATATCCTAATAATCCATTTAAAGTAAGATCCCTCCTGTATTCGCCTTCTGCGTACCACAACGTTTTGCCACGATACCGGTTTTGTGCAATTCCTCTTCCGGATCTTTGATAAGCATCCCAGCCTATGCCAGGCAAATCGAGATAAGGTACGTTATTGCTAAGCGCCGTCCAGATGTAAGACCATAAAGCAACAACTTTTCTTTTTCTGTCAGGAAGTGATATATACTTTCTGCCATCAAGATAAAGCGATTTCCAGGTATTTACATCATTTCCTAAAAAAGAAGGATTTACCCGGTAAATAAGATTGGCATAAGCGCCAGGCAAGGGGTTAATTGCATTGTTTCTTGAGTCATATAGCAGGTTGAAGGTGATACCTGAAGAAACTGAATTTTGATTGGCGCCGGTACCAAAATTGTAACCCGTAAATTTGGTCAGACCAATAGTATCATTAACCGTATTGATATTGATATGATAATCGAGATTGTAACCGATACCTGCAAGAAAATAAGGCTTTATCCTTCTTAATACCGTTTGATAAAACCTGATGTATTTATAATTTATCAACAGCTTGTCCTGTTGATAAATATTGTTTTTGGAGCCATAGATATATTCGGGGTATAAAGAAAACCTTGTATCGCCCTGAATATTCCAGATATTTTTACTGGTATATACATTTGACCTGAAGGCAAGCGAATAGCGACCCTTGAAGTTGAGGTAAGGCAAAAAAGTAACGTTTGATAAAAAAGTATTGCGCCTGCTGCCCAGGTAAAAGCCTGCTGAAGTAGATGTTATTAACGCCTTGCCTCCTCCGGGCACAGCAGAGGAGACCGGAATCAGAGAAAAATATACTTTTTTCCCGGGGCTTCTTTTAAGTGTTTTTGGATTTAATTTAAATTTTGATTTTACCACATCTATAATGTCAATTTTTCTCGTTGTATCTTCTATGACCTCCATAGTAGTCTGTCGCTTCTTTTTTTGCGACCATACACAAAAGGGCAATGTAAACACCAAAAAAATTAAAATAAGGTATTTTATTCTTTTTTTAATAATAAAAAATTTGGGGAGCATAAAGTTTGAAAACGAGTTATAACAGAATATAAAATCAATATTGAGTTTATAATAACGAATGTACATCAGGCAAAGCTAATGAAAATGTGAGCTTAAAAAATATTAATGACTTTGCTTCTGTTATCACACGTGTAGCTATACCTGTTACTGGTATTTTTCTTTGAGAGCAGGATCTATCAATACAATTGTTAATTATTCTATAAAAGCAAAACAAGGAAAAATGATGTGAAAAAAAAATTTTACTATTGATACGAAATTACTCGTAATGGCAAAGCAGGTTAAACCAACAGAAGGCGAATTAGAAATTTTACAGGTGCTTTGGAAAAAAGGCGCGGCAACCGTACGGGAAGTGCATGAAGTAATACTAAAGACAAAAGATGCCGGTTATACAACCACGCTTAAACTAATGCAGATTATGTTTGAGAAAGGATTAGTGACGAGGGATGACTCTGCTAAAACGCATATTTACCAGGCAAATGTGAGTAAAGAGAAAACGCAAAGCCAGTTCGTAGGCAGAATGATAACCAATCTTTTTGGCGGATCTTCTTCGCAACTGGTGATGAAGGCGCTGGGCAACCAAACGCCAACAAAAGAAGAGATAGATGAAATACAACAATATCTTGATAATCTCAAAAATCAATAACTATGTCACAGTTAGCCCAGGCACCTTTTCTGCAGGCTTTGGGATATGCCCTCATTAATAGTTTGTGGCAATTTGCTCTTTTGTGGCTGATGTATGTCTCTATTCATACTTTTTTAAAAATATCTTCTCATCAGAAGTACTCGGCAGGCGTATTGATACAGGCAGCAGGATTTGGCTGGTTTGCTGCTACATTTTGTTTTTATCTTCACCGGTTTTCTCTATTGCAGAAAACTTATCTTCAGCATAAAAACGTTTCTTTTGCATCAGTTGAAAATAGCACAGTAACGGTAAACGAAAAATTTTTTGCACTGATCGATCAGGCAAAAGACATTCTTCCTTATTTAGCTTTTGTTTATCTGCTCGTTTTACTGCTTTTATGTTTTCAATGGATGGCAACATACAAACGTACAAAGTTTATCAAGACAAAAGGGCTCCAAAAAATAGAAGTTAACTGGCGCTTATTTGTAAAGGAAATATCAGTTCAGTTGGGTATAAAGAGAGAGGTAAAGATTTATCTTTCAGAAACGGTGCAAACTCCATTGACGATTGGCTTTTTAAAACCATTTATTTTAATTCCGTTGGCCAGCATCAATCAATTAACTACTGATCAGATGGAAGCAGTTATTCTGCATGAACTTGCACACATAAAACGCTTTGATTACATTTTCAATCTTTTTCTTGCTTTAATTGAAATTATTTTGTTTTTCAATCCGTTCATGCTTTTAATCAGCAGGTATATAAAACGCGAAAGGGAAAACTGCTGCGATGATTGGGTGTTACAATATCAATATAATCCTGCTTCGTATGCGCGTGCCTTACTTCAGATTGCTGCCTGTCAGTCTTCGTCTCTTTTAGCGCTAGGCGCGGCCGATAACAAAAAGATACTGCTCCACAGAATAAAAAGAATGATTGAAAAAAAGGAAAAAACCCTTTTCAATTACAGATACCAGTTGATCGCATTCTTTATAATTTTAACGGTTTTAGGTTCGCTTGCAGTATTGTCCGCAAGGCAACCTGCGAACAATGCGGCAGTGGCACCCTTACCCGCGCAACTGATTGCTAAACCGATGATAGAAATAGTAAACAGTTCTTTATATAATCCGGATTTTGATGCAGCACCTTTACCAAAAAAAGCAATACCTGATGAAAAACGCGCACCTGCAAAAACCGCGAAAAAAAATATTTCTTACAAATCAACTTTAAGAATTGCATTTCATAATACTCATAAAAATAACAGCAGGCAACAGGATAATTCAGCAATTGCTGAAGAAGTAAACCGGGTACCATTTAACCAAAATGCACTATTTGCAGCAGACGAAGAAAAAAATTTTGATGCAGCAAATACAGCATTAGATGAAGCTGAATTTCCGGCTGCAGCTTTAAAAGAACAGGAAGTATCTCTTGCAGAAAACCACCTTAAAGAACTTGCAAAATATTTATTTGAAGCAAACAAAACATTAATTGATCAAAAACAGGTTGCAGCGGAAATAAGAGTAGTTTTTGAGCAATTGAAAACTATCAAAATACAATTAAATGCAACTGCCCGGGTAAATTCACCCGGGATTGTGAAAAATAATGCAGTTATAAAACTAAACGGGCTAAGAAGCAGGCCAGGGTTTGCTTCATGCAGCCTATATAAACTGCGTGCAGCAACAAAAGAGTTGCAAATACAAACGGAGAAAGCGCTAAAACAAAACAACAAAGAATCTGAAAGAAATCACCGTTATTATTATAACTATAACTTAAGAATACCTGAAGTGATGTATAATGTTCCGGAGCAGGAAAAACTGCATAGTTTCTCTTTCGAATACTCTGCAGAACCAAAAATACAGGTTGATGGACTGCACTCTTTTTATACACTTAAAAGAGATAAAAAGATTAATAAAACCTCAGCAGAAAAAAATGAAAAAAATTTAAATTTTCAAAAGAGACTTCCTTTTATTTCAGATAAATCATCAACAAAAGCGTCTGCTGAAAATGATAATTTTTTTATTATTCATATATGATAAAAGCCGGCAGCAGTTTTAAAACTACAAATATTGGCTGATAATAACTACATTCCTTCCGGCGATCAAGGGTTGATGCAAAAGTCATGTTCTTCATTTGATTTTAATGAACAAATTATTAAGAATTAGTGTTTAATTGTAGTTTTAAAAAAAAATTAAAAAAACATGAAAAAAACGTTTTTATTTTTTACCGTTTTCTTTGTATCTCTCAACATACACGCTCAACTTAAAAATACAAAATGGAAAGGCACCATCGAGGCAAATACAAAGATGGATGTTGTCTTTAATTTCAAAAATGATACGCTCAGTGTTTCAAATGCAACTGACGGATCGAATATTGAAACCATGACTTATATGGTAAAGGATAGTGTACTTGCTATGCAAAAAGTTTTTGGCCGCAGTAATTGTGAAGGCACAAGCATTGGTAAATACAAGTTTGAAATAAAAGATGATTTATTGTACATAAAACTGCTGTCAGATACTTGTAATGACAGAACTTCGGCTTTAAACAATTCCAGGTGGATGAAAGTGAAATAAAAAATCTTTCTACAAATCTTGGTGATGTATACACATTAAAGGTATGTGGCTGTGAAAAGCTAATCTTTTAGTATGACCTTCCCTGAAAAGGCTTTCAAAAAAACCATGTCTTTTAGGTATAGTTATAATCAGGTCAATGTTATTTGCCTCAACAAAGTCATTGAGGCAGGTCAGGAAATCTTTATTGTGCTCAAAATGAAACTGAGGTTCATATTTCTTTAGAAGAGAATGCAGTAACTCCTGCTGGTAAGTTTTTGCAGAGGTGATTTCCTTATCACTTTCATACACATTTAATATATACAGGTCAGCTTTAGTTGCATCTAATATGTTTTTTATCGGTTGAACAGGTATTGTTTCTACCACGTTTTTATAATCACATGCTAACATTACATTTTTAATGGAAGTATACCTGGCATCAGAAGGAACAATTATTACAGGAATTTTTGTATTTTTTACGACATTAAGCGCCGTGCTTCCGATTAATATTTCCTCAATTTTGCCTGTGCCGGTTATGCCTGTTACAATCAGGTCGGTTTGTGTTTTTTCAGCAAGATCATTTACATCATTATCTAAAGCGGCAAATTCTGTAAGCTCCTCTATTTTCACTCCTGCAGGGCAAAAATTTTCTATTGATTGTTTAAAATGTTTCATCCCCGCATCGCTAATCTCACGTAAGGTTTCGATGTCTAAAAAAGGTGTCGTTGCAGCGGGCATTACAGGGTTCTCAGTAATGACAGGAGAGGCCTGATAAGCATTATACAATATAACGTTTTCCACCTTCAATTGAAAGGCAAGATTAATTGCAAATATAGCAGCGTTTTTTGACGGGGCAGAATAGTCGGTAGGAACAAGAATTGTTTTCATAGCCAGTTAAAATTAAAAAAACAGGAAACTCAAAAATAGAATAACAGTTTACAAAACAAGCTTTTATTAATCATTTTTATGCTTTTAATTTTTTTAAAAGACAAACCTGCTTTCGAATAAAAAAATAAAATAGCTGTAAATTGAAATTGTATAAAAGAATCATACGGTTCAATATTAGTCAAAAATGCATTATTGGAAAAACCGTTTTTTTAACCCTTTTCGGATGCTTAAAAAAAAATACAATTAAAAGCAGCGCTTAATTCATTTTATTGTCTAATTTTAGGGGGAATACTATTAAAGAGCTTCATGACAGAAGAATATATAATTGCTGGTTGTCTTCACGATGATCCTTCTGCGCAAAGGGAATTGTATAACCGATTCAGCCCTAAGATGCTGTCGGTGTGCTACCGTTTTGCCCACAGCCGCGAAGACGCTGAAGACATGTTGCAGGAGGGTTTTATAAAAGTGTTTACCCAAATACACACTTTTCAAAACAAAGGAGCTTTTGAAGGATGGATACGAAGAATAATAGTGCACACGTGTATCAACTTTTTGAAAAAGTATAAGAAGTTTAATGAAAGTGTTGATCTGGAAGTTGCAGGTTTCGTATACATAAAAGAAGAGACAATACCTTCTATCATGCAGGCAAAACAGGTAACCGAGTGTATACGGTTGTTGCCAATAGGGTATCGTACTGTTCTTAACCTTTATGCAATAGAAGGGTATAGTCACAGGGAAATTTCCGTCATGCTTGATATAGAAGAGAGCACAAGCCGAAGTCAGTATACCCGGGCTAAATCGATGTTAGAAAATATTCTTGTTAAGAAAAATATTCTTGAAAAACCTACAGAGCAGTTTTCACTGCTTGCGGGAGTTAAGAAGGCATAAAAAGTATTTGAGTAGATGGAAGACAATTTTAACCAAAACGGTTTTGAAGAGTTTCTGAAGGAACAGGTAAGAAACCATCGCATGTATCCCGCTGATACAGTATGGAGAGATATAAATAAAAAACTTCACGGTGAAAAGAAATGGCCTGCCTTAACTATTGCTGCATTCACCCTTTTGAGCGCAACTATTGCCATTTGTGTTTATTTCACTCCTCAACCCGATATCTTTAACGTAAAGCCAAATACCGAAAATTCTACACTGCCTGATGCTCAACATAGTATTGTTTTAGATAAACTGGTATCTTCTGCACCGGCATCGGATGAAAAGAACAATTCTGCCGATGCAATCAAATCGCAGCTTACTGATAAGTCTGCATCCTCCCCGGCTGTTTCTGCCGGTAGAAACACGGATATAAGTGCAGCTGAAGCAACCGGACAAAACAAAGCTTTAACTAAAAATGAAAGAAAGTTAAACAGTTCTATTGCTATTGATGTTACCAATACTAAACCTTTACAAAAACAAGATAACCATCAATCAATAGAGAATACCATAGCCTCAACTAATGAAGAACCGATAAAAAATCAAACTGCTGCGTTACCAATTATAGGCAGAAACGAAATCATTATACCTGGAAAAATAAAGCCACTAGCTGAAAATCAACAGCTGACAAAAGAGTATAGTGATAAAAATATGGTTGATGATTTTCTTAAAGACCATAAAGAGGACATACCCCTGTATACTACTTCAAAAAGAAAAAGTCTAAAAAATAAATTCGGAATTCAAATTTATGTTGCTCCTTCTATAAGTTATCGAAAGTTATTGGAAGACAGGTCGGTGCTGAAAGAAGGCGGGGCTAATGCAGGCCCTGTAGGATTAAATTATGTAGCTGATGTGAACAAAGTAGTCAGACACAGACCCGGAAATGGCCTGGAGGCGGGTGTAAGCATACTATATTATCTTTCTGAAAATATTAGAATTAAATCCGGTTTCCAGTTTAATGTACGTCAATACAGTATAGAAGCTTACCGTTCAAATACAGAACTGGCAAGTATTGCACTGGTAGGAAATAATAGAATTGATACCGTGAATACTCTCGCTATCTATAGAAACAGCAACGGTTATTATTCTACAGAATTAGTTAACCGTTATTATCAGCTCGCTATTCCTATTGGCATCGAATGGGAAATTATAGGCAACAAAACAATTCAGCTTAACGTAGCAGGAAGTATTCAGCCTACTTATCTGATAAATCGTAATGCCTACCTCATTTCAACTAATTTTAAGAATTATAGTGAAAACCCTGAGATGGTTCGCAGTTTTAATATTAACAGTAATATAGAAACTTTCTTAAGCTTTAAAGCCGGTTATTTTAAATGGCAGATTGGTCCCCAGTTGCGCTACCAGCCTTACTCCACATTCATTCCTCAGTATCCCATAAAAGAACATTTAATGGATTATGGAATTAAAATTGGTTTGTCGAGAACCTTTTGATAAATAACAATTAGCCATTAACGATTAGCAATTAAGGGTTATTGATACTTATTTGAATATTTTTAGATAAATTTTTTGGATGCCAATCCCGGCGTTATACGTTTTTTACCTTCAAGTATAGTTTTTATATTTGTTAAATGTAATTTTTATATTAATTATAGCTGTTCTTTTTTTAATTTTTAATTTCCTGTTCTCATCCTGCAAACACTTCTTTTAACAGCCTCCTTTTTTTAGCCTGATTTTGTTGTGCTAATTTTACAAAATGAAAAAACCAGGTATTTTTTTTCTTATTTTTTTTCTCTTCTATTGTTCCTGTAATCAAAAAACAAGTAACTCAACAACAAATAAAGCAGAGAAGAATGATACAACTCATTTTTTCCAGGTTACTCAATATCTGCAGTCTCAAATTGCAGAAGTAAACAGGGTTCCTTACTTTATTTATACAATAGCTATTATAAATGGAAAGAAAGACTCTGCCGCCATCAATACTCCTGTTTTCAACCGGTTTTCTGCCCAGTTCCTTAAGCCGGATATAAATGATAAAGCGTTGAAAAAATATTATACTGAAAGTATCTTTCACGATCAAACGACAAAGAGTTTTACGATAAGTTATTCAACAAATAACAAAGAGTTAGAAATTCAAAACGTTGACATTCTGCTGCAGGAAGATGGGCAAACGGTAAAACGGGTTTTTATACGAAAGTTTTTCAATTACCCGGATAGCTCTGCCATAGAGCAGCTAAGCTGGAAACCAAACGAGAGTTTCCAGGTAAATCGTTTGGTGCAAAAGCCCGGCAATAAAGAAGATACTTACCAGACAAACGTGGTGTGGAACGAAAAGAATTAAGAGATAAAAATCATTATGACAGCCAACGAATTTCAGGAAATTGCGCCTACAATACCACATCAACCCGGCATCTATAAATACTTTGATGCTCATAATGAATTGATATACGTAGGAAAAGCGAAAGACCTGAGAAAGCGCACGAGTAGCTACTTCACAAAAACTTTCACCAACTATAAAACACATGAACTTGTTAACAGGATCAGGAAAGTAGAATTTACAATAACAAATAGCGAGGCTGATGCTTTTTTACTTGAAAATTCGCTGATTAAACAGTTTAAGCCGAAATTTAATATAGATCTTAAAGATGATAAATCATTTCCTTATATAGTTATTAAAAAAGAGCCTTTCCCAAGGGTATTTCTTACACGTACAAGGATAAATGACGGTTCAGAATACTTAGGCCCGTTTACATCTGTGGCCAAAGTAAGAGAATTACTTATTTTCATTAAACAAAACGTGGCATTGCGCACTTGCAAACTAAACTTAGCTCAGGCCAATATTGAAAAAGGAAAATTTAAAGTTTGCCTGGAGTATCATTTAGGCAATTGCAAAGGCCCGTGCGAAGGGAAGCAATCTGAACAACAATATGCAGACGCGCTGCAACAGGTACGTAACATTTTGAAAGGTAATATTCAACAGGTTATTCAGCATTTTAAAACTGAAATGATACAACACGCATCAAATCTTGATTTTGAAAAAGCTGAATTGGTGCGAAAAAAAGTTGAACATCTGGAAAATTACCAGGAAAGATCAGTAATTGTAAGCAAACACCTGTCAAACCTCGATGTATTTTCAATATTGAAGGATGGAGATACAGCCTATGTCAACTACCTGATGGTTTATAACGGATCGATTGTTCAGACACATACAGTACGAATAGAAACTAAACTTGAAGAAAGCGAACAGGAAGTATTGCCGCTTGCCATCATTCAGTTAAGAGAAACTTTTAACAGCCTTGCCAATGAGATAATTGTGCCCTTTGAAATAGACTTTGCATTGGAAGAAATAAGCATAACAATTCCAAAAGGCGGTGATAAAAAGAAACTGCTTGATTTGTCAATTAAAAATGTAAATTATTTTACTGAAGAATTACGAAAGAAAAAAATACTTCAGCTCGAAGGTAAAAGTGATACCCAGAAGAAGGAAGTGCTTTATCAACTGCAGCAAGACCTTCAATTGAAAGAAGTGCCTTTACATATCGAATGTTTTGACAATTCTAACTTCCAGGGCAGCTACCCGGTAAGCGCGATGGTTTGCTTCAGGGATGGCATTCCAAGTAAAAAAGATTACCGGCATTTTAATGTTAAAACAGTAGAAGGCATAAATGATTTTGCAACGATGAAAGAAGTTGTTTACCGCCGCTATAGCCGCATTGTAAAAGAAGAACAGGCGCTTCCGCAATTGATCATTATTGATGGAGGTAAAGGGCAGCTTTCATCAGCAATGGAAAGCATTGTGCAACTTAATCTTGAAGGTGCGGTGACTGTGGTAGGGCTGGCAAAAAACGAAGAAGAAATATTTTTTCCCGGGGATAAAGAAGCTATAAGATTGCCATGGGACAGTGAAAGCCTGAAACTCATCAGGCGAATAAGAGATGAAGTACACCGTTTTGGAATTAATTTCCACCGGCAAAAAAGAAGCAAAGGCACATTTAAAAATGAGTTGGAAAATATTAAAGGAATTGGGAAATCAACTGCAGAACTATTATTAAAAGAATTTAAATCTGTGAAAAACATTCAAATAAAATCGCAGGAAGACTTAGCGCTGATTATTGGTTTATCAAAAGCAAAAATAATTTGCAGTTATTTTAATCTTCAAAGCCAAAATAAAGTCTGATATAAAAACAAAGGGGCCAGGATAAACATCCAGCCCCGTTTTTAAAATCCAATATCCTATGAAAAACCGCGGTAAAGATAAAAAAAGTACCGAATACACCAAAAGTGTAAGGGTTTTTTTTATTTATTTGTCAAATTAAGTCTCAAGTACGGCTTTTAAATAAATGAGCAAGTTTTGATAATCCTTTAATAATCAATTTGTATGTTAAATAAATAGCTATTAAAAGGAAGCAACAAGGAAGTGAAAATATTTTTAATTTTTTAAAAAAAACTTACATTTTTGCTGCAATATTTCTCAATAACTTTTCTAATATATTATCAAACTCAATTTTCGCTGATAGTTATCTCCCAAATTTTTCTATCCAATCTAAGACACCTCCGGCTACGTTGACAGTATTAGTAAAACCCATGTGTTCAAGCATGAGGCAGGCCATCTGGCTCCGGTTGCCGCTACGGCAATATACTATTACTTCTTCATCCTTTAAATCTTCAATCTCTTCTATGGCCATATCCTGGATACGCCGAAGACGAAAATGATTGCCTCCGATATTAAAATCAGCTCTTTCGATGTCTTCCCTTACATCAATAACATTTAGTTTTTCTCCCGCATCCATCCGGGCTTTTAATTCTTTTACAGATATTTGTTTCATATACTAATTTTTTATTTGTTCAATTATCGCTGCGTAGAGTCGTTACCACTATGGCCCGTGCTATCTGTAATGAGGGGTCTCGTACTTAACCAGATATCAATCGTCTGACCCGGTTTGATTCTGTTGTATTTTTTATCTCCGCCCGCGGTTTCGGTATATTTTTGAGGACTTTGCCTGGTTACATAAGAGTTGGGAGTATCACTTACATCGGGATCAAATACCGGAGTAAAATTTATACTCACGCTTCTTAGCAGCGACTTTACCTGGGCGTACCGCTTACCCATTAAATCAGGAACAGCCATCTCAAGGGTTCCCACTCCGTTTCCTAAGACAAAACTGATAGCGCTGCCCATAAATATTTTTGTTCCTGCCTGTATCGGCTTTTTATGATACAGTTGCTCCAATACCGCATTTTTAGCAATATCGGGTCTGAAAGTCGTATCTCCAAGATGAAGACCAAGGTTCTCAAGATACATTTGAGCATTGCGAATAGAAAACCCAACAAGATTAGGCATTTCAATCAGCGGAGGCTGAGCCCGGTTAATTGTGAGGTAAATAGTCCGGTTAACTTTCACATTAGTTTCTCCATCCGGGCTTTGTTTTATAACTGCAAGACGCGGAACGGTGTCTATATACAAACTATCCTGTATTTCTACTTCAAAACCTTTGTCCTCAAGTATTTTTCTTGCTTCATCCACATTTTTCCCTACTATAGGCGGCACTTTCTTGTACTGGTTATGTTTGGTTAAATAATCAAGCGAGCCAAAAAACAGCAAGACCACCAGTACTGCTAAAACTAAAACTACCAGTATATTTACCCAAAGAGGCTTATGAGTTATAAATTTAAACACTAAGTACTTTTATAAATTAAAAAATTAATATGTAAAACATTCTTCTATTAATACTGAATAAAACTCTTTTAGCGTCCAGCCCATTGCAAGCACCTGCTGAGGTACAATGCTTGCTTCACTTTGGCCTGGCACTGTATTTATTTCCAGCATGTACGGTTGTTGTTCAAATTCGTTGTAAATAAAATCTATTCTTACAACTCCACGGCAATCGAGCAAGTGATAGGCTAATTTTGCATTGCTTCTTACTTTTTCTAATACTGCCGCATCTGCCATTGCAGGCGTTATTTCCTCGCTCATGCCTGCAACATATTTTGCTTCATAATCAAAAAAATCTTTTTTACTGATTACTTCTGTTATTGGAAGTGTTATAATGTTTCCACCGCTTTTAAAAACACCGATTGTAAATTCCCTGCCTTTTATAAACTCTTCTACCAATACCTGGTCGTCTTCTCCAAAAGCCTTTTCTACTGCCCCTTCCAGTTCTGTTGCTGCTGTTACTTTGCTCATCCCGATGCTGCTTCCGCCATTATTCGGTTTTACAAAAACCGGCAGTTGCAGTTGTTCTAAAATCGCGGATGATTCAACAGGGTTGCGTTTAAATATAAGTAACGATTTTGCCACTTTTATTCCCCCGAAAGATGCTACTGCTACAGTATATCGTTTGTTAAAAGTTAAAGCCGAAGTAGCCGCATTACAACTGGTGTAAGGAATTTTAAGCATATCAAAGTATCCCTGCAACTTGCCGTCTTCACCGGGCGTTCCATGAATGCCGATAAGCACAGCATCAAAAGTTATCTTGCTTCCGTTTACTTTTATTGAAAAATCGTTTTTATCTACGGCCACTTCTTCGCCTTCATCTGTCTCATACCACCAACCTGAAGGATGCATATCAATCTTATACACATTGTATTTGTCTCTATCTATATTGTTTTCTATAGTAACGGCACTTTTATAACTAATCACTGCTTCGCCGCTATAGCCGCCCGTAACAAAGGCAATTGTTTTTTTGTTCATGCACCAAATTGTGATACAAAGAAAGTAAAAAAATAATAAGGAAGGAAGAAGGTATAAGATTGTAATTTATATTAAAGAATAAATTTGTATCAGATAGGTACCCGGCAATTATTTCTTTATGTGTACGCAATGTTCCTATCGCATGTATGAATATGATTTTTATGGCAGCTAATATTTTTATAACTCGTACCGCTAATGTGCAGTGTGAGCGGGCAGGGGAGGAAATAGAAACGATAGTCTGCCAAATAGCACTGAAGGTGTTAAGAGAGTGATTTTTTTAAATAAAAAAAGGCGAAGGAAGTCCTTCACCTTTGCACAATTTTAATAAAAACAGTTTTGAAAATTATAAGTGCATTTTTTCTTTTTTTGCCATCAGTTCTTCTACCGTTTCTGTGTACATTTCGTCTGGTACGCAACAATCTACGGGGCAAACTGCAGCACATTGCGGCTCTTCGTGAAAGCCCTGGCATTCGGTACACTTATTAGGAGTGATATAATAAGTATCTACGGCAATAGGTGTCATCCGCTTATTGGCATCTACTACCGTCCCATCCAGTAAAACATAAGATCCTTTTACCGACGTTCCGTCGCTCATTGCCCATTCTACGCCGCCCTCGTAAATTGCATTGTTCGGGCACTCCGGTTCGCAGGCACCGCAGTTTATACATTCATCAGTTATTTTAATTGCCATATTGTTTTCAGTTTATATAATATTATTCAATGTAGTTTTGCACAGCAAAAATAAGGTTTTGGAAAATGACTTTACAACAACGAATTGAGATATTAGTGAATCTTGGAGAGTATATGCAAAAAAATGGCCACGAATGGATGACAGTGAAAGATAGCGCTAACAGAGCAAATCCATGGTTTGTGCCGGAATTTATAGAAATGGCTGCTGATAATATTGTTTCGGCTTTCTTACAGAAAGATAAACTTCAAAACTGGGTCAGAAAGTATAAAGTCCCTTCGGAAAATAGTAATCCCGTGACAGTGGGAATAGTAATGGCGGGAAACATACCAATGGTGGGCTTTCATGATATGCTTAGTATTTTTATAACAGGTAACAAGCAATTAATCAAAGTTTCATCAAAAGATAGTTTGCTTATAAGGCACCTTGTTTCTATACTCGTTCAATGGCAACCGGAAGTCCAGCAATACATTTCATTTGCAGAAAATCTGAAAGGATGCGAAGCGTATATTGCAACAGGAAGCAATAATTCAAGCCGTTATTTTGAATATTATTTCAGCAGGTATCCGCATATTATCAGGAGAAACCGAACTTCTGTTGCAGTGTTAGATGGAACAGAAACAGAAGAAGAACTTGAGAATCTTGCGGATGATATACTCACCTATTTTGGGTTGGGCTGCAGAAATGTAACAAAGTTGTATGTGCCTTATAATTATGATTTTAAACGATTGCTGCACGCGTTGAATAAATATCAGCATTACGAAGATTTCCATAAATACAAGCATAATTATGATTACCAGTTGGCCTTACTGATGATGGGTAATAAGTTCTACATGACTAACGGTACTATACTTTTGACAGAAAACACTTCCATTTTTACAGCTGTCAGCCAGGTAAATTTTGAGTATTTTAATACTGCAACAACGGTTGAATTCCTGAAAGAAAATGTAGACATTCAATGTGTTATTGGTCATGCAGCTATACCTTTTGGAAAGGCTCAAAAACCTTCGCTCACCGATTATGCCGATGGCATTGATACTATGAAATTTGGTATGAGTTTATAAAGCCCGCTTTAAGATAAGGATAACAATTGCCTGAAGTATCTAAAAAAAAGATTGCTTTTAGCCTTAATACCTGTAATGACATTCCAACCCACGCCTGAAAGTTTTCGAGCACACTGAAAGAAAGTTCTATAAAAATTTTCCTTTGTCATTAAAGCAAATTGAGGGTATTTTAAAAAAATTGATAGAATAAAACTTCGTGTATAAAAAAATTGTAAAACTAAAAAAGCTAATGCCTATAAGTCATTTATAATTTAATTTTGACAAGGAATATGACTTTTTATCTTTCTACGACAGGCTTCGTCAACAATTTGTTAAATGAGTTAAGCGTTAATTAATGAGTTTAAAGAGATTTGTTTCTTTGTTAATAGAAAGGGCATATATTTTGACAACTTTATAAAAAATAGATGATGAAACTAAAAAACATTTTTTTGGTAGTTGTGATTAGTTGTGCCACAGCGCTTACAAGTGTATGGGGATACAACAGGTGGCAAGCTTATCAAACAGCGGGAATACAGGAAACGGGAAGACTGCCGGTAAATTATGCAGGTTTCTTTGAAGGAACCAAAGGAGTTGGTCCTGTTGATTTTACTGCGGCTTCTACCTCTGCAACACCTGCGGTGGTTCACATAAAAACGAAAACGAAAGCACGGCAGGCAACTAATAACTTACCCCGGGGGCACAATCCCTTTTCTGATCTTTTTGGTGATGATTTCGGTGATCTTTTTGGCGGCCCGAATTCTCAAACCATACCCGAACAGCGTGCAAGCGGCAGCGGCGTTTTGATAAGTGATGACGGCTATATTGTTACAAATAACCACGTGATAGATGGTGCAGATGATATAAATATTACCCTTAACAACCGGCGTTCTTATAAAGCAACGCTGGTGGGCGCAGACCCTGCAAGTGATGTTGCTGTTTTAAAAATTGATGGTAAAACCCTGCCATACATGGTATACGGTAATAGCGATGATGTGAAGTTAGGCCAGTGGGTACTTGCCGTCGGTTATCCGCTTACCCTCGATGTAACTGTTACCGCCGGTATTATAAGCGCTAAATCGAGATCTATTGGAATAAACCGCAGACAAAGTGAAAGCCCTATTGAGAGTTTTCTTCAGACTGATGCTGCAGTTAACCCCGGCAATAGTGGCGGAGCACTTATAAATACCGACGGACAACTCATTGGTATCAACTCTGCTATTGCTTCTCCCACAGGCAGTTATGCAGGATATTCTTATGCAATTCCCGTGAATATTGTAAAGAAGGTTGTAAATGACCTGATGAAATTTGGTACTGTACAGAGAGCTTTCCTTGGTATACAATACTCTATGGAAGATCCTACTGATGATGAAAGAAAAGAGTACGGATTAAGGGAAGGAGAGGGAGTATTGGTAGGTGATGCACCGGTTGGAGGAGCAGCCTCGGTAGCAGGAATAAAAAAGGGAGATATTGTTACTAAAATTAACAATGTAAAAGTAACTACAGGCCCTGAAATGGTAGAACAGGTAACCCGTTACAAACCAGGTGATAAAGTAACAGTAACTTACCTGAGAAATGGTAAGGAAAACACGGTAAACCTGACACTTAAAAACCGTGCCGGTAATACAGATGTCGTAAAAAACGCTACAATGGTTGAAAAGCTGGGAGCACAGGTTCAAACACTTGATAAAAAAAGCGCTGCGGCCCTTGATGTCCCTGGCGGAGTAGTCGTTAAAAAAATTGGCAACGGCTCTTTAAGTAAGACAAAAATGCAGGATGGTTTTGTAATAACAAGTGCGAACGGAACTGTTGTTAAAAACATTGATGATTTAAGTGTGATACTTGAGAAAAATAAAGGTAATACAGTTAAGCTGGAAGGAGTGTACCCAGGGTATGAAGGCAACTACGGTTATCCTTTAAACTTAGGTGAGTAGAAGGCGCTTAAAAATTTTTAACAGCTTATAAATAATCAGAAAAACGGCTGCCTCAAAACGGGCGGCCATTTTTTTAATAGAAAACATTACTAATAAGATGTAAGTATAGTGAGCAGATAAAAATTCTATTAAAGATGAGTGGCCTGTTTTTCCGGCAAAAATCTCCGGTATCTTTCAGGCATAGGCTGTATATGAAGTTTTGTGTTTTTCCTTGCTTTTATATTTACACGGTTAAAATTTTGTTGCCACAGCTGCTGGTAAAGTATTCCCTTCTCATTAACTATAAATTCAATATTTTTTCCGTCGTCGGTGTTGTCAGCAAAAAAAGCCTGCTCTTTTCACAACATTACTTTTGCGGCTTACAGAATAGGCGCAATCATAAATGCAATGATTGGCAAGCAAAAATTTTTAATAAAGAAACACAACGTCCATCTTCTGTGTAAGCATGACAAATGCCGGCGCCATTAGCATCTCCTAAAACTTGCAAAAAAAAATCACATAATAGCTCAGCTTAATAGATGTACTGTTGGGTTGACAAATCGACACTTTTCCAACAAAATTACCTGTACTTATTTCCCTAACCTGGACAAGCCAGAACCAAAGAGGCAAAAAAGAAAAGTTGAATTTTTTTAAAATCCCCTGAAAGCTAAGGTGGTATTCCTTTTCAGAGAAGGCTAAAAAATATCTTGCCATTTTTGGT
>JAABUT010000408.1_pt1 | contig 71878 bp, 60 predicted proteins | sample 5559281 | NCBI WGS metagenome assembly JAABUT01 (sample SAMN10711880, study PRJNA513359) | rock metagenome | isolation source: Antarctica rocks | place: Antarctica: Victoria Land, Ricker Hills nord | collected 2016-01-04 | reverse complement strand
GCCGAGCGCTGGACGACGGCGGGGCCGGCAGCGAGCTCGTCGTACTCGGCGGTGGTGTCGAAACCGCTCCCGAGGTGCTCGGCGGCGCGGACGAGACCGGTGCCGAAGAGGCCGGAGCCGAGGAAACGGGCGCGGACGAGACCGGGGCCGAAGAGACCGGGGCCGACGAGACCGGCGCCGAAGAGGCCGGAGCCGAGGAAACCGGCGCGGACGAGACCGGCGCGGAGGAGACCGGCGCACTCGAACTGGGCGCGGCGGATGTCGTCGGCGGCGTGGAGCTCGGCGCGGCGGACGTGCTGGGCGCGACGCTGCTCTGGGTCACCGACGGCGACGGTGTGTACGTCGGAGTGGGCGCCGCCGGCTCTCCGATGAGCTGGGCGGACGGCAGCGGCAGCTTGGGCTTGCCGGCCAGGTAGTTGTCCATGAACAGCTTCCAGGTGCTCCCGGGCAGGTCCCGGCCGTACTCGGGATTGCCGTTGGCGTTGAAGATCGGCTGGGTCTTGCCCGATCCGACCCACACGGCGGCGGACACCTGGGGCGTGTAACCGACCATCCAGGCATCACTGTTGTTGCCGTTCTGGTCACCCTGGATGCCTGCCGTGCCGGTCTTGGACCCGGATTCGCGGCCGTCGGCCAGCGCCCGCGCGGACCAGTCGGCCACCGGCTTGACCGCCAGCCCGACGTCGTTGGCGACCTTCGGGTCCAGTGAGCGGTCGCCCGCGTCATTCGATCGGTACACCACCTTGCCGGTGTTGTCGCTGACCTGCCGCACGAAGTGCGGACGGTGGGTGACGCCGCCGTCGGCGATGGTCGCGAAGCCGACTGCCTGGTCCAGCGGGCGCACCGCATAGTCGCTGTCACCGATGCCGATACCGAACGTGGTCTGGCCGGCCGCGTTGACGAGCGTCGGCTTGCCGTTGTCCACGCGCTCCTTCGCGATGCCCATGGCATGCGCGGTGGCGGCCACGTTGGGCGGCCCGATGACGTTCGCCAGCCCGTCGAAGGTGGTGTTCAGCGACGCCTTCATGGCGAACGCCAACGTCGTTCTGCCGCTGTACTGCTCGTCGCCCGGATCGTTCTGGATGGTCGTGCCGTTGATCACCACCTGGTAGCTACCGTCGAAGGTGGAGCTCAGCGCGTACGCCGGCTTCTTGCCCTGGACGTTCTGGGTGAGCGCCGTCGCCAGGGTGTAGGGCTTGAACGACGAGCCCGGTGGACGGTAGCCGTTGGCGTAGTCGAAGCCGGTACCGCTGCTGCCGCCGTAGTAGGCCAGCACGCCGCCGTTGGCGGGATCGATCGCGGCGAGTGCCGGCCGGAGGTTCTTCTGTTGCGGGGTGCGGTCGGCGAACGTCTGCGTGATCGCGTCCTGCGCGGCCTTCTGGGCGGAGCGGTCGATGGTGGTCTTGATTCTCAGGCCTTGGGTGTTGATGCTCGCCGGATCGATTCCGTCCGCGGTCATCTCGGCCTTGACCTGACGCCACACCAGGCCGAGCGGGCCATCCAGCGCGGAGTCCGAGGTCCGGACCTTGATCGTCGCCGGGAACCGCAGGGCGGCGCGCTGTTCGGGCGTGAGCTTGCCGGTACTCACCATGCCGTCGACGACGTAGGTCCACCGGTCCCTCGCCGCCGCAGGGGTCGCCGCGGGGTCGTAGTACTCGGGTGACTTGATCACCGCGGCCAGCAGCGCGCCCTGGGACCTGTTCACCTTGTCGACCGAGACGCCGAAGTACGCGTTGGCCGCGGCCTGGATGCCGTAGGCGCTCCGGCCGAAGTAGATGGTGTTGAGGTAGTTCTCCAGGATGTCGTCCTTGGAGTACTGGCGGCTCAGCTTCAGCGAGATCGCCAGCTCCTTGAGCTTGCGGCCGAGCGTCTGGTCGGAGTTCAGGTAGGCGTTCTTCACGTACTGCTGTGTGATCGTGGACCCGCCCTGGGTCGAGCCCCCCTTGACGTCGTTCACGGCCGCACGGAGGGTGCCCCGGACCGAGATGCCGGGCTCGGAGTAGAAGCCTCGGTCCTCCGCCGCGAGAACCGCGTCCCGGACGTACACCGGCACCTTCGACAGCGGCACGCTCGTCCGGTTCTCGCCCCCGTCGATCGTCGCCATGGTGGACCCGTCGGCGTATTGCAGAGTCGCGGTCTGATTGGTCTTCAGCTCATCGGGGCTGGGCACGTGGACCACCGAGTAGACCCCGATGACCAGCACCGTGGACAGCAGCGCGAACAGGGCGAGCAGCCAGGTCGCCAGCAGCCCGATCCGGCGCAGGATGCGCTTTCCGGTGGACATCTTCGCGAGCCGGCGCCTCTTCGCCTGCCGGTGCCGACGCCACCAACCGGCGTTGCGGCCGTCGGGCGACTGCGCGGCGCGCGGGCCGGGACGGGGCTGCTCAGGCAAGGCTCGACTCCTCGATTCGGGTGGGCGCAACTACCCGAGGATACGGAGTGTTACCTGTGAGGCGCGCGGTCAACGGACGGCCCCGTCCCGAAACTCTCGCGGAGTCGCGCCGTTGCTGCTCGATACATCGAGCTGATGTATCGTGCTGATATATAGCGGCGCACGAGATTGAAGAAGGGTCGCTCACCACATGCTTGAGATCGCGATCCTCGGACTGCTCAACGAATCGCCGATGCACGGCTATCAACTACGCAAGCGGCTCTCCGAACTCCTCGGTGCCTTCCGGGCGTTCTCCTACGGCTCGCTGTATCCGTCGCTGCGGCGGCTGCAGGAGGCCGGGTGGATCGACGAACAGGCACCACTCGAGGCTCCGCCGGGAGGCGCGGGCTTCGGCTCCCGGTCCAAGCGCGGCAAGCGGGTGTACCGCCTCACCGCCGAGGGCAAGGAGCACTTCGCCGAACTGCTGGCCCAGGTGGGGCCTGAGGCCTACGAGGACGAGGGCTTCGGAACCCGGCTCGCCTTCTTCGCCCAGACCCGCTCCGACATCAGACTGCAGATCCTCGAGGGGCGCAAGCAGCGGATGACCGAGCAGGCGGACGGCATGCGCAGCTCGCTGGCCCGCACCCGCGAGCGGATGGATCGCTACACCCTGCAACTGCAAGAGCACGGGCTCGAATCCGCGGACAGAGAAGTCCGCTGGTTGGCCGAGCTGATCGAGACCGAGCGTGCAACACCCCGCGCCGGCGAATGACCACCGACAACTACCGGATCACCAAGCCGGATCAACAACAAGCCGGATCAACTAAGGAGGAACCCCCGATGGGTTCGGAAAACGCAACGTCGGCCGCCGGCCGCATCCGCGTAGCCATCATCGGCGTCGGCAACTGCGCCGCGTCCCTGGTGCAGGGCGTCCACTTCTACCGCAACGCAGACCCCTCGGGAACCGTCCCGGGCCTGATGCACGTGAAGTTCGGCGACTACCACGTCAGCGACATCGACTTCGTCGCCGCATTCGACGTCGACGCCAAGAAGGTCGGCCGCGACCTCTCCGAGGCCATCGTCGCCTCGGAGAACAACACCATCAAGCTCTGCGACGTCCCACCGCTGGACGTTCCGGTGCGGCGCGGCCACACCCTGGACGGCCTCGGCAAGTACTACCGCGAGACCATCGAAGAGTCCGATGACGAGCCGGTCGACGTGGTCACGGTCCTCAAGGACCAGGCCGTCGATGTCCTCATCTGCTACCTGCCCGTCGGGTCCGAGGCGGCCGCCAAGTTCTACGCCCAGTGCGCCATCGACGCCAAGGTGGCGTTCGTCAACGCGCTGCCCGTCTTCATCGCCGGAACCCCGGAGTGGGCGAAGAAGTTCGAAGACGCCGGCGTCCCGATCGTCGGTGACGACATCAAGTCCCAGGTCGGCGCGACCATCACCCACCGGGTGCTGGCGAAGCTGTTCGAGGATCGTGGCGTCGTGCTCGACCGGACGTACCAGCTCAACGTCGGCGGCAACATGGACTTCAAGAACATGCTGGAGCGTGACCGGCTGGAGTCGAAGAAGATCTCCAAGACCCAGGCCGTCACCTCGAACATGAAGCACGACCTCGGGGCCCGCAACGTCCACATCGGTCCCTCCGACTACGTCCAGTGGCTCGATGACCGCAAATGGGCCTACGTCCGGCTCGAGGGCCGCGCGTTCGGCGAGGTGCCGCTGAACCTGGAGTACAAGCTCGAGGTGTGGGACTCGCCCAACTCGGCCGGCATCATCATCGACGCCCTGCGCGCCGCGAAGATCGCCAAGGACCGGGGCATCGGCGGACCGCTGCTGTCGGCGTCCTCGTACTTCATGAAGTCCCCGCCGGAGCAGTTCGACGACACCACCGCCCGCGAGAAGGTGGAGCAGTTCATCCGCGGCGACGTGGAGCGCTGAAACACGCCGACGCGGTCCGGGTCCACTCGACACTGCGTCGAGTGGACCCGGCCGTTGGCGTCAGGCCGGTTCGGTCGCTCCGGTGAGCCCCTCCGATTCGGTAGCTCCGGTGAGCCCCTCAGGTTCGTCGACGAACCCGCTGCCCGCCAACTCCTCGCCGCTGGACAACAGCAGCGCGTCATCGGGATCGGGAGCCGGCGGCATCAGCACCACCGGGCACGGGGACCGGAAGATGACCTGCTGCCCGATCCAGCTCTTGGGAAGCGAGCTGAGGTTGTGCGCCCGAGGCGAGTCGAGTACCAGCAGTTGGGCGCCCACCGCCGCCGACAGCAGGACGGAGCTGGCCGAGCCCCGGCGCAAGCGGTACTGCACCCGCATTGCCGCCAGGTCCCCGCCGAGGTGCCTGGCGAGCTCCTCGGTCATGCGCTGCTGCTCGCTGGCGAACGCCTCTTCCGGCGCGAGCGCCAGCACCCCGGGCGGACGTTCGCCGGGAGCCGCCGGCGGCCGCGGACCGCGCCACGCGGTCACCGCCAGGACGTGGGTGTTGCGCAATTGCGCCTCCGCCGCGGCCCAGCGCACGGCATCGGGAGATCCGGTGCGGCGGCTGACGCCCACCACGATCGGGCTCACCATCTGCTGCTGTGTCATCTGCACTCCTCGCAAAGTCGGCTGATCGGGGGCCGGGTCACCGCTAGGCCAGCGCCTCGGACGGGTCCGCCGGGGCCCTCGGTGCCCGGGACAGCGGATCGGTGATGTCCTCCAGCGAGCCGCGTTCGGCATTGATCGCAAGGAACAGCGCCACGATGCCTCGGACTCCGCTATCGCCGATTGCTGGTTTGAGTCGGCTTTCCTTCCTAACACCTCGCACCTGGTTGGAACAGGGCGAAGTCGCTGATCTTCACATCGCCGAAACAGCCGGCTCACAGGTCGAACCAGCCGGCTCACAGAAAGTCGTCAGTTGAGCCCGACGTCCACGGGGTAGGTGGAGAGCAGCGACAACGGCGCGGGCTGGCGGCGCAGGACCGAGCGCCAGAGCGTGCCGGGGCTGGCCGAGAACACGTCGTCCAGCCCACCCGCCACGACGAACCAGCCGCCCGACTCGATCTCGTCCTCGAGCTGCCCGACGCCCCAGCCGGAGTGCCCGGCGAAGACCCGCAGGCTCTGCGCGCCCCGCGAGACCTGCTCGACGTCGCCGTCCAGGTCGACCAGCGCAAGGCCGCCGGTCACCGCGCGCAGGCCGTTGCCGGCGTCGGCCGTACTCGACAGCCGGCCGAGGCCCAGCGCCCCGTCCCGCTGCACCGGGCCGCCGTTGAAGACCATCGCCGGATCACTCATCACGTCCTGCCAGTCGGGCAGGATGTGACCGACCGGGGTGTGCGAGGGCCGGTTGATGATCACTCCGACCGTTCCGGTGTCGTCGTGCTCGATCAGGAACACCACCGTCCGGAAAAACTCCGGCGCGGCCAGCGACGGCGCGGCAATCAACAGACGGTGGGCAGCGGGTGGCAACTGCCAGGCTGGGTCGGCGGTCACCCTTACATCCTGCACCAACGCCCGGCACAATTGATTAACGTCGGTCCCGCGCGGGTCGAACAGACTCGACAAGCGAGCGGACAGTCCGATCGACTGCCCGCAGCGGACACCGACCGGAGCCGTAGTTGATACCAGCGATGAAGGACGACGGCTTCGCGGTGCCGTTGCTGGCCCGGCCAGACCTGCGGCGCCTGCTGTCGGTGCGGATGTTCGGACAGCTCGCCGACGGAATCTTCCAGGCCTCCTTGGCCGGCACCATCCTCTTCAATCCTGAGCGGCAGGCCCACGCGGCCGACATCGCCACCGGCTTCGCCATCCTGCTGCTGCCCTACTCGGTCCTCGGGCCGTTCGCCGGCGTGCTGCTGGATCGGTGGTCCCGCCAGCGGGTGCTGTTCGGGGCCAACCTGATCCGTGCCCTGCTGGTGTGCGCGGTCGCCGCCGAGATCGCCGCCGGGGTGCACGGGCAGCCCTTCTACCTGAGCGCTCTCGTCGTCATCTCGGTGAACCGGTTCGTCCTGTCCGCCCTGTCGGCCGCGCTGCCGCACGTCGTCGAACCCGGCCGGCTGATCACGGCGAACGCGCTCTCCACGACGGCGGGCGGCGTGGTGTCGGCGGTCGGGGGTGGCGCCGCGATCGGAATCCGGCTGGTGGTCGGTGGCGGCGAGGTCGGCTACGCCCTGGTCGCGCTCGGTGCCGCGGTCGCCTACGCGGTGGCGGGCGTTCGAGCAGGCGGCTTCACACAGGTGCAACTCGGCCCGGACGAGGACACCCGCAACCACGCCGAGTCGGTGCGCAATGTGCTGACCGGCCTGCGCGACGGTGGCCGGCACGTGCGCTCGCATCCGTCGGTGGTGCGCGCGTTCGCGGTGATCAGCGTGCACCGTTTCGGCTACGGAATCACCGCGATCTGCACGCTGCTGCTGTATCGCAATTACTTTTCCGACGCAGGGTTCTTCCGGACCGGCCTCGCGGGACTGGGCCAGATCGTCGCGGCCATCGCGGTGGGTGGCGGTCTCGCCGCGGTGATCACCCCGATCGCCGCTCGCCGGATCGGCTACGTCGCGTGGCCTGCCGCCCTGCTGATCGGAGCGGGTGTCGTCGAGCTGGTCCTCGGGCTGCCGTTCCGCATCCAGACCTTCCTGCCGGCCGCGGCGATGCTCGGATTCGTCGCCCAGGGCGTGAAGATCTGCGTCGACACCCACATCGCCCAGCGGGTGGCCGACGACTACCGCGGCCGGGTGTTCTCGCTCTACGACACCCTGTTCAACGTCCTCTTCGTCGGCGCCGGAGTGCTCACCGCCCTGGTGCTGCCGGAGAACGGCAGGTCCGCGACGTCGGTGGTCGTCATCGGAGTAGGCTACGCCGTGACGGGGCTGGTCTACCTGTTCGCCGGGACGGCGCCCGATGACACCGCCGGGACGATGACTGCTGTTGTGATCGCCGACTGCGCCCCGGCCGGCGACGCGCTCACTGCTGCTCGGAGTGCCACCGCCGTAGTTCCGCCACCGCCTGCTCGTGGCTGAGCGGCCCGTTCTCCATCCGTAGCGCGAGCAGGTGCTGGTAGGCCCTGCCCACCAGCGGGCCGGGTGGAATCCCGAGGATGGCCATGATTTCGGTGCCGTCGAGGTCCGGACGGATCGAGTCCAGCTCCTCCTGCTCGCGAAGCGCGGCGATCCGCTCCTCCAGGGCGTCGTACGTCGCGGCCAGCATCGCGGCCTTGCGCCTGTTCCGGGTGGTGGTGTCGGACCGGACGAGCTTGTGCAGCCGCTCCAGCAGCGGACCGGCGTCGGTGACGTAGCGGCGCACCGCCGAGTCGGTCCACTCGCCGCGGCCATAGCCGTAGAACCGCAGGTGCAGGAACACCAACCGGGAGATGTCCTCAGTCATGTCCTTGCTGAACTTCAGGGCCTTCAACCGGGCCTTGGCCATCCGGGCGCCGACGACCTCGTGGTGGTGGAAGGTGACCGCCCGCGCGCCCTGGCCGCTGTCCACGAACCGGCGGGTCTCCGGCTTGCCGATGTCGTGCAACAGCGCCGCCCAGCGCAGCACCAGGTCCGGTTCGGCGCCACCCGACCCGCTTGGCTCTGAGGAAGCGGCTCCGCGCTGTTCCAGACCGATGGCCTGGTCCAGCACCTGAAGCGTGTGGGCGTAGACGTCCTTGTGCTGACCATGCTCGTCCGCGGCCATCCGCAGCGCGGGAAGCTCGGGCAGCACCACATCGGCGAGGCCGGTGTCCACCAGGACCTCCAGGCCCCGCCGGGGATGGGCTCCCGCGAGCAGCTTGTTGAGCTCTGCCTGCACCCGCTCCGCCGTGATCCGGCCGATCTCGGGAGCCATCGCCGATATCGCGGCTTCCACCTCCGGTGCCAGGCTCACACCGAGTTGCGAGACGAAGCGTGCGGCCCGCAGCATCCGCAGCGGATCGTCACCGAACGACTCCGCCGGCGTGGCCGGAGTCCGCAAGACGCCCTTCGCCAGGTCGACCAGGCCGCCGTACGGATCGACGAAGGCCCGGTCGTGGACCGACACGGCCATGGCGTTCATCGTGAAGTCGCGCCGGCGCAGGTCGTCGGCGATGTTGTCGCCGAACGCCACGATCGGGTTGCGGGAGACCCGGTCATAGCGATCAGCGCGGAAGGTCGTGATCTCGCAGGGCTGACCGTGGATCTGCGCGCCGATGGTGCCGAACTCGATTCCGGTCGTCCAGACGCCTGAAGCCAGCGGCGAGACGATCGCGAGCACCTGATCCGGATGGGCCTCCGTGGTGAAGTCGAGATCGCTGACGGGACGCCCCATCAGGGCGTCGCGAACCGGGCCGCCGACCAGGTACAGCTGATGGCCGGCCGCGGCGAAGGCGGTGCCGAGCCGGACGGCGACATCGGGGATGGGGACGAGATCACCAGGGTTGCCGCTCACGAGCCCACTATTCGCTGCGCGCCTCGCTCCTACGTCACTCGGGTGCTCACTCACGATGCCGCCAATCGCTCCGCGCCTCGCTCCTACGTCACTCGGGTGCTCACTCACGGGCCAGACCTTACTGAACCGCCAAGTAGCATCGCCCTATGTCTCGCGCGTCGAACACCCGGCGTCCGCGGCTTCCTCGGGTTGATGAGACCAGCGCCGGCGGCCTTGTCCTGGACATGTCCGGCCCGGAACCGCTGGGAGCCCTCATCGGCCGGTTGAATCGCCGCGGCCGACTGCTGTGGTCCCTGCCCAAGGGCCACGTCGAGACCGGCGAGACCTTCGAGCAGGCCGCGATCCGCGAGGTGGCGGAAGAGACCGGGATCCACGGTGACATCATCGGAACCCTGGGCACGATCGACTTCTGGTTCGTGGTCGAGGGCCGCCGGGTGCACAAGACCGTCCACCACTTCCTGCTCCGAGCCGCCGGCGGCGAGCTCTCCGACGAGGATGTCGAGGTTACCGAGGTGGCGTGGGTGCCGCTGCCCAGGATCACCGAGCGGCTCGCCTACTCCGACGAGCGCGCCCTGGTGGATGTGGCCTCGCACCTGCTGAGAGACAGCGCATGATCTCGACTCGCCGGTTTGCCGCGGCCCTCGGCGTCCTGGCGATCACCCTGCTCAGCGCCGCCGTTCCCAGTGCCGCCGGATTCCAGCGGGCGCACGCCATGGCACTGCCGCGGACCCAGCCGACGCCGACCCTCTCGTCGGTCAGGGTGACGCTGAACCGGGTGACGCCGCGCAGTCCCGACGCCACCAAGCCGTCCCAGCCGGTGACCTTCGTGGCGACGCTGACGAACAACACCGACAGCACGTACTCCGACCTCCGGGTGGGGCTACAGCGCGGCTTGCCGATCACCCAGCCTCGGCTGCTGACCGAGGCCATCAGCACCCCACCCGAAACCGGCTTCGAGGTGCCCGAGCCGCTGCGGCTGGCCGGCCAGCTGCTGCCGCGCCAGAGCGTCACGGTCACCTATCGCACCACCAGCGGCGCCCTGTGCCTGTGTTACAACGGCGTCTACCCGTACGCCGTCGTCGTACACGGGGTCAGTGACCCGGATGCCGGATCGGTGGAGCTCGGCCGGACGCAGGTCCTCCTCCCGTCCTTCCTGGACACGCCGAAAACCGTGACCGTCGGTTGGGTGTGGCCGCTGCTGGACAAGCCGCACCGTTCGGTGGACCAGAACATCTTCACCGACGAGCAGCTGGCGGGAGAGGTCGGGCCGGGGGGCCGCCTGGACCGCGCGCTCGAGGCAGCGGAGCTCGTCGCGGGGCAGGTGCGGTTGACGCTGCTGATCGATCCGGATCTGCTCGACAGCCTCACGGTGATGTCATCGCCGTCGGGATACCGGGTCCGCAGTGGCAGCGGGACGGTGCCCGGCACCGGCGGCAGGCTGGCTGCCGAGTGGCTTGCCCGGTTGAAGAAGGTCAAGGCCAAGCATGACGTGGTGCTGACCGCCTATGCCGATCCGGACGTCAACGCCGTGACCCGAGCCGGGCTGAAGTGGTCCACCGCGCTCGATCCGCAGGTGCAGGCTCGGATCGCGCCCACGCTGGACGGTGACTTCTCCAGCGACCTGCTCACCTGGCCGGCCGGTGGCGCCCTGACCAGCAAGGCGCTGGACGCCCTGGTGGGCGGTGGCGCCTCGACCATCATGCTCAGCGACGCGGCCTTTCCCGGTGCCGACCAGGACCAGCAGCCTGCCGACGCCCTGGCGTCGCTGCCGTCCGCGGCCGGCGAGGCGATGGCCCTCGTGACCAACACCGGGATCGAGAACACCACGAACCAGATCCTGCGGCCGGGCGCCACCCCCCAGAACGCGCAACAGACACTGCTCGCTCAGTTGGCGATCCAGGCGGAGCAGGACCCGTCCCGGGGCCACTTCGTGGTGATCGTCCCGGATCGCTATGTCGACACCAGCCCGCAAGCCGCCGCGTCGACCATCCTGGCAACGCGCGACACGAGTTGGAGCCGCGCGATCAGCATCCGGCAAGCGCTGCGGACGGTGCCCCCGACCGACCACGGCGCCCTGCAGACCAATGTCGAGAACCCGTCGGCAGAGATCAGCCCGAGTGGCCTGCAGAAGATCGGCCAGGTCCAGCAGGCGGTCACCTCGATGAACGAGGCGCTGCACAACAACGACGCCGCGGCCGAGCTGCTCGGCGCGTTCAACAACGGCATTCACCGCGCAGAGTCGAGCGCGTGGCGGACGTACCCGGCCGAAGGTGCCAGCCTGGTCGAGAACCTGGAGGGCCGCATCGATCAGATCACCTCCTCGGTGCACCTCGTCCAGCCGGCCGTCGGAACGTACAGCCTGTCCTCGGCGGACTCCCCGGTAGTCGTCACGGTGTCGAACCAGCTTCCGAAGCCTGTGACGGTCCGCGTCGGGGTGGCCGCCGCCAACGGCGTGATCGGCTTCCGGCCACCGCCCGTCGAGACCCAGACCATTCCCGCCCGCAGCATCGCTACCATCCGGATACCCACCCATGTCGACCGGCTGGGCAAGTTCCGGGTGATCGCGCGGGTCAGCACGCCGGACGGCCGGCAACTCGGACAGACTGTGACCCTGAATCTGCGTGCCACCTCCATCGGAACCATCAGCAAGATCATTACGATCGTCGCGGTGACCGTCCTGATCCTGGCCCTGCTGCGCCGGCTGGTGCGCCGCGTCCGGCACGGTTCCAGCCACCGCAACCGGCACGGCCAGGCGCCCGCGGGCAGCGGGGCGAGCGGGCCCGGCACTTCCGGCACCGAGACGGCGATGGGAGCGACCTCGTGAGCGACGACTGGTCGACTCCGAAGATCTACGGCACCCCCATACCGCTGCCCGGCGACGGCTCGGCCCTCGCGGTAGAGACGGCTCAACCCGACAGCGCGGGGGACGGCTGGAGCACGCCGAACTACCACGGCCCACGCCGCCGCCGCCGGCCGAGTGCCCCATCCGGCGCGAGCACCGCTGGGGTAGCACTGCAGGCCCCTCCAGTTCCGAGCCAGCACGCAGCTGATGGCATGGCACAGGCGGCCGAGAACGGGCAGCGCCTCAAGCAGGCCGAGCGGCCGGCCGCCGGCCCGGGCAGTGATCTCGGTGAGCTGTCCGAGGTAAGCGGCTATTCACCCAGCGAGCTACCCAGCGACGCGGCGGCGAGCGCCCCGAGCCTGCTGGCGAGCAGCCGGACGATGGCGATCGCCAGCCTGGCCAGCCGCGTCACAGGCTTTCTTCGCAGCCTGGTGCTGGTCGCGGCCCTCGGCATCGGTCTCAGCGATGTCGCCGACGCGTACAACCTGGCCAACACCCTGCCGAACATGGTGTACGAACTGCTGCTCGGCGGCGTGCTGGCCAGCGTCATCATCCCGGTGCTGGTGCAGGCGCAGCATGACGATGTCGACCGCGGCGTTGCCTATACCCAGCGGCTGCTGTCCATGGCGACCGCAATCCTCGGCGGCGCGACGGTGCTGGCCGTGCTGGCCGCACCGTTGCTCGCGTCCATCTTCGGCGGCTCGGCGAGCAAGCAGGCGCTGACCGGGCTGTGGGCGACCCTGCTGCTACCTGAGATCTTCTTCTACGGCCTGGGCGCGATGTTCACCGCGGTGCTGAACACCCGCGACGTCTACAGCTGGCCGGCCTGGGCCCCGGTGCTCAACAACCTGATCACGATCGCCGCGGTAGGCCTGTTCCTGCTGCTGCCCAGTGCCAAGCCCTTGACGGCGTCCTCGATCAGTGCCGGCCAGATCCTGGTGCTGGGCATCGGCACCACCCTGGGCATCGCGGGCCAGGCCCTCGTCCTGTTCGTCCCGCTGAAGAAGAGCGGCTTCACCTGGCAGTGGCGATTCCGGGCGCTGCCGTCCGAGGTCGGTCGGATGGCGGAGTTCCGGACGCTCACCAGCTGGGTGCTGGGGTACGTGGCGATCAGCCAGGTCGGGGTCTTCGCCGTTAACCGGGTGGCCAACGTACGCCGGGGTGGCCCGTCGACGTTCGCGAACGCGGACCTGCTGTTCCAGGTCCCCTACGGAATTCTCGGCGTCTCGCTGCTCACGGCGCTGATGCCGCGGATGAGCCGAGCGGCCGCGCGCGGTGACACCGGCAGCGTGCTGGACGACCTTCGGCTCGGCACCCGGCTGTCGGCGGTGGCCCTGATACCGGTGACCGCCGGGCTGATGGTCCTGGCGCCGGAGTTCACCAGCGTGATCTTCGTCGGCCACGCACACCTGAGCGAGGCCCGGCTGATCGGGGTGGCACTGGCGGCAGGTTCCTTCGGCCTGCTGCCGTTCGCCCTGGTCATGCTGCAGCAGCGGGTCTTCTACGCCATGCGAGACGCCCGGACGCCGACCATCATCAACCTCGCGATGGTGGCGACCAAGGTGGTGCTGGTCTTCACGGCACGCTCGGCACTGCACGGCGATGCCATCATCGTGGCCCTCACGGTGTCGACCTCGCTGTCCTACCTGGTCGGCTCCGTCGTCGGACACGTCCTGCTCCGGCGCAAGTTCGGTTCGCTCGGCTTCGGCCGGGTACTGCGCACGATGGGGTGGATCTCGGTCGCCGCGGTCGCCGGTGCGGTCGTTGCCCTGGTGGTCGTGCTGGCGGGGCATTCCGTTGTCGGAACCGGACGGCTGGCGGCCCTCGCCGAGCTGGTGGTCGGCGGTGGGCTCGGAGCCGCGGTGCTTGCCCTCATCGCCGTCCGGCTGCCGTTGCCCGAGGTGGCCGAGATCGTCGGCGCGGTCCGTGGCCGCGCCCGCAGGCCGGCCGACACCCAGTCCGACTGAAGCAGGTGGCCGGCCCCGACAGTGCCCGACACTGTGAAATATCGACCACCCTAATATCGTTGCCGATGGTGCTCGTCAACGGATGTTCGATGAGAGCGCGGTAGCCGACTGAGATCGAGGTAGTTGTGAGCGAGAACCACCGCAAGGTGATCGTGGTCGGCTCCGGCCCGGCTGGGTACACCGCCGGGCTGTACACCGCCAGGGCCGACCTGCGGCCGCTGGTGTTCGAGGGCAGCCAGTACGGCGGGGCCCTGATGAACACCACCGAGGTAGAGAATTTCCCGGGTTTTCCGGCCGGCATCATGGGCCCCGAGCTGATGAGCCAGCTCCGCTCCCAGGCGGAGAAGTTCGGTGCCGAACTGGTCAGTGACGACGTGATCTCGATGGATCTGCAGGGCGACGTCAAGGTCGTCCGCACCCTGTCCGGCGAGTTCACCGCCGACGCGGTCATCCTGGCCATGGGATCGGCGTACAAGAAGCTCGGTCTGGAGCGCGAAGAGGAGCTGTCCGGCCACGGCGTCTCGTGGTGCGCGACCTGTGACGGCTTCTTCTTCCGGGGTCACGACATCGTCGTGGTCGGCGGTGGCGACACCGCGATGGAGGAGGCGACGTTCCTGACGCGTTTCGCCGAGACGGTGACCATCGTGCACCGGCGGGGCACGCTGCGGTCCTCCCGGATCATGGCCGAGCGGGCCGAGTCGAACCCGAAGATCAAGTTCGCCTGGCACTCCGAGGTGGCCGAGATCCACGGCGACGGCAAGGTGACCGGCCTGACCCTGCGCGATACCCGGACCGGTGAGACGAGCGAGACCCCCGCCACCGGCCTGTTCATCGCGATCGGGCACGACCCGCGGTCCGAGCTGGTCAAGGGCCAGGTCGAGCTGGACGAGGACGGTTACATCGTGACGGACGCGCACTCCACCCGGACGAACCTCCCGGGCGTCTTCGCGGCCGGCGACGTCGTCGACCACGTCTACCGGCAGGCCATCACCGCGGCCGGCACCGGCTGCCAGGCGGCACTGGACGCCGAGAAGTTCCTGGCCGCCCTCGACGCCGTCGGTGACGTGTCACTGGCGGCACTGGAAAGCTGATCCACCGTCCGGGCGCGGGGAAGGGTTCCCGCGCCTCGGGCGTTACCTCAACAGCCACATTTTCCGATACTCGTAGGAGTTGCTCTCATGGGCGCAAACACCCCCGCTGTAACCGACGCCAGCTTTGCCAAGGACGTTCTGCAGTCCGACAAGCCCGTCCTCGTCGACTTCTGGGCCGAGTGGTGTGGCCCGTGCCGGCTGGTCTCGCCCGTGCTGGAAGAGATCGCCAACGAGCACGGCGAGAAGCTGCAGGTCGTCAAGCTGAACATCGACGAGAACCCGAACGTCGCGCGGGACTACCAGATCATGTCGATCCCCACGATGTCGGTGTTCAAGGGCGGCCAGATCGTCAAGACCATCGTCGGCGCGAAGCCGAAGGCGGCCCTGCTGCGCGACCTGTCCGACTACATCGCCTGATCGCGCTCGGACCCGTCCGGGTCCGTCCGACAGACAGCACCACCCAGCGCGGCCCGCGCTCCGAGAGTGGCCTACCAGCCACCGGAGCACGGGCCGTGTCGCTGTTTGCACGGCGGCTACAGGACGGCCGCCGTGAACTGCGCGTTGTACAGCGCCGAGTACGCCCCGCCGGCCGCCAGCAACTCCGAGTGGCTGCCCTGCTCCACGATCCGGCCTGCCTCCATCACCAGGATCAGGTCGGCGTCGCGGATCGTCGACAGCCGGTGCGCGATGACAAAACTGGTCCGGTCGGCCCGCAGTGCTGCCATCGCGTGCTGTACCAGTACCTCGGTGCGGGTGTCGACGGAGCTGGTCGCCTCGTCCAGGATGAGCAACGACGGGTTCGCCAGGAACGCCCGGGCGATGGTGAGCAGCTGCTTCTCGCCCGCGCTGATGTTGCTGCCCTCGTCGTCGATCACCGTGTCGTAGCCGTCCGGCAGGCTGTGCACGAACCGGTCCACGAAGGTCGCCTTGGCCGCCGCCGCGATCTCGGCCTCACTCGCGGCGGGGTTGCCGTACCCGATGTTGTCGCGGATGGTGCCGCCGAACAGCCAGGTGTCCTGCAGCACCATGCCGATCCGGGAGCGCAGGTCCGGCCGCCGCAGTTGAGCGATGTCAGCTCCGTCCATGGTGATCCGGCCGCCGTCGAGCTCGTAGAAGCGCATGATCAGGTTAACCAGCGTCGTCTTGCCGGCACCGGTCGGACCTACGATCGCCACCGTCTGGCCCGGTGCCGCGACCAGGGACAGGTCCTCGATCAGTGGCGTGTCCGGTTCGTAGCGGAAGGACACGTGCTCGAACTCAACCCGACCACGCGGATTCTGGATGGCCACCGGCTCGGCCGCGTCCGGCTCCTGCTCCGGGGCGTCCAGCAGCCCGAAGACCCGCTCGGCGGACGCCACACCCGACTGCAGCAGGTTCGCCATCGCCGCGACCTGGGTCAGCGGCTGCGCGAAGCTGCGGGAATACTGGATGAACGCCTGGACGTCGCCGAGGCTCATGGAGCCCGAGGCGACCCGCAACCCGCCCACCACCGCGACGGCGACGTAGTTCAGGTTCCCGATGAACGTCATCGCCGGCATGATGATCCCGGAGACGAACTGGGCTCCGAAGCTGGCGGCGTACAGCTCCTCGTTCTTGGCCCGAAACGTCTCCTCGACCTCGTGCTGGCGTCCGAAGACCTTCACCAGCGCGTGGCCGGAGAACGCCTCTTCGATCTGCCCGTTCAGCGTCCCGGTGTGCTTCCACTGCGCCACGAACAGCTGCTGCGAGCGCTTGGCGATGAGCCGGGTCACCAGGATGGACAGCGGGATGGTGACGATCGCGATCAGCGCCAGCAGCGGCGAGATGATCAGCATCATCACCAGCACTCCGACCACCGACAGCAGTGACGTCAGCAGCTGGCTCAGTGTCTGCTGCAGGCTCTGCGAGACATTGTCGATGTCGTTGGTGACCTTGCTCAGCACATCGCCGCGCGACTGGCCATCGAAGTACCCCAGCGGCAACCGGTTGATCTTGTCCTCGACGTCGGAGCGCAGCCGGAACACCGTCCGCTGAACGGCCCCGTTGAGCAGGTAGCCCTGCATCCAGCTGGACAGGGACGAGCAGAGGTACAGCGCAAGGACCGCGAGCAGGACGAGCGCCAGGGCATGGAAGTCGATGCCGCGGCCGGGCACGATCCCGGAGCCCGAGTACAGGCCCGCGAGCTTGTCCTGGCCGGCTGCCCGGGCCGCCGCGACGGCCTGATCCTTGGTGACACCGGCCGGCAGACGCTTGCCGAGGAGGCCGTTGAAGATCAGGTTCGTGGCGTGCCCGAGCAGTTTCGGTCCCAGCACACTGAGCGCCACGCTGGTCAGGGTGAAGCCGATCACCGCCGCGACGGTTCTCCGCTCCGGGGCCAGCCGTCCGATCAGCCGGCGCGCGGACGGCCCGAAGTTCAGTGACTTCTCGGCGGGCATGCCCACGGCGGCGAACGGCCCGCGGGGCATCGGCGGTCGCGGGCCGGCCGGGACGTCGGAGCCGGTACCAGGGCCGGTACCGGTGGGCGATACCGGCGACGCTGCTCGGTCGGGTGTCTCGGTCCTGCTCATGCCGCTTCCCGTTCGCTGAATTGCGAGTCGACGATCTCGGCGTAGGTGGGGCAACTGTCGAGCAGTTCGGTATGCGTGCCCAGGCCGACAATCTCGCCGTTGTCAAGGACGATGATCTGATCGGCGTCGATGATGGTGGAGACCCGCTGCGCGACGATGATCACCGTGGCGTCGGCTGTCAGGGGAGCCAGCGCCCTGCGCAGCCGGGCGTCGGTGGCCAGGTCCAGCGCCGAGAAGGAGTCGTCGAAGAGGTAGATCTCGGGCTGGCGGACGAGCGCCCGGGTGATCGCCAGCCGCTGCCGCTGACCTCCCGAGACGTTCGTGCCGCCCTGGCTGATGACCGACTCGAGGCCGTCCGGCATCGCCTGTACGAAGTCCGCGGCCTGGGCGACGTCGAGGGCCTGCCACAGCTGCTCGTCACTGGCCTGTGGGTTGCCGTAGCGCAGGTTGCTCGCGACGGTGCCCGAGAACAGGTACGGCCGCTGCGGCACCAGCCCGATCAGGCCGCACAGCAAGTCAGGGTCCAGGTCCTTCACGTCGACCCCGTTCACCCGAACCGATCCGGCGGTGGCGTCGAACAGCCGGGGGATCAGGCCGACGAGGGTGCTCTTGCCGGCGCCGGTACTGCCGATGATGGCGGTGCGCTGGCCGGCCGTCGCGGTGAAGCTGATGTTCTTCAGAACCGGGTCGGCCGCCCCGGGATAGCAGAATTCGACATCCCGCAGTTCCAGGTTGCCGCGTCCGGTCACGCTGGTCACCGGTTCGGCCGGCGGCACCACCGAGGACTCGGTGTCCAGCACCTCGACCACCCGCTCGGCACACACGGCTGCCCGCGGCACCAGGATCGCCATGAAGGTCGCCATCATCACGGCCATCATGATCTGCATCAGGTAGCTGAGGAACGCGGTCAGCGAACCGATCTGCATCCGGCCGTCGCTGATCAGGTGGCCGCCGAACCACAGCACCGCGACGCTGGACGCGTTGACCACCAGCATCACGGTCGGGAACATCAAGGCCTGCAGCCGGCCGACGCGGATGGCGCTGGCCGTCACGGCGGCGTTGGCGCCGGAGAAGCGCTCCGTCTCGAACGGCTCGCGGACGAAGGCGCGTACCACCCGGATGCCGGTGATCTGCTCGCGCAGGATCCGGTTGATGGTGTCGATCCGCGTCTGCATCAGCCGGAACTCCGGCACCATGCTCCGGACGATCAGGAAGATCGAGCCGATCAGCACCGGCATGCTGACCACCAGCAGCCACGAGAGGGTGGCGTCCTGCCGGATCGCCATCACCACACCGCCGAAGCACATGATCGGTGCCGACACCAGCATGGTGCAGCTCATCAGCACCAGCATCTGCACCTGCTGGACGTCGTTGGTGTTGCGAGTGATCAGGGACGGGGCTCCGAAATCGTTCAGTTCCCGGGCCGAGAAGGCGCCGACCTGGTGGAAGATGGCTGAGCGCAGGTCGCGACCGAAGCCCATCGCGGTACGGGCGCCGTAGCACACCGCTCCCACCGAGCAGAGGATCTGCACCAGGGCCACACCGAGCATGACCATGCCGGTCGAGGTGATGTAGCCGGTGTTGCCGGTGGCCACGCCCCTGTCGATGATGTCGGCGTTCAGGCTGGGCAGGTAGAGGCCGGCGACGACCTGGATCAGTTGCAGCACGATGACCAGGCCGAGCGGGCGCCGGTAAGGCCGCAGGTACGAGCGCAGCAGCCTCAACAGCATGGCGAACCGGCCTCTCTGTCGCAAGCACCGCTGTTGAGGACACCGCTGTTGAGGACACCGTGCAGCAGTATCGACACGATCTCCGACGCGGACATCGGGGTCTCGTCGGTGACGCCGGGATGGGTGCCGGCGAAGGTCAGCATCCGCACCGTCCGAGCCGCCTGTGCCGGGCTGACCCGCAGGGCGTCCGCGTCCGGCGCGATCAGGTCCTCGATGGCTCGGAGTATCCGCGCCTGGCCCTCGCGCAGCTGATCGTCGTCGTGAACCCGCCGGCGGGCGGCAGCCTGCGGCGCCGTGCGGCCCAGCACCGTCATCAGGCCGATCACCGACCGCAACCGGTCCTGCAGTACCTCCACCGCCGCGACAAGGCGCTCACCGAGGGGCAGTGTGTGGTCGATGCGGCCGAGTTGTTCCAGTCCGGGAGCCGGGTCGAAGGCGGTGGCAAGCGCCGCGTCGATGATCGCCGCCTTGTCGGGGAACGCCCGGAACACCGTCCCCTCGCCGACACCGCAGGCGTCGGCAATCTGCTTGGTCGTGACGGCATTGCCGTGTGCCCGCAGTAGCGGCAGGGTCGCTTCGACGATGGCGGCCCGGCGTTCGTCCGGCGCCATGGGCGAGGCGCGACGGGCTTCGACTGTCATGCTCTCACCTTAGCGGAGTGAGTGCTCACTCCGCTAGAGAGGCGGGTGGGTCAGCCGCTCGGATTGGCATAGTTGACCGGGGTCAGCGACCGGCCGACGTTCGTGCCGAAGATCCGTTCGAGCGCGTACTCGACGTCGTAGCGCCAGGACACCGTCGACTTCAGCTCCATGCGCAGCCGGGGATAGGCCGGATGGGGCCGGACGGTCTTGAAACCGACCGACCGCAGGTAGTCGGCTGGCATCAGGCAGCCCCGGGACAGCGGGCCGGTGGAGCCGAAGGCCTCGATTGCCTTGACCCCCCGCGGGACGAGCTCCGCCGCGACCGCCTGCGCCAGCATCCGGCCTACCCCGCCGGAGGTCCACTCGGGCAGCACCCGGGCGTTCATCAGCAGCACGGCGTCGCCGGCCACCGGGGACGTCGGAAATGACATCGATCGGGGTACGAAGCCGGGTGGCGCGAACATCGCGTACCCGACCGGAACGCCGGCGACGTAGGCGATCTTGCCGCAGCTGCCCCAGTCCAGCAGCGTCGCCGACAGCCAGGCCTCTTTCGCGAGCGGCGCCTCGTCCGCCTCGACCGGGTTCGTGTCCACCAGCGGCCCCAGCTCCCAGAACAGGCAACTGCGGCACGGCGACGGCAGATCGTCGAGGTTGTCCAGGGTCAGCGGCATGATCCGGCGCGAAACCGACACGGTCCTAGCTAATCCGACGAAGGCCGGTGCTGTCCAGGCTGGCACGGCGACCGCCGGCACGACCGTCCGCACCACCGTCGGCAAGGAAGGTGCCGAGCCTGCCGATCGCCTCCGTCAGCACCTCGGCGTGCGGCAGGGTGACGATGCGCAGGTGATCCGGTGTCGGCCAGTTGAAGCCGGTTCCCTGGACCAGCAGCACGTGCTGGTCGCGCAGGAAGTCCAGCACGAAGCGTTGGTCGTCCACGATCGGGTACACCTCGGGATCGAGCCGCGGAAACACGTACAGCGCTCCCTTGGGCTCGACACAGCTGACGCCGGGGATCGCTCGCAACGCCGACACGGCGGCATCGCGCTGTTCGAGCAACCGCCCGCCCGGCAGCACCAGGTCCCGGATGCTCTGGCGGCCGCCGAGCGCGGTCTGAATGGCGTGCTGCGCGGGGACGTTCGCGCACAGCCGCATGTTGGCCAGGATGGTGAGGCCCTCGAGGTAGTTGGCCGCGTGGCTCTTCGGGCCGCCCGCAAGCAGCCACCCGGCGCGGAACCCCGCCAGCCGGTACGCCTTGGACAGCCCGTTGAACGTCAGCGTGAAGAGGTCCGGCGCGATGACGGCGAACGGCACATGACTCGCGTCGTCGTAGAGGATCTTGTCGTAGATCTCGTCCGCCAGCACGGTGAGGCTGTGCTGCCGCGCGATCTCGGCGAGATCCTCCAGCAGCGGGCGCGGATAGACGGCACCGGTGGGATTGTTCGGGTTGATCAGGACGATTGCCTTGGTTCGCGCCGTGATCTTCGCACGCAGGTCATCGAGGTCGGGAAGCCAGCCCTCGGACTCGTCACACCGGTAATGCACCGGGGTGCCACCGGCCAGTGACGTGGCCGCCGTCCAGAGCGGGTAGTCCGGTGCCGGCACCAGTACCTCGTCGCCGTTGTTCAGCATCGCCTGCAGCGCCATGACGATCAGCTCGCTGACGCCGTTGCCGAGCCAGACATCGTCCACGGTCACGGAGGTGTCCAAGCCCCGGTCCTGGTAGTGGCTGACGATGGCCGTCCGCGCGGAGAGCAGGCCCTGGGAGTCGGAGTAGCCCTCGGCATCGGACAAGTTCCTGATGACGTCCACGAGGATCTCGTCCGGCGCCGAGAAGCCGAACGGTGCGGGGTTGCCGATGTTCAGCTTGAGGATGCGGTGACCCTGCTCCTCGAGGCGCTTTGCCTCCACCAGCACCGGCCCTCTGATGTCGTAGCAGACGTCAGCTAGCTTCGTTGATTGCACGAGATCCACCCGTGCAGCGTGTCACACCGGTGCTGCCCGCGCATCGCCTATATCTCCGGCGTGGCGTGGTAAACAGCCTGCATGGAATTTTCAGCGGTCGTTCGCGCGCGGCGGATGGTCCGCAACTATGACGAGTCCCGGCCGGTGGAGCGAGCGATCATCGATGACATGCTGGGCCTGGCCATCAGGGCGCCGTCGGCCGGCTTCAGCCAGGGGTGGCACTTCCTCGTGCTGGACACCGACGAGAGCCGCGAGCTCTTCTGGTCCACGACTACGGACCCGGACTCGCCGACGGACCGCTGGCAGCGTGGAATGCGGTCGGCGCCCGCGCTGATCCTCGCCATGTCGGACAAGCAGGCCTATCTCGAGCGGTATGCGGCCCCGGACAAGGGTTGGACCGATCAGGACGAGGCCCGCTGGCCGGTGCCGTACTGGGACATCGACACGGGGATGGCCAGCCTGCTCATCCTGCTGAGTGCCGTCGACCGTGGCTTGTCCAGTTGCTTCTTCGGCGTGCCACCAGAACATCAGAACACGACGAAATCGGCATTCGGCATCCCGCCGCGGATGTCTGTCGTCGGAGTGATCAGTCTGGGATACGGGGTGCCGGATCCGAAGTCGCCGTCGCTGAAACGCGGCAGGCGTGGCCTGGATGAGGTCGTCTCATACCAATCCATGACGGACTAGTCTGCCTGCCGAGCCCCTGAGGCGGGTGACACGGAGCCGAGCTGGGGCGCGATCACGGCGATGATGCGGTCGAGGTCGTCGATCGAGCCGAATTCGACTGTTATCTTCCCCTTGCGCTGCCCCAGATCGACGCGCACCCGCGTGTCCAGGGTGTCTGACAACTTATCCGCCAGTAATTCGAGCTCCGGAGCGGCCATCCGCTGTGCCCGCCTTCTGCGCGCGACCGACTTGGCCCCGGAACCGAGAGCGAGCGCGACCAGCTCCTCGGTGGCCCGGACGGACAGACCCTCGGCGACGATACGGCTCGCCAGCTCCTCCTGCTGGTCACGGTCCGCCAAGCCGAGCAGTGCGCGCGCATGGCCGGCCGACAAGATACCGGCCGCAACCCGACGCTGCACCGGTACCGGCAGGTTCATCAGTCGGATGGTGTTCGTGACCTGCGACCGACTGCGGCCGATCCTGCTTGCCAGCTCTTCGTGGGTCGCGCCGAACTCTTCGAGCAATTGTTGATACGCCGCAGCTTCTTCGAGCGGATTGAGCTGAGCGCGATGGATGTTCTCCAGCAGGGCATCCCGCAGCATGGCGTCGTCCGCGGTGTCGCGGATGATCGCCGGAATCTTCTCCAATCCCGCAGCGGTTGCCGCACGCAGACGGCGCTCGCCCATGACCAGTTCATAGCCATCGTCAACGGCACGGACGACAATGGGTTGTAGAACTCCGAACTCGCGGATGGAATGTGCCAGCTCGGCAAGGGCTTCCTCGTCGAATGCCTGCCGTGGCTGCTTCGGGTTGGTGCGAACCAGCTCGGGGCGGACCTCTCGAAGGGTTGCGCCCGGTACAGGTGCTGGATCGAAGTATAAATCGGTGGCCGCGGACGCCGTCATCGACGCAATGGAGGGCACCCGAGGCCCTCCTTTCACGCTGCTACCTGGCGTAACGACCGGGGCGGGGGGTGCGTCGGCGGCACCCGTCCCTTGGCCAACCAAAGGAGCAGTTGACATAACGGATGCGATTTCGGGCTCTGTTTCCGCAGCGATGTCAGCATCTGGGGGAGTGGTTGGAATGAGAGCTCCCAGGCCGCGGCCCAGTCCACCCCGTCGTGGTGCCGTGCTCACTCCTGCGTCCCCTGTCCCTCGTTGTGGTGCTCCGAACTCCCGCCTGGCCGGTCTTGTTCCGCTGGCGATGGCCGTCCCCGCTCAGCCAGCTCGCGAGCCGCCTCGAGATAGCTCACGGCGCCCCGTGAGCCGGCGTCGTACGTCATCACGGTTTGCCCGTAGCCCGGTGCCTCCGATACCCGGACATTGCGAGGGATCACCGACCGAATGACCTTCGCTCCGAAGTGTTGTCGTACCTCGTCGGCGACTTGGTCAGCCAGTCGGGTACGGCTGTCGTACATGGTCAGCAGCACGGTTGAGACGTCCAAGGTCGCGTTCAGCTGTGTTCGCACCAGTTCCACCGTGTTGAGCAGCTGGGCCAGACCCTCCAGTGCGTAATACTCACACTGAATGGGGATCAAAATCTCTTTGCCAGCCACCAGGGCATTGAGCGTCAAGAGACCCAGCGCGGGCGGGCAGTCGATCAGGATGTAGTCGGCCTGGGGTTCGTAACCGGATATTGCCTTGCGAAGACGGTGCTCGCGGGCAACTTGCGACGCCAGCTCGATATCAGCGCCCGCTAAATCGATGGTGGCGGGGACGCACCGCAGGCCGGGAGCGGCTTCGACGGGGATAGCAACGTCCTGAAGCGACGAGCTGCCCAGGAGCACGTCGTAAACGGATGGTGTGCCCGCATGATGCGCAACACCCATGGCGGTACTGGCGTTTCCTTGCGGATCAAGGTCGATCAACAGCACTGACAGCCCGTGATGCGCCAGGGCTACCGCGAGGTTGACCGCTGTTGTCGTCTTCCCGACGCCGCCTTTCTGGTTGGCGACGGTGATGATCCGGGTGGCCACCGGCTTCGGCCACACCTCGTTGCGGACATTGCGCACCTGAACGGCGCGCATCGCCTCGCGCGCGATGGGTGTGTCGAATGTTTCACGTGAAACCGCAGCGGCAGCGCTGTCGAGCGGTCCGGAGTTACCAAGCTGGGGGTGAGGGAAGCTCGTCACTGTTTCACGTGAAACACGGTCGGATTGACCCATGCTCTCTTCGGCTGCGACCACGTCAGCGTCATCGGAACCCAGATCTGCGTCTGCCGCGACCAGAGGTGTCGCATTATCGGGCATTGCTGATGTCATCTCATCACCTTGAGTAGCGGTATCAGTACGAGGCTCAGCGTCGAGTCACTGTGACGACACGAGTAGGTGGATCGACCAAGCCCGCGCCACATTCGACCACGCCGCCAATTTCCCCGCGCATTCGAGTGATCAGCGAGCGGTGCTGGGCGAGTTCAGCCTCGGCGGACTCTCCCTTGATGGCCAGCAGGCTGCCACCGCGCTTCAGCAAGGGGAAACTCCACTTCACCAGCTTGTCCAGCGGGGCGACAGCCCGCGCCGTTACGAATGATGATGAACCTACCGTGCGGACGACGTCCCGGTCTTCGGCACGCCCTCGGACGACCCGAACACGGTCGAGCAGGCCCAGATCCTGTACGGCCTCGGTCAGAAAGTCGGTTCTACGGAGTGACGACTCCACAAGATCGACCTCTAGGTCTGGGCGCACACAGGCCACCGCAAGGCCCGGTAACCCCGCTCCGGTGCCGATGTCCACTAGCCGCCCTCCGGACGGCAGCAATTCACTGAGGGCCACCGAATTAAGCAGGTGCCGGTCCCATAACCGCGGCACCTCACAGGGTCCGATGAGCCCACGCACCGTTCCGGGCCCTGCGAGCCACCCAGCATATCGGCCTAAAATAGCCATAAAAGGTGCTAACCTGTTGCTAACGACAGCAGGTGGGGCCGGGGCTACCGGCTCTGCCTGCCGGCCTGTCGAGAGACCGTCCGTCACTGCGCCAGCAGGACGACGACCCGACGGCCCGGCTCTTCGCCCTCGGACTCGCTGATCACTCCGTCGGTGGCCGAAATGGCGTCGTGCACCACCTTGCGCTCGAACGGATTCATCGGCGCCAGTCGCGCCGGCTCTCCCGAGCTCAGGACCTTATCGGCCGTCTCCTGGGCGAGCGCGGTCAGTTCCCCGCGGCGGGCACGGCGGTGACCGGAGATGTCGAGCATCAAGCGGCTCCGCACGCCGGTCTGCTGCTGCACAGCTAGCCGGGTGAGTTCCTGCAAGGCATCCAAGGTCTCGCCGGACTGACCGATCAACGGTTGAAGGTCCGAGCCGACGATGGCCACCATGGCGCGACCGTTCTCGACGTCGAGGTCGATGTCGCCGTCGTAGTCCACGATGTCCAGCAAGCGCTCGAGATAGTCCGCGGCAATGTCGCCTTCCTGGACCAGGAGCGCCGAGCCGGTCGCGCGCCCGGTGGCCTCAGCGTCGTCATCCTGCGCCACGGCATCGTTGGTTCGCGCGGAGGCGGTGTCAGTCATTGACCAATCCCTATCTATGCGGCATGCGCAGGGCGCAGCGAAGAGGTGTTCGGGTGAAACTGCTGGTTAACGGCGCTTCTTGCCCGGCGAACGCTTGTTGTTGCCCGGGCGGTTGCCGTTCGGTCGCTGCGGCTTGGCTGGCTGCCGCGTCACGGGTGGCTCGGGGACGGTCGAGGTGTCGTCGTCGGAGACGCGCATCGCGGTGGCGCCCTTCGAGGCAGTGTTCGTCTTGGCGGCGTTCACGGTCGCGTTACTGCCGGTAGCGGGCGTCACGCCGGCGCGGGTGCCCTTCGCGTTCACCGGCTTCTGCCCCACCTTGGGCGCAAGCGTCTTGCCGACCTCACCGACCGGGCCAGCAGCAACCGCGGCGGTGTCGCCGGGGGTGTGCGGGTGGAACCGGAAGATGTAGAACTGCTGCCCCATGGTCCACAGGTTGCTGGTGAACCAGTACAGGAGCACGCCCAGCGGAAAGATGAATCCGGAGAAGACGACGGAGATCGGGATACCGATCTGCATCAGCCGCTGGATCATCGCCGCCTGGCCTTCAGGCGGAGTGGTCTGGTTCTTCATGACCGCGCGCTGGGTGATGTAGGTGGCGGCGGCGCTGATGAGCACCAGCACCAGAGAAACCGTACGAGTCGTCGTGACGTGCCCGCCCAGTTGCAGGATCTTGTCCGATGACTCCCGCAGCGAGGCCGCCAGCGGGGCGTTGAAGAGTTTGGCGTGGGCGGCCGCAGTCGTCTGCGCCTCGGTGAAGCCGTACAGCGTAAGCCCGCGAGAACCGGGGGCCAAGCCCACCGAATTCGAAATGTGCTTGAGCACATGGAACAGCGAGATGAAGATCGGGATCTGCAGGAACATGGGCAGGCAGCCCGAGATGGGATTGAATCCCTCGGCCTGCTGCATGGCCATCATCTCGCGCTGCAGGGTGGCCTTGTCGCCCTTGTGCTTCTCTTGCAGCTTCTTGATCTTGGGCTGCATTTCTTGCATACGGCGCTGGTAGTGCACCTGCTTCACGAAGAACCGGAACAGCACCAGCCGGGCCGTGACCACCAGCATGATGATCGACAGCGCCCAGGTCAGTCCGCTGTCCTTGCTCATTCCAAGCATGGTGAAGAGCTGGTACCAGCGCAACAGCACCCACGAGACGGCGGTATAGAGGAAGTCCAGCATCAATCAGCCTGTTCTACGAGATTCTTCTCATCCGACGAATCGGTGGGGGAATCGGTTCCACTGCGCCGAGCGACGGCCGGCGGTACGGGGTCGTAACCGCCACCGTGGAAGGGATGGCATCGTGCGATCCGCCGGATGCCCAGCCACGCCCCACGGCCGAGGCCATACGCCGTGATGGCGTCCACGGCGTAGCCACTGCAGCTCGGCGTGTAGCGGCAGACCGGGGGTCGACGCGAACTCCACGCAGCCTGATAGACCGTGATCGCGGTGACGCCGGCACGAGCTGCCCGGCCAGGTGGCGAAACCGCGTGGTCGGTCATCAGTGCGTCGCTCCGGCAGTGAGCCTGCCCAGCCGGACGAGCGCCCGGTCGAGATCTCGTCCGATCTCGGTGGAGCGCCGGGTGGCCGTATCAGGCAGCGCGCGAACTACCAGCCGTGATCCCGTGGGCAGGTCGGCAAGTCGCGCGCTCAGCTGTGCTCGCAACCGACGCGACACCCGGTGCCGGACGACGCTGCCGCCGACCGACTTGCCGACCACCAGCCCGACCCGAGCCGGTGCCGCCGATTCGGAACCGCCGTCCATCGAACCGCCGTCCATCAACAGGTAGACCACCAAGTCGCCGCAGCGGACCCGGTGGCCTCGTTTGGTCACGGTCGCGAAGTCAGAACTCGCCCGCAACCGATGGACAGCAGGGAGCACAGAGCAGCCGGCTCAGGCCGACAGCTCGCCGCGGCCCTTGCGCCGACGCGCCTGCAGAATGGCGCGACCGGCGCGAGTCCGCATCCGCAGCCGGAAGCCGTGGGTCTTGGCCCGGCGGCGGTTGTTCGGTTGGAAGGTCCGCTTGCTCACGGTCTCGCTCCATCACAATCAGGCGCCAGCCGCATCGTGCACGCGGTCGGCTGGGTTGGACGACGACACTGCCGACGGCGGTGTCGTTGGTTGAACAGCACAGGCTGCAGCCGAGGAAAATATCGACGGCATGCGAGGACTCAACGGTACGGATCGACCCCGGTCAGGGTCAAACCGGAGTCACCGCACGACCCGTCGCACACCTGGCCGCGTGACGCCCACCTGACCGGCCGCCTCAGCTATCCGTGCCGAGCCCTCGAAAATATCCGCCGGCCCGGCCAGGACGGGACGACACGCCGAGAACGAGGCCTCCAGGCCACAGCGCCCATTGTGAGTTAGCGCCTCTCGCTGTTACGTTGTCGGCTCATACAAACCAGTGCGGACCTGAATGCTCACGACGATCGATGCGGTCGCCGTGGCTCTTGGGTTCTCCACATACTGTGGATAATGGTGTGGATACTCGGTCCGCGACGGTGGGGCCCGCTGCGCCGTTCTCCGCCCGGGTCGGCCGGGTCGCCGCGCAGCAGTGAGCGCACTGACCAAGGGGGTGAACACCAAGTGGCGGACGAACTGGCCGATCTCGCCGACGTCTGGAATCGTGCGATCAACCAGCTCGATGATCCTTCCGTGCGGCCTCATCAGCGTGCCTGGCTCAGCCTGACCCGACCGATCGGCTTGCTCGAGGACACGGCGCTGCTCGCGGCGCCGAACACCTACGCCAAGGAGTACCTCGAGAACAACCTCCGGCCTCTGATCACCGCCACCCTCACCGAGGCCTTGGGGCGCCAGATCAACATGGCGGTGACCATCCAGCCGATGGACTCCGCCGACCGTCCGGTGATGGTGGCGACCCCCGAGCTCGAGCCGGATTCGGAGCTGGACGAGGTCGACACCTACGACCGCTTCGCCGACCGTCCCGACGAGCACCGTTTCGATGATCGTCCCGACCGGCTGAACCAGGGTGATCCTCGAACCGGGTTCGGCAGGTACTCCGACGGGTTGAACCCTGGCATGGTCCGCGTCGACCACGAGGCTCGGCTCAATCCGAAGTACACCTTCGAGACGTTCGTACCCGGCTCGTCCAATCGTTTCGCGCATGCGGCCGCGGTAGCTGTCGCCGAGGCTCCGGCTAAGGCCTACAACCCGCTCTTCATCTACGGCGAGTCCGGTCTCGGCAAGACGCACCTGCTGCACGCGATCGGCACCTACGGCCGCCGGCTCGACCCCTCGATGCGGGTTCGCTACGTCTCCAGCGAAGAGTTCACCAACGACTTCATCAACTCCGTCCGGGTGAACGACGTCCAGTCGTTCCAGCGGCGGTACCGCGACGTCGACCTGCTGCTGATCGACGACATCCAGTTCCTGGAGCGGGCCGAGCAGACCCAGGAGGCGTTCTTCCACACGTTCAACACCCTGCAGCTGGCCAACAAGCAGATCGTCATCTCCTGCGACCGCAAGCCAGAGCAACTGTCCGGCCTGCAGAACCGTCTGGTGACCCGGTTCAAGTCCGGTCTGATCACCGACGTCCAGGCGCCCGACCTCGAGCTGCGCATCGCGATCCTCCGCAAGAAGGCCGCCAAGGACGGCATGACGCTGCAACCGGGCGTCATGGAGTTCATCGCCTCGAAGATCCAGAGCAATATCCGCGAACTCGAGGGCGCCCTCATCCGGGTCGTCGCGTTCGGCAGCCTCAACAAGCAGGACATCGACCTCAAGCTGGCCGAGATCGTGCTGAAGGACCTGATCTCGGAGTCGGACCGCCCCGACATCACGGCCTCCACGATCATGGCTGTCACCGCGGAGTACTTCGGCATCACGCTCGAGGACCTCACCAGCAGTTCCCGTACCAGGGTGCTCGTCTCCGCCCGTCAGATCGCCATGTACCTCTGCCGCGAGCTGACAGAACTGTCCCTGCCGAAGATCGGGCAGACCTTCGGCGGCCGCGACCACACGACGGTGATGCACGCCGAGCGCAAGATCCGGTCACTGATGACCGAGCGTCGCAACGTCTACAACCAGATCACCGAGCTGACGAGCCGGATCCGGTCTCGTGCCCGGGCGTGACATTCCGGCGCAAGCGGCCGGCCGACGAGCCGCTGAACCGATTCCACAAATGTGGGTAGCCATGTGGAAAAACACCGGCGTTGCTGTGGACGGTGTGCACGGTTCATCCGGCGTCCACCGCGTCGACGCGGACGCCCCCAGCTCGTCGACCGGTTACCCACATCACGAGGTGCCGGTTCTACTGGGCTCGCGGTCGTTGCCCACAGTGTCCACAGCCCTGATGACGACGATGGCTTAGTTCTATTGAGAGAGAAAAAGACCCCACATACTGCTGCTGGGGATTGTGGACGCTGAGCAGGCCGGACGGGCCTTCCCGCTGGGACGAGTGCCGACGCGAGGGCCCTACCCCGCCGGGCCACCGGGAATGAACTACAGCAAGATGTAGCGCACGGGCCGAGCTGAACAGGTTCGGCTGATGACAGTGGAGGGTTCATGAAGTTCCGAATCGAGCGGGACGCACTCGCCGAAGCCGTGGCCTGGTCGGCTCGTAGCCTGCCCGCACGGCCGGCGGCACCCGTCCTGGCGGGGCTGCTGCTCGAGGTGAGCGATGACCAGCTCTCGATTTCGGGTTTCGACTACGAGGTGTCGACCCAGGCGCGCTTGGACGTCACGGCCGGTTCCGCCGGCCGGGCGCTGGTTTCTGGCCGGCTACTCGCCGACATCAGCAAATCCCTGCCGGCGCATCCGGTGGAGTTCACCGCCGACGGCTCACGGGTGACCATCAGCTGCGGCAGTTCCCGCTTCACCCTCCCGACCATGCCGGACGAGGACTACCCCCGGCTGCCGGAGCTGCCCACTACCGCCGGGACCGTCTCGAGTTCGGTGTTCGCCCGGGCCGCGTCGCAAGTGGCCATCGCCGCGGGCAAGGACGACACGCTGCCGATGCTGACGGGAGTCCGGTTCGAGATCGACGGCGACCGGCTGACCCTGGCGGCGACCGACCGCTATCGGCTGGCGATCCGGGAGCTGAACTGGAACCCGGCCACCCCCGAGAGCGCCAATGCCCAGGTGCTGGTGCCGGCGCGCACGCTCAACGATGCCGCCAAGAGCCTGACGTCCGAGGCCGAGCTGACCATCTCGCTCTCGAACTCCGGGAATGGCGAGGGCATCATCGGCTTCTCCGGCACCGGGCGCCGCACGACCACCCGGCTGCTCGACGCGCAGTTCCCGCCCTATCGGACGTTGCTGCCGACGGAGTTCTCGGTGACCGCGGACGTGCAGGTCGCCGCCCTGATCGAGTCCGTGAAGCGGGTAGCCCTGGTGGCTGACCGCGGTAACCCGGTGCGGCTGCAATTCTCCGACGGCGGCCTTACGCTGACCGCCGGCGGCGACGACGAGGGCCGCGCCGAAGAGAACCTCGAAGCAGACTTCGACGGCGACGAGATCACCACCGCGTTCAATCCGACGTTCCTGCTGGAGGGGCTCGGTGCCATCGAAGAGCCTGTCGCACGGTTGTTCTTCACCACCCCGACGAAACCGGCGATCATCCGGCCGGCCGGCGCGCCGGGGGCAGCCTCGGGTCCGTCGGACTACACATACTTGATCATGCCCGTCCGAATGCCGGGCTGAGCGGGGTGGCCTGCGTTCGCGAGCCTCTCGCGGCTACGGTGTAAATCGCGGGCGAACGCCCACAGAGACCGGGAGGACTGCTATGGAAATCGGACTGATCGGCCTAGGGAAAATGGGCGGAAACATGGCCCAGCGAATCCGCGACGGTGGCCACACCGTCGTCGGCTTCGACCGGTCGCCCGCGTCGGCGCGGGACGTGGCCTCCCTCGAAGAGCTGGTGCAGAAGCTGTCCGCACCCCGAGCCGTCTGGGTCATGGTGCCCGCGGGCGGTCCGACCGACCAGACCGTCAATGCCCTGGGCGACCTGCTCAGCGAAGGTGACATCGTCATCGACGGTGGCAACTCCAAGTACACCGATGACGCCCGGCATGCCGAGGAGCTCGGCGCGAAGGGGATCGGCTTCGTCGACGCGGGCGTGTCCGGCGGCGTATGGGGCCTGAAGAACGGCTACGCGCTGATGGTGGGTGGGGCGCCGGAGGATGTCGCCCGGATCCAGCCGGTGTTCGATGCCCTGAAGCCCGAGGGTGAGGGTGGCTTCGTGCACGCCGGCTCCACTGTCGGTGCCGGTCACTTCGCGAAGATGGTCCACAACGGCATCGAGTACGGCATGATGCAGGCCTACGCCGAAGGCTACGAGCTGATGGCCGCGTCGCCGTTGATCGAGAACGTCACCGAAACCATCAAGTCCTGGCAGCAAGGCACGGTCATCCGGTCCTGGCTGCTCGACCTCGCGGTGCTCGCGCTCGAGTCCGACCCCGGGTTGAGCAAGCTGCGCGGGTACGCCGAGGACTCCGGCGAGGGCCGGTGGACGGTCGAGGCCGCCATCGACAACGCCGTGCCGTTGCCGGTGATCACCGCCGCGCTGTTCGCCCGCTTCGCCTCGCGGCAGGACGATTCACCCGCCATGAAGATGGTGGCCGCTCTGCGCAACCAGTTCGGCGGCCACGCCGTGGAGACAGCCGGATCGGTCTCGGCATCCGACGCCATCGCGCCCGGTTCCCGCTGATCCCCACTCCGGACGCCTCTCTCGATGTATGTCGAACACCTGAGCGTCGCCGACTTCCGTAGCTGGCCCCGAGCCGATGTGGCCTTCGAGCCTGGGGCCAGCGTGCTGGTCGGCGCGAACGGGCAGGGCAAGACCAACCTCCTCGAGGCGCTCGGGTACCTGGCCACCCTCGGCAGTCACCGGGTGGCGGCCGATGCTCCGCTGATCCGAGCCGGCGCGGAGCGGGCAGTGGTGCAGGCCGCGGTGGTCTCCGGCGGCCGCCAGCTCGTACTGGAGGTCGAGATCACCGCGGGCCGGACCAACCGGGTGAAGCTCAATCGCAGTCCGGTGCCCCGGCCTCGTGACATTCTCGGTGGCCTGCGCACGGTCCTGTTCGCACCGGAGGATCTGGCCATTGTTCGTGGTGATCCGTCCGAGCGCCGCCGGTTTCTCGACGACGTGCTGGTGCAGCGTGCCCCGCGGCTGGCCGGCGTCCGTGCCGATTACGAACGGGTTCTCAAGCAGCGGGCCGCCCTGCTCAAGACCGCGGGCGCCGCTCGCCGGGCCGGTGGGAGCGGCGACCTTCGGACCCTGGACGTCTGGGACGGTCACCTGGCCGAGCACGGCGCGGAGCTGCTCGCGGCGCGGCTGGAGTTGGTGGCCACGCTGACGCCCTATGCCGTCCGGGCCTATGCCGACCTCGCTCCCACCAGTGGCCGGCTGGCCCTTCGTTATGTCAGCTCTGTTGCTGCGTCCCTGCCTAATGACACCGCTGTGATTCCTGAGATCTCGGTCCTGTCGGCGGCATTGCTGGCGGAGTTGGCACGAGCGCGCCCGCAAGAGATCGAACGTGGCGTGAACCTGGTGGGTCCGCACCGCGACGACCTGGACCTCGGCCTGAACGAGTTGCCGCTGCGCGGCTATGCCAGCCACGGCGAGGGATGGTCAGCGGCGCTCGCCCTCCGGCTCGCCTGCTATGACCTGCTGTCCTCCGACGGTGCCGAACCGGTGCTGATCCTCGACGATGTCTTCGCCGAACTCGATGCCACCAGGCGTGACCAGTTGGCCGCGATCGCCGGCAAGGCGGAGCAGGTGTTGATCTCTGCCGCTGAGATCGCGGACGTGCCGGTGCTGCTGACCGGAGCGCGCTACGACGTCGGCGACGGCGAGGTGCGCCGTGTCAGGTGACAGCGACGAAAAAGATATCCACCGCGACAGTGACCGTTTTACCCGGGCTGGTGAAGAGTTACCCCCGAAACCAGACGACTTATCCACAGAAGCGGATGCTGCTGTGGAGCAGGGTGACATGGTGTCAGGAGCGCTGCGCTCAGCGCGGGCGATGTCATCCGGACGGCCTGGCGCGCGAGGGCGCGGCAGCTTTGCCAGTCGCCGACGGCGCAATGCCGCACCCGCGGGTGGCTACAGCGGTGCCCGGCCGGACGGCCGGGACCCGGCACGGCTCGGCGACATCGTGGGCACCTCGTTCGGCGAGCTCGGTTGGGTCGCGCCGCTCGCGGAGGCGAGGCTGATGAGCCAGTGGGCTTCGGTGGTGGGTCCGGAGATCGCCGGTCGCTGCCATCCGGTCAGCCTGGTCGACGCCGAGCTGCGGATCACGGCGGAGTCGACGGCCTGGGCCACCCAGTTGCGCTTGATGGCACCACAGATCCTGGGCAGGATCTCTCGCGAACTTCCCGCCGGTATGGTGCGCAAACTGATCATCTCGGGACCTTCCGCGCCATCGTGGAAGCACGGCCCCTGGTCGATGCGTGGCGGCCGCGGCGCCCGCGACACCTACGGCTGACCCGGCTGGAGCGTCCCGGCAGACACCCTTGGTGAGCCGCCGCGGTTTCATTCCGATGGCGCGCGTATCCCGAGTCACCCGGTGCCGCAAAATCGCTCTGTGTCGCCACCAGGGGTGTTGCGCGGCACCGGAACGTCAGTGGCACCAGTAGACTGATGAGGTTGATCCCACGGGTGGGGGCTCAGAATGGCGTTGAGAGCCCGCGGCACGATCATCCCGCACCGCACGCCCACCCGCACTGCACGCCCAGACGAAGGAGTACCGAGTGGCGGCTAAGACTGCGTCTTCCTACGGAGCAGATTCGATCACGGTCCTCGAAGGCCTGGAAGCTGTCCGTAAACGCCCCGGTATGTACATCGGCTCGACGGGCGAGCGCGGTCTGCACCACCTCGTGTGGGAGGTCGTCGACAACTCCGTCGACGAGGCGCTGGCTGGCTTCTGCGATCGCATCGAGGTCACTCTGCTCGCTGACGGCGGTGTCCGGGTCGTCGACAACGGCCGTGGAATGCCGGTCGGTATGAACACCGCTCAGAAGAAGCCGGCCGTCGAGGTTATCCTGACCATCCTGCACGCGGGCGGAAAGTTCGACAGCGACTCCTACGCGGTCTCCGGCGGCCTGCACGGCGTCGGCATCTCGGTGGTGAACGCGCTGTCCTCCCGGCTCGAGGTCGAGATCAGGCGTGAGGGCCACGTCTGGCGCCAGCCCTACGTCAACCAGAAGCCGGCGGCTCCGCTGGACAAGGGTGAGCCGAGCAACGAGACCGGAACGACCGTCACGTTCTGGCCGGACGTCAACATCTTCGAGACGGTCGAGTTCTCGTATCAGACGATCATCAGTCGGCTGCAAGAGATGGCGTTCCTGAACAAGCGGCTGACCATCATCATCAAGGACGAGCGGGGCGGTGAGCACGAGGCCCGCGAGGTCAAGTACTACTACGAGAACGGCATCGCCGACTTCGTCAAGCATCTGAACGCGACGAAATCACCGATCCACAACTCCGTGGTCTATTTCGAGGCCGAGGACAAGGCCCAGCGCATGTCGGCCGAGATAGCGCTGCAGTGGAACGAGTCCTACGGCGAGTCGGTCTATACCTTCGCCAACACCATCAACACCCATGAGGGCGGCACCCACGAAGAGGGCTTCCGCTCGGCGCTCACGACGGTGGTCAACAAGTGGGCCACCGAGAAGAAGATCTTCAAGCCCACCGAGGACAAGCTGACCGGTGACGATATCCGCGAAGGCTTGGCGGCGATCATCTCGATCAAGATGGCAGAGCCGCAATTCGAGGGCCAGACAAAGACGAAGCTGGGCAATTCCGAGGCGAAATCGTTCATCCAGAAGGTCTGTAACGAGTGGCTGACCGACTGGTTCGAGCGCAATCCCGCCGAGGGCCGGACCATCGTCAACAAGGCGGCCTCGGCGGCACGTGCCCGCAAGGCTGCGCAACAAGCTCGCAAGCTGGCCCGCAAGAACGCCCTGGACACCATGGGGTTGCCGGGCAAATTGGCGGACTGCCGGTCGACCGATCCCGAGAAGAGCGAGATCTACATTGTCGAGGGTGACTCGGCGGGTGGCTCGGCCAAGTCCGGGCGGGACTCGATGTACCAGGCGATCCTGCCCATTCGCGGAAAGATCATCAACGTCGAGAAGGCACGCATCGACCGGGTGCTGAAGAACACCGAGGTGCAGTCGCTGATCACTGCACTGGGCACGGGTATCCACGACGATTTCGATCTGACGAAGCTGCGTTATCACAAGATCGTGCTGATGGCCGACGCCGATGTGGACGGCCAGCACATCACCACACTGTTGTTGACCCTGCTGTTCCGCTTCATGCGCCCGCTGATCGAAAATGGGCGCGTCTTCCTCTCGCAACCGCCGCTGTACAAGATCAAGTGGTCCAAGGGCGAGCCGGATTTTGCGTATTCCGACCGCGAGCGTGACGGCTTGATCGAGGCCGGCGAGTCCGCGGGACGTCGGCGTGCGGCCGGCGACTCCATCCAGCGTTACAAGGGTCTCGGTGAGATGAACGCGACCGAGCTGTGGGAAACCACGATGGATCCGGCCACCCGCGTCCTGCTCCGGGTCACCCTGGACGACGCGGCGACCGCCGACTCCTTGTTCTCGGTATTGATGGGCGATGACGTCGAAGCGCGCCGGTCCTTCATCGTCAACAACGCCAAAGACGTCCGCTTCCTCGATATCTAGAGCCGCCGTCCGTTGCCGCCGGGTTCCGCGGGAACTCGACGGCATCAAGGCTTTCTGTCCGGCGCTCTGAACTGCCTTAGAACGAAAGGTCACCATGACTGAGACTCCGCCGCCACCATCCACTGGCGATCGGATAGAGCCGGTCGATATCCAGCTGGAAATGCAACGCAGCTTCCTCGACTACGCGATGAGCGTGATCGTCGCGCGGGCCCTGCCCGACGTCCGGGACGGTCTCAAGCCGGTGCACCGGCGCGTGCTCTACGCCATGTACGACAGTGGATATCGGCCCGACCGCGGCCATGTGAAGTGCTCGCGCGTCGTCGGCGACGTGATGGGTAACTACCACCCGCACGGTGACACCTCGATCTATGACACCCTCGTCCGCTTGTCGCAGCCGTGGTCCATGCGCGCGCCGCTGATCGACGGACAGGGCAACTTCGGGTCGCCCGGCAACGACCCGGCGGCGGCCATGCGGTACTGCGTGGTGGGCGACACCCTGGTCGTGACGCCGGACGGCGACACCCCGATCGCCGAACTGGTGCCCGGTGTCGCCTCGGACAGCACCACCGAGGTCGACTTCAAGGTCATCGGCCGCGACGGCGCTCCGGTTCGAGTCAGCGCGTTCCACCACTCCGGCGCGCATCCGGTCCTCACGGTCACCGCGGGCGAGCACTCCGTCACCGCCACCGAGAACCACCCGTTGCTGGTCGTCGGGCGGGTGCACGATGTCCCGACGCTGATGTGGAAGCTGCTCGGCGAGATCTCGCACCGCGACGTCCTGGTGTTGCGCCGTCCCGAGTCTGATCAGCAGAGCTGGGCAACGGCGCTGCCGATGCTTCCGGACATCACTGCCGCCTACCGCTCCGATCCCGCCCGGCACCTGCCGGACGACGGTGGCGACCCGCGGCAGTTCTCACTGGCACCGGTGAGTTCCATCGTCGAGTCCGGCGTCCAAGCCGTGTACTCGCTGCGGGTGGACTCCACCGACCACGCGTTCATCACCAACGGCTTCGTGTCGCACAACACCGAGGCGCGCCTGACGCCGCTGGCGATGGACATGCTGCGCGACATCGACGAAGATACCGTCGACTTCAAGCCGAACTACGACGGACGCTCGCAAGAGCCGGTCGTCCTGCCGTCCCGCATTCCGAACCTGCTGGTCAACGGTGGCGGCGGTATCGCCGTCGGTATGGCCACCAACCTGCCGCCGCACAACCTCCGCGAGGTCGCGGCCGGTGTTACCTGGTCGCTGGATCACCCCGATGCCACTTCCGAAGAGCTGCTCGAGCAGCTCATGCGTGACATTCCCGGTCCAGACTTTCCCACCAGGGGCCTCATCGTCGGACGTGACGGCATCGAAGAGGCCTACCGCACCGGGCGTGGCTCGATCCGGATGCGCGCGGTGGTCACCGTCGAAGAGGACAGCCGCGGCCGGACGATCCTGGTCATCACGGAGTTGCCGTACCAGGTCAACCCCGACAACCTTGTGGCCAACATCGCCGACCTCGCCAAAGAGGCGAAGGTGGGCGGGATCGCCGACATCAACGACGAGTCCTCCGACCGGATCGGCATGCGCATCGTCGTCACGCTGAAGCGGGACGCGGTCGCCAAGGTCGTGCTGAACAACCTCTACAAGCACACCCAGCTGCAGACGACCTTCGGGGTCACGAACCTCGCGATCGTCGACGGCGTCCCCCGGACGCTGCGGCTGGACCAGATCGTGTCCTATTACGTGACCCATCAGGTCGAGGTCATCGTCCGGCGCACGCAGTACCGGCTGCGCAAGGCCGAGGAGCGGGCTCATATCCTGCGCGCGCTGCTCAAGGCGCTGGACGCCCTCGACGCGGTGATCGCCCTGATTCGTGGTGCCGCCTCTGCGGATGCGGCCCGCACCGGTCTGATGGAACTGCTCGACATCGACGAGATCCAGGCGGTAGCGATCCTCGACCTGCAGCTGCGCCGACTGGCAGCACTGGAGCGGTTGCGGATCCAAGAAGAGGCGGCCGAGATCGAGGCGAAGATCGCCGACTTCAAGGACATCCTGGCCAAGCCCGGGCGCCAGCGCCAGATCATTCGCGACGAACTCAACGAGATCGTGGACAAGTACGGCGACGGTCGCCGGACCCGGCTGATCGCCTACGACGGCGACATGTCGATGGAAGACCTCATCGCGGCCGAGGATGTCGTGGTCACGATCACCCGGACGGGCTACGCCAAGCGGACGAAGACCGACCTGTACCGCTCGCAACGGCGCGGCGGCAAGGGCGTGCAGGGCGCGGCGCTGAAGACCGACGACCTCGTCGCGCACTTCTTCGTCTGCTCGACGCACGACTGGATCCTGTTCTTCACCAACAAGGGACGGGTGTACCGCACCAAGACCTACGATCTGCCTGAGGCGAACCGCAACGCCCGCGGCCAGCACGTGGCGAACCTGCTGGCCTTCCAGCCGGACGAGCACATCGCCGAGGTCATCACCATCAAGAATTACGAGGTGGCACCGTACCTGGTGCTGGCCACCAAGTCGGGTCTGGTCAAGAAGACCAAGCTGACCGAGTTCGACTCCAACCGCTCCGGCGGCATCGTGGCCATCAACCTACGTGAAGAGGACGAGTTGATCGACGCCGCGCTCATCTCGCCGGACGACGATCTGCTGCTGGTCAGCAAGCTGGCTCAGTCCATCCGCTTCAAGGCCGACGACGACACGCTCCGTCCGATGGGACGTGCGACATCCGGCGTCATCGGTATGAGGTTCTCCGGCGTGGACGAGCTGCTGGCCATGGAGGTCGTCCAGGATGGCATGGAAATCCTGATCGCGACCGATGGTGGTTTCGCCAAGCGGACCAAGGTGGAGGAGTATCCGATCCAAGGTCGCGGCGGAAAGGGTGTTCTGACCGCGCGTATAGTCTCGACGAGAGGTGCGCTGGTCGGCGCGATGAGCGTCCGGCCAGAAGATGAGGTGTACGCGATCACGTCTGATGGCGTCGTGATTCGGACGTCGGCAGGACAGGTACGGCGAGCGCAGCGTCAGACGATGGGTGTACGTCTGATGAATCTGCCGGAGGGTGTCAACCTGGTTTCGATCGCCCGAAATGCCGACGAACCCGAGGAGCAGGAGTAGCACGCGATGACCGAGGGCTACCAGCCACCGACCGCTCCGGGTAGCGCGAGTGGCATCAGGGCCGATCAGGACACCACGACGCTTCCCAAGGTGAGCACGCCGACTCAGGGCGCCGGCCAGCGATCCGACGGCTGGTCAGCCACCACTCCGTCTTCGGGGCGGGGCGCTCCGGCCGATGACGGTTCGCAACCCGGCCGATACGCCGCCAATGCCACCACCACGGCTACTCCGGTCAGTTCACGGACCGCTGCCGGCGACTCGGAGTCAAGTGCCGGGCCGTCCTCGCGGGCGTCCTCAGGACGGGGCGCTCGGCAGCCACGGCGGGCTCGGCTGACCCTCAGCCACCTGAACGTGTACTCCGTCTTCAAGTTCTCGTGTGTGCTGGCGATCGTGTTGTTCTTCGTCTGGCTGATCATGATTGGCGTGCTGTACTCGGTGCTGGACTTCGCCGGCGTGTTCGGCAAGATCAACGACACCGTGCACACCATCTCCGGTGACGCCAAGACCGGCAACGTGGTGACCCCCTCCCTGGTGTTCGGCGGGGCGTTCCTCATCGGCGCGGTGAACATCGTGCTCTTCGTCGCGATGAGCACCATCGGGTCGATGATCTACAACCTGTGCGCCGATCTGGTCGGCGGTGTCGAGGTGACCCTGTCGGAGCGGGAGTAGCCGGGGTCGGTTGGTCCGCGGATTCCCAACCGGTAAAGTCAGGTCTCGCATGTCCGCCAGGTAACGGGCCTATAGCTCAGATGGTTAGAGCGCATCCCTGATAAGGATGAGGCCGGAGGTTCAAGTCCTCCTAGGCCCACTCTGCACAGCACGATCAGCACGGCAGACAGCGTGCCACGGCGACGTGGACGGTACGCCCAAATTTCACACAGGGGGACCCGTGAAGAAGTTGCTCGCTCTCGTAGCCGCTGCGGCCGGTGTCCAGTACGCACTCAAGCGCAAGAAAGGCCAGGACAGCGGCGACGTCTGGAAGCATGCAACCCGCCCCTGAGCCCTGGTGCCCGCTAGGATCAGATCTTTCCTCGGGGACGTAGCTCAATTGGCAGAGCACTGCCTTTGCAAGGCAGGGGTTAGGGGTTCGATTCCCCTCGTCTCCACCGTAGGTGTCATAGAGCGAAACCCCCTCTGGTTGGAGGGGGTCTCGCCGTTTCCGTCTGGGGTGTCGGGTAGAGGCGGGTCGAGGTTGGGGGGTAGGCCGCCTCGGACGTAGAAGCTGGGTCGGATTGCGTCGCGTCCTTCGACGACGAGGTCTTTGACGAAGGCGTGGGCGATGCCTTTGCGGCGTTGCTCGCTCCCGCTCTGAATTTGATCTTCGAGTTCTCGGCGGAGGGCTTCGATGTCGGCGGCGGTGGGCGGGTTGAGGTCGGCTTCCTCGACGGCTTCGATCAGCTTGGTGTGTCGGGCTTGTAGGGCGCGGGCTTTGTGGCCGAGGTCGCGGACGCGGGTGCCGAACATGTCTTCAGTGATGGTGCCGGCTTCGAAAGCGTGCATGTAGCGCTCGATAGCGGCTTCGGTCTTTCTCAGTTGGGCTTGGGTGGCGGCGAGTTCGTCGTGGTGGAGTTGGGCGACGTTGGCGGTAGCGCGGGTCTTGGCGGCGATGGCTCGCTCGAGCAGTTCGGGGTCGGCGTAGATGGCCAGGAGGGCGGCGAAGACGGCTTGTTCGAGGACGTCCGCGCGGATGCGTTCGCCGGTGCAGGCGTCTTTGCCGTAGCGCTGGCGGGTCCAGCAGGTGTAGTAGCGGTAGCGGTGACCCTTGCCGCGCGCAGAGGCGCCAACGTAGTTGCGGTGGCAGTGCCCGCATCGGATGAGTCCGGTGAGGAGGTAGTCGGGGTGCTTGTCGGCGAAGCGGCGGTCGTAGCTTTCCCCGCGTTCGGCGAGGAGCGCCTGGGCTTTGTCGAACAGGGCGGGGTCGATGAGCGCTTCGTCGGGTTGGTGGCGGACCTCGCGGAAGGAGATTTCGCCGAGGTAGCCGCGGTTGCGGAGGATGCCGAGGACGACTTTGGCGGAGAACCGGCGGCCGGTGCGGGTGCGGTGCCCGTCGTTGTTGAGTTCGGTGGCGATGGTGAGCGCACCGGCTCGTCCGTTGCCGTAGCGGGTGAAGATGCGTTCGATGAGGGGGAACTCGGACGGTTCGATGGCGAGGTGGTGGTCGTCGTCGAGGCGTAGTCCGTAGGGGACGGTGCCGCCGGGCCAGCCGCCGCGGGCGGCTTTGCGTTCCATGCCGGCCACGACCCGGTCGATGATGGTGGCCCGTTCGAACTCGGCAAACACTCCGAGCAGTTGGACGAGCATCCGCCCGGTCGCGGTGGAGGTGTCGATGGGTTCGGTGGCGGAACGGAACGCGACCCCGACCGCGTCGAGTTCTTCGAGGAGGCCGACGAGGACTTTGAGGGAGCGGGCGAAGCGGTCGACGCGGTAGACGAGCAGGATGTCGTAGCGGCCGAGGCGGGCGTCGCGCAGCGCGTCGGTGAGGGCGGGCCGCTCGGCGTAGGCGCCGGAGAACTGGTCGGTGTAGGTCTTGACCTGTTCCCAGCCGGGTTGGCTGGCGACGAACGCGGCCAGGCGGGTCTCTTGGGCGCCGAGGGAGAAGGGCTGGTGTTCTTCGTCAGTCGAGATGCGCAGGTAGCAGGCCACGCGGATGGTGCCTGCCCCGGCCGTGACGGTGGCGGCCGGGGCAGGTCGTGGTCGTGGTGTGGTTGTGCTGGTAGTCATGTGGTCCTCCGCTGGCCCGAGCTCTCTCCGGGGTCGCTGAGGAGACCTCCGTACGCCGACGATGTCAAGGAGCCGGCCGAGGCCCGCCCGCCCGGTGTTCGTCGGCCTCGATCAGCAGGCCGGCCAAAGCCGCGACGGCCTTCTCCTCCTGCTCGGGAGTCATGGTCACGTAGATGGCGGGCAGGAACGTGACGGCGACCGCCGGGGCTCGTTTGGGCCGTCGGGGTCGCTCGGGTACCGCTTCGACGTCGCCGCTCACCGCCGCGCGTCGAGGCGCCAGACGAGCAGGTCCTCATGCGCGGTGACCGACCGGGGCACCCCGGCGGCGCGGGCTTTGCGGACCTGTTCGAGGGCGAAGAACGACGACCGCGGGACGAGGGTGTCGTCGCGCAGGGCGGTGAGGAGGGCGACGTTGCGCTCGTAGAGAACGAGCCCGGCGTCTTCACCGACACTGACGAGGGCGCCGGGCAGGTCGATGAGCTGCCCGGCGCGCCACCAGGGCCGCACCGTCATGGCCACGATCCCGCCGGGGCGCAGCACTTGGGCGGCGCCGCCGAGCAGGGTTCCCATGGCGTCGAGGAGGCCGGCGAGGCCGACGTGGGCCAGGTTGGCCGGGTCGGTCGAGTACCGGTCGTGCTCCTTGCGGAGCCCGCCGCCGGGTTTGGTGGTAACCCGTCCGTGTAGTGACGGCCCATACGGCGGCGAGGTGAGGACCAGGGCCACGAGTCCGTGCACGGCCGGGTCGATCAGGCTGGCGATCGATCGGCCGTCACCGCAGATGACCTCGCCGTGCCCGGCGGCGCCTTGGCTGTGGGCCAGGGCGAGGTTGGCGACGGCGTGGTCGGCCCACTGCGGCTCGTACTCGATGCCGATGGCGTCGCGGCCTTGGTGGACGGCTTCGACGAGCGTGGTCCCGACCCCGCACATCGGGTCGACGCAGATGTCGCCGGGTTGGGTGTAGGTGGCGATGGCCCGGGCTGCGATGGCGGGGAGCATCTTGGCCGGGTGGGTGCCGGAGATGTCGAGGTAACGGCCGGCCCGCTGCGCCCGTGCGGTCCGTTGGGCGGTCGGCCACACCGACAGCGGCAGGTCAGTGGCCATTCGGCACCTCCGGCCGGCGGAAGGCCAGGCAGTCCTCGTGGACGGTGAGGTGGGCGGGCTCACCACGCGAGCGCGCCTTGTGGACGTTGTTGGTCTGCCAGAACGACGGTCGGGCCAGGAGCTGGCCGTCGCGGACCGCGGCGTGTAGCGCGACGACGTGGGCCAGGTAGCTGAACCCGGCCCGGCGGGCCAGGGCGCTGGTCAGCCCCGCCAGGTCGAGGGTGCGGCCACCTCGGCGGGTGTTCTTGGTGACGGTGACGAGGATCCCGCCGGGCCGCAGCAACGCGAAGCAGCCGGCGTAGACCTCGGCCATCGCCTCCTCGTAGGCGTCACCGCGGGCATGGCCCAGGTTCGCTTTGTCGGTCGAGTAGTTGCGGGTGTCGCTCGGACACAGGCCGGTGCCGGCACCCCACATGACTTTGTCCACCGTCCCGACATCGCAGGCGTAGGGCGGCGAGGTGCAGATCAGGTCGACGGTGCCGACCAGATCACCCAGCACGTCGCCGAGTCGGCGGGCGTCACCGACACGGACCCCGGCCAGCCGACGCCGGGTGGTGTCGAGTAGGTGGTCGAGGTTCGCCTCGGCGAGGGCCGCCCTGCGGGGTTCGACCTCGACGCCGACGGCGCGCCGGTCGAGGAAGGCGGCCTCGGCGACGGTGGTGGCGATGCCGGCCATCACGTCGACCACCAGCGCGCCCGGAGCGGAGTACTCGCAGACGATGCGCCGGGCGAGCTCGGGCAGCATCTTGGCCGGATGGGCAGCGCACTCGGGCAGGTAGCGGCCGGCCCGCTGGTACTGGGCGGAGGTCTGGGCGACCGGCCAGACAGCCAACGGCACGGGTCGGCGAGACGGGGTGGGACGGGTGCAGCGGGGGGTGGTGGATGTGGTCATGGGCGGTGCCCGCGACCGGCCAAGCGTCACCTATGGAACACCCGTCCCGGTTCTCTTTTTGGACATCCGACCACACCCCGCCCCCCGCCCATTGACAGCGGAAGAGGAAGTCGAAAGAGATGCGGCCAGAGGCCTTGAGATCGACCCGGAGACGGAGGTACCTCCTCGGAGGCAACAACGAATCCCGATCCGGAAGGAGCCCACCATGGCAGCTACGCAGAAGGTTTCACCCGTCCAGGTCCTCGACGCCCTCACCGCCCGGCCGGTGAGCGCAGCCGAGCTGGCCGACGCGCTCGGTCTCGGCCAGTCCACCGCGGCCAAGCACCTCGCCGCCCTCGAAGCCGCGGGCACGGCCCGACGAGAGGCGGGCGGCCGAGACGGCGGCCGGCGTCTCCCGGACCGCTGGACCGCGACCGCACCCGACATCGAGAACCCCGCACGCGATCGCGCTCGCGAGGCGGCCACGGATGCCACCGACCCGGCGGCGGACAAGCTCGACGGGGGCGCAAGCCCGGCGGAGCGGCTGGGCCGGGGCGCGCTGGGCGCCTTGATCCGCGACTACCTGGCCGCCCGGCCCGGCGAGGACCTCGGCCCCACCCAGGTGGCCAAGGGTCTGGGCGGCAAGAGCGGCGGCGCGGTCGGCAACGCCCTGGCCCGTCTGGAGGCGGCCGACGAGGCTCGCCTGGTGAGCACGTCGCCTCGCCGCTACCGCACCGTCGCCGACCGATAGCAACCCACGTCGGGGTGGTCCCGCGGGGCGCGCCCGGCGGGGGACCACTTCGACACGCGGGGAACGACTACCCCACTTCCGGGGGAGTCGCCGCCGACCGGGTACCCCACGCCGTCCGCAACGGCCGTCCGAAAGATTTCTTCGGGGACTTCGGCCGGGCCGGCGGTCCGAGTACCCGCCTCCAGCGACGGCTACCCCGCGGGGCTGACCAGCCAGAACGCGGGGTGGGCGAACGGGGTCCCCCGCGACTCCCCCGGATTCGGGGGAGTCCCCCACCCGGGCGAAGTGGGGGAATCCAGGGGGAAAAACGGGGGACCCGGCGTGGCGCGATCACGGCTTCATCCCTGAAAGGAACCCGCCGTGACCACTTCGACTACATCCAGGCGCCGCCGTCTCACCAACTCACCGTTCGACACCGTGGAACGCACCTTCACGCTGCTGGTTACCGGGCCCGACCCGCTCGCCCTCGACGGCACCGGCGTCACCGGACTACCGGACCGGGCCATCCCGCTCGACGAGCTGAAGGCCCGGTTGCTGCACCCCTCGACCCGCTTCGAGACCCGCGACACCATCGTGGCTGAGCTGGTCACCCGAGCCCAAGCCGAGGGCGGGCGCTGGACCGTCGGCCTGGCCGGGGTGCTCCTGCCGGGATTGCGCGGCACGGTCCGGGCCCTCGTCCAGGCCTGCCCGGGCAAGGCCGACGACATCGAGGCCGAAGCCCTCGCCGCGCTGCTCGCCGCGGTGGCGCGGTGCGAACCGGGCCGGCCCCGCCTGGCGTCGTGGCTGCGCTGGCAGGCCCGCAAAGGCGCCACCCGCCTGCTGCACGCCGAGATGGCCGAACGCGCCCGGCCCCGGCAACGAACCGGTCTCCGCCGCCCTGCCCCGGCCGTGGGGCCACCCCGACCTCGTCCTGGCCGAAGCCGTCCGGACCGGGGTCATCTCCGCTTCCGACGCCGACCTGATCAGCGCCACCCGTCTCGGAGACACCGACCTGGCCGAGGCCGCCGCCGCGCTCGGTATCGGCTACTGGGCGTGCCACAAACGCCGCAGCCGGGCCGAATCAACCCTCACCGAATGGGTCACCGGCGACGACTATCCGCCCATCGAGGTTGTCCAAGAACCGGGCGCATCGGGGTGTTCTCAATGTGGGGATCGTCGCCGGCAGAACCGGCTGGACCGATGACCGGGCAAGCGTCGCTCGAGCCCACCACCGAGGAGGTGAGAGTGCCCACCCCGGCCCACCCGGCCTGCCGGCGGCCCCCACCCCAGCCCCCGAGCCGACCCCGGGGCCGAACCAAGGAGGCCGCCACGACACATCCCACCCACCCGACACCCACCGAAACACCGACACGACCTCGGCGCGGCCGACGGGGCCAGTCCGTGCTCTGCCGGCTGCCCGCGGCGGCGGCCCTCACCGCTGTGTTGCTCGTCGTGTTCGCTGCCCCGGCCCTCGCCGCCGCCGGTGGGGGCGCCCCCACCCTGTCGGGGGTGATCGACAACCTGCGGAACTGGATCGTCGGCATCCTGGCCGGCCTCGCCACCCTGTTCCTCACCATCGGCGGGCTGCGCTACCTCACCGCGGCCGGCGACCCAGGCCAGGTCGAGAAGGCCAAGACCGCCCTCAAGTCGGCGGCCATCGGCTACACCCTGGCCATCCTGGCGCCGCTGCTGGTGTCCATCCTGGCCTCGATCGTAGGCGGCTGAGGATGCGCCGCCGGCCCCGCATCGTCGGCCGTCACCTCAGCCCGCCCCGGCGGCGGGTCCTGCTCGCCGCCGTCGGCGTCCTGGTGGCGCTGCTCACCCTCGGGGCCGGCGGCCACCCCAAGACGCACGGCGTGACCGCCCACCAGTCGGTCGTCGTGCGGGCCGGGTCGGTGGTGCTGCTCGCCGCGGACAACACCCCGACGCCCAACCCGCCCAGCCCCCCCAGCCCGCCCGGTCCGACGACGACCGCCACCCCGCCTGGCTACTCGGGGGCGGGCAGCGGCCCGACGGGCATCCAGGTCGGCCCGGGCGGCACGTCCACGCCGGGCGGTCCGGTGCCGGGCAGCGGCGGGTCGGTCAGCGGCGGCAGCCAACCCTCGCCCGGCCTGTTCGACATCACCGGGCACATCGAGGCGGCCATCGACTCGTGGTTCCGTGATCTCGTCACCGCCGCCTTGAACCCCATCCTCACGTTGCTCGGCCACACCCTGCTCGCCACCCCCGACGTCACCGCCCAGTCCAGGGTGGGTCAGCTGTGGCAGACGACCGAAGGAATCGCGGATGCTTTCCTGGTCCTGTTCGTGCTGGTCGGCGGGGCGATCGTCATGGGATACGAGACCGTCCAGACCCGCACCGCCCTCAAAGACGTCCTGCCCCGCATCGTCGTGGCCGGCATCGCCGTCAACGCCAGCCTCTCCCTCGCCGGCCTGGTCATCTCGACCGCCGACTCGCTCTCCCAGGCCGTCCTCGGCCAAGGCGTCGACCCGTCCCAGGCCGCGGTGGTGCTACGCCAACTCGTTCTCGGTTCGCTGGCCGACGGTGGCATCTTCGTCGTGCTGCTGGGCGGAGTGGTGGCCGTCCTCGCCATCGTGGTGCTGGCCACCTACGTCTGCCGGCTCGCCCTGGTCATCCTGCTCGTCGTCGCCGCGCCGATCTGCCTGGTCTGCCACGCCCTGCCCCAAACCGAGGGCCTGGCCAAACTGTGGTGGCGCGCCTTCTTCGGCACCCTGGCCGTCCAGGTCGCCCAGTCGCTGGTGCTGGTCACCGCACTGCGAGTGTTCCTCGCCTCGGGCGGCCCGGCCAACCTCGGGATCGCCTCGACCGGCGGCCTGGTCGACCTGCTCGTCTCGGCGTGTCTGTGCTGGGTGCTGGTCAAGATCCCCGGCTGGGTCAGCCGCACGGTGTTCTCCGGGTCACGCGGACACTCCGGTGCCGGCCGGGTGGTGCGAGACGTCATCATCTACAAGGGCGCCAAGGCCCTCGCCGCGGGAGTCGGACTGTGAGCCCCCGCCGCGACAGCACCCGGGAGGACAATCACCGTGACAACCGCGGCCGGGTGCGGATCCCCGCCGATGTCGAACGGCCCGACAAGCTGCTCGCCGGGCTGACCGCCCGCCAGCTCGCCATCTTCGCGGTGGCCGCCGTCGCCTTGTGGGCCGGCTATGCCGCTACCCGCCACCTGGTCCCGCCCGTCGCCTACGCCGCCGTCGCCGTCCCCGTCGGCGCGGTGTCCGCCATGCTGGCCCTCGGCCGTTTCGAAGGCGTCGCCGCCGACCGGTGGGTGAGCGCGGCGTGGCGTCACCACCGCGCCCCGCACCGGCTGGTGCCCGCCCCCGACGGCGTGCCCGTCACCCCCGCCTTCCTCGGCGCCCGCCCGGGGCCGACCCCCGCGGCGCTGCGGCTCCCGTTCGCCGGGGTCACAGCAGACGGAGTCGTCGACCTCGGCGCCGACGGCCTGGCCGCGCTCTGCCGGGCCAGCGCAGTCACCTTCAGCCTGCGCACCCCGGCCGAGCAGGAAGCGCTGGTGGCCGGCTTCGCCCGCTGGCTCAACTCCCTCGACCAACCCACCCAGCTGCTGGTGCGAGCGGAGCCGGTCGATCTCAGCGCCAGCATCGACGCGCTCCTCGCGGCCGCCCCCGGCCTGCCACACCCAGCCCTCGAACGAGCGGCCCGCGGCCACGCCGCCTTCCTGGCCGAGCTGGCCGCCCGCCGCGACCTGCTGCGCCGAGAAGTCCTCGTCGTGCTGCGTCAAGCCTCCCAAGCACACAACGACGACACCGACGCCGCCCGGCTGCTGCGACGAGCGACCGAAGCCGCGACCGGGCTCGGAGCGGCCGGCGTCACCCTCACCCACCTCGACGGGCCGGCCGCGGCGACGTGCCTGGCCCGAGCCCTCGACCCCGCCGGCGACCTGCGACCGGCCGCCCTCGACGGCAGCGGGATCTACGGGACAGGCCAGCCGGTCACCCTGGCCCGCCGCCCGACAGGGGTCACCCCGAAGAAAGCGAGCAGCCGATGACCGGCCTCTTGTCCCGCATCCCGCGACCCGCCGGCCGGCCGGCGTCACCGTTCGGCCCCGACGCCATCGAAGTCCGACCCCGGGCCCTACGGGTCGGCGATGGCTGGTGCGCCAGCTTCGCCGTCACCGGCTACCCCCGCGAGGTCGCCCGCGGCTGGCTCGAACCGCTCACCGCCCACCCCGGTCGTCTGGACGTCGCCGTCCACGTCGAACCGGTCCCGGCGAACATCGCCGCCGAACGGCTCCGCCGCCAACTGGCCCGCCTCGAATCGGGCCGGCGGGCCGACGCCGCCAACGGACGCCTCGGCGACCCCGACGTCGAGGTCGCCGCCGAAGACGCCCGCGACCTCGCCGCCGGCCTGGCCCGAGGCGAACAGAAGCTGTTCCGCGTCGGGCTCTACCTCACCGTCCACGCCCGCAGCGAGAAGGCATTGGAAGCCGAATGCGCCCGGGTCCGGTCCCTGTGCTCCTCGATGCTGCTCGACGCCCAGCCGGCCACCTGGCGCACCCTGCAGGGCTGGACCTCCACCCTCCCCGTCGGCGTCGACGCCCTCGGCCAGCGGCGCAGCTTCGACACCGACGCCCTCGCCGCCAGCTTCCCGTTCGCGTCCGCCGAGCTGTCGGCCAGCCAAGGCGTCCTCTACGGCACCACCACCAACGGCTCCGGGCTGGTGCTGTGGGACCGCTTCGCCCAGGACAACCACAACTCGGTCATCCTGGCCCGCTCCGGGGCCGGCAAGTCCTACCTGGCCAAGCTCGAAGCCCTGCGCAGCCTGTACGCGGGGATCGAGGTCGCGGTGGTCGACCCCGACGACGAGTACCGCCGCCTCGCCGAGACCGTCGGCGGCGCCTACGTGCATCTCGGCGCCCCCGGGGTGCGGGTCAACCCCTTCGACCTCCCCCCGGGCCCCGACGCCCTCACCCGACGAGCCCTGTTCGTCCACACGTTGGTATCGGTCCTGCTCGGCGGCAAACCCGACCCAGCCACCACCGCCGCGCTCGACCGGGGGATCGTCGCCGCCTACGAGTCGGTCGGCATCACCTCCGACCCGCGCAGCCACGCCCGCCCCGCACCGCTGCTGTGCGATCTGGCCGCCGCGCTCGACGCCGATGGTGACGACCCGGCGGCCCGCACCCTGGCCGCCCGGCTGGCCCCGTTCGTCACCGGCACCCACCGGGGCCTGTTCGACGGGCCGACCACCACCCGCCCCGACGGGCACCTCATCGTGTTCAGCCTCCGCGACCTGCCGAGCGAGCTGAAAGCGGCCGGCACGTTGCTCACCCTCGACGCCGTCTGGCGGCGGGTGTCGGACCCCGCCAACCGCAAACGCCGGCTGGTCGTGGTGGACGAGGCGTGGCTGCTCATGTCCGACCCGGCCGGCGCCGAGTTCCTTTTCCGCATGGCCAAGTCGGCCCGCAAGCACTGGGCCGGGCTCACCGTCGTCACCCAAGACGCCGCCGACCTGCTCGGCTCTCCGCTCGGCCAGGCCGTGATCGCCAACGCGGCCACCCAGATCCTGCTCCGCCAGGCCCCACAGTCGATCGACGCCTTGGCCGAGGCGTTCGGGCTGTCGGCCGGCGAGCGGGCCTACCTGCTCGGCGCGGCCCGCGGCCAAGGTCTCCTCGCCGCCGGCGTCGACCGGGTGGCGTTCACCGCCCTGGCCAGCTCCGACGAGGACGACGTCTGTCGGACCGGGATCGAACAGGCCCTCGCCGACACCCCCGACCTCTAGCCGATCCGATGTCTAGCCGCCAGACCTCTAGCCCCGGCTCGGCCCGCTCGAAAGGAGGGCGCCCGTGACCATGCCCGCCCCGCAGCCCGCACCGCAGCCCGCCCCGACCCTGCAGCCAGGACCCCTGGCGCACTACCTCACCCATCCCGGCGCGGAGACCGCCCGCCTGCTCCACCAGCTCGCCCACCTGGCCGGCCACCTCGCCCTGACCGCCGGCCCGGCGGTGGCCGGGTTCGCCCTCGTGGCCACCATCGCCGTGACCCTGATCCGACGCGGTCAGGCCCGCCGGCTGACCGAAGGCGCCCGCCTGGTCCGGGTGCTGGCCCCGCCCGACGTCGACCCCTACGGCGCGGCCACGTTGTGGACGAACCTGGTCGCGCTGCTCCGCCCCGCCTGGCGACGAGCCCTGGGCGGCCAACCACACGTCGGCTTCGAACTGGTCGCCACCGACGCCGGGCTGTCCATCGGCTGGTGGGTGCCCGGCACCGTCCCGCCCGGCCTGGTCGAACGAGCCGTCGAAGCCGCCTGGCCCGGCGCCCGCACCGACACCATCCCCGCCGGCCCACCCCTCGCCGGCGCCTGCACGTCGACCGGCACTGTGGCGACCGGCACTGCGGCGACCGGCGGCGAGCTCCGCCTGGCCCTGCCCGAGCACTACCCGCTGCGCGCCGAGCACAAGGTCGACCCCCTCCGCCCGCTGATCGGGGCACTCGACGGGATCAGCGAGGGCGAGTCGGCCTGCGTGCAGATCCTGGCCCGGCCCGTCACCGGCCGGCGGCTCACCCGGCTGCACAAGGCCGCCGCCGCCCGCCGGGCCGGCCGCCCAGCCAGCCGGACCGCCCGCCTCGTCGACCTGGTCACCCCCGGACCCACCGCCCAGCCGGCCAACACCGACCCCTCCCGCTCGGGCGACGTGGCCGACATCTTGGACAAGGCCGCCCAACCGTGCTGGGCGATCACCATCCGCTACGCCGTCGCCATCACCGGCACCGTCGACGGCCAGGCCGCTGACCGCCAGGCCACCGATCGACAGGCGACGGCGCGGCTGCGGGGCCGGGCGCACGCCATCGCCTCCGCGTTCTCGCTCTACGCGGGGCGCAACCGGCTCGACCGGCGCCGGCTGCGCCACCCCGCCCAGGTCCTCGCCGCCCGCCGCGTCGGCCGCGGGGACCTCGTCTCGGTGGCCGAGCTGGCCGCCCTGGCCCACCTGCCCACCGACAAGACCGTCCCCGGCCTGGCCCGCGCCGGGGCCAAAGCCGTCGCCCCGCCACCCGCTCTGGCCCGCCCCGCCCCCATCCCTGACGCCAGGGTGCTGCGGCCGAAGGTACTGGGCGACGCCCAAGCCGGGGCCCGCCGGCCCGTCGCCCTCGCCGTCCCCGACGCCCGCTACCACCTGCACGTCATGGGGGCCACCGGGTCGGGCAAGTCGACGCTGCTCACCAACCTGGTCTTGAGCGACATCGACGCCGGCCGCGGTGTCGTGGTCATCGACCCCAAAGGCGACCTGATCACCGACCTGTGCGACCGGCTCCCCGAGGCGGCCGTACCCCGGACGGTGCTCATCGACCCCGAAGACCCCGACGCCGCCCCGGTCCTCAACGTGCTCGCAGGACCGGACCCCGACCTGGCCGTCGACAACCTGGTCGGGATCTTCCGGTCCATCTTCGCCGCCTTCTGGGGACCGCGCACCGACGACGTGCTCCGCGCCGCCTGCCTCACCCTGCTCCGACACGCCGCCGCCACCGGCACCTCGACCAGCCTGGCTGACGTCCCCCGCCTGCTGGCCGACGAGGCCTTCCGGGCCCCCATGGTCGCCACCGTCGCCGCCGACACCATCGGTCTCGGCGGCTTCTGGGCCTCCTACGAGGCCATGTCCGAGGCCAACCGGGCCCAGGTCATCGGGCCGCTCATGAACAAGCTGCGGGCATTCTTGTTGCGCGACTTTGTCCGCCAGGTCGTCGGCCGCCCCGACTCCAGCTTCGACATGGGCCGCGTCCTCGACGGCGGCGTCTGCCTGGTCCGGGTCCCCAAAGGCATCCTGGGCGAGGACACCGCCCGCCTGCTCGGCAGCTTCGTGGTGGCCCAGGTGTGGCAGACCGCCACCCACCGGGCCCGACTCGGCCAGGCCGCCCGGGTCGACGCCAGCCTGGTCGTCGACGAGTGCCAGAACTTCTTGCACCTCCCGAGATCGTTCGACGAGATGCTGGCCGAGGCCCGCGGCTACCGCCTGTCCATGGTCCTGGCCCACCAGCACCTCGGCCAGCTCCCCAAAGAGCTACGCGAGACGGTGTCGGCCAACGCCCGCACCAAGGTCTGGTTCACCATGTCCCCCGAGGACGCCCGGGCCCTCGAACGCCACGTCGCCCCCAACCTCACCGAGCACGACCTCGCCCACCTCGGCGCCTACACCTCCGCCGCCCGCCTCGTCTTCGACGGCGAAGAGGCCCCCGCCTTCACCCTGGCCACCCGCCCCGCCCCGCCGGCCGTGCCCGGCCGAGCCGACGCCGTCCGGGCCGCCAACCGCGCCGCCCACGCCCGGCCACCCGCTACCAGTCCTCGCCCTCGGTCGCCGCTGGCCGGGCGGGCACTGCCCGCAGGGCCGCGAACCACGATGGCCCGGACCTCAGACGACGCGGGGACCAGGCCGGCGGGCTCCATGACGGGCTCCACGAGGGGCTCCGTGACCCCCTCCACCAGGGGCTCCGACCTGACTTGGAGCCCCCAGCGGGCACCGAACGGGCACGTCCCGGCCGGCCAGGGGGCTCCACGGCGCAGCCGGACTTAAGGGGTGAGAGGTCGTGAATCCGCAGGGAACATCCGGCCAAGGGCCGGTCCGAACCGCATCGGCGGTCGTCGATAACAACCTGCCTCTGGGTGCCAACAGCCGGCATCCGGCGCCGTCAGGCGCCCGACAAGGCATTACAGCGCCGTCAGGCACCGTCGGATCGGTCACCCGTCGCAGCAACAGCCTCGGGGACGCCGACCGTCGGCTCCTGGCCGTGCTCGACCGGATCACCGACCGGGACCGGATGCTCTGCCGACTCCTCGACGACCATCGGGTGCTGACCACCGCACAGGTGACCGACGTCGGCTTCGCCGGGGGACGCCGAGCCCGGATGCGCCTGGCCGAGCTGTACGCCCTCGACGTGCTCGACCGGTTCCGGCCCCGCACCGGCGGGAACCCCGCCCCGTTCCACTGGGTCCTCGGCCCGCTCGGCGCCGCCCTCGCCGCCGCCGAGCGCGGCATCGACCCGGCCGACCTCGACTGGCGCCGGGGGCTCGTCCGCGACCTCGCCGCCAGCCAACGCCTCAGCCACCTCGTCGGGCTCAACGGCTTCTTCTGCGCCCTCATCCGCTCGGCCCGCACCCGGCCCGGCTGCAACCTCGACGAATGGTGGTCCGAGCGGCGCTGCGCCCGCGAATGGGGCGAGCTCGTCCGCCCTGACGGTTACGGCATCTGGACCGAGGAAGGAGTGAGCCTTCCGCTCCTCTACGAGCACGACAACGGCACCGAACGACTGGCCCGCCTCGCCGGGAAGCTCGACGGCTACGCCCGCCTCGCCGTCGAGGCCGGCCACCCCAACTGGGTCCTGTTCACCTTCCCCGGCCCCCGCCGCGAAGCCGAAGCCCGCCGGGTCCTCGCCCACCCGACCGTCCCCGTCGCCACCACCACCCGGCCGGCCGCCCTCGCCCCCGACACCGCCGTCTGGCTGCCGGCCAACTCCGCCGGCCCGCGGCTGCGCCTGACCCAACTCGCCGGCCTCCCGCTCACCTCCACCACCAGCGGCCGGTGACCATCGGGCTCGACGCCGCCGCCTCGTCAGGGTTCGGCACCAAGGTCGCCGCCGGGGCCGCCGGGCTTGTCCTCCTCGTCGCCGTCCTCGCCGCCGGTGCCGGGGCCGGGATCGCCTCGCTCCTGGGCGGAGGCGACAGCCCGGCCAGCGCCACCGCCACGGCCGCGGTCCCGCCCGCCATGCTCGCCCTCTACCAACAAGCGGCCACCACCTGTCCCGGCCTGCCCTGGACCCTCCTCGCCGCCATCGGCACCGTCGAATCGGGCAACGGCATGTCCAACTTGCCCGGCGTGCATTCCGGGGCCAACTTCGCCGGCGCCGAGGGCCCCATGCAGTTCGAGCCCGCCACCTTCGCCGCCTACGACCAGCCCGTCCCGCCCGGCGGCGCCGCCCCGCCCAGCCCCTATGACCCGACTGACGCCGTCTACGCAGCCGCCCGCATGCTCTGCGCCAACGGGGCCGCCAACGGCGCCAACCTCTCCGCGGCCGTCTACAACTACAACCACTCCGAGAGCTACGTGTCCGAAGTCCTCGACCTCGCCAACACCTACGGGCAGACCCGGGCTCAGACTGTCGCCGCCGGCACCGCCGGAGGAATCGCCGTCGACTGGGCCCTCGCCCAAGTCGGTACCCCCTACATATGGGGCGGCGAGGCGCCCGGTGTCGGCTTCGATTGCTCCGGGCTCGTCCAAGCCGCCTACAAGATCGCCAGGATTACCCTGCCCCGCGTCGCCCAAGACCAATACGACGCCACCACCAAACTCGGACCCGACGACCCCCTCCAACCCGGCGACCTCATCTTCTTTGGAGGCGGACCCACCGACGTCACCCACGTCGGCCTCTACATCGGCAACGGACAGATGGTCGACGCCCCCCACACCGGTGCTGACGTCCGAGTCGAACCCACCCCCACCACGCCCGGCGCACCCTTCGGCAGCGACCTAGTCGTCGGGGTGACGGTTGTGACTGAGTGAGTGTCGCAGGGGCTGGTCCCAGGCTGATGTCCCATCCGCGTGCGAAACTTGCCGTGATGAGCCTGCCGACCGCGCCGAGCCCCGTCTTCGAGTCCTACTGGCGATTCGCCGCGGAGCGGCATCGCATGTACGAGCGGAGGCTTCGGGGACTTCCCGCACCGTGGACGTCAGATGAGGTTCTTTCGGCCTACCGCTTCACGAACGTGTTTCGCGCCGCCGACCGGGTCAGTCAGTTCCTCATCCGCGAGGTGATCTACGGGAGCGACCAGGCTGTCGACGAGGTCGTGTTTCGGGTCCTACTGTTCAAGCTGTTTAACAAGGTGGAGACCTGGCGGCTCCTCCGTGACGAGTTCGGCGAACTCTCGCTGTCGAACTTTGACGTCGACGCGGCCGATCGCTTGCTGGGCGAAGCGAGGGGCCGCGGTCAGCGGATCTACTCGAACGCGTACATCGTCCCGCCAATTGCTGGCTCGGACGGCGTAAAGCACCGGGGCCACCTGCGCCTAATCGCCGCCATGATTGACGACGACCTTCCGGGTCGGGTCCGCGGCAGCTTGACGTTGGAGGAGGTATATCTGCTTCTTCGGTCCTACCCGGGCATCGGGAACTTCTTGGCCTATCAGTTCGCCGTGGATATCAACTACAGCGACGTGACTGACCATGACGAGGACGAGTTCGTGATGGCCGGGCCGGGAGCACTCGACGGGATTTCCAAGGTTTTTCCTGGGACCGATCTCCGTCACGCCGCTCAGATCATCAAGCAGATGACTGACGAGCAGGAGGACTGGCTGGGCCGCTACGGGCTCTCGTTCGGTGGACTCTTCGGGAGGCGCCTGCACCTGATCGACGTTCAGAATCTGTTCTGTGAGATCAGCAAGTACGCGCGGGTAGCGCACCCAGAGGTCGAGGGAGTGTCCGGACGGACGCGTATCAAGCAGGCCTTCCGAGCTGCCGGAGCAATCCCTACCCCCCATTTCCCGCCGAAGTGGCGACTCGAGGTGCCGGTCAACAGTTCCGATCAGTACGTTCAGCTCGTGTTGGCCTAACCGCGGGCTGCGGCCTGCTTGGCGAGAAGCTCTGCGGAAACGGCGGCGTGGGCGTCGAGTTCTGGGCCGGTGAGGGGTCTCGCATCAATCGTTCTGGCGTCGAGGTCGCAGGTCACTGCGCCGTGCCCGGCGTCAGGCACGACGCGCCACGTGTCGTAACCGCGGAGGATGGTGTGTTCCCATTCCAGCGGGCTGCACACGTTGGGCCTTGGCGTACACCGCTGCGGTCGTCCCGTCGAATCGGTTGAGACCTCGGAGGCGCCAGACCGCCGCGGTGTAGCTGACGTCGAGTTCCCTGCTCACTTCGTAGACGTCACTCGCGCTCAGGGCACGACCATAAACATCCAGCCGGCGAAGGACGCGGGGCAGCGGCGGCGAAGAGGACGTTGCGGGGCGGCCCGCCGCCCGGATCTGCTCGTGCCGATCTGTGGGTCATCGAAAGGCCCGGCGAAGACCTCATCGGCAAGTGCCGAGTCGGTGACGAGATCAGGCTGCGCCTGGTCGAGAACCGCTCGACCGGATACGTGTGGCGGATCGAAGAAGCGGCCGGTCCCACCCCTCATGGGGCAACCGAATCGCTGGTATGGGACGGAGGGCAGGGCTTGAACGCGCAGGGCATGCGCACCGGACAGCTGGCTATGCCCACCGCACAAGACGTAATTCGAGTCGCTGCCGATCGTCACCTCGGCGGGGCTACGAGCCGCGCGCCCGAACTCGCCACTTCAGCCGACCCATTGGTTGTCTCCGACGATGGAGAGCAGTCGTGGTTACGGGAAGTGCTTGGCTCGGGCGGTGTGCGAGAGATTGTCGTGATCGCCGAGAACCGCGGCGACGGCCTCCTGAGGGTCGATCTCAGGCCACCGTGGGACGCCCAAGCGCCAGCGCTGGCAACGGTCAGCCTCACGATTCGTGTCGTTCCGCCACACGAACTTGACGGGTTCGCGCCGCTCCAGCCCGCCGCTCACGTCGCCCGCCTTGCCGCCCCAGCCTGATGCTGACCTGGATCGTCGACCGCCGCGCGTCACTATCCCCTGCGGGGAACCAAGGCGGTCGGCCGACCTGCCTATCGTGGGCGCTCACCACCGCCCACGAATTCACGGTCTCCGACGGGCCTTTCAGCGTCGAGTACCTGCACTGGAACTCGGGCCAGTACCCCGGCGGGCGGGGGACCGTCCTGGCGGCGGGAAGAGCCCTGCGATCCATGGGCCAGCCCGGTGAAGCGCAGTGGCCCTACCTCAATCGCAACGACGACGCGCACCCCGGGTATGCGCCGCCGAGCACGGTCACGGGCCCGTTCTTCAAGGCAGCCGTCCGACTGTCTCGAGTCGACGTGGATACGTTGATCGCCGATCTCGGATCCGATCGATTGCCGGTAGTCGCTCTGCGAGTAACCGACGCCCTCCTTGCTGCGCCAGGCGGTGTTGTCGCTGAGGACGGACCCGGTAAGCGGTTGGCGCGGGCTGCGGCGGATTTTGCGCTGGCCGACATGATCGGTGAGGCGGCCCGCTGATCCTGCGTTCTCACCGAGTGGTGAGGATGGCGACGAGCGAGCCGGCGGTCATGAACGGCGCCATCGGTACGACGAGCTGACGGCAATGAGGAGCCACCAGATGTCGGGCGGCCACGAAGACCGCGGCGGCGAGGAAGGCAACGAGCGTGGCTGTGGACACCGCGGTCCAGCCGAGCCAGCCGGGGTAGAGGCCGGACACCCCAGCCCATATGACGTCGCCGAGACCGACCCCGGACGGGAAGCCGAGGCCGAGAAGGAGGTAGAACCCGCCGAGCGCACCATTGCTATCCCGGCGCGGGCGAGTGATCCCCAGGCGCCCGAGTGGGCCGAGGCGAGCGCAAGCAGCGCCGTGCCGACCAGGTAGGCGAGGGATACGACCGGGTTGGGGATGCGCTGGGCGACCAGATCGGTGGCGCTGACCACCGTGGACGCGGCGGCAGAGACGGCATAGGCGGCGAGCGGCGGGGACCAGCCGAACGGCCACGCCATTGCCGCGCCGACGCCGACGGCGTGCAGCCCCGTCGCAGCGATCCGCGGCGGGGTGTCGATGCCCGGGGCGACCCGTCCGATCGTCATGACGGCAACCGGATCGGCCGCGGTCTCGCTGGGTCGATGCTGGCGGTGGTGAGGGCGTGGTAGAGGCGGGTGGTGGCGTCGTCGGTGTCGACATCGAGGTCGGCCACGCGGCGTTGGAGGAGTTTCCAGGTGGCGGTGACGGCGTCGAGTCGGCCGTGGGCGGCTTGGAGGGTCATGAGCCGGCGGTAGGGCTCTTCGGCGTAGCGGTCGAGGTCGATGACCCGTTCCAGGACGTCGATGGCGGTGCCGGGACGGCCGGCTTTGTCTTCGAGTTCGGCCAGGCGCAGGTGGGCGTCCACGGCCCGGCGGTGCAGGTCTTGGCGGACCGGCTCGACCCAGGAGTAACCGGCGCCCTGGAGGAGGTCGCCGCGGTAGGTGTCGACGGCTTGGTGCAGCGCGGCCCGGGCTTGGTCGTCGGCGGAAGCCCGGACCGCTGTACTGAGTGCGGCTTGGAAGTCCCAAAGGTCGGAGGTGATCTCGGCTGGGTTGGGCCGGTAGTGCTCGCCGACCTTTTCCAGGACTTCGAGGTTCTCACCGCCCGGGGCTCGGAAGAACGCGCGCAGGTCTCCGAGCGGGTACCAGAATTGTTTGAGGATCCGGTCGGGCGGCGTCTTCGGCCATAGGGCGTCGACGATCTCGTCGATGGTGGCACCCTCGGGGCGCAGGAGGCACCAGGCGAGCAGCGTCTTGGCCCGGGCCCGCAGTCCGGTGGTAACTGGCTGGCCGAACGCGGTGATGCGGTAGGGGCCGAGGACGTCGATCGCCAACGGCCGGTCCCGGGCCTCGGGTAGGCCGGGGGGTAGGCCGTTCGGTTCTGGCCACGGCTCGGGCACCGGGGCGGGAACTTGCGCCCCAGTTTCGTCGAGGCCGTACAGGGCGATGATTGGGGTCGTCGTCCCCGGTTCGTGTTCGTCCTCGTCCTCCTCGGGCCGCCGGTTGGCGTCGTTGACCGAGCCGAGCAGCTCCACGGCTTCGTCGGCGCGTAGGCCGAACAGCTGGCAGCCCACGAGCCGGGCAGCGCGGTGGGCCGGGGTGGCGTGGGTGACGGTCCACGTGTTGTCGACGACGAGCTGGCCGGTGGCGGCCGGGCAGTCGTCGACGAACAGGATCGCGATCCCGAGGCGGGCGGCGCCGGCTACCAGTGCTTCCCAGCGCCCGAGCGACTCGGCGGGCAGCTGGTCGAGCAGGACGAGCAAGGCCGGCAAGGGGTTCTCAGGGTTCTGGCTGCGGAAGCGGGCGGCGTCGGGGGCGTCGGCGGCGGTCATGCGGCGGGTGCGGGAGATCCGCTCGCCCTCGACCGCCCGGGCCGCCTGGTCGGTCGTGGCGGTGCGGCGGATGGCGAGGTTGGGTTCGAGGTCGGGCAGCAACCGGTCCGCGAGCTCGTCGGTGAGTAGGACTTCGGCCGCGCCGGGACCGGCCCGCACAATCAGCGCGGCGACGAGCGCCCGGACGGCGTCGGCGGCCGTCGAGCCGGCCAGGGCGATCCCGGACAATTCGGTGAGTTCGATCGCGACCGTGGCGCCGTCGCGCGCGCCGACGTCGACGCGGCCGGGGTCGAGGCGGCGTTCGTCGTCATCGACCGGGAACGCCGGTACCCCGTCGTCGGTATCGACCGTCACGCCGCGGTCTGGTTCGCCGGGCGCGGCCCGGTGCAGGTGGTGAAGGGTCGGCCGGTGCGGTGCGAGGGTGAGGTCGCGGCCGGGCTCGGGGGGCCGGTAACGGTAAGTGTGACGGCGTCGGAGGCGGCCGAGGGCCAGAGTGGCGAGTACTCCGGCGACGAACGAGCCGGCCACCACCGACCCTGACGGCAGCTGGACCGGCTCTGCGCTCTGCCAAACGTCGCGGGGGGCGGTCCCGTTGGTTGCCGCTGGAGACGTGGGCATCGGACTGGTGCTCGGGGTGGTCGGCGATGCGCTGGTGGGCAGTGTGCTGGTGGGTGGTGTGCTGGTGGTCGGCGTGCTGGTAGGCGTCGTAGCTGGCGCGGCCGAAGCGGCTGCGGGGGTAGTCACGGGAGCTGGCATGGCGGACACGGGTGCAGACGTGGCGGGAAGGAGGAGGGTCCAACCGGGGTCGATCCAGTGAGCATCGGTGAGGGTGACGCCGCCGGGCTGGGGGCGGCCCTCGTTGAGCTGGTAGATGGTCTGCCACTTGAGGGGGTCGCCCAGGTGGCGCTCGGCGATGCCCCACAACGTGTCGCCTCGTTGCACGACGTAGGCCGTCGGTCCGGGCTTGGCTGACGTCGCAGCGGCCGATGCCGGATCGGGGTCCTGTGCCGGCGGCACGCTGGGCGCTGGGGTGGCCTGGAGGAGTCGGCTGGCGGCGGTGAACGTGGGGTCGTCCACGATGAGCGCGGCGATCGGTTGGCGGGCCGCGGTAGTCATCAGGCCGGTGCCAACATCTCCGGGCGGCCCGGGGTGGAGTCCTCGGGGGGCGAGGGCGAGGCAGGCGACGATGACGGCGGCGACGAGGTGGCCGGTGAGGGGTTGGAAGATGCCGGCGACTGGCAGGTGGGGGGCGCGGCGGCCGGACAAGGCGGCGGGGATCTCGATGGCGAGGCAGGCGACGAGGGTGGCCCAGGCGATCCAGACGACCACGGCGAGGGCGTCGACAAGGGCTTGGTCGGGGATGCCTTGGCGGCTGAGGGCGCGGCCGACCTGGCCGACGGTGGGGATGTGGTGTGGGAGGGGCCAGCCGACGAAGTGCCACAGCGCCCAGGGGATGCCGGCCACGAGCGCGGCAAGGAGGGCGAGGGCGCCGAGTCCTTTGACGAAACGCGCCAGGCGGATCACGGAGCGCCTTGCTCGGCGGTGGCGGTGCCGGTTCCCGACACGCTCAGGTGTCCGATGCCGGCCAAGGACAGGATCTGGGTGGGTTCGCTGATGGTGACGGTCACGGTGACCTGTTCACCGTTGACCTCGACGGTGCCGGTGTGGCCGGCGACGGCGAGGTAGCGCTCAGCGTCGGCGGTGGCCTGGGCGGGGTCGAGGGTGATCTGGCCGGTGTAGCGGTAGGTGGGAATGTCGACGGCTTGGGCGCCAGTGCGGGCCGCGGCCTGGGCGTCGTCGATGGCCTGGACCTTGGCGGACAGGGCGAGTCCCCCGTCGAGGACGAGGCCGGCCATGACGATCAGCGCCGAGGTGAAGATGACGACGAACGCGGTGACCATCCCCGACTCGGGGTCACCGAAGCAGGAACGAAGCCGGCTGATGGTCGCGGTCATGCGGACGCCGAGCGGTAGACGTCGATGACCGAGGTGGCGGTCGAGCTGATCGCCTCAGACGCTGGCAGACGAAGCCCGGTCAGGTCGGACAGGGCGACGGTGCAGGTGACCGTGACCGCCACCGACCCGCCGGGCGCAAACTGGGCCGTGTTCGTCTCGACCGTGAGATCGACGCAGGTGACGTGGTCGCCGCCGAGCGCGGCGGTGGCGGCCTGTTGCGCCATAGCGGTCGCACTGGTCGCGTCGCGGGCTATCGACGCGGCGCGGGCCGCTTGGGCGGCGGCGCCGTCGACGTCGAGTCGGGCGCCGGCCAGGCGGCCGAGGGCGACAACGAACAGGAGCATGAGAATGAGCAGCGGGGTGAGCAGCACCATCTCGGTGGCGACACTGCCCGACTCGTCGCGCAACCGCATCGGGCCCCGACGGCTCCGGCCGGTCATGGGCCCCTGCCCGCGGCGGTGAATTGCTCGTCAGGTCCGACGGCCACTGCTTTGACGGGCAGGGCGAAAACTCCGACGATGCTTTCGGCGCGGCCGGTCACCGTGATCGTGGTGGTGGCACCGGTGCGGGTTGCGGTGATGTGGGCGTCGGCGAGCACGCTGGGACCGAGCTGGTTCAGCACGCTTTGGGCTTGAGCCTGGCCGCCTGCCGCCGTCTCGCCTTGGAGGCGGCCGACGGCGACGCCTTGTTGGGCGACGGCGGAGGCGATGTGCTCGGCGTGCTCCCACAGGGCGAACTGGATCACCCCCATGATCAGCAGCAACAGCAGTGGGGTGGCGATGACGAGCTCGGCCGACACGGCGCCCCGCTCGTCGTGTTTGAGGGCGCAACCGACCCGGCGGCGGGGTTGTGCCGGCAGGTCCGGGGACCGGGCGGCGGCGGTCATGGGGGCTGGTCAATTCCCGGTGTTGATGTTGTGGGCCGAGGTGACCACCTTGGCGACGATGATCCCCACCGCGGTGAGCGCCAGCGCGGCCAGCAGTGCGGTGACGATGACGGCCTCGGTGGAGTAGCCGGCCTCGGGATCGGCTCGCAGCGTCTGCCAGCGCTCGGTCAAGACCTCGAAGAGGTGGCGGATGATGGCCAGCTCGGGGAGCATGGCGCTTGTCCTTTCATGTGATGGGCTTCTTTCGGTTTGGTGATGAACGTCGGGATTCATAAACCGGGGCACCTCCTAGAGTCCGGTGAGCACTTTTTGCACGGCCGGGTAGCCGAGGAAGAGGAGGAACCCGGCGAAGAGCAGGACGACGGGCAGGCTCATGCGCTCGGTGGCGGCCTGGTCGGCGGTCTCGGCGTCGGCCAGCTCGTGGGTGCGGAGCGACGTCGCTTTGGCGGCCAGGCTGGCCCGGACCTTGGCTCCTTCGGTCCCGGCCAGGGCGACCGACGCGGCGAGTTCGGACAGCTCGCCGACGCCCAGTTCGTGTCCGAGTCGGCCGAGCGCGGCCCAGGGGGTTTGGCGGGCCAGGCGGGCGTGGTCGAGGGCCCGGCGCAGATAGGCGAAGGCCCACCCGGATCCGACGCCGGCCGCGTCGGCGAGGGCGGTCTCGACGCCGCCACCGCCGGCCAGGGCGACCACGACGAGGTCCAGGAAGCTGGACAGGGCGTGGCGGAAATCGCGGCGTCTGCGGCTGGCTTCGGAGCGGATACCGAGGTCGGGCACCACGAACCCGGCGACCATGAAGATCAGCGACGCCCACAGCGGCACGATGAGCGGGAGGTGGGCGCCGCCGAGGGCTAACAGCACGGCGACGGCGGGCACGAAGAGCAGACCGACTAGGGCCAGGGCGACCTGCTCGGCCAGGTGCCGCTCGGGGCTGCGGCCCAGCACGGCGAGGTCACGGCGGACCGAGGCGGGTAGCAGCCAACCTGCTCCGGCGCGGGTGAGGGCGTCGGCGGCGGGCCGGCCGAGGCGGGCGGCGAAGCCGCCCTCGATCTCGGCGGTCAGGACGGGGGCGGGTTCGGGCAGCCGGCGCAGCTGGGCCAGGGCATGAGCGAGGGAGGGGCGGGGCGGGTAGAGGCCGCGGACGATGAGCCACAGCCCGGCACCGAACCCGGCGCCGCAGCCCAGGGCGAGGATCATGCCGGTCTCTCCGACAATCGGTCCCGATTCTCCGACTCGCTTGCACTGTTGAGGAACCGGTCCACGGTCGCGGGTCGGGTCATCCGAGACAGCCACACGAACGCGGCGGCGAACACGGCGCCGACCAGCAGCAAGACGAGCTGGCCGACCGCGGTGTCGTAGGGGGCGAGGTAGCCCCGGTTGAGCACGGCCAGACCGGCCACCAACGCGCCGGTGGCGCCGACGATGACCTTGACCGAGGTGCGGGTGCGGGCCCGGCCGGCCTCGACCCGCAGGCGCATGGTGACCTGGTCCCGGGCCGCCGCGGCGAGCGATCCGAGCAGTTCCCCGAGGCGTTGGGCTTGGTGTTCGGCCGCTAGGACCAGGGCGGCGACGACCAGGTCGCAGGTGGGGTCGGCGATGTCGTCGGCGAAGGTCCGCAGGGCGGGGGCGAGCCGTTCGCCTTCCAGGCGGACGGCCAGGGTGGCGACCTCGGCCCGGATCGGCAGCGGGGCGAGCGGGGCGGTGGCGATGATGGCCTGCTCCAGGCCGGCCGAGCCGGCCATGGTGTCGCGGAGCATCTCCGCCCAGCCGGCCACCGCCTCGATACGCCCGACGGCGACGCCCTGGCGCCTGGTGCCGCTCAGCAGGTTCGGTGCGCCCCAGCCGGCCAGGCCGGCCAGGCCGGCGCCTACCGGCCAACGGGTGGCCGCGGCGACCACGACGGCGGCACCGACGACCGCGGCCAGGCGAAGGTTGGCCCGTTCCACCTGGACCCAATGGGGGCGGCGGGTCGGGCGGGGAAGCTCGACGCCGCGCCAGCCGGCCATAACCAGGACCAGGCCGAGCCCGACGCCGGCCCCGCACAGCGTGGCCAGAGAGGTCACAGTTCCCACCACCCCTGGGGGCGGTCGAGGAGGCCGGGGTCGAAGCCGACGGCGGCGAGCTGATCGAGGGTGTCGTTGCGCATGGGGGCACCGGGAACGGCCCGGCCGGTCGGGCCGGGCCGGAAGATCTCGTTGGAGGTGATCATCGGGCCGTCAGCGTCGATCACCTCGCGGACCGAGGCGACGTAGCGGCGGTCGCCGTCTCGGGTGATGAAGACGACGAAGTGGACGGCGTTGGCGACCAGCAGATTGGTGGCCTCCAGCGGCAGCCGTTCGGGGGCTTGGATGGCGTAGGTGGCGAGCTTGGAGAACGCACCCCGCGACGACGAGGCGTGCAGCGTCGTAATCGACCCGTCCGTGCCCTGGGACATGGCATTGAGCAGGGCCAGAACTTCCTCACCTCTTGCCTCGCCGACGATCACCCGGTCCGGGCTCATGCGCAGCGCCCAGCGCACAAGCTCGGCCAGCGACACGCCGCCCTCGCCTTCCAGGTTCGGTTCTCGGGCCTCCAACGCCACCACGTCGGGATGCAGGTCCCCGAAACGGTCGAGGCCGAGCTCGAGGGAATCCTCGATGGTGACCAGCCGCTCCGACGGCGGGATGTCGGCCGCTATGGCGCGCAGCAGGGTGGTCTTGCCGGCACCGGTGCCACCGCAGATGATGCAGCTCTTCCTTGCCAGCATGGCGGCGCGGAGGAACTCACGCACCGCCAGGTCGAGGGTGCCCATCTTCACCAAGTCGTCCGGGGTGATCCGCAGGTAACGATGGCGGCGGATCGACAAGCACGGCCGGGCGGCCACGGCCATCAGCGCGAACAGCCGAGAACCGTCCGGCAACTGAAGCGACAGGCGAGGCGAGCCGCGGTCGAAGCGGCGCTCGCCGATGCCGGTGCGGGCCGCCGCGGTGCGCAGCATCTCCTCCAACTCCTCGTCGGAGGCGGCGATCGGCTCGACCTGCTCGGAGCGGCCATCGGCGTAGCGGACCCACACCCGGTCGCAACCATTCGCGTTGATGTTCTCGATGCTCGGGTCGTCCAGCAGCCGTTGGAGTCGGTTCAGGCGGAACAGGGCGTCGAACACCGCCCGGGACAGCTCATCCTCTTCCGGCGCGGACAGCATCGCTTGCCGGTCCCGAAGCGCCTCGTTGGCCCGGCGCTCCAACGCCTCGGCGATCAGGTGGCGACCCAAGGCCTGCTCGTCCTCCGCCGACAGCGCCGCCCCGCCCGCGGCGGCCAACTCCCGCTGCCGCGCCGACAGCACGGCCAGCACCTCGGCCCGCAGCCCGGCGATCAACCCCGCGTCGACGGTCACGACGCCTCCTTCATGGCGACACCTGCTCGGGCGCGGTCCCGTTGGTTGAGACGGTCGCCGTGTCAGGGCGGAAAGCCCGCCGCACCCGGCTCCGCACCGACCCGTCGGCTGCCTCCGTTGCCGCCGTGGCCGGCCCCGGCGTCCGTCCGACCCCGTCGGCGGCGAGATGGTCAGCGAAGGACCGGGCGGCGCGGACCAGCGGGGCCATGCGGAGCTCCCGGGCCGAGGCCGGCACCCCCAGCAAGGCGCTGGCGGCGTCGCCGTCCCACGGCAGGCGGGCGAGGACCTCGACCCCGAGGGCCTCAGTGATCTCAGCGTCGGGGTACGGCCCGTCGCCCACGGTCAACAACCCAAGACGGTTACCAGCAAAAGGACGGGTTTCCAGCCAGGTCGCCGCCGCTTGCAGGTCGGCCAGTCGGGGCCGGACCACCAGGACAGCCCGGTCAGCCCGCTCCCACAATCCGTGAACCGGCGATGCCGGGTCGAGCCGGCCGCAGTCCACCAGCACGTCCGCGTCCACCTCACCGATACGGGCGAGCAGGCCGCCTACCATCGCCAGGGCGCCGCGCACGTGGTCAGCCGACGCCGGGCCGGCCAACACCGCCGCTCCGCCCGGCAACTTCTGACCGTGTTCCCATACCAGGGACGGGTCGCCGCCTCGGCGCGCTGCCGCAGCCAGAGACACCAGACTCGGCTCGGGAGGCCACCCCGATGCCGCTGCAAGGGTCCCGCCCGCCGGGTCGGCCTCCACTACCAGCACCCGCCTCCCGGCCGGCCACGTAGCCGCCACAGCGGCCGCGGAGGTGGTGACCCCGCAGGAGCGGACCGAACCGAACGCCACCACGCCCACCTCAGCCCCCCGCCCCGACCTCGACCAGGCTGGCTTGGCCGGCGGCGGCTAGCGATGCCACCTCGTCCGCGTCGGCCGCGGATACCTGCAGGGAGAACACGGTCGGAACGTCCGAGCCGGCCAAGGCCGCACTCACCGATAACACGGTGGCCGCCAGCGGGCTCCCGCTCGACGCCGCACCCCCGGTGCCCGGTCCCGAAGCCGCCACGACGGGCACCACCTCCACCCGGTCGCCCGCCGTCAGGCCAGGAGGGTAGGCGCCGGCCTTCAGCCCAACAGCCACCTCGTCTAAGCCGGACCCGACCGGCGGAGCGGCACCCACCTCCGTGTTGGTCAACAGTGATCCGGCCACCAATGCCACCGACGCGCGACGCCCGACCACGCTCGACTCGTCGCCCGCCACCACCACGTCGATGCCGCTGCCGGTCGATACCCGACCGGCCCGAAGGTCCTCGGCCGTCAACACCTGCCCGACCGAGACGGGCCGGGCGACGACCAGCACTTCCTCCCGGCTCCCGAGATGCAGCGACGCGTCGGTGAACGCCAAGGCGCAACCCAGCACCAGCAGCACACCCACCACCACCAGCGGCGCCTGGCGATGCCGGCCCGACCCGCTCGCGCCTCCGGGCCTCGCCCGTTCAGGCGCTCGCTGTCCGTTCGTTCGAGAAGCCGCGGCCGTTGTCGCCATCGCCCCGCCCCCCTTACCGGCCGCCGGCGCCGGTGGCGGTGTTGATCGCCTGCGATTCGGTCACCACGACTGGGACTCGGGCCGGCGGGCCGCTCTGAACGCCGAGGTTCCCGCCGCCCGGCGCTCCCGTCGCAGCCCAGGTGACCGACCAATACATCGTGGCAGTCACGGCGTAAGAACCCGCTCGAGCCCACGTGTAGGAGCAGCTCGTCGACCCGTTCGGGTCCGAGGCGGTATACGGCGCGCCCGGCCCGTCACAGGTCACCGAGTGGCCGTCGCCCATGTCCCACACCACCTTCGACGGCGTAGCCTGCGCCGTTGTCGTCACCGTCCCAGCCGACGCCGACGCGCTGAGAGTCCGCCAGCCTCCGGGGTCAATCCACAACCACGTCGCCACCCCCACCAACTGAGCACTACCCGATGGGGGTGCCATCTCGATGGTGGGGGAGCCGAACCCGAGCTGGTTCACTGCCTGCTGGGCCAGCACCACGGGATTGACCTGGACCACGACGGCTGCGGGCTGGGCTCCCGAGACCCAAAACGGTGGCATCGGGTCGATCACCCCTGGACCGGCACAGGTCGGGATGATCCACTGGCCTGGAGTCGCCCCGCCCGCCCCGAGCACCTGCAGGGCCTGCGGATTGGCCGTGTAGGTACAGCCGTACGGTTGGTTCGGGTTCGGCCTGCCCGGCGGAGGGTCACTCTTCGCCGCGGCGGCCCACGACGAGCCCTCCGGCGGCCTCCAGCGGGTCACGCCGGCCTGCACCGTGATCGCGCCGCCAGACGCGGTGGCGTTGGCGCTCGAGTAGCTGCCCGACCCGTCGTCGGCCCACGCCGGCTGGCTGGTGGCAAGGCAAACACCGGCGCAGACGACGGCGGCCAACGCGACAGTCACGACCCGCCCGGACACTTCCCCTCCGTCACCGATTGTTGGGAGACTTCCCAGGTGCCTCCGGTCAAGATCAACGTTGACTGCACCCCGTCATGTTCGGGCGGCGTGACCGGTGGAACCGGCTTGCCGGTGTCGGCGTAGACCAGCTTCGAGGTGCTGAACATGCAGTCGAGTACCGTCGCCGTCGCCGACGAAACCGCGGTCACCCTCGGGGCCAGCTGCACGCCACCGCGACCGACGATCCCGTCGTGCTGGTAACCGAGCAGATTCGCCCGCACCCGCTGCAGCAGCGGATCAACCATCGTCGCCCCCAGACCCGGGTCTTGCGGGTCGGCGCTCCCCAACGCCTGCTCGTACGCCGCCCACCCGGCCCGGTAGGCGGCCAGCACCGCCGCCATTGCCGGGTCGGTCGTCGTGCTTGTCGTCGAGGTGACGGTGGCAGCCGGGCGGGTCGTCACCGCGCTATGCCGGTCGGGGGAACTGCTGCCACAGCCTGCGACGACAACCATGGCGAGGACGCAGCCGACCAGCCCCGCCCTCACCCGAGGCGCACGACTGGCCTGAACGGCCCGGCGACGAACCCATCTGTTACCCATGCACGACTCCCGCCACCATCCTGGGACGTTTTCGGCGTCGTGTCAGTGACTTCAATCGGACCTCAGTCCGACCCAAGTCACGTTCCCGGGGGCTGGTGGAGCAGCTCAGGTGTCGGCGAGTCGGGCGAGGGTGGGACGGTCGGCCACGGTGGCCCCGCCTGGGCCGACGTCGATGAGACCGTCGGTTCGTAGCTGGGCCAAGCTGCGGGCGACGACCTCGCGCACCGAGCCGACGGCGGCGGCGAGTTGTGCTTGGTGCACCGCTTCGTTGCGCTCGCCGCTGAGGGCGAGCAGGTGGTAGGCGATCCGCTGGCGGAGCGACCCGAACGCCACCCGGGCCAACTCGGCCTCGATGTCATCGAGTCGGCTGGCGATCTCGGTCGCAGCCGTCCATCCCAGCTCGGGATGGACGGCGAGCATCTGGGCGAAACGCGCATCCCCTATACGGAGCAGCGTGCCGGTGGAAAGGGACTGGAACGCGGTCGGGTAGCGGCGTCCGGCTACATGCGCCAGGCCGATCGCCGACGACGCCGACAGGTACCCGACCGTGAGCTGCCGGCCGGCCGGGTCGGTGATGTAGGCCCGGAATCGTCCGGCGACGATGATGGATAGCTCGTAGTCGAAGATCACCCGACGGGCCGGTACCTCCGTTATCGCAAGCTCGCGGGCCAATTGGGCCAGCACAGCCGGGCGCAGCACACTCAGAAAGCTGGCCTCTAAGACGCTGACGACATCCCCATCCGAGTCACTGGACACTGGATCGCACCGCGCCGTCTGAGTCGACCGTTACGCGGTCAAACGGCCAAAAGCAATCTGCGTGGGGCTCGAGGCAGACTCGGACGAACGCGCTGCTTTTACCCATCGAGGGTCACACCCGATCTCGACCGAACCTTGGGCGCCACGACGACGTCGGAAGCAACCACCGTCACTAGCGGCCGTCCATGACGCCGCCGTTTCCGCAAGATCTTGGCCCGCCCGCCCGGCGCGGCTTGCGCCGCCCCGAGATACCTGTGCCGGCGCCATCGGTGTGGATCTCCAAGTCCGAGCTCAAGTACCGGCGCCGACGGTGCAGAACCGGTGGTCTGGAGGGAGCTGTGTCGCAACAGTCCACCGTTACCGGAGCGGCCGGGGCTGGTCACCGATCGGGTCATGCGACCCAGTGGCCTTGGCGGGGTAGCGATGACACACAAGGCCCCCACGCCGACCCCGTCGGGAGTGGTGAGAGGAGCACCAGCGTAGAACCGGATGTCCGGATCACCCGTCGCCAAACGGTTCCCGGCGAAACGGGCGTCCCCCGCGGCGTCGGACAGCACGAACACGCCGGTACCGGCCTCCACCGCGTGCGCACAAAACGACGCGCCGATCTCGGCCTTGAACCACTGACGGTCCCCGTCCAGCAAGCTCATTGCCGCGATCGGGGTGCCGCACACCTGAGCAGCCAAGCGGACCAGCTCGTCAAAATCGGCCTCAGGTGGGGTGTCGACTATCCCGTAGCGGGCCAACGCCGCCGCCCGAGCCTCCCCCCTCACCTCTCGTCGATCGGCGAGACACCCCGCGAACTTAAGCCCAGCGGCGGGGCAGGCGGATGACGAGCCGTCGGGCCGCCCGCGTCGTCGCCGACGCGCCAGCCTGCGCGAGGGCTGCCGGGTGGATCTTTCTGCTCGCCTGGCGGTGGGGGGCGTGCGGGTGCGGTCCGGCTGTCCGGGGGTGTCCACGAAGTCGAGATCGCCGCGCTCATCGCCGCCGTCGCGCCGATGGCTGATCACGTGCAAAAGGCCGTGGACATCGTCGGTGCGCCGTCAGCGCTGTTGCTGGCATTACTCGCCCAAGCACAACAGCAGGTGCGGTACGCCTCTGGGCGGTCGTGACGGTGATGAGCTCGGCGTTCACCGGCGAGGGCAAGACCGACGCCAAGGACGCACACATCATCGCCGAGACCGTCCCGTTGCGCCGCGACCTGAGCGTGATCGATCAGATAACCGATCTTGCTCGCAACCTTCCGGGGCCGACCGCGCACCGCGCGGATCTAGTGGCCGATCGGGTGCGTGGCATCAACCGTCTGCGTGACCTGATGACCAGCGCTTTCCCAGCGTGGGAGAGGGAATTCGACTACGCATCTTGCAAGGGAGCGCTCGTTCTGGTGTCCGGCTACGCCACACCGGATCGCTTGCGTCGGGTGGGCCAGACACGGCTCGCGGCCTGGTTTGCACGCCCGCCACGTCCGCGGTTACGTTCAACTCGCCGAGCGGGTTGTTACCGGGCTCTACGACGTAGAACGTGGTTTGCGTCCTCGGATCCGTGTTGTGGACGCATCGTGCCAGGTGATGCCGCAGTGGAGCAGGAGCCGTAGCCGGTAGTTGGCGAAGTTGCGGAACCCGAAGCCGGTTAACCGGTAGAGGGTTTCGCAGCCAGGCCAACTACCAGCGCCGTATCCTGCTCGCCAACGCGGCAGCCGCCGCGTGACCGGCCATCCCCGAACACCGGCATTCACGCTTCCCCGCGAAGAGCCGCTTAAGTCCGCGACTAGGGAGGTGTCAGGCTGGACGGTAAGACCCGCCCACACAGGTGTCCATTAACAGCGGAACTGGCTCTAACCTGACGGCCCGGGCTGCTCCTCCTGACGTCAGGTTGGGCTACACCCTGCCAGACGCACCGTTCCGCTGGGGGCATGCCGGTGTCTTAAGACCTGGTCTCAGAACCTTGCCGCGTGTCGCTGCAGCTGGTTGAAGCGGCCGTAGCCGATCGTCTCGGGTCATGTCGACGCGGGTTTCTTCCCCGCCGCGGCGACTGGTCGATGACCGGCTCTG